>Ga0066790_10001328_pt1 | contig 10330 bp, 10 predicted proteins | sample OrgsoiDNA2013050_FD_70963 | JGI IMG/M metagenome (GOLD analysis project Ga0066790, IMG submission 70963) | Permafrost soil microbial communities from the Arctic, to analyse light accelerated degradation of dissolved organic matter (DOM) -... | ecosystem: Environmental > Terrestrial > Soil >...
AGCAGCGCGACGGCCATGGCCAGAACGACCGAGATGCGGCGCGCCCGGGTCGTCACCGGCCCGAGCGCGCGGTCCGCTCTCAGGTGCAGGGGTTGTCGCTCGGAGTGCTGCGGTAGTCGTTGTACCGAATCCGGGTGGCCCCGTGACCTCCGAAGATCAGGTAGTTCTGAGATAGCAGCGCTCCGTACTGGTTGGTCTTGCCGTAGTCGTTGGCGGTCAGCCCCGGCACATCGTTGCCGATCAGCCACTGGCAGCGCGATCCGCCCGAGGAGCCGGTGCTGGAGAAGAACGGATAGAAGCTCACCGCCTTCCCCTCATCGGTTGGCGGCAGCAGCGTGCAGCCGATGCCGGTGAAGCGACTGCAGCTGCCACCGAGGTCGTCTCCCTCGATGCGCGGCGTGTCGGTTTCGAACGCCGATTGGCTGTAGTTCACGTTGTACCCCGAGCCGGTCCGGGGGCTGGTGAACACAATCGGGGTCGGATGCAGGCTCGTGTTGCCGTCCGGCCAGTCGGCCTGGTAGGAGGCACCATCGAACCCGGGGGCGTTCGTGCCGGCGCATCCGCCCACCTTGACCAGGGTGGCGGCCGAGTCCGGGAAGCAATCCTGGTCGTCGGCGTCCGCCGGCTCCTGGTCGATGCCCGGCTGGCCCTCGAGCCCCTTGCACGAGACGCTGAGCACGTCCACCGAGCTACACCAGTCGAAGTGGCCGATCTCGTCGGCGAACGCGATGTTGTAGGAGTGCGCCGCCCACGGGACGCGGGTCTTCGGCGAGGCCGACGAGTACATCGGATGGAAGTCGTACGGCAGCGCCGTGCACTCGTCACCATGCGGCGCGTACTTGATCTGCGCGAAGCCGTTCGCGGCACTCGTGGTCATCGAACCGGTCTGGTGCGTCGTCAGGTCCTGGACCGTCGTCTCGAGGCCGTGGGCGGTGTCGTGCAGGGTCACGACCAGCTTGTCGCCGCTGCGCATGAACAGCGCCTTCGCCGGATCAGGCATTCCCGACTCGACCGGATCGAAGTTGAGCGGGTCGGGAGGACCCTGGGGCTTGCCGCTGCGGGTCAGGTAGGCGAAGTTGACGTACTCGACGCCGCCGATCTTGCCCTGGCAGCCGAGGTTCAGGTTGGTCCCCTTGATCGGGTCCTGGGCCAGGCTGTCGATGTTGAGCGCCGCGCACCACGAGGTGGCATCGCAGCTGCTGCCGTTGAACTGCTGCACCCACCCGGGCGGATAGAACTGCAGCTCCATGAACGCCGTGCCCGCATGCCTCTCCAGCGGCGCGATGTTGGTGTCGCTGTCGGGCGTGCAGCTCGGGAGCTGCTCCGGGTAGGACTGCGAGTCGCACATCGCCATGCCGAACCAGAACGCCGGATGGAGCATGAAGTTGTACGAGCGGCCGGTGATCGGCGTCGGCGGCGGATCCTTCGGCAGTGTCAGCACGTAGCGCATCCGGTTGCCGGAGCCCGGCTGGTTGGAATAGAAGAGGTTCGAAGGCTCGTCGTGGCCCACGTAGGTGCTCCCGAACGCCGAGTTCGGGTCAGAGACCTCCTGACACAGCAGCCGGGATTGCACGCAGGTCGGTTTACCGCCGTAGACGGTGGCCGCTGCGGTGCCCGCAAGGGCTCCCAGCAGGGCGCACACGACCGCCGCAGCGGCACCCATCAGTGACAGCTTCAAGCGCATGACCCCTCCTCCGGATTCGCGCCGCATGACCATGTGGCGCCAGCCTACGCCCGCGCGAGGACACGTGCACGGGTTTACGCGTGCGAGCATCTTTGAGAAAGGCTCTCAGCCCAGCCGGCCCTCGCCTGCACCGCAGCGCTCCCGCAGCGCCGCCGGGTCGAGGACCGTGATCGACCGATGGTCGGTGGCCACCCACCCCAGGCCGCGCATCAGTCGCAGGACCCGCGAAACCGTCTCCCGCGTCACCCCCGTCCAACTGGCCAGCTCGTCCTGGCTCAGGGACAGCTCGATCCTCGTCCCATGGTCGGCCGGCGCCCCGTGGTCTATAGCCAGCTCCAGCAGGCGTTTGGCCACGCGGCCGAAGCTGTCCTGGGTGGCGAGGTCGATCCGATCGCGGTCGGCCTCGGCCAGGCGGCGCACGAGCGTCCTGATCAGCACCAGCGCGGCGCCGGGGTGATCGAGCAGGAACGCCCGCAGCTCATCTGCGCCCAGATACCCCGCTTCGACGTCGTCGACCGCGATCGCCGTGGCCGTTCGCCGCTGGCCGCCGAGCGCGGCCATCTCGCCGATCAGCTCACCGGGACCGCGAATCGCCAGCACCACCTCGCGGCCCTCGGTGCCGTACGCCAGCAGCTTCACGCGGCCGGCCAGCACCAGAACCACGTCGTCACCGGCGGCACCGGCGTGAAGGATCGATTGCGCCTTGGGGACGGCCTTGCGCCGCACCTGATGCACCAGCGCCTCCGCGTCGACCGTCCCGAGCTGCCGCAGGAACGGGGTATAGCCCGTGGTCACGCGCCCGATTCTGACAAGTCGACCGCGAGTGTGAGAAATGTCGCAAGTTCGGAGGCTCTCCGGCGCATACCTTGTGGCCAGGATGAAGGCCGCACCTCACTTCAACCGGACCAAGGGAATTCGCTGCGCGGCAAATCGGGCCTGTGGCGAACGGGGGCAATGAACGCAGCGCGGAACATGGGGCCGCTGCGCACCGGACACTCAAACCGCAGCGCGGGACGTTGGGCCGCTGCGGGTCCGGTTGGCCACACAGCAGTTGGCTGTGCGGGAGAGTGCATCGGGTATCGGGTCGGGCCCGATCATCGGGGGCGGAGCAGTTCCAGGCGCACCGGGGAGTCGCCTGGAACTGCCCGCTTCCACGGAATGACCGCCATAGCTCGGCGGAGGACAGGGACAGGTGACGGCGGCTTCACAGCGCCGTCATCTCGGATGCGCTGCTCGGCCTGTTCTCGCCCCGAATCGTCGCTGAGCCGCATTAGCTGATCCTGCGCATACGATGCGCGACCGGAGCGATGCGGGCACCGGACATCAGGTGGGGACCTGAGCACGCGAGCGCAGAACCCGGCCTGGCTCAGCCCAGAGCCCGCGACCGCCCGTACCCGGACGGGCCGCACCCCCAGCGGTCCGTCCGCTCTCTGGAACCCGTTAAGTCGATCGTCTACCTTTCCGATTACCCAGGGAACACCAGGGACTCAAACGATCGAGGAGCAACTTGAAATGCCCGCGTACAACCAAGTAGCGGTTGGCACCCAGCCGATCACGGGCGCTCGGTCTCGTGCCGTCTTCGGGCAGGTGATGGGGCTCGTCGCCCTGACCGTCGGCTTCACGGCGCTCGGCGCGTATATCGCCCGCGACCTGACCGGGTCCACCGGGCTGCTGTTCTTCATCGGCGCGTTCGCCTGCATCTTCGGGCTGAACTTCGCCGCCTCGCGCGGCAGGGAGCAGCTCGCGATTGTGCTGCTGTTCGCACTCGGCCTGCTGCTGGGGATGGCCGTCGCCCCGGTTCTCAACGTCTACGCCAAGGCCGACCCCGCCGCCCTGTGGCAGGCAGCCGGCGCCACGGCCGGGTTCGTCGCCGCCTGCGGCGCCTTCGGCTACGCGACCCGTCGCGACCTGTCCTCGTGGGCGCGCGTGCTGTTCTGGGCCCTGCTGGGCCTGATCGTGTTCGGTATCGTCGCCATCTTCGTCTCGATCCCGCAGGCGAACCTGATCTACTCCGTGCTCGGCCTGGTCATCTTCGGCGGCTTCACGATCTTCGACTTCAACCGTCTCCAACGCGCCAATACCCAGAGTGCGATCCCGATCGCGGCCGGCATCTTCCTGGACATCTTCAACATCTTCCTGTTCATGCTGAGGATCTTCGGCGGCAACGGCCGGGGGTAGGCGCCGCAGGCTGGACCTTCGCCCGCAACGGGAAGCTCTGGCTACGTCGGCGCTTCCGCCACGTAGTGGCGACCACCGGCTGTGTCGACCCACACACGCATGATCCGATCGGTCCGTGGATCGCGAAAGCGCTCGCCGGTCGGCAGCCAATCGGATGCCGGAACGTCGGCGTCGCCATGCCCCTTCCCGCGGCGACGCGCCGGCGACGGGACAGCGAGAGGTGGCAGGTCGATGAGCATGGCGACCGCCTCCTCGCGTGACTGCGCCTCGAGCACAACGGCCACCCGGCGCTCGAGCTCCTCCACGCCGAGCCGTCCCTCCGCGGAGTGGCGGCCGAGCGCCTCCACCAGCCGGTCCCGGTCGATGTCGCTCAGCAGCATGCCGAGGCGCTAGTGGTTGGCGCGAGACACCTTGACGGCCGTCCCGTAGGCCACGATCTCCGTGAACTGCTGGCCGATCTCCGAGGAGTCGAAGCGCACCGCGATCACGGCGTCGGCTCCCATCAGGCGCGCGTTCTCGACCAGGCGATCGATGGCGTGGCGCCGGCTGTCCTCGAGCAGCTGGGTGTACTGGGAGATCTCGCCGCGGCGTAACCCCTTGAACGAGGCGGCAACGCTGCCGCTGAGCCCCATGCTGCGCACCACCAGCCCGTAGCAGACGCCGATGTTCTCGCTGACCTGCATGCCCGGGAGCTCGAGCGCGGTGGTCATCGGGAGGTCGTACACCGGCGGTGCGTCGCTCATGCGGCTGACGCTACCACCGTCGGCAGCGGGGCGGGCGGAAAAGCGTCCACGCTACCGTTCAGCTCCGATGAGGCCCCGATCTCACCCACACCTGCTCGCCGCGGCGCTGGTCGCCATCGCCCTCGCGGTGGCCGGCTGCGGCAGCAGCAGCTCCTCCAGCTCGGGCTCCTCGAGCAGCTCCAGCGCGGCCTCATCCTCGACGCCTGCGACCACGTCGACCGGATCGGCGTCGTCTACCACGCCCGGGTTCGAGGGCGTCGCGCTCGAGCAGGGCGATCAGCTGGCCCCCGCGGGCACGACCCAGACCGGGACCGTCGACGGGATCCAGTGTGGCGCGAGCGAGCAGCTCGTCTACCACATCCACGCGCACCTGTTCGTGTTCGTCAACGGCGCGCCACGGGCCATCCCGGCCGGGATCGGGATTCCTGGCTCGAGCACGCAGCTGACCCCGCAGGGCCCGATCGCCGCCGGCGGCCGATGCATCTACTGGCTGCACACGCACACGTCCGACGGGGTGATGCACATCGAGTCCCCGACGCAGCGCGTCTACACGCTGGGCAACTTCTTCGACGTCTGGCACCAGCCGCTGAGTGCCACCCAGGTCGCCACGGCACACGGCAAGGTGACGGGGTACGTGAACGGCAAGCCGTGGGCCAAGGATCCGCGCTCGATCGCCCTGACTCCCCACGCGGTGATCCAGCTCAGCGTCGGGACTCCGGTGGTGCCGTTCCAGTCGTTGTCCTGGGCCGGCACCCAGCTGTAGCCGGCGCTGCCCGATCAGTGTTCCGGGGCCGTGGCCTCGGTCCGGCCGCGGCGCCGCCGCCGCCGCCGCATCATCTCACCCGTCACGCCCGCGATGATCAGCGCCACCAGCCCGATCATCGTGACCCATCCGAGGTCGCTGACCGCGTCGACCACGGTGGGCCCGATCCAGTAGGCGGCGAGCCCGATCCCGAGCGCCCACAGCGCCGCCCCGAGCGCATTGACGAGCAGGAACACGGTTGCGCGCACACGATGAATGCCGGCGACCCAGGACGGCGTCAGCACGATCGCCAGCACGGGGTGGCGGCGGAAGATCTCGTCACCGCGCGCGACCGCCTTCTCGCGCGCCTTCCGGAGCGGACCGGGCGCGGTCACGATCGCCCGCCCGGCGTTGAGCCCCACCAACCATCCGGCCACGCCGCCGACGGTCGCCGCCACCCACGCCACGAACACCACCGCGCCGATGTCCAGTGAGTGCCGGGCGGCGAAGACCGCAGCCGCGATCAGCACCGGCTCGCCGGGCCCGGGAACGCCGATCCAGCTCGCGGCCGCCGCCAGAGCCAGCCCGAGGTAGTCGATCGTGGGACCGTGGATGTGATGCAGGTGCAGGTGGAACCTTAGGGCCAGGAGGACGATGGGCACCGCTCTCATGCGTGATCACTCCAGGACTGTGAGCAAGCTGGGGTCATCGGCGCTCCGATCGTGCCACAGCCGGGGGTCGCTGCCCGATGGGATAGGCGCGGGGCCGGATCCTTGGACTTGTGGCCGATGCCTGCGTGAGAGCCGCTGATAGCGTGCGCGCGCTGGACCGCTCCGCGCACCCCGCGCGGAGTTGGAGCTGCGACCAGGAGACAAAATGAGCACCGGGATCATCGTTTCGTACGACGGCACGCCCAACGACGACGACGCGCTGGCGCTCGGCCGGCTGCTCGCCGGTGCCGGCGCGCCGCTGGCGCTCGCTTACGTCCGCCATGCCCGCGAGTACCACCCGCGCCGCGAGGAGCTCGCCCAGCACGACGCCGCGCGCCGGCTCGAGCACGGCGCGACCTGGCTCGAAGACCCCGACGTCCCCCGCCACATCGTCGTCTCCGCCTCCACCGGGGAAGGACTGGAGAAGCTGGCCCTGGAGCAGGGCGCCCCGGTGATCGTGTTCGGATCGGACTACCGCACCTCGCCCGGGCGGGTCGAGCCCGGAACCTCGGCCCAGTATCTCCTCGACGGCGGCTCGGTGGCGATCGGGGTGGCTCCCGCCGGTCTGAGGACGACGACCCTCGAGCCGATCAAGTCGATCGCGGTCTCGGTCGAGGGGACCGATACCGCGGCCGAGCAGACAGCCCAGAGCCTCGCGGACTCGCTCGGGGCGACGATCAGCCCATCCCCCTCGGCCGACGGCGTCGGGCTGATCGTGGTGGGCTCTCAGCCGAGTGCGCCGCCCGGGCGCGTGCAGCTCAGCGGGTCGGCCCGCTACCTGCTCGAGACCGCTCGTGCGCCGGTGCTCGTAGTGCCCAACGGCACCCCTGTGAGCCTCGCCGCCTCCGACTGACGGGCGCCGGAAATGCACCGTACGCGGCGTTTAGTCGCGCTGTTCGGGACGCGTTTATCCCAATGTCCAGGGGCCTTGTTCGTTTGCTGGACTCAAGGCCATAGTCCGTTTTCCCGGGGCAGAGCAAGCTTCTGCGCTTGATTGGGCCAGTAGGCCCGTTGCCGCCGGATTTCCGGGTGGCTGTCTTGTACTTCCCCTAGGTCCCCCAGGACAAGGAGATCCATACATATGTGGCTGCCGTATCCATCATGGCTCAGCCCAGGAGACAACGCGTGGCAGCTGACAGCTGCCACGCTCGTTGGTCTCATGAGCGTGCCCGGCCTCGTCGTCCTCTACGGCGGGGTGATGCAGAAGCGCTGGTCGGTCAACAGCATGATGCTCACTTTTGCAGCCTTCGCGACGGTGCTCATCGTGTGGGTGCTGTGGGGCTTCAAGATGGGCTTTGGCTCACCGTTCCACGGGCTGTCCCACTCAGGTTTCTTCGGGAACTTCATCGGTAAACCGGGGCCGGTGCTCTCGCACACGGCCGAGCAGGGGCAAGCGACGATCCCATCGATCACGACCGGGCCGAACTTCAGATTCCCGTTGTCGTCGCTGGTCTATTTCCAGTTCGTGTTCGCGGGGATCACCCCGATCCTGATGCTGGGGTCGGTGCTGGGCCGAATCAACTTCAAGGCCTGGATCCCGTTCGTGGCGCTCTGGATCACGTTCATCTACACCACGAACGCGTTCCTGATCTGGGGTGGCGGCTGGTTCGCCCAGAAGGGTGCGGTCGACTTCTCCGGTGGTTACGTGATCCACCTGTCGGCCGGAGTCTCGGGCTTCGTGGCGGCAGCGGTGATCGGACCGCGACTGCAGCGAGACCGTGAGATCGACGCACCGAACAACGTGTTGATGGTGGCCGTCGGAGCCGGCCTTCTGTGGCTCGGCTGGAACGGCTTCAACGGTGGAGACCCGTACTTCGCCGGCGCCTCGGCCTCGGCGGCGGTGCTCAACACGAACCTGTGCACGGCGGTCGCGTTCCTCGTGTGGGTCCTCTGGGACTACCTCACGGGCCGTAAGCCGTCGCTCATCTCGGGCGTGAACGGGATGATCACGGGACTCGTCTGCATCACGCCGGCGGCGGGTTATGTGAACGGGTACGGCGCGATCGCGATGGGGGTCATCGCCTCCACGCTCGTGTACTTCGCGCTCAACTACCTCAGCCGTCTGCGTCCCTTCCGGAACGTCGACGACACGCTGGGCGTGGTCTACACCCACGGTATGGCCGGCTTCGCCGGCGGTCTGCTGACCGGCGTGTTCGCCGACCCCAACATGATCGTGTACCAGGGGGTTGGCAAGACGCCGAACATCTCTGCTGGAGGCGTCATCCATGGCAACTGGACGCTGCTGAAGTGGCAGCTGTTCGCGGGCCTGTGGGTGATCGTGTTCTCCGCAGTCGGAACGTTCATCCTGCTCAAGCTGGTCGGGCTCGTGGTTCCGCTACGGATGAAGGAAGAGGACATGGAGGTCGGCGACATCGCCATCCACGGCCACGAGGTCTACCCATCGGACGTGCCATCACTCGGGTTCCCGAATGGCATTCCCGGGCTGGCCCAGGGCGCGGGCGAGGCGACGCCATCGACCGCATGACGCACGGCACGGGAGCCACAGCGTGCAGGCGCGGTCTCGATGGAACGCGCCCGCTCGCTTGAGAGCAACCCCGCGCCGGCGGGCGATCGGGGGGCGGCAGCCGCCGCCCCCCGATCCACTCCGCTGACGATCGTCTCCGGCGCTGTCGCCGGAGACGATCTCGTCAGCGTCGCCGCGTCGACATCCGACGCGCTCGGTCGTCCGGTGGCGATCGCCATCCCCTCGCTCGGCGAGCCTGTGGTATGGCCTCATGGGGCCCTCGCCGAGACGGGCGTGCGAGCGATCGTCGAGCACGCCGCCGGCGTGATTCGCGACCCGGACATCGAGATCCCGGCGATCATCGCCGATGCGGTCCCGGTCCGGATCGGCAACGACGTGGTCGGCATCATCGCCGTCACGACATCCGGCCGCTCCCAGCCGTTGCTGCCTGAGCAGCTGGCCTGGCTCGAGGCGGGGGCTGCCGCCGCCGCAGTGACCGCGCTCATGCGCGACGCCCAGGAGGGCGGGCTCCAGAGCTCGCGCCGGGCGCTTCTGCAGGCTCTTCGCACCGCCCCACCCGCCGACGTGGCGGCGCTCGAGGGCCATGCCCGGCGGCTCGGCTTCGACCTCCGCTCAGGCGCTGTGGCGCTGTGCGCCGCTCCTCCGGCCGATGGCGCGCAGCGCCCGGACGAGCTGCTCTCGCGCCATCCGGCCCTGCTGGCCGACGTCGGCTACGGCCGTCTGTGTGGTCTGGTGCCGATCAGCTCCCCCCTGTCCTCGGGCGATGGCGCACAGCAGCTGGCCACCGAGCTCTCGGGCCTGGGCATGCTCGTGGCCCTCTCCGGTCGCCGCCGCGACCCGGCAGCCCTTCACGAGGCCCTGCGCGAGGCGGAGCTGCTGGTCGAGCTGGCCGCCTCGCTGGCGGGTTCGCTCTCGGGCCAGGAGGAGACCTACCGGTTGCTGATCGGGATCCTGCTCAGAGAGCGCGAGGAGCTGGAGCTGCTCCGCGCCCAGACGATCTCACCGCTGTCGGCGTACGACCTCCAGCACGACACGGATCTGCTGGCCACCCTTCAGGCCTTCCTCGCCCATCACGGCTCCACCACCGAGACGGCCGAGGCGATGAGCCTTCACCGCCACACGGTCGGCTACCGGCTATCTCGCGTGCACGAGGTCTCGGGTCTGTCGCCGTATGAGTCCGAGGGCCGCGAGCGGCTGAGCCTGGGTCTCAAGGCGCATCAGATCCTCGACGCCGATCAGCGCGTGCGGGCCCTGCTGTAGGGCCGGGCGGCCGCTGAGAAGCCGCGGCTCTACCCCAGCACCAGCTCCGCGGCGCTCCGCAGCGTGGCGGTGTCGCCGGCGATCAGAAGCGTGGTCACGATCGACTCGCGCCAGGCCTCGAGGTCGTGGCGGATCTTGTCCCTGGGGCCGATCAGAGTGAGCTCCTCGAGCAGCTTAGTCGGAACAGCGGCGGCGGCCTCGTCCTTGGCGCCGGAGAGATAGAGCTCCTGGATCCGCGCCACCTCGGCCTCGTACCCCATCCGGATCGCGACGTTGGCGTGGAAGTTGGTCCTCTTGGCACCCATGCCGCCGAAGTACAGCGCGTACATCGGCCGCAGCGCGTCGGCGGCGCCCTCGATGTCGTCGGTGATGATCAGCGGGACCGTCGCGGCCACCTCAAAGTCGCCTTCGCCACACCGGGCGGCCGGCCGGGCGAAGCCCTCCTGGAGCGCTTCGCGGTAGTAGGCATCGTGGTGGGGCGAATAGAACAGCGCCAGCCAGCCATCGCACAGCTCTCCGGCCAGGGCG
>Ga0066790_10001330_pt1 | contig 10327 bp, 9 predicted proteins | sample OrgsoiDNA2013050_FD_70963 | JGI IMG/M metagenome (GOLD analysis project Ga0066790, IMG submission 70963) | Permafrost soil microbial communities from the Arctic, to analyse light accelerated degradation of dissolved organic matter (DOM) -... | ecosystem: Environmental > Terrestrial > Soil >...
GAGTCCCGAAGCGAGACAGATGCCTCTTTAGTCATGTTAACCCCGCCCGCGGCCCCCGGACCGGCCCGAGCGCCTCACGGCTTGCAGGCCACGCAGCCCCACATGGCGGTGGGCGGGCTGTTGAAATCGAGGACCGACTCGGGACGCCATTCCTGTATCGGCACCACGCCCGGCTCCGCCAGGTCTAGTCCGCCCCGAACTGCGACACCTGGTCCCGCGTGCGGAAGGTGACCTGCTGACCCATGGACTTGGTCAGTGACGTCTCGGCCTTGACCGCGACGGCCACCTGATCGCGGGCCGGATGGGTGAGCGCCGCCGGGTCGCGGGCGTCGGCGTCGATATAGGCGGTGGGACCGGGGGTGCTGGTGAGCAGGGCGCGCGCGTGGCTGAGCACGATCGGGTCGTTGTCCACGTACACCACCCGGCACAGCGGCGCGATCGACTGGGCGACCTCGTGGGTGTTGCTCGCAGTCGGGATGCCGGTGCCGATGTCGAGGAACTGCCGGACCCCGGCCTGCGTCATGTACCGCACCGCTCGCCCGAGGAAACGCCGGTTGGCCCGCACCCCGGGCACGATCGTGGGGGTGGCGGCCATCGCGAGCTCGGGCTGCCTCCAGGCCGCGGATTCCGAGCTGTACGGCGAGCTCGCGGCAACCCCGACCCCGATCCCGTGCCGGCGATCCTCATCGAGGCGGCGCAGTGGACGCAGTCCGACCCCCGCATCCTGATCGCGGCGCGGGCGTGGTCAGCCTGCATGGTGCGCAGCGGCTTCGACCAGACGAACCTCGTGAACACCTGGCTGACCGTGGAGGCCGCCTATCAGCAGACCCTCGTCGGCCAGAACGCAACGTCACTCTCGCGGCTGCAGGCCAACTTCGGGGCCCTGCTGCGGCGCGCCGAGGACCTGCTGCAGCTCCCGGCCGCCACCGGGATCCTGCGCGTCAGCCGAGGGCGGGTCAGCCGAGGAAACCTGCCGTTTGTCCGAGCTAGGTGAGGCCTTAGCCGAACTGGGAAAGTCCCTTCTGCAGGTCGTCACCGTTCATCGCCGGTGCGATTTCCACACCTGCGTTCAGCTCCGTGAAGAAGGGCTCCGCAAATGGCGGTATGTCCGACGCATCCGGAAGATCGAACACTATGAACGCGGTTCGCTGGCGGTCGAAGGCCGTGAAATACATCGCCTCTGGCTTCCAGCGTTCCGCGGCACGCTGCATGACCGTGGCCAGGGTGCCGTCCTTGATCGCCCGGTTCCCCGACTCGACCGGCACTGTAATCCTTGCTATGACTCGCATGAGTACCCCCCGATGACTCAAGCCGCCCTGACAACGTAACACGTCCTCAATGGTGTAGCTCGGGACGAGTGCCCTGGTCCAGGCCGGGGCGACCGCGTGATGGCCGGCGAGTCCGGTCGATTCTTCGCCAGATCTGAACAGGATTAACACGGGCTCTTAGGAGGCGGGCGGGCAACCTGGGGGGACGCGATGCGGAACCTGAACGCGATCGCGGTGCTTCAGGCGATCGGGACGGTGACACGATGACGTGCGCAGTGGGTGCAAGCCAGGGAAAGTGGCCGCAGCGAGCGGCGCAGGCGAAGCGTCACGTGGGCCGCGCTCGCTGGGCCGTCGGGATGGTCGGTGCGTGCACCGTGGCGGCCTGCGCGGCGAGTGCCCCGGCGGCCTCGGTAGCCCCGGCCGTTAGCACGCCGCGAGCTACGCCAGGCGCCAGCGCGCCCGCCATCGCGCGGCCGCCCCGGCCGAAGGTGGTCATTTCTCACTTCCGGGCCACGGACGGGTCGGTCGTGACCCTGGGGCTGTTCCGCGGCGCGGTGCGCTACCGGCTGCATAGCGGAAGCACCGATCCCGGCCCCGCGGCGCTGTCTGTCGTGCGCGCCGGACCGAGGATCGGCGGCGGGGAGCGCCGCCACCTGCTCGCCGTCTTTAACGGCGGTTTCCTGCTGTCCGCGCATGCTGGCGGCTACGTGCAGGAGGGCCACGTCATCAGCCCGCTCCGGCGAGGGCTCGCGAGCCTGGTCATCGACCGGTCGGGCATCGCCAGCATCGGCGCCTGGGGGTGGGGCCTGCCACGGCCGCACGAAGCGGTGTACAGCGTCCGGCAGAACCTGCGGCTGCTGATCAGTCACGGACGCGCCACCCGGGCCGCCGCAGACTGGACGGTCTGGGGAACCACCCTCGGCGGCGGCGAGAACGTGGCGCGCAGCGCGCTCGGCGAGAACGCGGCGGGCGAGCTCGTCTACGCCGCCGGCATTTCGACCACCCCGGCGGACCTGGCGGCCGCGCTCCTGCACGTCGGCGCGCGCACCGCCATGGAACTCGACATCAACCCCGAATGGGTCCAGCTGGACCGTTCGTGGGCACCAGGGCGCGGCCTGAGAGCCGCTATCCCCGGCCAGGTCCGTCCGGCTGGCCAGTACCTCGCCGGTTGGACCCGCGACTTCGTCACGGTCCTCGCCCCCTGACCGGCCGAGCCGGCCGCTGCGGCCAGTTACGCTGCGGCCAGTTACCGGGGAGGGCTGCGGGGTGGGCCGCCGGGTTCTCAGGCGACCTGGAAGGACCGCTTGGACAGGCCGAACTGGTAGCCGACGACCGTGGTCTGGACGGGCTGCTCGGCCGTGGCGGCCGCCCCGAGGGTGACGAAAAGCGGGGTGTAGTGCTCGACGGTGGGGTGGGCGTAAGGCAGTCCGGGGGCCTTGTTCCTGTAGTCGGCGAGGGTGTCGACGTCGCCGCGGGCAAGCGCCTCGGCGGCCCAGTTATCGAAGTCGGCGGACCAGGACGGCACGAGGTTGTCGCTGAACATCTCGCGGGTGAGGAACGGCAGGCCGTGGGTCATGAAGCCGGACCCGATGACCAGGACGCCTTCCTCGCGCAGCGGCCGCAGGCGACGACCGAGGTCGAGCAGCCTGGCCGGGTCGTGGGTGGGCATGCTGAGCTGCAGGACCGGGACGTCGGCGTAGGGATACATGATCTTCAGCGGCACCCAGGCTCCGTGGTCGAGGCCGCGGCTCCCGTGCTGGTGCACGGGCTCGGTGGCGGGCATCGCCGCCGTGACCCGCGCGGCCAGCGCGCCGGCATCCGGCGTGCTGTACGTCATCTGGAAGTAGCGGGGGTGAAACCCGCCAAAGTCATACACCAGCGGCGTGCCGGCGGCGCTGGCCGACAGGCTCAGTGGCGCCGCCTCCCAGTGCGCGCTGACGATCAGGATCGCCGTGGGCTTGGGCAACGCCTGCGACCAGCCGAACAGTTGGCTGATCCACAGCGGGTCATCGAACAGCGGCGGGGCGCCATGGCTGAGGTACAGGCCCGGCATGGCGCCATCCGACGGCGTCCACGCGCGCTGCCCTCGGCTGGCTGGCGCGGCATCACGCAGGAACGCGTCGAACGCGCCCCCGGCAACCTGCGGGTGCAGCGGCGAGTTCATGATGGCGTCCTTCCCGGCCGCGTAAATGCATTAAAATTGAACCTTCAACTAAATCTTAGCGCGATTAGTTGAACTGTCAAGCAATCCGGGCCGGACCCGTAGGGGCGGCCGGTGCCCGCGCTGGCGCGCAGCGACGTGGTTGGGCATCTGCTGTCGTCAGGACGACAGGAGATGCCCAACCATGACGTCGGCCTCGTAGCTGCCGGATTAGAGCTTCTTCACGATGTCGGCCACGTCCGTGAAGACCTGCTCGGCGCCCTTGAGCCAGGCCTGGATGTCGGTCCAGGCGTCGTTCGGGGCGTTGTAGTGCTTGATCGCGACGTACGCGACCTGGGACATCGTGTCCTTGTCGATGGTCTGGTTGAAGGAGGTGGTGATCTGGGACGTGCCGATCCACTTGCCGTCCAGGCCGTAGCGCACCGGACTGGTGCTCGTCAGCCAGTGCTGGTTGGCGTCGTACAGCAGGACGACCACGCCGACGTGTCCGCCGTGCAGGTCCGTCCACTCGTAGGCCGTCGTCGCGACGGTCAAGGTGCCGTCCGCGTACAGCGTGACGCTGGTGTCGGCGTTGATGTCGGCCGGGATCACGTTATCCCGCTGGTCGACCTTCACCGGGAAGCTTGTCATCGGACCCTCTTTTCCCCCGTCCGCCTCCGGAGCGGGTGCTCCGGCAGGCCGGGCGTGATTGCTGTGACATCACCGAGCCTGCCAATCCCGGACCGTCGACGCATGGACAGGAATGCGTATTCGGGCAGGCGGGATTTGACTACGCGGGGGAGGGCCGGTTACCCCGCCGCTTGCCCTGCCGGGCTCGGCGGGCAGAGAACGGCGAGGGGCAATGCGGCGCCGTTGAGCACGAGGAGCCCGTCTTGAAGGCCCTCGGTGACATCGACGGTGAGGAAGGTCCCGTGGCGCATCGCGGCCACGATGTCGTGCTCCAGCTTGCTGAGGTCGGCGGACTGGGCTAGCGCGTAGCCGGGGGCCTGCGCCGTCGGGCCGGTCGCGGACGGAACGTACAGGTGCGCGTGCGGCAGGAGGATGCCGCCCGGGGTCCAGCCGAGGTCACTCGGCGGCGCGAGCAGGGCCACGCTGCCGGCGGACTTCGCCGACAGCACCAGCTTGCCCTTGAGCGGTGCCACGACGTCCAGGATGACCGGGCGGCCGGACTGGCCAAGTTCTTGTGCCACCGTCTGGATCTGCGCGTCTTCCAGGACCCAGGAAACGGGGTAACCCTCGACACGAAGGATGTTATACATCGGGCTCCTTATTAGTCAGCTGGGTCCGGAGGCACCGGACTCAGGCTGGCGCCGACTATCGCAGCCTCGGTGCGGTTGCGGACGCCAAGCTTGTCCAGGATGCGGGATACATGAACGGCAACGGTCCGCTCGCTGATGAACAGGGCGCGGGCGATCTGGCGGTTGCTATCGCCGCTGGTCAGCAGGCCGAGCACCTGCGCCTCGCGTTCGGTGAGGTCGAGCCGGGCGGCGGCGGCCGACGGGGCTGGCCGGCCCGGCGGATCGGCGTGGCGGGGCAGCCTGGCCCGCTGGGCCAGCGCCTCGGCGAGCCGCAGCAGCGGATCCGACGGGAGTTCGCGGGCCAGGGCCACGCAAGCCGCGAGGGAGCGGGCGCCCTGATCACGCCGGCCCGCCCGGATCGCCGCCTCGGCCTCGCGAAGGCGGGCATATGCCTCCCGGTAGGGCTGGCCGGCTACCTGCCACGCGCTGGCCACCTCGCGCCACGTCGCCCGTTCGTCCGTGCCGCTGCGGCGGGCCAGCTCGGCGCTCACGAGCGCGGCAAAGGCCATGACCACGGGTTGCGCGCTGGCCTGCTCGTTCATGATGGTCCGCGCGCGGCCGGCGAAGGTGGCGGCGGCCGGTTCCCACCGGGCAGCGATGCCCCGCGGGCGCGTGCTGCCCGGCCGCGAGGCCAGGTCGGCCTCGACCCACGCGCCGGCGGCCAGCAGCCGGATCTCCTCCTCGCCAAGGCCGCCGCCACCCAGCACGGCGAGCCCGTCGAGCACGTCGTCCGCAGCCCTGGCCAGGTCGCCGGCCAGCAGTGCCTGCTCGGCGAGACAGGCGTGCAGCGGCCCGGTGACCCGCGGGTCACCGGGTGACTTGGCCAGGGCATCGGCTAGCCCTGCCGCGCGCCGCGGCTCCCCCCGGCCGACGGCCAGCTCCAGCCGCAGCAGGTCTAGGTAACTCGTGACGTGCGCCACCGGCTCGCCGACCAGCTCGGCCAGCAGCTGATCGGCCTCCGCCCAGCGCCCGGTCGCCACGAGCACCGCGGCCGTGTTGTTGTCGAGGACAGCAGTGAGCGTGGCCGGCGCATCCAGGGACCGCGCCGCCCGCCGGCCGTCCCGTGCCACCTCGAGCGCATCCGCGAACCGGCCTGCCGTGCACAGCAGGTACATGTGACTGTTCGCCGCGCGCAGCACGTCCTCGACGCTGCCGGTCTGATGGGCGAGGGTGAACGAGGCCCGCAGCGCCGCCAGCCCGCGATCCAGGTCGCCGCGCTGCGCCTGGATGATGCCCAAGGTAGCCAGGCCGTGGGCGCGCTCGGCGGTCGCGCCGACCTGCTGCGCCACGACGACCGCTCGCTCGGTCAGCGGCAGCGCCTCGTCCACCTGGCCCAGGAGCATCCGCCAGGTGGCCTGAGCGGCCAGGACCCGGGCCTGCAAGGCTGACGGCGGCTCCCCGTCCAGCAACCGCACGGCCTGCTCGCCGGCCTCCGCGGCGGCCCTGGGATCTCCCGCCTCCCAGCGGTAACGCCCGAGCCGTTCCAGCAGCCGCGCCCGGTCGGTCGGCGGGGCGGCGCCGGACAGGTCGAGCGCGTCCTGCGCGTAACCGGCCGCCCGTGCGGCGTGCCCGGCGAGGCTGGCCGCCTGTGCGGCTTCCGCCAGCTCCGGGCGGCCCCAGCCGGGAAGCCACCGGGCCAGGTCCGCGGTCAGGGCATACAGGTGGCTGGCCTCCGGGTAGGCCCGTGCCGATACCGCGCGGCGGGCCGCCAGCAGGGCGGCGCTGGCGGCCTTGTCCGGACAGCTGGCCTGATGCCAGTGATGGGCCAGCCGGGCCGGGTCCAGGTCCTCGCGTTCGGCGAGCGCCTCCGCCAGGCGCCGGTGCAGCCGGCGGCGCTCGCCGGGCAGCAGGTGGGCGTACAGGATCTGCCGGGTCAGCGCGTGCGGGAAGGCATAGCCGTCCGCGGTCGCGACCAGCAGCCGCCGGGACACCGCCTCCCGGATCGCGGCCAGCAGCGGCTGCTCAGGCAGCGGCACCGCCGCTGCGAGCAGTTCGTGGGAGATTCCCCCGCCGGTGACGCTGACCTGGTCGATCACGTCCCGGGCCGCTGGCCCGGCGCGGGAGGCCTTGGCCAGCACGGCCTCGGCGATGGAGACGGGCGGCCAATGCGGGGCGGCGCGGGCGAGTTCCTGGGCGTAGAACGGGTTGCCTTCGGCCGCGCGGACCACCGCCGCTATCTGGTCCGCGCCGGTCCCGGACGGCATCAGGTCGGTGACGAGGCCGGCGACCTCAGCGGTGGCCAGGGCGGTGAGCCGCAGCCGCCGCACCCGCAGACAGCGCTCCAGTTCGGCGAGCCATTGCGCGACATCGTCAGCCAGGCCCTCGTCGCGTACCGTCGCGACGACCAGCACCCGCTGCTCGCGCAGCCGTACCGCGAGGAAGGCGAGCAACTGCCGGGAGGATTCGTCGGCCCAGTGCATGTCCTCCAGGACGAGTAACAACGGCGACTGGGCGGAAAGCTCGGAAAGCAGCGCGAGGACCCGCTCGAAGAGGCGGCGCCGGGCGGCCAGCATGTCACCGGCGGCGGCGTCTTCGGCGGCGAGCAGCCAGTCGGCCCGGTCGGGCAGCGCGGCCACGAACGGCCCGTACGCCAGGGTCGCCCCGACCAGCGGCACGGACTCGCCGATCCGCACCTGCGCGCCGCCGAGGGCATCGCTGGCCAGGGCGCCGAGTTCCTCGGTGAGCCGCGTCTTGCCGATGCCCGCCTCACCGGTTATCAGGAGCACCTGCGCCTGGCCGGCCGCCGCACGCGTGAATTCCGCTATCGCGGTCCCCCGCTCGGCGGCCCGCCCGACTAGCGGCGCTGACCGTGTCACATAGGGAAGTGTGCCTGCTCGACCGGGCCGTGTCGATATCCGGCCGAACGCTGGGGGGGGGAAGTCACTTTCGCCTAGCCGCTTCTTGCTGTTCCCAGTCGGCCTTGCTCAGCGCATACTCGACAGCCCCGTGCTCGGCACCCTCGATCGCATACGGCCACGACTGGTAAAACGTCCGCGCCAGCGCCAGGCCCGCCTTCTCCATCACGCGCCGGGAGCCGACGTGGACGGTCATAGTCGCCGCGAAGACGCGCTGCACGCCGAATTCGGTGAAGCCCTTGCGAATCAGCGCGCGAGACCCTTCGGTGCCGTACCCCTTGCCCCAGGCTGACCTGCGTAGCCGGTACCCGAGCTCGGCCTGATCGGGGGAGCATCCCGGTGGCGGCCGGAAATGGAACCAGCCAAGGAACTCTCCGGTGGACTTCTCGATGGCGGCCCAGAAGCCAAACCCGGCGAAACGCTCGTAATAGCCGAGGAACGCGGGAAGGACATCATTCAGGATTTCACCGCGCGGGGTGAGCCTGCCGCCGGTAATAAAGTGCATGACGTCGGGATCGCTGTCGAGTTCGACGAGGTTGTCCACATCGGCCATGGTGAACCTGCGCAGCACCAGGCGCTCGGTTTCCAGGAAGACCTGCATAGCCATAACCGTCCTCGGTCCGGAGCGCCGCCGGTCACGGCCGCCGCCGGTCACGGCCGCCGCCGGTCACGGCCGCCACCGGTCACGGCCGCCACCCGGGCTGGCATGGGCCCCACGATGCCTTATCCCCGGACGACCTGTGCCCGCGGCTCCCGATCCCTGGACGACCTGTGCCCGCGGCTCCCGGCGGCTCCCGGCAACTCCCCGCGGCCCCGGGCGGCTCCCGGCAACTCCCCGCGGCCCCGGGCGGCTCCCGGCAACCCCCCGCGGCCCCGGGCGACTCCTGGCCCCCAAGCCCGGCCTGCCAATCTGGCCGGCCAGCCGGCTTCGGTATCCGGGCTCTTGACGCGCCGTTTCGGGAAGATTAAGTTACGTCATGAAATAAGTCTTGTATCAAGGCCGCGACCTGGTGGAGTGGGCCACTCCGAAGGAGACCATGTGCGGCACCTCGCCGGTACCTGGCCGCCTCCTGCTATTTATCCGACATTGGCCCGGCCCGCATCCAGGGCCCGTGTTACATCGCTGCCCGGCTGAGACCAACCGCCGGCGGCCGCCATTCACGTCTGTTTCCTGCGTTTTCGTTCTCTCTTAGCAAGGGGGTTGGCAATGGGCTGGGTTCTGATGGGTAGGCGCCGGTGGCTTGCATGCCGGCGGATCTCGATCGCCAGCGTGGTACTGGCGCTGGTCGCCGCGCTGGCATTCGTAGCGGGACCGGCCGGGCGGGCGCACGCTGCGGCGACGCTGCTGTCGCAGGGCCAGCCGGCGACCGCGTCCTCGCTCGAGAACGGCACCTTCCCCGCGTCGAACGCCGTCGACGGCAACACCGGCACCCGCTGGTCGAGTGCCTTCTCTGATCCGCAGTGGCTGCAGGTCGACCTGGGCGCCAGCGACTCGATCAGCCAAGTGGTCCTGCAGTGGGAGGCCGCGTACGCCACGGCGTTCCAGATCCAGACCTCGCCCGACGGCACGACCTGGACGACGATCTTCTCCACGACGACCGGCACCGGCGGCACGCAGACCCTCAACGTGACGGGCACCGGGCGGTACGTGCGCATGCTCGGGACGGCGCGCGGCACTCCCTACGGCTACTCGCTGTGGGAATTCCAGGTCTTCGGCACGGCCGGCGGCACCGGGGGAACCTGCGGCACCGCGAACGCCGCCCTCAACCATCCGGCCACCGCGTCCTCGCTGGAGAACGCCAACTTCCCCGCGGCGAACGCCTTTGACGGGAACACCGGAACCCGCTGGTCGAGCGCGTTCTCGGACCCGCAGTGGGTGCAGGTGGACCTCGGGTCCAGCCAGACAATCTGCCAGGTGACGCTGAACTGGGAGGCCGCCTACGGGAAGGCGTTCCAGATCCAGACCTCGCCCGACGGCACGACGTGGACCACGATCTTCTCCACGACCACCGGAACCGGCGGCATCCAGACCCTCAATGTCTCGGGCACCGGCCGGTTCGTGCGCATGAACGGAACGGTGCGGGGCACCCAGTTCGGCTACTCGCTGTTTGAGTTCGGGGTGTTCACCACGACCGGCGGCACCGGCGGTAACACCGTCACGGTCACCAACCCCGGCAGCCAGACGAGCACGGTCGGCACCGCCGTGAGCAAGCAGGTCACGGCCACCGACTCCGCCGCCGGCCAGGCGCTGACCTTCAGCGCCACCGGCCTCCCCGCCGGGCTGGCCATCAGTTCCTCCGGCCTGATCACCGGGACGCCCACGACGGCGGCAACGTCAAGCGTCACCGTGACCGCCAAGGACACCACCGGTGCCACCGGGACCGCGGCGTTCAGCTGGACCGTAAATAGCGCCACCGGCGGTGTCTGCCCGACGCAGTCCAACACCCCGAACTTCGGCTCGAGCGTGCACATCTTCGACCCCAGCATGTCCAGCGCGACCATCCAGTCCACGCTGGACTCCGTGTTCAACGCGCAGAAGCTCAACCAGTTCGGCACGGAGCGCGATGCCCTGCTGTTCAAGCCGGGCACCTACAGCAATACGGCCAACATCGGCTACTACACCTCCATCCAGGGCCTGGGCCAGAACCCGGACGACGTCACCATCAACGGCGACGTCACCGTCGACGCGTTCGACGGCACGGGCAACGCCACGCAGAACTTCTGGCGGTCGGCGGAGAACATGGC
>Ga0066790_10001331_pt1 | contig 10324 bp, 7 predicted proteins | sample OrgsoiDNA2013050_FD_70963 | JGI IMG/M metagenome (GOLD analysis project Ga0066790, IMG submission 70963) | Permafrost soil microbial communities from the Arctic, to analyse light accelerated degradation of dissolved organic matter (DOM) -... | ecosystem: Environmental > Terrestrial > Soil >...
GTCACAAAGTGTTGTCGCGCTGGCTGCGCGAGTCGGTGCTCGCAGGCGCATCGCCTGGGCAAGATGCGCAGGGTGCCATTGCTGCCATCGCCGATTTCGCGATGGAGTACACAGACGCCATTAGCACGGCATTCGCAGGTACCTATTCGTCACATTCGCTTTTGCTCGCAGATGTCGCGGGCGATCAGCGGTCTCAATTGCTACGAATCCTCCTCGATGGTCATGACGAGGCGGATGTGCGCGCCGAGAGGATCTTGCGCGACGCGGGTTTCCTCGAGGAGCGTCAGTCATTCTGTGTCGCGCTGGGGTGCTCGGTGGATCCCACCGAAATGCTCAATGCATCGCGTGCCCGCCGCTTGGTCGATTCGATCGAACAAATAGTTGCGGAATTGGCCGTGCGTCGGGTCATCGATTTGCACACTAACAAGGTGACCATGGTATTTGCCGCCGTCCGCCGGGATTCCGGTTGGACAGCGCCACGGAGCTCGCTGGCTAAACGGATCAGCGCCGCGCTCTCATTCGTGGGCAATGCGGCACTTATCGGCGTCAGCAACGACGTCCCATCCACATCGCATATCCCCACTGCATATCGAGAAGCAGGGGCTGCACTCGAGCTGGCCAGCGTTAGCCAGCGCGTTGTGCAATTCTCCGATATCCCACTGCGGCGCTTGTTACTGCATTTCGCGGCTGAAGATTTTCGCCGCGTGTTGCCTGCTTGGGCTCTCGAATTTTATGCCGCAGACGACAATGCGCGTGGAGCCCTGGTCGCAACCCTACGTGCCTACGCAAGTGTCGACATGAACGTCCTGAAGGCGGCGCAGTCATTGGGCGTGCATCCCAATACCGTCTACGCGCGATTGCAGCGCATCTTCGACATCTCGGGTTTGCAGGCGAGGTCCTTTAATGCCTTGACCGATCTGCTAATCCTCTGCGATTGCCATCGTCATGGCGCAGCTGGAGTATCCGACGTCGTGGGTCACGTCCTGCCGTCAGGCCATCTGAGTTGACGCTAGCCGATAACCCGCGTGCTGCAAAAGTAGGCTCGCACGTCTCTCGGTCAGAACATAGGGAGCCGACGCCGATTCTCGGCGCTAAAACCACTCCGCGGGCGTAGATTCCGAAGTTTATTGAATGTGGGCGCGCGGCCCGCTGACCCGCTGAGCTTTCAAGCCGAACGATTTAAGTCAGCAACCTGACCATCAAGAGACGTTGAGGCGCGGACGGGGACCGGTGGTACGTTACCGCACCGACAACAGCTTCGGAATCGTCTATAAAAATAACAGGCAGAATTTGCCGACCTCGCTCAGCGAGAAGTTCGGTCGACGGTGCGCGAGTCACATGTCAACTGGCTTCTTGGCTAGGGCGCCGCCCGGTACTGAGTCGCTACTAGCCGAGCGGGCCCGTTCAAGGTTATCGGCCCGAGATTGCGATGATGAACGATAAACCGATTGCAATAGGAGCAAAGATCATGGGACTTCGAGAAAATTATCAGACGCAGATGGAAAAGCAGTTGAACGAGTGGAAGGCGCAAACCGAACGCTTCAAAGCCGGCGCCGACCAGATCGAGGCGAACAGCAAGGCGCAGTATGATAAACATCTAGAGAAACTGCGCGCTATGCAAGCGGATGCGTGGGAAAACTTCTACAAGCTGAAAGGCGCTAACGAGAGCACTTGGGCGGAAGTCAAGACTCACATGGATAAAGCCGGGGGAGAGGTAAAGGCCGCCTTCGAAAGTATGACGACGAATTTCAAACACTAGGGCGGCTCGCGGGCGCGGATTACGACTTTCGAGCGGATTCGCCACCCGTCCACGAGGACTCGAATCCCAACACTTGTGAAAGGAGTTTGGTACCAGCGGCTGGGCGAATTCAGGTATCTGGACGGAGGAATCGTACATGAACGATGTGGTCATCACGGCGGCGCTGCGCAGCGCGGTGGGTAAATTTAACGGGTCCATTGCGAAGGTACCGGCAGCCGATCTGGGTGCCCAAATCATCAAAGCGCTGCTCGCCCGCACCGGTGTGCAACCGAACCAGATTTCCGAAGTGATCCTGGGCCAGGTGCTGACCGCCGGGGTCGGCCAGAATCCGGCCCGGCAGGCCCTGATCCGCGCGGGCCTACCGGACATGGTGCCGGGAATGACGATTGGCAAGGTTTGTGGCAGCGGCCTGAAGGCCACGCACCTGGCCGCACAGGCGATCAAGTGCGGCGATGCGGAAATCGTCATTGCCGGTGGCCAGGAGAACATGAGTGCCTCGCCGCACGTCCTGCAAGGATCTCGCGATGGTTTTCGCATGGGCGACGCCAAACTCGTCGACAGCATGATCAGCGATGGCCTCTGGGACGCCTACAACAACTATCACATGGGGACGACGGCCGAGAACATCGCCAAGAAGTACGATATTTCCCGTCGCCAACAGGATGAATTCGCCGCGGCATCGCAGCAGAAGGCCGAGGCCGCGCAAAAGGCCGGTCGATTCAAAGGGGAGATTGCAGCGATTGAGATCGTCTCGCGGAAAGGCACCACTTTATTCGATGCCGATGAATTCATCCGCGCCGGCACCACGGCCGAGGCACTCGGTGAACTGAAGCCGGCCTTCAGCAAGGACGGCACGGTCACCGCAGGCAACGCCTCGGGTCTCAATGATGGCGCCGCCGCGGTGATGATGATGTCGTCACGCAAAGCCAGCGAACTGGGCCTCAAGCCACTTGCTTGGATTCGCGCGTACTCATCCGCGGGTGTGGACCCGAAGATCATGGGGATGGGTCCGGTGCCAGCCAGCCAGCTGTGCTTGAAGAAAGCGGGCTGGACGCATCAGGAACTCGACCTGATGGAAATCAACGAGGCGTTTGCCGCTCAGGCGATCGGCGTCAATCGTCAAATGGGCTGGGACACGGCGAAGATCAACGTCAATGGCGGCGCCATTGCCATCGGTCATCCGATTGGCGCATCGGGTTGCCGCATCCTGGTCACGCTGCTGCACGAGATGATTCGTCGCGATGCAAAGAAGGGACTCGCTAGCCTGTGCATCGGCGGCGGCATGGGCGTTGCGATCGCGATCGAACGCTAGAATAAAGGCTCTTGAACCCATTACATCAATCATAACCATGTTGTGAACACTTATGGCAACTACGAAAAGAATCGCGATGGTCACGGGCGGCATGGGCGGCCTCGGCGAAGCCATCTGTATCAAATTAGCGAAGCTGGGCGATACCGTCGTCACAACCTACTCGCCGAACAACACCAAGACTCAGAAATGGCTTGAGTCGATGAACGAGCAGGGCTATCACTTTTATGCGTATCCCTGCGATGTGACCGACTGGGAGTCCTGTCAGGCCTGCATCCGCAAGGTGACGGAAGATCTCGGCCCGGTGGATGTGCTCGTGAATAACGCTGGCATCACCCGCGATATGACCTTTAAGAAGATGGACAAGATCAACTGGGACGCGGTGATGCATGCAAACCTTGACTCGTGCTTCAACATGACCAAGCAGGTATGCGACGGCATGGTGGATCGCGGCTGGGGTCGGGTCATCAATATCTCGTCGGTCAATGGTCAAAAGGGAGCGTTCGGCCAGACTAACTATTCCGCGGCCAAGGCCGGCATGCACGGCTTCACTAAAGCGCTTGCTCTTGAAGTGGCACGCAAGGGCGTCACCGTCAACACCATATCTCCCGGCTACATCGGCACCAGCATGGTGATGGCGATTCCGAAGGAGGTGCTGGACTCCAAAATCATTCCACAGATACCCATGGGGCGGCTCGGCAAGCCTGAAGAAGTGGCCGGACTCGTTGCATACCTGGCAAGTGAAGAGGCGGCGTTTGTGACCGGCGCCAATATTGCGATCAACGGCGGCCAGCACATGCAGTAGCGGCGCACCGGAGCCCCGGCTCGCTCCTGCGGAGCGCGCGTCTTGAGTGGACTCAAGCTATGCAGAGAGCGATCCGGCGTCAGCCCCCCTTTTTTTGGCCGCGCCAGGAACTGCGTGGACTTGGTGTTGAAGACATCTGGTCTGGTAGACGTGTTGCGAGCGGCGCTCGCGCCGTTAGCCGCGCAGATCGATTTAGCGTTCGTCTTCGGTTCCGTCGCGAAGAGTAAGGGCACCGCGAGTGTTAGCTGGTTGAAATCCCTGCCACCCGGCGCATGTTATTCCTATTTCACGTCCACATGCTGGACGTGCCAACAAGGGCCGAAGAACGTGACCTTGGCCTGCAACGCATTCGCAGCTCCTTTGCTTCAATACTGAGAAACAACACCTACTTTGTGCGCGCATGGGGCGGCAAAATGCCGTCATGCAACAGAGTCTCTATCGCTCGATCGCTGGCCTTCGTGTGCGCATCCATGGGTTGAACAAAGCGCGCCTGGTGGGTCCGCGAGGCCTCGAAAGCTGCGAGATGTTAAATCCGCGTAATCGACTCATGCACAGAACAGCAGTCCCTCACTCACATGCCGCCGAACGGATTTGGTGGGCCGCCGTCCGACGCTGATGGGCCCGAAAACCTCCTCGCCGGCTTCGGCGTTTGCAAAGGCATTGCGTTCATTTGAGACCGGTGGTTTCACTTACAACGACTTTCTAGCGGAACTGAAGCGACTGCTCGCGACCGGCGCGTCGCCAACGGAGCTGTTGGCAGTTCTGCGGCGCCGCGAGTTCATCGAACCGTTGCCAGACTACGCGCAGGAGGAAGTCCTTGGCCTTCTCAATGTCGCGATGAACCGGGCCGCTGCGGAAGCATTGGCATCCGCGCAGGGCGAGAGTGAAGATTCGGCTCAGGCCTCGGAACCGGCCACAGCGCCCGATCGGCGCCCGGATTCGGCTTCCGCGCCCACACCGATTGTGACGACGGCTCCGTCGGTTGCGCGGACTGAAGATTCAGCCAGTGCCTCCGCTCCAGCTGTGACAGCGGTTCGAAATCCGGATCTGACCACGCCGGCAAGTGCACATCGGACAACGACACCGGATTTAATCCCAGCTGCGAATCCAACTCAAATGCCCTCGGCCACGCAGGCGTCACCTCCTGCATTTGTTCGAAATTCGACACCGGCGCCATCTGCTGCTCGAGCACCCGTTGGGGCTCAGCTTTCGATTCCGGCGCCGACTTCGATTCCATTTGGAATTGCCGCTTCTGGGCAGAGTCGAGGTCGTGCTGAGGGGGCGGTCCCCGCTGTCACCTCGCTTCGAACCTTGACGCCGGATTCATCGCAATCGAACACAGGAACCCCCGCGTTGACTGCGTCGCAGGCGCAGACTTCCGCCTCCGCTCCGGTTCCCGTGTCGATGCGAAGTCCTAGCGAGATTCGCTCGGTGATCCCGCCTCGAGCGCCGACGCCGGAGTCAATCCCCGCTCAGACAGTGATCACACCACTGGCTGCGGCACAGGCGAAGGCTTCCGTGTCCGCTCCGGTACCCACCTCGACTCGAAGTCCGTTCGAGGGACCGAGCCCCTCTGTGACCACGCCCCAAGCGCCGCTGCCGACTCGAACTCATTTTGAGGCATCCACTCCCTCTTTGAGTCCACCTCGAGCGCCGACACTAAAGCCGGTTCCCGCTCAGGCAGGCTCCACCGCGTCGACTCAGGCGCGGGCGACCGCTCCGGCACCGACTCCCGCCCCAACGCCAGCGACGGCGGTAACGCCCCCGTCCCAACCGGCGGTTCCAGAGCCGGTGGTGGCGGACGAGGCGGCAAGCGTCACCGTGGACGATATCCACGTTGTCAGCGACGAACCCATCCCGCCAGGAGAAGGCGCCCCCCAAGATGCAGTCGATGAGGGTGGTGTCTCGATAGGACCCCACCTGTTGATGAGGCCGATTGTCGAGACCGGCATGAGCCGCGTTGACAAGGCGACGAAGTCGGGCGCGACGGCCGGCGCGATCGGGTTGAGCGCTGCGGTGGCGCTACTCGGCGTCGTCGCCTGGTTCTTTGTCCACCACGCCCCAGCATCGACCAAAGTGCCGGCAGCTTCATCCGCTGCGGTCCCCAATCCAGGCACCCTGATCCGCGATTGCCCAACATGTCCTGCCATGACGGTACTGCCCGCGGGTCGATTCAAACAAGGGTCGGCTCGAGTTGAGAGCGGCTCCTCGTCGTTCGAAAAGCCGCAGCATTGGGTGGTCATCGGCCGACCGCTCGCCATGTCGACGAACCTCGTCACCGTGAATGAATTCCGCCAATTCATCGCGGCTACGGGGCGGGGTATGCAAGGCTGCGACACATACGACGGTGAATGGAAACACCGGCCCAAGAGCAGTTGGAAAGACCCAGGATTCATCCAAACCGGAACGCATCCCGTGACGTGTTCGTCGTGGAATGACGCCGACGTCTACGCGCAATGGTTATCGACCAAAACCGGACATCGATACCGATTGCCGAGCGCTTCGGAATGGGAGTATGCCGCGCGCGCCGGCGGCGAAGCCGTGCGGCCGTGGAATCCAAACGGATCGGACGCGTGTGCATACGCGAACGTGGCCGACAAAAGAGCGGCACACCGGTATCCGGGGTGGCTGGTATTCGCCTGTGATGATGGCTACGTCAACACGTCACCCGTCGGATCATTCAAACCCAACCCATTCGGTCTCAACGACATGTTGGGCAACGTCTTTCAATGGACTCAGGATTGCTGGTACGCAGATTATACCGGCGCCCCGGCCGACGGATCGGCGCGCACGGACGGCAATTGCTCCGAGCGCGAGCTTCGCGGAGGGTCTTGGTTCAGCTCTCCGGCCTATGTGCGGGCCAATTACCGCAACCACTTCGCGGCAGATTACCGAACCAGCAGCGTTGGAATCCGACTGGTCAGAGACATTGAGCAATGACGAGGTGGGTTCGCGTCAGGCAGGACGGAATCTCGATGTTGACGACTAGGTTTTTTGTTTTGGTATTCCTGTTGGTATCCATGGCAGCGTGGCCACGGGAGGCGGCATCGCCCTCCGCCTCTGAGGCGATCGCAGCGAGGCTCAAACGTGATTCCGCCCGCTGCAAGATGCACGCGGATCTAGGCGCATGCGACGATGCAATTCGTTGGAACCCGAATGATCCTGCACTTCTCGTTGCTTTTGCGGATGCTCTGGTACGTGCGCAGCGTCCGGCGGACGCAATTCGTCAATATCGCCGTGCCGCTCGGCTTGCGCCGAATATGGCCGGTATGGCCGCTAAAATCAGTGCGGCCCAAGCGCGGTTGTCATCCACGCGATCCTCGGTTGCAGCTCGACGCACCGTTCAGCCCGCACCCCGCGCGCCCGTACAGCCACCGGTTGCTCCTGCCCTCGTCGACAGGGACCCGGGCAGGCGCTATTCGAATGCTGCTCCGGAGACGGCATCCCATTGATGCGCTTGGACCCCGGGTTGCTCGAGCATAGGATGCGGCCCTACGGCGATCTCGCTTCCATGGAGGGTAACTAAAATGCAACCCGTCACTTAAGCAGACCAACGTACGGTTCATAGATATACAGGCGATCGCCCTTTCGCTCTCCCATTTTCTTGAGAATTGCGGCGCTTTGCAGAATCTCGATCGCTTTTCCCGCGGTGGGTATGGGTGGGACACTTCGATTGATGCGCTGAACCTCTTGAATAGTCATCCGCTGCTCTACAATACGGCACTGGAAACGGCGCACTTCGTGGGCCCAACCTAGACGATTCGCCCGTTGACCATGGGAGTCAGGACCATTTATCGATGGTAGAGTAAACGGATGATTCCCTTCGATCGACGCGAGTGGCTGCGATCGTTCAGCCTCACCATCGGCGGTTTAGGCGTCTCGCGCCTCCTGAGCGCGCAGGCATCATCGCCGCGCGCCGCGCTTGGTGGTGGCGCTCTTCTCGCGCGGCTGTCCCTCAACGAAAATCCGTATGGTCCCGCCCCGGCGGCGATCGCGGCCATTCAGCGCGAATTCTCGAATCTCTGTCGCTATACGGGCGCAGAATACCAAGTACTGATCGGAGCAATTGCGCGAAATGAAGGCGTACCCAAGGAACAGATCATTCTCGGGGAAATTTTAGAGCCGCTGGGGACTTATCTGAGCTTGCAAGGCGGACCCGGCGGCGAATTCATTTACTCCGATCCGGGCTATACCGCGCTCATCGATTCAGCCGTGGCGGTCGGGGGCCGCGGCGTCGGTGTACCGCTCAACTCGCAGATGGAAAACGATTTGCCGGCAATCGCCGCCAAGGTGAATGAACGCACGCGCGCTGTATTTATGGTGAACCCGCACAATCCGACGGGCATCGTCGGCGATACGAATCAATTGAGGAATTTTGCTCGCACGATCTCGCGTAACGCGCTACTCATCGTCGATGAGGCCTATCTGGAGTTTGCAGATCACTTCGCGCAACGCACGCTGGCGGATTTGGTGCGCGGCGGCGAGAACGTAATCGTCTTTCGAACATTTGCCAAAGTCTATGGTTTGGCGGGACTCGACATCGGCTATGGACTCATGCCGAGACCGATCGCGAAAGCGCTGAGCGCACAGGGCTTGAACAATCCGCATTTGTTCAACCGGCTGGCGGTTGCCGCCGCCGCTGCCAGTTTGCAGGATGCAAGCTACGTCGCCGGAGTGCTACGGCAGGTGGCTCAGGAACGCGAGAAGTGGTTTGGGCTGTTCCGCGACCTGAAATTGAATTTCACGCGGTCCAGTGGCAACTTCGTATTCTTCGAAACCGGCATGCGGAACGCTGAATTCGCGGCCGCCTTGTTGAAAGACGGTGTTGCAATCGGTCATGCCTTTCCGCCGTACGACCGCTGGGCGAGGATATCGATCGGCCTACCCCAGGAGAACGCCATCGCACGTGCTGCCGTTCGCAAATCACTGCACAAATTGGCAACGTGAAGATTTGGGACCGATGGCGGTCCGGCAGTGAGTAACCAATAGCACTTGCGACTACTGCGGCTTGAAAACAAGCACTTTTGCTGTCGTCCACCCGAGATGTGGCACTGTCACGAATAGTCGATCGAGTTCGGACGAGAAGAGAGAGGCGGAACCGGGATATGAGCAACAAGGAAGACCGTCGTGACATGGTAATCGGCGCGCGGCAGCGTCGCCGCCGAAGTGCTCGTCTCGCGCTGCTCGCGGCCTTGGGTGTTGTGGTTCTTGGCGGCAGCACGGCCGCGTCCTATTACGTCGATGCTCTCTGGTTCGAATCGCTTGGTTATGCGTCCGTGTTCTGGACGCGGCTCAGCCTTCAGGGCGCGACTTTCGGAGGCTTTGCCCTCGTCACGTTTCTGGTGGTCTACGGAGTGTTCCGGGCGCTGAAGCCCGATCGGCTCGACGAACTGATCGGCGCCACGATTCTCATCAGCCGGCGGCCGGTAACGCTGCCCGTCGAACCCGTCCTGAAGCTGATTGGGATCGGCCTGTCCGTGGCAATCGCCGCCGTAACCGGCGCCAGCATGATGGAGCGCTGGATGACCTTCGCCCTGTTCTGGGGCGCGCCGCGTAGCGCAACAGTGCTCGACCCCATTTTCGGGCGATCGCTCGACTTTTACCTGTTTACGCTGCCGGCTTCGCAGCTCATCGCCGGATGGCTGCTGACACTGTCGGTGATCGCCTGCGCGATCGCCGCCGTGTTGGTCGTCGTCACCGGCGGCACGCGTATCTTGAGGGAGGGGCGAGTTTCCGCGGTGCCGACCAGACTCTGGCGCGGCTTGTCGATCAGCCTCGCCGCGTTGTTCTCGATGCTCGCCGCGCGCGCGTATCTGGGACGCTTCGAGCGGCTGTTCCAGGACGGCACAGTCTTTTCGGGTGTCACCTACACCGACGCCCACGTCACCCTGAACGGCACGCTGGTAGTCTGCGTGGCGCTGGTCGTCGGCGCGGCCATCGCCGGGATTGCTGCGGTCTCGGCACCGCGCCCGCGCTGGCTGCTTGCTACCGCCGTTCCAGCCGTCGCCTGCTACCTGATCGTCGCCGTCGTGCACTGGTACGTCAGCGGCTTTATCGTCGCGCCGAACCAGTTGGTGCGAGAGCGGCCCTTCATTGCGCACAATATAGAAATGACACGGCGGGCTTACGCGCTCGACCGCATCGAGACGCACGCGTTTCCCGCCGACACTGGAATCGAGGCGGTGGAACCGGCCAATAACCAGACGACGCTCGAGAACATACGGCTGTGGGACTGGCGGGCGTTGCAGGATACGCTCCGTCAGATTCAGGCAATCCGGACTTACTACGACTTTCCAGATATCGACATCGATCGATATCAGATCGGCGGTTCGGTCCGCCAAATGATGCTGGCGACACGCGAACTCAATGTCGACAAGTTGCCGCAAAGCAGCCGCAACTGGATCAACGAGAAGCTGATCTATACCCACGGGTACGGCGTCACGATGAACCC
>Ga0066790_10001332_pt1 | contig 10321 bp, 9 predicted proteins | sample OrgsoiDNA2013050_FD_70963 | JGI IMG/M metagenome (GOLD analysis project Ga0066790, IMG submission 70963) | Permafrost soil microbial communities from the Arctic, to analyse light accelerated degradation of dissolved organic matter (DOM) -... | ecosystem: Environmental > Terrestrial > Soil >...
CGGCTCTCCGGCACGACGCGCGGGGCGAGCAGCAGCGCCGCGGCTCCGATCGGGACATTGAGCGCATCCGGCGGGGCCGGGCGGCTGCGCGTAGCTGCCAGGCGCGCGGCGAGGATACGTCGAGCGGAGCGTCGGCCTAGTCCTCGGTGGCTGGGTCTGTGGTGTCCATGGTGGACAGGAGGTCGCGGATCTCTGGCTCGGTGGAGAGGTCAACCGGGAGGATCTGGCCGCGCTTCTCGTTGAGGACGAGTTCGGTGGCGGTGCCAGCCAGGATGTTGCCCGCGTCGGCGTCCGCCCAGCGCACGCCGTTCAAGGCCATTCGCGTCCACCGGCCGGCCACCATGCAGTCGAGGACCGGCCGGCCGTAGATGTCGGGGCCACTGCGCCGGACCGCGATTACCCGGGCGGCATCGACGCCCAGTGCCACAGCGAACGCCTCGCGCAGCGTCACGAGCACGTGCCCGGCGATGAGCAGCAGGTAGAGCGCGGACCGTTCGCTCTTCGGGAGCTTGCGGAGCGTCAGGTTCCCGGCCTGGGTCGTGCTTGGCAGCCGCTCGGGAACCGCCTCCTCGTTCGGGACAAGCACGATCAGGGAGAGTTCGATGCCGACTGGGGCGGCCGGGGCCTCGTTGTCCTCAAACGCTTCGGCCAGCGTCGCCAGCACGGTGTCCGGGTCGTTGCCGGCCAGCAGCGCCCACTGCCTGTCGAGTTCCTGCTGAGCCTGGGCCTGCTCCGCCTGCGCTTGTCGCCACCGGTCATTGAGCTCCACCTGTGCTGCCTGCGCCGCGTCCTGCCTGGCCGCCGTGCGCCTTGCCCGGTCGAACATGCCGACGCCGCGCAGCGCGTTCTTCTCATGCCGTTCACGGACGGCGTTCGGATCCGGAAGTTCCGGCATCGGAGCAACAGGCCGCTCAACCGGCGGGAAGTCGTGCTGGTGCAGGCTGATGATCTCCTGGAAGATGGCGGCCAGCCGCTGGGCCTCCCTGGCCTTGTCCGCCCCGGCCTGCGCGCGGCGGGCGGCGGCGGCCTGGCGCTCCAGGGCCGCCCCTGACGGGCGACCGCTGCTCCTGCCACCGTTCTTGCGGCGGCGCTTGCCGCCGACGGCGCCATAGACACTGAACGGCCCCAGGCCGGAGGAGAAACCGGTTCGGCCGGTGCCGACGTGAACGCGCGCGATCCGTGGTCCGATGCCGGCCCGCACGCCATGACGGGACATCCGGACCCGGACACCGGGCGCAAGCTTGACAGAAAACCCCATAGAACCCCGAGCTTAGCGCCGCCACCACTAAACAGACCCCCATCGCGTACCGGAATAAGGCGCTCACCAGTCACTGCCCGGTGCGTGGCGCACAATTTCGCCGACCCTGCGGGGGCGCCTTCCGCGGCGACGCGGTCAACCTGCGGGCCCGCATGCCGGAACTGGAGCAGCCAGGCATCCACCCCGGCACCGGCGACTGCAGCACGCGATCATCTGGTCGATCCCGTTACCTGTTATCGGCCCGGGCTGGTAACAGCCGCCTCGCGTCTTACACAATGTGGCCATGCAGAAAAGTCAGAAAACGCGCATATCGCCGAATACGAGCCAAAGCCGAACAGCAACCACAGGGCCACGGGCGTGCGCAGATTATCCGATTCGGCGTATCAGAATCTGCGGAGTGGGAGCGCATCCTCGCGGTCCTAGCTGGCCAGTGGCGCCGGGCTACGGTCAGGGGACGTGGCTGGCGAGCCGGCGGAGGGCTTCCTGGGCCTGCTCCCAGAGGTCCCGGACGAGGTCCGCGGCGGGAGCCGTGGACGTCAGCGGGTAGGCCTGCCCGGCCCACAGGTTCACGTAGTCGGCAAGGCCAGCCTGGCGGGCGGCCTTCCGCATCGGCGATGTGAGGTGGTGCACCTCGGGGTAGGCTGCCGGAGCGGATTCCGAGTGGGCGCGCAGGAAGCCGTTCTCGATCCCGCGCGCGGTCCGGCCGCTGAACGCCCGAGTGAGCCTCGTCGGGGCGTCATCGTGCAGCGCGGACCGGTGCAGGGGTGCGGTCGCCGCCTCCGGGCAGTCGAGGAACGCCGTTCCGAGAGCGGCGGCCCGGGCACCCAGGCACAGCACCGCGGCGATCGCCCTGCCCGTCGCGATGCCGCCGGCAGCCACCACGGGCGTGGCCAGGCGCGCGGTGATGAGCTGCAGCAACGCGATGAGCCCGGTCCCCTCGCCGGGGGCGTCGCTCGTCCCGCCCCGGTGCCCGCCCGCCTCATACCCCTGGACGACCAGCAGGTCCGCGCCTGCCGCAGCCGCGCGGCGTGCCTCGTCCGGGCTGGTGACCGTCACCCAGACTTCGGTTCCCCTGGCGCGCAGCCCGGCAATGACATCCTCGCCCGGGATTCCGAACGTGAACGACACTACATCCGCCGGGGCACCCATCAGGTAACCGATCTTGGCGTCCCAGTCGTCATCGTCGTGCCGCGGCTCGCCCAGCCGCGCGCCGGCGCCGGACACGTCGGACTCGATTTCCGCCGCGAACTGGCGCACCCGGGCCACGTCCCCGGCCGGTCCGGGAACGAACAGGTTCACGCCGAACGGCCGGCCGGTCAGCTCGTCCAGCCGACGGCGCCGGTCCGCCAGCTCTGCGGCGGACAGGTAGCCGGAGGCGAGGAAGCCCAGCCCGCCCGCGTTGCTCACCGCAGCGGCCAGCTCTGGCGTGGACGGCCCGCCCGCCAGCGGGGCCAGCACTATCGGGATGTCACAGCTGTCGAGGATCATGCACCCATCCTTCACCAGCACGACAGGCGCGCATCGTGGCGTTGATCACGGCGGCTAAGCCGTCAGCATCCAGCCAGGCCCGTGCTCCCGGCCTCAGAATGCACCGCCACGGCGCCGGCGTAAACCCGCCGCCGATAGGCTCCAGACGGGTAAGCGCGGAGAAGCTCCCTGAGCGGTAACCCGTACATGCCCGGTCTGCATTGCCGGGGATCCCGCAAGCGGCTGGAGTGCCCTACTCCAGAACACCCCGTTATGCGCTCCCGGACTCAACAACTATGGAATCGCCGATCCCATACAGATCGGCGGTTCGCGTTCATGTCGAGGCTGCGGTCCGTGACCTCCGGCCGACCGTGGCCGCCGGGGGGAATTGCAGCCAGCCTGCGCGGCTAGCGGGCGGCATCCGCAACGCAGGCGCGACGATGCAGGAGGCGTGCCGGTCCAGGCTGCCGCGGGTACCGCCTCTCGCGTTGTGGTCAGCGCGGGAGGAGGCCTGTTGCGCGAGTACCCCGCAGGCCCGGCCACCTTCGCGTGGTCGGCTATGTTCGGGACCATGGGACTCTTTCACAGGCACGGCGCCCAGGACGCCTACGACCAGGTGTACGGCGGCGGGATACCACACCACGAGGTCACGCACGACCTGCTGGCGGGCGCGGCCGGCTTTGAGGCCGTGCGCATGTATGAGCATCACCGCGAGCGGGAAGGCATCGCCGAGCACCACGCGCTCGGCAAGGAACTGCTGGCCGGCTCTGCCGCAGCGGAGGTTGACAAGCACTTCGACAGCGGACGCTTCGGTCACCTGGACCGTGATCAGGTCAGGCTCCAAGCCCAGCAGCAGGCAGATTACCTCTGGCAGCAGCAGTACGGCCGGTACTGAACCGTCGCCAGGCCAGCCCCGCGACGCTCCGGCGCCGCGGGCATCCTGGGGGCCGCGCCCGGCACACAGCGTGAGCACACGCAGTTCCCGACGAAGTTACACGTAGGCATATATCGCCGATTTAGTGCGGCTCAGAGCTGGCTCATCCCGCATGGCGTCCCCTGTACAGATCGTCCAGTTCTGCGCGCACGCTGGTGCGCCCGCGCCTGTGGCGAGTGGCGAGTGGCGAGGTAGGACAGGCACATCGCGCCGCTCGGAGACGGTCGTGTTGGCGCGGCGCGTGCCTACCCCGACGCAGCGGCGCACAGCCATGCTGAGGTTTCCCCAGCGCGGCTGGCCGGCCCCTCGGTGACCTTGCCGGGCTGCCCCTTGACCTGGACGATTCCCGCGTGGTGTTGTGGTTTGGCGAAATATGGAGGGTTGTCATGGGTTTTCGTCATCTGGGGATGCGCGCCGGGCTGGTCACTGGAGCGGCTGTGCTGCTGGTTGCCGGACTGACGGGGATAGCGTCTGCCTCGGCTTCACCTAAGCCAGCAAGTGGCACTCCGCAGCTGTACCCCAACGGCACCGTCGAGCAGGTGCGGCAGCTGGTGCAGTGCGGCGGGACGATGTACGCGGTGGGCACTTTCACCAAGATCCGGCAAGGGGCGTCGGGCACCGTTTACACCCGCAACAACATTGTCAGGTTCAGCGCCGCCTCGCCGTTCACGGTCACCTCCTGGGCGCCAAATGTCAACGGCACGGTCAACGCGATCGCCTTCAACGGCACAAACTGCTCCACCGCCTATATCGGCGGCAAGTTCACCTCGGTCAACGGCCGTTCGGCGGGCAACATCGCCGCGATCTCCACCACCACGGGCGCCTTGGTCACCACGTTCGCCCACAGCGCCAACGGCCAGGTCGAGACGATCGCCAGCCACCGCGGGCACCTGCTGGCCGGCGGCTACTTTACCTCGATCAACGGCAGCAGCAGCCACAAGTACATGGCCAGCCTCGGCCCGTCCACCGGCAAAGACGACGGCTTCGTCAATCTGAACATTTCGGGGAACTACCGGTACTGCAACTCGTCGGGGACCCGGTGCGCGGCCGGCAACGCCACTCGCGCGTACAACCAGCAACTCAGCCACCGCGGGACGCTGGACCTGGTCGAGGGTGACTTCACCTCGGTCGGCGGGCGACCACGCCAGCAGATCTTCATGCTCAACCTCAGCGGAACCAGAGCGACGGTGACCAGCTGGCATCCGACCGATTTCAACGAGCATTGCTGGTTCTCCGAACCGTTCTATACCCGCGCCGCGTCCTGGTCGCCCGACGACTCAATCATCTATACGGCCACGACCGGATTCCATCTGTACAACTGGAACGGTTCCTACCCGCTGACCGGGATCTGCGATACGGCTGCTGCGTTCCCGGCCACTCAGACGACCGTGAATCACCGCTGGATCAACTACACCGGGTGCGACTCGCTGTACTCCACCGCGGCCGATTCCGCCACCGCCTACTTCGGCGGGCACGAGCGCTGGTCACAAAACCCTAACGGCTGCGACTTCCAGGGCCGCGGCGGCATCTCCGCCCCCGGCATGGAAGGCCTGTCACCCACGAACGGGCGGCTTACCTTCAACCCGACCAGAGCCCGCGGGCTCGGCGCCGACGACATGCTGCTCACCAGCGCCGGCCTGTGGATCGCCAGCGACAACTACAACGGCTCGAACACGTGCGGCGGTGTCTCCGGCCACGCCGGCATCTGCTTCCTCCCGTACTAATCCTGGCGCCACGCAAAGGCCCGAACGACATCCCGCCCTGAAGATCCGGGTCAAGCGGATAACCCCACGTGGTCCCGCAGCATGTGATCGACGGGCATGCAAACGGCGGCGGCGAGGGCGGGCAGGTCAGGCGAGGCGGTACAGGACGGGCATCGCCGCGACGTGGTGCGCGGTCAGGTTGGCCAGCATGTAGCTGCGGAAGGTCTTTTTGGGGAGCTGCCGGGCCATGAACATGGGCAGCTTGTGGTCCCAGCGGGCGTGGTTGATCATCACGTACTCGGACGTTTCGCCCTCGAGCGGCGCGAGCAGGGTGGAGTTGTCCGGGCCGGTCTCGGTCTCATACCAGCCGGCGAGGTAGTCCCACAGCTCGAACGCCAGGCCGGGGTCGTCACCGGCGAAGTAGTTGAACAGGAACAGGCCCGGGGGGTCTTGTCCACGTCGCCCACCAGCCGCACGTTACGGGCGGCAACGTGGTGTACGCGGCGCGCCTGCTCGGTGAGAGCCTCCACGAGGGCCTGGTAAGGGGGAGCCGCGCGTACCTCGCTGGCCGCCCGGGGCGAGGTCGTTTCGACTAGGACGACGACGAACCATGCGAGCGGCAGGGGCGCGGGTCGGCCCTTGACATAGCCGCCGGGTGGGGTGAACGCAAGGGCGTCGTACACCGTGGCACGCTCAACCGTGTCGAGCTGGGCCAGCTGCCTGGCCTGCCACTTGAGCACCCCGAGTAGCTGCAGCTTCGGCCGGCCCCGCCGCAGCACCGGGCCTGGGCGGTGCGGGGCCTGCACGTCGGCGGCCAGGTGCAGGTACCCCAGGGGAGCCGTCTCGATGAGGTGAACCTTGGAGTACCGCGGGTCTGGGTTGATGATCTCAAGCGCCACAACCGCCCCCTTCCAACACCTACGCCGGATCGCGCCGGCTTGGGTCCTGGGTCTGGTGTTACGCCCACCGTAGCTCTGACGCTTCCGGGACGGGCGGAGACCCCCGGGCCCACCGGTCCCGTCCAATGCTCCTGCAAGGATCCGGATCGGCGGCCTGGGTTCTCTTGGCCGGGGAATATACCTGCATTGCGCCGGGCGGCGGCGATTAGCCAATTCCGGCGGCCTCGGCTCCATTCCCCCATTCGTCTCTGCGAAGGGACATCGCGGCGAGCGCGTGCTGACGATGGGGCCGGCGCTCCCCGGCGTCACGGCAATTCAGGCGAACAGTATTGTACGGTGATAAGCTGCGCGGGCGTAACCAGTCAGGGGTACCAACTAGTTGATCATGTTGGTGCTGGTGGCATCCAGCAGGTTGCGGTGAGGGCGTCGCGGATGGCGTCGATGGGGCGCCGGTGGTGGTTGCGGGCGCTGGTGAGGTAGGAGCGGATCCGGCAGTGGCGTTGCAGGGTGGCCAGGGTCCGCCAGCAGCCGCTGATCTTCGCGGCGAGCTTGTATCCGCGGATCGCGTTCTCCGACCCGTTATTCGTGGGGGGCACGTCGAAGCGGCTGGCGAATAGCCAGACCTGGCTGGCCTTGCGTTTCAGCCGTCTGGCCAGGACGAGGGCGGGGTGGTTGCCCTTGTGCCACCGGCGGGACAGGCTGACTGAGATCCCGGCCGCGACGGCCTGGTCGTATTGGTGGCGCAGGCTGGCCAGCAGGACGGGGTCGAGGCTGGTGCGGCCGCCGTTGCGGGCGGTCCTGACCGCGGCTGCGGTCTCACGCAGGGCGTCGCCGGCCTGCCGGGTCCACACCTGGACTTCCGGGCCGGTCGCACAGGCGTCATCCAGGTACCTGTAGAGGTGGGCCAGGCATTGCTGGACGCCGGCCAGCTGGGTGTCGTAGCTGAGGTAGCCGCCGTAGTCGTCGCGGACCAGGACCCCGCGGAAGCCGTCGAGGATCCCGAAGCCGGTGATGGAGGGCTTGGTGCGGTTGCCGGCCGCGCCGTACCAGACCAGGTCCGCCCCGCCGCCGGTGTACGCGTTCATGGTGCGCACCGTGTACACGTGCGGGTTGCCGCAGCCTTCCTGCCCGGTGGCCCCGGCGGTCAGCGGGGCCGGTGACTCGTCGGTACCCAGCACGTCCGCCGCTTTCAGGGCGTCCTTCAGCGCGTCCTCGAACCCGGCGGCCTGCAGGGCGTCGTCCAGGCGGACCAGGCAGGCCGAGACGAACCCTGTCGAGACCGGTGCCCCCAGCAGGGTGCTCATCAGGTCTGCGGCCCGCTCGATCCCGATCACGTCCGCGGAGGCCAGCAGCGTCGCGGCGGCCTCCACGTTCGGCCCGTAGCACGCCGGCCCTCCGCGCACCCCCCGCGGCATCGGCGCGGTGGTGACATGCCCGCACCCGCACGACCGGCGCATCATCAGGTACTCCGTCACCTTCAGCGCGATCGCCGGCAGGTCGAACACCTGCACGCTGGAGGAGATCCGTCCCGGGGCGCCGGCCAGGTCACCACCACACCCGCCGCACGCGCCCGGCTCGACGACCTGGACCTCGTCCGGCCGCGCGACCCGCTCCAGGCCCGTTCCCCGGTGGCCTTTCTGCCCGCCCTGGCTACGGCCCGGCCGAGTCCGCCGTGCCCCCTGCTTGCCGGCCTTCGCCCTGGCCGCCGGACCGTCCTGACTCGGTGGCTGCGACGAGTTCGACGAATCCCGGCCCGCCTGCCGCCGCGACGCTGCCACCTCGGCCTGCAGCGACTCGATCAGCGCGCCCTGCTGCGTCACCAGCGCCAGCAGCTCCGCAACCCGGGCAGCCAGCTGCTCATACGACGGCTGCTCCGGATGCGGCACCCCCGAACCCAAGCATGATCACAAACCGAACGCCAGCACCGACACGCCGCAGATCAGCAAGGGGTGTGACTGGTTACGCGCGGGCATGGTGCACAACGGATTCAGAACCCGAAACCGCTGCCCGCCAGGCTGGCGGTCGCGGGGTCGCAGGCGTGCGCCAGGCAAGGCAAGCCGAATATGTCCTCGACGGTCCGGGTGACCGAGTAGAGGGTAAAGAACGTGCTGTTGCCGCTGCGCCGTGCGTACTGCCAGACCACGAATAGCGGAATATGGCAGCTTGGCTGCAACCTGGCCAGGTCCGCTGCCTTATTGGCACAGTCCTCACCTATCGCGTTGTCCGGCCCCCTGCCCTCGTCGTAAGTCACCAGCACGAGGATAGAACCGTCCCGGTAGCCCGGCGCCACAGTGACCAGCGCCAGGAAGTTCCGCAGCCACCTGTCCGCAGATCTCAGGGCGCATGATGGCACGCAGGGCTTTTCCCCGTCGTTAATCCTGCTCGGGGTCACCCAGGCAACCGACGGGAGAGCGGCGTCCTTCAGGTCGTCATAGAACGATCCGGCCCGGGCGGCCAGATCAGCCACGGGCAGGACACGGTCCTGGCATTCCGCGGCACCGATCCCGGTATAAAAGATCGCTGGATTATGGCCAATCTTGTATGGCCAGGCGCTGGACTTGCCACATGCCGACGGCATGGATTCCTCGTATGCTTTCCACGTCATCCCGGCGCCGTCAAGCTGCTGGTAGATATTGTCCTCATTGCTGGCGCAGGCATAATAGTCGCAACCCCGGATCGATGAGGACGGATACTGTCCGGCAGAGACGGCCAGGTAGTTCGCGGCGCTGCCATGCGTCGCACCGAATGCCTCGGTGGCGCTGCCGCATTCTCTGGCGAGCCCGGTCTCGTACGGGGCAGCCGGGCTGCCGACCACTTGATCATAGGAACGGTTCTCCAGCATCACGATGACGACATGCTGGATGGCCGGCTGCGCCGCCGGCGTCTGGCCGCACACCGGCGGCGGGACAGCACGAAATGACCAGGTCACCGCCGTTACCGCCGTCAGCGCTGCCAGCACCAGGACAATCCCCCACGCTGGTCTCATGGCTCCTCCCTCTGCCCAGCTACTAGGTACAGGCCCTAGGCGTGCACTGACGGGACGGAATCACCGTACTTCTGGCTCCAGCCATCCAGCCAGAGGACCCGGGCAGCCGACGGCTGAAGCGCAGCTGACCGCCCTCCACCCGCTCACCAACCCCCGGGGAGGTCGCCGATGCAGCCGCCTTCCACCTCTCCTGCCGGGCGTCCTAGATCACCGGTACCAGCATCGTGGCCGATGGGCGGCCAGCGCTACCCCAGCGCCAGGAAATCCGGGCAGCATGACCTCACCGGCCATGGATCCCAGGCACCCAGTCGGGTAGCAGGGACGCGTTGCCGCGCCCCTGCCCCCTCAGAACCGTGCGTGCCACTCGTCGCGGCACACGGCTCAAGCAAGCCGCGGGGGTGTCGCGGGTTGAAGCTGTTGCTGTTCCGGTTTCCTGCGCTGGCGGGCTTGCAGCCCGCGCTGGCAGGATGCGTGCACGAGGCGGGTCTGGTCATCGTGGCGGGGGCCGGGCCGCCCGTGGTGGGTGAGATAGCTGGCGGCTATCGCCCTGCGGGTGACGTGCAGCCACCACCGTTCCCACTGCTCGGGGGACTGGGGTGGCTGGTCGGCGGACAGAAGGGGGTCCCCGCACAACGGGCATATCCCGTCCTGCCTGGAGAGCAGGCGCAGGGTGTAGCTGTCCAGCGGGGGTCTGACCTTCTTGCGCCGTTCGGCCCAGTATCCGGCCAGGGCGGGGTCATCGGGTGATGCCGCGCCCCTGACCGGCACGTGCCGCCGGATGGCCGTCCAGGAGAACTTGACCAGGTAAGCGCCGCTGTCGCGGTCGCCGAATACCCAGCGGTCGTTCCTGAACTGGTTGAACTTGCCGAAGTACCGGCCGACGATCCAGCGCTTTGGCTTGTTGCTGTGGCGCCATGTGGCCCACTTGTACGACAGCTTCCACAGGTAGTCATCAAGTGAGCCGAACAGCCTGGATGACACCACGCCCCGGTAGTAGGCCGCCCGGCCCCCGGAGAACCCCGGATGATGGGGTTGAGCCTGGCGATGACCGCCATCGCGTTACCGCCGCGCAGG
>Ga0066790_10001333_pt1 | contig 10319 bp, 5 predicted proteins | sample OrgsoiDNA2013050_FD_70963 | JGI IMG/M metagenome (GOLD analysis project Ga0066790, IMG submission 70963) | Permafrost soil microbial communities from the Arctic, to analyse light accelerated degradation of dissolved organic matter (DOM) -... | ecosystem: Environmental > Terrestrial > Soil >...
GAGGAGTTCGGCTGGGAGCCGCAGCTCGCTGATCCTGATCTTGCCGTGGCCAAGGGCGCTGCCCTGTACGCCGCGGGCCAGACCGTCCGGTATGTCGACACGAACGCGGACGGGGACAGCGGCGCCCGCGCGGATCTCGCCGAGAACGGCCAGTCCGTGAACGGATCCCCCTCCGTCCCCGGCCCGGTGACCGAGACAGCAGTGCGCGCGATCGCCAGCCAGACCGGGATAGCCGAGGAGGACGTCCGGCGGCTCGCGCAGCGGACGGTCGTCAACGTGCTGCCGAAGGCGATCGGCATCAAGCTGCTCGATGGCGACCACCCCGGCTGGGAGGACGACCCGGAGTCGGCTTCCTACGTCGAGCATCTGGTCGCGGCCCAGACCCAGCTCCCCTTCCCCGGCCGGACCTTCACGGCCAGCACCGCGGTCGACAATCAGAGCGCGATCAACATAGAGATCTGGGAACAGGCCGGGGCGAGCCCGAGCCGGGACATGAGCGCGAACCACCGGGTCGAGGAGGGCGGCCGGATCACGGGACTATCGCCCTTTGCGCTGCCTGCCGGATCGCCGATCAACATCGACATCCAGGTGGACGCCGAGGGAACCGTCAGCCTCCGCGCGGTCGAGCCGCGCAGCGGTCATGAGGTCAAGATGTCGGTCCGGATCAGCATCCTGTCCGAGGAGCAGGTGGCCGAAGCGAAAGTCGCCCATGCGGGCCTGACGGTCAGCACGTAGCGCGATGCGATTCGACGAGACCCAGTACGCCCAGGAGTTCATCAAGAAGCTGCGGGGTGCCCGCTCGCTGCCCGACGATCTGCTGGCCCGTTACGCGATCACCCTTCCGGCCGGCGATGCCGACATCGCGGCCCAGATCGAGGCAGTTCGCGCTTACTGGACCAAGATCTACCAGGGGAAGTCACATGCTGCCCAGGTCGCCAGCATGTGCCGCGCCGAGGACGATCGGCTCCGGGCCGAGCACGGCGCGAGCATGAAGAAGAGCCAGTGGTGGGAGACGCGGCAGTCCGAGCGGCGCTCGGCCGCCCAGGCCTCGATCACGGTCCTGGCGGAGGAACTTCAGCGGGCCTACGGCAAGCTCGGCGTCGTCACGGCCGGCATTGTCGACAGCTACGCCGCCCGGCTCGAGCTCAGCCGCGCCGACGCCCTGCTAGCCGTCGAGCAGGCCAGGCTGAGCATGGTCGACGGGACGGCAGTACCGCAGTCGGAGCCAATGCCCAGCTTCGCCACGCTGCTCAAGAACATGTCGGAATGCGGGGTGAGCTCCGTGCCCGAGCTCGTTCACCCCGGCTCCGGCCCGTTCAGCCTGATCGATCGCTACTCGAGCGCCGGTGACCCTGGCCGGCGGCTGGATGTGGTGGCGGTGGTCGCGCAGATCACCCAAGCCGACACGCGGGGTGCCTCGGCGACCGAGGATGCGCGGCGCGGCGCCCTGAAGATCCTGCAGCGGGCAGCCAGGGACGGCGTGGACCTGGGGGAGATCGCGCTGTACCACCTCGTCACGGTGGCCAGGGAGTTCGTGCCTCCCTCGGCGGGCATGGCGGCAGCTGAGCTGCAGAAGATCGGGCTGGACGGCAAAGACGCCGCCGTGATCGCCGTCGTGCTGGCCGATCAGAGCTCGGCGCGCGGTGAGGCCGGCCTGGCCAAGGTGCGCAAGCTGCTCACCTCGGGCCGGCTGAAGGAGGCCAGCCAACTGGCGCTGAGCCTCCCCCGGGAGCCCGGCTACCATGCCGACGCGATTAAGGCGGTGGAGGCCGCACGCGAAAGCCTGGCCACCCTGCTGGCGGCGGCCAGGAGCGCCCTGGAGGTTCCGGACGAGGTCCGCGCCGCTGCCCTCTTGCGGGACGCGGCGCGGATCAGCATCGATGACGCCGGGGAAGCGCTCGCCGCGGTGCCGGAGGGACCGCCGGCGGATCTGCGCGCGATCTGCGAGGGGAACACGGTCAGGCTGTTCTGGCAGCCCGCACCCGGTCACGACGCCAGCACGACCTATGTGGTGACCAGGACAGAACGACGCCCGCCCGCGGCCGTCGCCGACGGCACCCCCATCCATCGCGGGCGGGCCAACGACTGCACGGACGGCCATGCCCCGGTCGCCCGGGCGGTGCTGTATGGCGTCTTCGCGCTGGGCGACGGGCGGCCCAACTCGCGTCCGGCCGTCGTGACCGTCACCCTGGTGCCGCCGGTGTCGCACCTGGAGGCCGACGTCAGCCCGACCGAGGTCGCCCTGCACTGGTCGGCGCCCCCGGCCGCGCAAGAGGTACGGGTCACGCGGACCATGCCAGGGGGGGCGCGGGACCCGGTGACCGTGACGGCCAACGGGTGCCAGGTCCGAGGGCTCACCGAGGGGCAGACCCAGCACTTTGAGGTCGCGGCCATCTACCGGGGCCTGGACGGCGCGGAGCTGCGCTCGCCCGTCCAGCAGATCAACGCGACCCCGAGATCGGAGGCGCAGCCGCTCCCGAAACTGCGGGTCCGCCCGATCGAGGTCGCGGGCGCCGTACGGATCCGGGTGGCGTGGGCGGCCATTGACAACTCGGAGATACGCATCCTGCGCTCCGGCTCCCCGCCCAGCTGGCAGTTCGGCACGTGGGTGTCGCCGGAGGAGATGGCGCAGTTCGGGCCGGAGGTGACCGGCCGCCGCGGCCCGGAGCGAGGCGAGATCGCCCTGGAGGCGGAGATGCCGCCAGGGGTGCACCACCTCGTGCCGTTCTCGATCGGGGGAACCGGCATCGTCGTCGGCCGCTCCGCGAAGGTCGGCGTCATTGATCCGGTGCAGCGCCTGGCCGTCACGTCGTTCTCCACCTACGCGACGCTGTCCTGGGAGTGGCCGCCCACCGTCCAGCTGGCGGAGGTGACCTGGGAACTCGACGGGAATGCCGACGCCGTCGTCATCGGGCTCGGCGAGTACCGGTCGCAGGGCGGCGCGCGCGTTCCCCTGGGGCGGGGCCCCTGCCGGGTCGAGGTCCGGGCCGTGATCATGGCCGACGGCACCTCGTTCACCTCCCCGCCGGTGCTGGCCGTCATCGACAAGGTGGTCGACACCGCGATCGGCTACACGGTCTCGCGCGCGGCGGGTCCGTTCGGCGGCCGTTCGAGGAGCGCCGTCTTCACCTCCGCCGAGGGCTGCGACGGCGTGCGGGTGAAGCTGGTGGCCATGCCGGGCCGGGTCATGCCCACCAGTGCCGACGGCGGCTTCGTGCTTCTCGACACGGCCTTGACCCTGGCGCCCGGCGTCCCGGTCAAGCACGACATCACCATCCCCCGGCAGGTCAAGCGGCCGTACTGGGTGCGGTGCTTCGTCGCGGGCGGGCGGGCGAGGCTCATCGACCCGCCGATCGCAAGCATGAAGGAGACCTAGTGGCGATTACCGTATGCCCGTTCTGCTTTCGGAAGATCGACTCGTCGCGACTGGCCTACCAGTGCGCCGGGCGAGGAAACACCAACTGCAAGAAGGAGCGGGACGAGGTGCGGGTCAAGCTGACCGGCAGCCAGGTGGAGACCTATCCCACCTTTGTGCCGGCCGCCGGCCGAAACGGCTCGACTAACTGCCCGACCTGCGGCGGCCCCGCGAAACGACGCGCCTGCCCGACATGCCACACCGCCCTGCCGATCGACTTCGTGGACTCCAAGAGCCCGATGATCGGCCTGGTCGGGGCCAAGAGCAGCGGCAAGACGGTCCTGATGACCGTTCTGGTCAAGCAGCTTCGCGACGTCGTCGGCCGGCGGTTCGGCGCCGACATCCGGATGGCCACGGACAACCCGGACGGCCACCAAGGACTCACCGAATACCAGGCCAGCCGGGAAAAGCCGCTGTACGGCGGACGCACTCTGCCGGCCGGGACGCAGGCACAGGCCAAGCAGCGACGCACGCCGGTCGTGCTGCGGTGGCGGCAGGAGTCAGCCCGGCGGATGGGCGGACCGGTGCTGCATTCCACCGTGCTGTCCTTCGTGGACACCGCAGGTGAGGATCTCAACGACCTGGAGACCGCCTTCGACCTGCAGTACCTGTCCGTCTGCGACGCGCTGATGATCGCACTCGACCCGTTCGCGCTGCCCGGCGCGCGCAACCGGCTGAACCTGCCGCCGGAGGCGATCGGCGTCGAGGACGACGTTCCCCTCGACGTCGTCGCGCGCATCACCGAACTGCTCCGCACCGAGTACAAGATCAAGAACAACAGGAAGATCCAGCTGCCGGTCGCGATCGTGTTCACCAAGATCGACGCCTTCTACCCGACCCTGGACCGGCAGAGCCCGATCATGGCCAGACCGTCCGGCGTGCCGGCCTACGAGGACGCCGACGGCCAGGTCGTCAGCGAGCACATGCTGGCCCTGATGCACCAGTGGAACGCCGCGGACATCGACAACCACATGCGGCTGAACTACGCCGACTACCGCTACTTCGGTGTGTCCGCGCTCGGCGCCGAGCCGGACTACACCAATAAGACCGTGGCGCCGGGCGGGGTGCAGCCGCACCGGGTCGAGGACCCGGTGCTCTGGCTGCTGTCCAAGACCGGGACGGTGCCGTCCTCATGACCGCCCGCGCGTTCGACCGCCTGCTGTACACCGACTGCCGGGCCGGCGCGGGCCGCGGCGCCGGCGGCGGATTCCAGGTTCAGGCGCAGTCCGCCGGCGTCGACTCGGCCCAGTCGAAGATGGCGGTCAGCCTGCTCCTGTACGACGGGCAGAGCCCGTGGATCATGCAGCGCCGAGCGGTCGAAGACTTCCCGCTCGGGTTCGCCCACGCCTGCGAGGAGGGGTACGGCACCGCCCAGAGCCGCTATGTCGGCAAGGAGGCGACGGGCGGCCGCGAGGGCAATCACCTGGCCGACTGCCTGCTCACCCGCGACCCGGATCTCTACGGGCCGACCCGGCCGGTGCAACTCTGGCGGTCGGACCTGTGGCGCGGCCAGCCGTGGGACACCAAGGACTGCCCGCAGTTCGACGACACGCCTCCGCTAGGTCCGCTCAGCGTGGACGCGGTCGCGGAATGGCTGCGCGGCAGGCCAGAGCGTGCGCCCGTACTGGCCAGACTGCTGAGCGTGCTGGAGGATCCGGCCGGCCGGCGCGTGGTGATCACGGCCGCCGGACCGGACGAGGCCCTGCTATGGATCGCCGGGGCGACCTTGCTGCTGCCGGTTCGCTCAGCGCTCGAGGTGTCGTTCAAGGTGTTCTGCTCCAATCTGGCGCGGGCCAGCCAGCGCATCGTCGCGGTGCCCCGGGAGCTGAATGCGCAGGTCGTCCCGGGCCGGGCCGGGCCGACCTTCGTCCTGGACGCCGAAGAATGCATCAGCGATAGCGCCGAGGTCAGCCGGCGGGCCGGCTTCTGGGTCGAGAAACTCGCCAGCGCGGACGACCCGTATGACGTCGTCGATGCGGTCGAACTGGCGGAGTCGCTCGACCCGGGGATGAAACGGGACGGAACCGGCGCGATGATCACGGCGTGGGCCGTGACCGCGCCCGATGAGCGCCTCGCCGACCCGACCGTGCTGTTCCGCTGCCTGGCGGCCGCCGACGCCCAGGCTCAGCAGGAGCACGGTCCTTTGATCGTCCGCCGGCTCCTGGCCGCCGGCCCGCCGGCCGATGCCCTGCGCTGGATCGACGCGGCCGCAGTCGCCGAGCGGATGGAGGTCGATCGTCTCGCCGTGCGCGGCGCGCTGCTGACTGCCGAGATCGCGGAGGTGCGCGCGGGTGGCGCACCGCGCCGCGAGTACCTCACCGAGGTCCCGGCCGACCCCGGCGCCCGCCGGGATGCCGACAGCGAGCTGTCGTCGGCGATTGTCCTGGCCTCCGACCGGGAGATTGACCCGCTGCTGCGGCTGTCCCGCCGCCACCGCATCGAGCCGCAGCTGGCTCCGCTGCTGGAACGCCTGGGCAGGTTCGTCGCGGGCTGGGCCGACCATCCCGCCCTCGACTACAGCCCGGGCGACTGGGCCCTGCGCGAGGAAATTCTGGATCTCGCCCACTCCGAGCTCCAGTTCCGGCTCGCCGAGCGCGGTGTCCCGGGGATTCTCGGTGCCCTCAAGAGATGGTGGCCCCTGTTCGCTGATCGCCGGGGTGACCCGACCGACCCGCTGGACTGCCACATTGAGGCCGCGGCGATCCGTGCCCTGCCGCGCGATCAGCGCCCGGACCGGGTATCGGCGCTGATCGGCCAGGCATGTCGCGCACCGAGTCCGGCCACGATGGCCAGCGTCCAGCGCGCGCTGGTCGACTGGCAGGTCGTCGGCGAAGCGGAGGCCGGAATGATCCTCATGGCGCTGCCCGCTTCGGTCCCGGTCGCGCCGGCGGTCATCGAGCTCGCGGTGGATGAGGTCGGGCGCATGGCGGAACGGCCAACCGGGCGGATGCTGGACGTCCTGGCCGTCCTCGACCGGCGGGGCCTGGCGCCAGCGATGCGCCCGTTCGCTGACCTGCTCGCGGCCGATCGCGCTGTCATGCACTTCATCGAGGCCACGGTCAGTGGGCAGTTCCTGCACGACGTTTCCCTAGGCAACCGGTGGCTGGCGTATCTGGGCCAGGTCGAGCCGAGGGTGGTCCGGGCCAGGCTTGGTCCGCTGCTCCAGGCATGCCTGGATTTCCCCGATCCAGGCCTCGGCGGAGCCGTGCTGTGCATGCTGCGCTCTCCGGAGCCCAGAATGCTCCTCGACCTGTGGGCACGCGAGCTGGCCGGGGCGCAGGGCATCCGGGCCGCCGCCTGGGCCGTCGTCTGGTTCGAGTATCCGAAGATGCCGGAAAAGCTCAGATCACGCATCGCGGCTGCCGTTAGCGAGTTCGGACTGTCGCTGAAACCCGAGGACCGAGAGCCGTGGTTCCTCGACGTGCAGGACAGCCTCCCGGCCGAGCGAGCCAAGACATGGGCCGAGCTCGCCGGTTACGAGCTGGCCAAGCCGCGCCGCGGTCGCCGATCCCGTGACCAGAACGGGTGATGACGTGGCTCAGTTCGCCCTGCACCGTCGGCGCTCGGCCGGCCGAGCGCTCGGCCCGGCCGCCCTGGCCGGGCTCGCCGCTCTGGCCGGGCTCGCCGTCCTGGCCGTCCCTGCGGCCGCGGCGCTGGCGGGCTCGCGGGTGCCGGTCCTTACCGCGATCCACGCCACCCATCATCGGGGTTATGACGAGCTGGTCTTCCAGTTCGCCGGGCTCCTGCCAGCGCACCGCAGCGCCCGGTACGTCTCTGCGATCAGCGGCGGCGGCTCGCGCCCACCCGTGCCGGTCGTCGGCTCCGCCCGGCTGCAAGTGTCGTTCTCGCTCATGAGCGGGCACAGCCACCGGGGCCTGGCCATTGATCGGCCTGCCGAGCGCACCTATGCGCTGCCGGGCTTAATCCAGGTCGTCACGGCACGAGACCACGAAGGTGTGGTCAGCTTCGGGGTGGGAGTGGCGCGCCGAGAGCCGTTTCGCATCTTTGCCCTTGCCCATCCAAGCCGGGTGGTCATCGACGTGCGGACGCCGTACCGGACCGTCCCGGCGCGTGACTACTTCCTCGACTCCGGCCGGCTGGCCGCCGGGCATCCGCCCCTGACCCGGCCGGTGGGTCGGCGGGTGATCTCGCCAGCGGCGCCGTCCCGCGCGCTGCAGCGGCTGTTCGCCGGCCCGACCCAGGCCGAACGGGCCCGCGGGCTGCGGTTCGTCGCGTCCGGGGCAACCGGCTTCTCTGACCTCACGATTCGCGGGGGCGTGGCGCGGGTATCGCTGGTCGGCGGCTGCAGGAGCGCCGGATCCGCCATTACGGTGGCCAGCGAGATCATGCCGACGCTCCGGCAGTTCCCCTCGGTGCGCTGGGTGAAGATCTACGATCCGGCCGGGCGCACCGGGCGGCCGGGCGGGCAGAGCGACTCGACTCCGGCGTGCCTGGAACCCCCGGCTGGGCAGCCGACACGGGTCAAGGGCATTCTGATCATCGCGCTCATCATCGTGGCCGGACTCGGGATCTTGCTCGGCCTGGTGCTGAGCATGATCAGCATCATCGGCGGTCCTGTGCTGCGGCCGAACCTCATCACGCCATCGGCATACCGGGACGAGCGCATCAAGGCCAAGCCGGTCAAGACCGGCCAATTCCCACCGGATGCGGCGTGGCCCTTCTACCCGTTCCGGCAGGCGCGGGCGGACCTCGCCGGGATCGAGGCGGACCGCCGCGCCCGGTACCGGAAGCTGTGGAAATGGCCGTTCAACGCGGCCGTCTGGGTCCTGCTCCTGCCCGTCTCAGCGGCGGCCGTTGCCTGCCTGGCGGTGGCGGGGCTGACCACGCTTGTGATCGTCGGCTTGTACGCGCTCGTCACCTGGATATGCGTCGCGGTCAGTGTGACCGCGTTCGCGGCCGCCGCAGCCGTGCTCCTCGGCGCCGAAAAGTCCTGGCACACGGTCATGCGGGCGGAGGCGTCCTGTCCCCGGTGCTATCACGTGACGCCCCGGCCCGCTTACCGATGCCTCGGCTGCCAGCAGCTGCATCGCGACATCCGGCCAGGGCGGCTGGGCCTGTTCTACCGCCGCTGCGAGTGCGGAACCCCGCTGCCCACAATGGTGCTGCGTGCCGCCCGGCGCCTTGAGGCAGTCTGCCAGCGATGCGGGGAGCCGCTCGTGCCCGGCTCGGCCGCCCTTCGGGACGTCCGGATCCCGATCTTCGGCGATATCTCGGCGGGCAAGACGCGCTTTCTCTATGCCGCGCTGGACAGCCTGATCGACACCGCCTCTCGAGCGGGCATCAAGGTCAGCTTCCCGGATGAGAGTTCCAAGAGCGAGGCAGCCCTCGCGCTCGACGTCATCAGGTCGGGGCGGGACACGATGAAGACCTCGTTCACCCTGCCGACCGCGCTCACCTGCCGGGTGGGCACCGGCGCTCGCAGCACGCTAGTGCACCTGTTCGACGCGGCCGGCGAGTATTACCAGGGCGCGCAGCTGCATGACTCGCTCGGATTCCTCGATCACGGCCACGGCCTGGTCTACGTGCTGGACCCGTTCTCGGTGGGCTTGGTCCGTGACCGCATGACCGGGCACCACGCGGCAGCCGTTCGCCTTGACCACGCGGCCGTCGGCGATACCGAGATTGCCTACGGAGAGGTCGTCTCGCGTCTGCGCGACAGCGGTGTGGAGGCCGGGGGGCAGCGGCTGGCCGTCGTCATCTCCAAAGTCGACCTGCTCAAGGTCGGCGGCCTGGAACTGCCCGATGAGTCCGGCGCGCTGGCGGACTGGCTCAGCCAGATGGGCATCCACAACCTCGTTCTCTCAGCGCGACGCGAGTTCGCCGAGGTTCGCTACTTCGGGGTCGCCTCGCTGGCCGCCGCGCAGAGCGGGGGCAGCGATGATCCGGGCGCGCCGTTGCGCTGGCTGCTCAGCTCCCGCGGCGTGCGGCTGCCAGCCGGCCCCCGCGTGGCCCGTGACCAGCGCGCCCCGGACGCCGGCGACGGCCCGGACGCCGGCGACGGCGCAGCCCTGGACGCCGGTGACGGCCCCGGCCCGGATCTCAGCGACGCGCCCGGCTCGCACGCTCGGGTCAATAGCGCGCAGGACGAGATCGCGGAGGCGCATCCATGAGAACACCGCCGACATTCGTGATCTATCGCGTCGGCACCGCGACCATCACGGTCCTGGTGCTGCTCCTGTTCGGACTGGGTCTCGGCGGGCGCGGCCCGCTCGGCGGCCTAAGCGCATACACCAGCCAGGCGATCGACTGGCTCCGGGCCAGCACGGGGGTCGCAGCTCATCAGGCGATTCGATAAACAAAGGACAGTGACGATGGTATATTTTATGCGGTTCTGGGCAGGGTTGATAGGCTTGGTATTTGTCTCGCTCGCATCTGTGATCACAATAGCCCTGGCATTCATCTCAGCCGCGGTTCTCTTTGCCTGTGCCCTCATAGCCACGCCTTTTTTCTTCTTCTCGGCGAACGCATCGGGCGCCCTCGAGCGCGCAACGCAGATCGTAGTCTCGCCACTTCAATTCGGTGGCTCGACTGTCGCCGAACTCTGGTCACAGCTATGGAATATCGTCAGCGGCCGCAGTTCAGGGACTGAGGCTGACGAGACGGTCAGGGGCACGGCGATGATTGCCATGATGGTGACGTTCTCGGGAGCTGTCCTAGTTGGAATAGGAATAACTCCGCTTACCACCCGATGGGAAATCCTGGCCTACACTGTCGCAGGCTTTGCGCTTATCGCCATCTGGGCTCTCATTCTTATCAGTTGGTCAGACAACGACGGCCTGGCGGTACGCATCGGGACAGGTGCGATACTGCTGGCATTCTCTGCCGGCAGTCTGATATGCGTTGCGCTGGCTCCGCTTTCGGAGAACTGGAGAATTGCCACCTA
>Ga0066790_10001334_pt1 | contig 10312 bp, 8 predicted proteins | sample OrgsoiDNA2013050_FD_70963 | JGI IMG/M metagenome (GOLD analysis project Ga0066790, IMG submission 70963) | Permafrost soil microbial communities from the Arctic, to analyse light accelerated degradation of dissolved organic matter (DOM) -... | ecosystem: Environmental > Terrestrial > Soil >...
ATGACGGCCAGCTGGTGTTCGGCCTGTGGAGCGGCCAGACACAAACCATCGAAACGCCGGCTGCATACAACGATGGCCAGTGGCACTACGTGGTCGCGACGCTCGATCCCAGCGCCGGCATGTCGCTGTATGTCGACGGACAGCTGGTCGGCACGAATGCCAATACCGTTGCCCAGAGCTACAGTGGGTACTGGCGGGTCGGCGGTGACAACCTTAACGGCTGGAACCTCGACCCCTGGGGAAGCAACAGCCAGGGCACTACGCAGCCCTACAGCTATTACTTCAACGGGACCATGGCTGACGTTGCCGTCTATCCAGCCGCGCTCTCCGCGGCGCAGGTGGGCGCGCATTATGCGGCGGCACTGCACCAGTAGCCAGCGATGCCATCGCAGGTAACCGGCAACATCATCAACTGAACAGTATCCCCGCAGGAAGTGAGAGTGCCGATGGTGAGCGCCAGCACAGCGCGCGCCTCTCGGGCGGATCGCGGCGGCCAGCTGGCCGCCGCGCTGACCGGGATCGCGGGCGCTGCGCTGGTCGCTGCCATCGGCCTGCTCCAAGGCCGCCAGCACGCGGTTGTATAAAGGGCGGTTGGAAATCGGCAGATGAGACGCACGACGTCGGGACGGTCACGTCCGAGCCACCGGCGACTGCGGGCAGCAAGGCGGTGGGCTCCGACGCTGCCCGTGGTGACCGGGGCAGTCGCCATTGTGGTCATGATCACTGTGCTACTCGTGGTCACGCGACCGCCGGGTCCATCCGGTGCTCCTGCGCCGGTGGCCGGACCGTCCGCCCCGGCGCACCCAGCGCCCGGCAGCCTGGCCCCAGGCCCGCTGGTGCCGCAGGCTGGCGCATTGTTCGGCGCCTGGGTAGAACCAAGCACTGGCTTCACCGTCAGTGATCTGGAAGCGAGCATCACGCAGCTCGAGCATGAGCTCGGCCGCAAGCTGGCCATTGACCAGCTGTACGCGCCGTGGGCGGCACCGCTGCCGCTGGCGGTGGCCGGCTGGGACCTGAGCCGCGGCAGCATCCCGATGATCTCCTGGGGCGGGGCGCCTACCGACCTGATCGCCGAGGGCAGATACGACGCTCAGATTCGCGCCCGGGCGCTGCAGCTACGAGCCCTGCACGGGCCGGTCATGCTGCGCTGGTTTGCCGAAATGGACGGCACGGCCAACGCCGCCAACGCGGTCTCGCCGGAGAGCTTCATCGCGGCCTGGCGTCATATTCATGAGATCTTCACGAGCGTCGGGGTCACCAACGTGCTGTGGGTATGGTGTCCTAATGCTTTTAATTTCGCTACCGGGTACGCACAGGAATTCTACCCAGGCAAAGATTTCGTAGACTGGGTCGGCGCGGACGGCTATAACTGGGCTCCGGGTCGGCCTGGCTCGCAGTGGACAAGTTTCGCCGAGATTTTCTCGAGCTTTTACCAGTGGGGCGTATCCAGCGGGAAACCGCTGCTCATCGGCGAGTACGGCGTTCTCGAGGGAGCACCCGGCCAGAAGGCAGCCTGGTTCACGCAGGCGGACCGGCAGCTGCGCACACGGTTCGCGGCGATCCGCGCGGTTGTCTACTTCGACTCCGACCACCAGAATTTCGACTGGAGGGTTACGACATCACCGACAGCCTTCTCGGCCTTTCGCGCCTTCGCGACCGACCCGTATTTCCGTGCCCGGCCAGCCGGCTAGGGACCGCTGCCGTCCGCTGCGGCCTGGAGCACTGACGGCATGAGCACTCCCCTGCTCTTCCTGGGCGGCTCGGCCCGCAGCGGCAGCACGCTGCTCGAGCGCATGCTCGCCGGAATTCCCGGTTCCTGCTCCGTCGGAGAGCTGGCGTTCTTCTGGGACCGCTGCGTGATCCGGAACGACCGCTGCGGCTGCGGCGCGCGGTTTCACGACTGCCCGTTCTGGCAGCAGGTGGGCAAGGCTGCCTTCGGCGGCTGGGACCAGATCGATGCGGCCCACGCTGCGCAGCTGCACGCCACTCTCGACCGGCACCGGAACCTTGACCGCCTCTCGGGCCTGCGTAGCCCGGGCCACCTCAGCGCCACGCTCGATTCCTACCTGGGGATTACTGATCAGCTTTATGCGGCTATCCGCGACGTTTCCGGCGCATCGGTCATTATCGACTCGTCGAAGCAGGTCGGCTATGCCCTGCTGCTGCGCGATCTGCCGAGTGTTGACCTGCGCCTCCTGCATCTCGTGCGACGCAGTCACGGCGTGGCCTATTCCTGGTCCAAGCGCGTCCGCGCGACAGCGGTCGGCGATGGCACTGGGTTGATGAGCAGGCACTCGCCGCTGTGGGCCGTCAGCTTGTGGATGGCCGACAATCTGCTCTACGACGCCATCGCCCGGCAGGTCCCGCGGGCCACGCGCGTCCGGTATGAGGACATAGTCATCGACCCCCGGGCTGCGCTGGTCAGGATTGCCGGCGATCTTGACCTGCCTGCTGCCGACCTGAGCTATCTCGGCGATGGGGTGGCCGAGCTGACCACGAGCCACGCCTTGTCGGGAAACCCGATGCGATTCCAGCAGGGGCGCGTCGTCCTGCGTGCGGATGAGGAGTGGCGTAGCCGCATGAGCCGCCCCCGCCAGGCCGCGATCAGCGCGGCGACCTGGCCACTGCTGATGCGCTACGGGTACTGGTCGGCGTCTGCGCCGAAGCAGCACCCGTGACGAGCCCGTGATGAGTCAGCTTCGAGGATCGCCGCCGGCCCCGTCAGGCACGTCTGGCCTGGTGGCGCGCGGGTCGATCGTCAATATGGTCGCCATGACGGTAGGAGCCGTGCTCGGTTTCGGCCTGACCGTCGTGGCCAGCCGCTGGCTGCAGCCGAAGGCGACAGGCGAGCTCTTCGAGCTGATAGCGATCTTCAGCATCTTGGCGTACGCGCTCGCACTCGGCGCCGACACCGGCCTGACGCGCTGGATCTCGCGGGCCCGAGCCATCGGGAGCCTGGCCGACATCCGGCGGATCGTGCTGATCGCCGTCGTGCCTATCCTGCTGGCCGGCCTTGTGGTCGGCGCCGCCCTGTGGATATCCGCGCCCGCACTGGCCGGCATCTTCCTGCACGGCCTGCCGCGCAGCTCGGCCGCCATGGATATCCGGCTCATCGCTTTGGGCGTGCCGCTGGCCGGGATCTCCACCTGCGTGCTCGCCGCGGCCAGGGGATTCGGGCGCATGTGGCCGTACCTGGCCGTCGAGGGCCTCGGCAAGCCAGCCTTGCGGATTGGCCTGGTGGTCCTGGTCCTCGTCCTCGGCTGGGGGCTGCGCGGAGCCCTGGTGGCCTGGATCATTCCCGTCGCCGTCGGCCTGGCCGTGGGCTGGGTGATCTTGGCCTGGCTGATCAGGAAGGAGGTCCCTGGCGCCGACCCCTGGCGGCCCGTGCCGGGGCGGCGGCCGCTGGCGGCGGGCTTCTGGCGGTTTGCCGCACCGCGCGGCGTGGCCGGCATCTTCCAGATCGTGGTCCTCTGGCTCGACATCCTGCTGGTGGGAGCCTTCCTGTCGAGCTACGACGCGGGCGTGTACGCCGCGGTCAGCAAGCTCGCCATGCTCGGCACCTTCGCGCTGGAGGGGACGCGGCTGGCGATAGCCCCGCAGCTCAGCGCGCTGCTGGCCCGCAGGCAGCAAGCAGGCGCCGCGGCCCTCTTCCAGAGCGCGACCAACTGGCTCATGCTCGCATCCTGGCCGGTGTACGTGCTGTTCGCGATCTTCCCGGCGGTCGTCCTGGGCATTTTCGGCCCGCGTTACGCCACAGGCGCCGCGGCGCTGGTGGTGCTCTCCCTGGCCATGCTCGTCAACCTCGGGACCGGCAACGTCACTGTCGTCCTCCTCATGGGGGGCAAGAGCTCGTGGAATGTCGCTAACACGGTGGCGGCGCTGGTGGTGAACGTCGGCCTGAATCTGCTGCTGCTCCCGCGCATCGGGATCGTGGGCGCCGCGATCGCGTGGGCCGCGAGCATCCTGGTGGACAATGTGGCCGCCGCGGTCGAGGTGTGGTGGTTTCTCGATCTTTCTCCCTTCGGGGCCGGATATGGCCTCGCGGTCGCCGCGGGCGGCGGTTGCTTCGCCGTGACCGGGCTGGCGGCTCGCGCTGTTCTCGGCCAGACGCTGCTCGGCCTGGTGATAGCAGCGCTGGCCGGGCTGATCGCATTCGTCGCCGTGGCCTACGTCGGGCGCGGGCGTCTCCAGCTCGTCGGGCTCTCCGCCGCCATCCGGCCCGGCCGCCGCCGGGCTGGCCGCACCGGACCTGGCCCCGGGCCCGGCCCCGCCGGGCCGGACCCCGCCGGGCCGGGACGCCATCGGGCCCGCGCTCAAGATCTTGTCCCCGGCGACCGGGCAGGCCGGCGCGCCGAGCTTGACTGGCGCCCGGCCTGGCGACCGGGGCACAGCAGCGCATGATGGAAGGAGCAGCAATGCACAGTCTGGACCGCAGCTCGCGGCAGGCGGCCAAGCAGGCCCTGCGCGGCTACGGCGAGTTCACTTCGGCGCTGAGATCGAGCCCCGATTTTGTCATCATCGGCGCCAAGCGCGGCGGGACGACCTCGATGTACAACTACCTGCTGGAGCATCCCGCCATCTCGCCGCTGTTTCCTGGCCGGCAGCGCATCAAGGGCATTCACTTTTTCGACTCCGAATTCGCCCGCGGTCCTCGCTGGTACCGGTCGCACTTCCCGCTTGAGGTCGGCGGTCGTCACCTGGCCCGGCCCACGGTCAGGCCGGTGCTGGCCGGCGAGGCGAGCCCTTATTACCTCTTCCATCCGCTGGCCGCCCAGCGGCTCTCGGACCAGTTTCCGGACGTGCGGCTCATCGTCTTGCTGCGGGACCCGGTGGAACGGGCGTACTCCCATTACAAGGAACGGGTCCGGCATAATGCCGAGTCGCTGACCTTCGAGGAGGCGCTGGAAGCCGAGCCGGACCGGCTACGCGGCGAGGAGGAGCGCATCGTGGCCGAGCCTGGCTACCACAGCTCGGCTCACGAGGATCACTCCTACCTGGCCCAGGGCCGCTACCTCAACATGTTGCCCCGCTGGTTCGCACTCTTCCCGCGCGAGAACATCCATCTGCTGCCGAGCGAAGACTTTTACACCGATCCGGAGCAGGCCGTCAACGGAGTGTGGTCATTCCTGGGGCTCGCGCCGGCCCAGCTCCGGAGCCGGAAGCGGCACAATTACCATCCCGCCCCGGGCATCCGGGCCGATACACGAGCGCGCCTGAACAAGGAGCTCGCCGAGCACAATCACGAGCTTGAGCGGCTGTTGGGGTTCGCGCTGCCCTGGCCGGCGGGGCAGCAGCCCCCCGGGTCCCTCCCGGCGTCCGGGCCGGCTCCTGCCGGGACGGGCCGGAGGCCGGCATGAGCGCCGGCCAATCGGGTGCGGAGCTAGCGGGGCGATCCGGGTGGCCATCGGTGGGAGTGGTGGTGGCTACTCGCGACCGGCCCGCGCTGCTCGAACGCGCGGTCGCCAGCATCATGGGCCAGTCCTATCCCGGCGACATCGACTGCACCGTGGTCTTCGACCAGAGCCCGCCGCACGCCGTGGCCGTGCCGGAATCAGCGGGCCGCCGGCTGCGCCTCATGCGCAACACCCGGACCCCGGGACTGGCCGGGGCCCGCAACACGGGCATGGTGGCCGGTAGCACGGCGCTGATCGCCTTCTGTGACGACGACGACGCATGGGACACCGATAAGCTCCGCCTGCAGATCGAGCTACTCACCAGAGAAGCTGCGGAGTTCGCCTCATGCGGCATCCGCATCAATCACGCTGATCGTGTCGTCGACCGGATTCCCCCGCCGGTAGTCGAACTGCCGCAGCTCGTCCGGGAGCGGGTAACTGGCCTGCACCCCTCGACCTTCCTGTTTCGTCGGGCTGCCCTGGAGGGCATGGGCCTGGTAGATGAGCAGATCCCCGGCAGTTACGGCGAGGACTACGACTGGCTGCTGCGTGCGGCCGGGCGGATGCCGATCGTTGTCGTCCAGCAGCCGCTCGCAGAGGTGTACTGGCATGAGCAATCGTTCTTCGCCGAGCGCTGGGAGACAGTCGCAGCAGCGCTGGAGTACCTGCTCGCCCAGCATCCCGAGCTGAGAGCGCATCCCGGCGGCCTGGCGCGGATCCAGGGCCAGATCGCCTTCGCGCAGGCCGCCCTGGCCCGCAGGCCTGCGGCGTGCCGCGCCAGCTGGCAGGCGCTGCGCAATAACCCGCTGGAGCGCCGGGCCTACCTGGCGCTCGCAGTAGCCTCCGGCGCCGTCTCCGCGACGTCCATCGTCCACCTGGCGAACCGTCGCGGCCGCGGGATCTAACCAGGCCGGACTACGCCCGAATTTGACAAGGCGCGCCGGCCTGGCGCCGGGCTAGGCTGCAGCCCCGGCGGCGCGTTCTGCTGCAGTTCCCGCACATACCTGCCATTGCGCCAGAGCAGCGCATAGGCGAGCAGGGTCAGGCCGAGCGGCGCGGTAACAGCGTCATAGGTGAACGTGTAGATAAAGGACATCAAGATGATCAGCACGCCGATCATGCCATAGGCCGTAGCATCTCGCCGGTACCGCCATGCTCCATAGGCGAAGAAGGCATAGAAGAGGGCAGCGCCCCCGAATCCGGTCGACACGATCAGCAACGTCAACTGGCCGGTACTCCCCACTGAGTTCTGGCCACAAGACTGGCAGACCTCTGACGGGCCGATCGCGATCGAGTTGGGACTTCCGCGCTGCTGCCTCGTGTCCCCGTAGCCCAGGACCGGCGAGGACAGGCCGTCTTGCAGCGACAGCACGAACAAGCTCGAGCGAATGCTGTCGCTCTTGCCGTTCTGCAGCCGGAGGCTGATGATCGTATGCACAGGTGTGGCTATGCCGATAATGACAGCTAGCGCGAGGACGGCCACCAGCCCGCCCAGCAGGCCGAAGCGTCCCCTGGCCGCTAGCCGCACGGCGAGATAGACCACCGCGAAGCCAACGGCTATCCAGGCACCGCGGTTAAGTGAGTACAGCAGGCCGACAATGGAAAGCAGCAGCATGCTCCAGCCGAGGATGCGCAGCCGCCTGCGCGTCCCGCTTCGCAGGCAGACAAACAATAGCCAGGGCATGGTAATCGTCAGGCTCTCACCCCAGGCATTGGTGTAGTCAAACGGAGCCTTGGGGCGCCCCTGGGCATTCGGGGTGCCGAACACGTTCTGTACCTGGGACAGGCCAGGGTGCATCGACGCCTGGACAAACGTATTAGCCTGCAGGCTGTGCGGCAGTACGACCAGGAAGGGAGAGCTGAACTGGAAGCTGGGCGCCAGTATTCCGGCAATACCGAGAACCGTGGCGTAGATCGCGATCAGACCCAGGAGCCAGGCTAGCTTCTGCCGGGGCAGCTCCTTCTCGGTCAGGTTGCCGGCGTACAAGAATATGATCGTGAGCCCGAAATAGCTCACGGTGCGGATGCCCCAGGAGATGATGCGGTGACTCACCGGGCTTGATACCGTTCCCGGCGCACTGAGCGTCAGCGTCACTACCCCGATGAATCCCCAGGCCAGAAAGAGCAGCCACAGCCCGAACCCGGGCGGCATGCGCAGCGGACGGCCGCGCATACTCCAGCCGATCATGCGCAAGAGCATCGGAACGGCCAGCAGAATCCACATGTAGTCAGCAATGCCCAGCGCCCACCAGAGCGGATAGCCCACCAGGAGCGCGGTCAGCGGCCACGCCGGATGAGCGGTCAGCCAACCCTGCCGGGAACGACCGCCATCTTCTTCTTGCGGTGACGGCGCGGGCAGGCGTGGCTCCCGCTCGCTGGGGCCGGAGAGTCGCTCGGCGTGGCCGCGGGCTAGCCGACTAGTACCATCGGATGCCTGCATCGTCCGCGTCACGCGCGGATCCTCGCGGCCACGGCCGGCGCCGACGCTGGGACGATCTCGGTAAAGTTCCCCAGGTGCATGGGTCAGAAGTCCCTGGGACCCTGATCAGCCCGGAGGTCAGCACGCGACCGCGCGCCCCGCTCTTCCGGTGCGGCTGACATAGGCTGGCGCGGCCGCAGGCCGCCTGCGCCACGGTTCACCGGGGAGACCGGGATCTGCTCGTGCTCAGCGGCGGCGGCGGCGGCCACCGGCCCGGAAGCACGCCTCAGCACGGGAATGACCACAGCTCCGAGCACCTCGGTCCGCAGCCTCTCCAGCCTCCTGAGACAGGCCGTTACCTCGCTCCGCCGGGTCTTCCCGACCTCCGCAACGACGATCGCGACGTCCGCGAACTCGGCCAGGCTGAGGGTGTCGGCGCCACCAGCAGTCCCCTCCGCCTCTATGACCACGTAGCGGACTTCATTGCGCAGCCCGGCGACCATCCGCCTGCTCGCGTCATACTCCACCTCGCTCAGCGCGGCAGCGCTGTCCATCCCGGGCGTGATGACCCGGAGCCGGCTCGACTCAGCGGTGGACCGCGCGACTTCGCTCACCCTGGCCTTGCCCGCAATCAGCTCAGCGAGCCCGCGACCCTGCGGGACGCCCAGCAGCTGCGGCGACAGCGGATAATGCTGGTTAGCGCAGATAAGAATGACGTCGGCCCGGATCCGGGCGAGCGTCGTCGCCAGGTTAGCTGCTACCACGCTGGCGGCCGGCCCGGGCGAGGTGCTGGCCACCAGGATCACGTGGCTCCCGTCACCCAGGGCACTGGCGATGGTCTGCGCCAGTTCAGTGAATGCCTGACCAGTCTCCGACCGGGCTGAGGCAATAGCGGTCGCCAGACCGCGCCGATCATTGAAAGACCCGGAAAGAACAGGGAGCTCCAGGAGCCGCTCCACGTCGCTGCCCGCATGGATTTTGTCGTCGCGACGCTCGGCCACAAAGGCCGCGAGCAGGCCGATCAGGAGGCCGACCAGCAGGCCGCTGGGCAGGTAAAGAAGCTTCCGGGGGCTGCTGGGGGTGGTGGGGGCAATGGCGGCGGCAATGACGTAGCCGGAGTTGTAGTTGGTCGAGGCGCTCAGGGTGGCGATCGCCGACCGCAGCGGGGCCAGCTCGCTGCTGACATCCGCGAGCGCAGCATGGTCAGCTGCGAGGAGCGGAGAGGACGACGGCAGCTTACCGATCTTGCGCTGCAGCGCGATGGCCTGCACCTCGAGCGGCGCCGCCCGCTGCTTCTCCTGCTTGATGTAGGCGCTGATCTTCGCTTGAGCCGTTGCCTGGCGACTGGCCAGGTAAGAGTTCGCAAAGTCCTGGGCGCATGCTGCCGCCCGGGCGGGCGACGCAGCGGAGCAGCTTATCTGGAGAATCGTCGTATTCGCCGGCACGGTCACGGTGACCTGCTTGAGCAGATCCGTGAGCTTGGCGGTGCTGTGCATTTCCGGCGCCGCCAGCGCCGCGACGGCAGTCGATTGCACTATTTGTGACTCATTGTCCATGTTGACGGCACCGCTGGTGCGGCCGCCGACCACCTGGGTACTGCTGTTGGCCGCGTTGGCGTTGACGTAGACCGCCGCGGTAGCGGTATAGGTTTTGGGCGATACCTCGATGAAGGCCAGCGCCGCAACCAGGCCAATACATGCCACGCCTACCACGATCCACCATCGGCGTCGCAGCATGCCGAGATAATCGCTCAGTTCCAATGAGTCCGTTCTGGGGGGGACGGCCATCCGGCGGTACTCCTCTATGCTGCGCGGGAGCCGGCGCGCGGCGCGGCGGCCCTGAACTGGCTGAATACAGCTGACGACGGCTGATCTGACCCGAAGTTCAAGCTCGCCAACTGCGATAACAAACTTCTGCCGACGTGCCCGAAGCATATAACATCGAGCTAAGTCTACCTTTGACACGAGGTGCCCAGGCGGCAACCGAGCAGGCCTCAGGATGACGCCGCCCGGCGGCGCCGATCTCGCACCTGGCCGATCATGCCCGCAGCGTTGCCTAGACGGATGGCCACGCCCCTGCCCGGCGAGCACGAGGCTGCTCACTCCCCCTGCGGGGCTGAGATGCCAGCGGCGCGAGCCGGGGCACCCACCAGGCGACCTGCGGCCAATAACCGGGCGTTCGGTACTGCGGAATCCCTGCGTGTCCCGACCAATAGGAGCAGCTCAGATACCATGTCAAGGCGGCTGGAGACGGCTAAAACGCGACTTTCTCTCCGTTCGCCCGACAGCCGCCTTCTGGCTCCGTTAAGGTCTGACGCAGTTAACGTACTGTGGCCAGCTCTCCCAAGGGTGGGCAGGTCAACCCGCCGAGTCCCTGATTGCCAGGGAGCCGGGGACCCAAGATCCCCGGGGTGAATCGGCGGATCGCGCTCATGCCACGGCGCGATCCGCGGTAGGGCTGCTTCTCCGGCCCGAACCCGTCAGCTAACCCGGTAGGCGGC
>Ga0066790_10001335_pt1 | contig 10311 bp, 5 predicted proteins | sample OrgsoiDNA2013050_FD_70963 | JGI IMG/M metagenome (GOLD analysis project Ga0066790, IMG submission 70963) | Permafrost soil microbial communities from the Arctic, to analyse light accelerated degradation of dissolved organic matter (DOM) -... | ecosystem: Environmental > Terrestrial > Soil >...
CTCATCGTCGTGACCCACCAGCGGAGAACGATGGAGGTCGCCGATGCCCTGTACGGGGTCAGTATGCGGGGCGATGGTGTCTCGGCGGTGGTGAGCCAGCGCCTCAGCGAGCGCGAGCCCGCATAGCATCTAGACTGCCGGGGCCCCGCAACTGAGGGACACAGCGGACTGAGAGACTGAGAACGGTCATGAAAACTCTAATTCTCATCATTGTCCTGGCGGTCTTCTTCGTCGCCGTCGTCACCGAGATGGGCTGGCTGCTCCTCGTCCGGCCCCGTCGCCGTCGTCGCGGAGAGCCTCCCGTGGTGGTTTCGCCACCTGAGGCGCCGGGGCAGCCCGGGCTGCGGACGCCGGGGCGGGACGCGGCGGAGTCCGCGCAGGCGGTCATCACCCCAACGGCGCCGCCGCGGGTGCCAGAACAGCGGGCACCGGCGCCGCCCGCGGCCCCCGAGATCGAGAAGCCGCCGCCCTCGGCGGGACGCCTCATCCGGCTGCGGGAACGCCTGTCGCGCTCGCAGTCGTCGGTCGGTTCCGTGCTGCTCGGATTGCTGTCCAGGGACCGGCTCGACGACGACACCTGGGATGAGATCGAGGAGGTTCTCATTACCGCCGATGTCGGCGTGGTCCCGGCCCGGCAGATGGTCGATGACCTGCGGACCAAGGTGAAGGTGCTCGGTGCAAGGGGCGTCGACGAGGTGCGCGCCCTGCTGCGGACCGAGCTGATCACCCAGATCGGCGAGGACATGGACCGCTCGTTGCACACGGAGCGCCACGAGGGCCTCCCGGGGGTCGTGCTGATGGTCGGGGTGAACGGCACGGGTAAGACCACCACCGTCGGGAAGCTGGCCCGGGTCCTGGTGGGCGACGGCAAGACTGTGCTGCTCGGTGCCGCCGACACGTTTCGCGCGGCCGCCGCTGACCAGTTGCAGACCTGGGGTGAACGGGTCGGCGCCCGGACGGTCCGGGCCGATCGTGACGGGGCCGACCCCGCCAGCGTGGCGTTCGAAGCGGTGCGCGAGGGCGCCGACCTCGGGGTGGACGTCGTGCTCGTGGACACGGCCGGCCGCCTGCACACCAAGACCGGCCTGATGGATGAGCTGGGCAAGGTCAAGCGCGTGATCGAGAAGCGGGCCCCGGTCGGGGAGGTGCTGCTCGTCCTGGACGCCATCACCGGGCAGAACGGGCTGCGGCAGGCACGCGTGTTCGCCGAGGTCGTTGACATCACGGGCATTGTCCTCACGAAGCTCGACGGCACCGCCAAGGGCGGGATCGTGATCGCCGTCCAGCGTGAGCTGGGCGTGCCGGTCAAGCTCGTCGGGCTGGGCGAAGGCCCGGATGACCTGGCGCCATTCGACCCGGCCACGTTCGTGGACGCGATCCTGGCCGCGTAGGCGGCAAGGCGGTGGCTTTTTGGTCTGGAGCCGATCGGGCGTTAACTGGTCACATATCCGGCATAGGTCACGAGACGCGACCGTTATACCGATGCAAATCGACCATAATGTCGCATACCGCGTTGACGGCGTCATTAATGGATGCCGCCTGCTGGCGCATATCCAATAATGCCGATGACATAAATGCGTTTCACAAATTGATAATCACCGTTTGGCGTGATCTGCGAGTTTGCCGCCATTACCTGCGTTAAAGGCAGCTCAATCCGTTATGCTGCGGTCGACGGGCCTAGCCGATGTCATCCCCGGAGCAAATCGCAATGGATGCCCAGCGCCTGATTACGACCTCGCCCGGTGCGTGTGCCGCCACGCACCGTGGCGAACCATGCAGGCCCCGTTGCCCTGGTCTTACTGCTGGCGTCCGGCCGTTCCCCGCGCCGTTCCGTCCCGGTGCCGTAATGGTCACCTGTGTCCCGGCCCCCGCCCGGACCGAAGCCCGGCCGTGCCCAGCCCTCCTCTGCTCCCCCGGTATGTCGCCGGCCGGACCTTCCCTGACGCAGGCTGGGGGCCCCTGATGACGTTACGCACGCCGGACCCGGGGCGGCTGACCCCCGCAGCCGTGCGCTCGATGTCCTTCCGCGTAGCGCGCATGGGCCGCCGCGGGCTCGACGAGGACGACGTGCAGGACTTCTGCGAGCGCGTCGAGGATGAGCTGGCGCGGTTGCTGGAGGAACGGTCCAGGCTATACGCCGAGGTTCGCCGGCTGCGCGGCCCTGCGCCCGCCGGCAACCGGGCCGGTACCGTCCCGGCGATGCCGCTCAGCGCGCCCGTCGCCGCCTCACCTCGCGCGCTTCCGCCCGCCGGGGGCGCCCGGGCAGGGTCGCAGGGCCCGCGGGAATCCGATCAGCAGGCCCTCCGCGTCCTGGCCAAGGCCCAGCAGACCGCCGAACGGTGCGTCGCCGACGCCCAGGCCTACAGCCGTGAAGTAGCCCACGACGCGCAGCGGCGCCGTGAGAAGATCCTGGCCGAGGCCAGTGCCCGCGCCAGCGTCCTGCTGGAGCAAGCCCATCGCGCCGGGATCCGGGCCGCGCTGGGACGGCCCGGGCCGGACCCGGGCCAGCTCCCCTCCGCGGCCCCGGCCTCCTACCGGGATCCAGTCAGCTACCCGGATCCGCTCCCTTACCGGGACCAGGCCGCCAGCTACCCGGAACCCGCCAGTTACCCGGAGGGCACTGACTATTCCAGACCTGCGGACTACCCGGGATCCGCGGACTATTCAGGGGCCCGTGACACCCCGGGGGCCGCCGCGGACTACCCGGGGCCCGCGGGCGACTACCCCGGTAATCCGGCGCGTTATCGGGATACCACCGGGCGGCGCCGCATTCCGGTTAAATACGACCGTTTCCCGTTCTGAGGGACCGCTCCGTACGGTCTCCGGTCAGTTCCCCTCGCGCGTCGCGCGTTTGCCTCTCGCCGTTCCTGTTCCGCCGTTTCCGTTCTTGGGTATGACGTTGGGCGGGTCGGCTCGCAAAGAAGCGGGTCAGATGCTAGGAAACCTGTACGTAACATAAACCCCTCCGGTTTCACGTTGCCGACACATTCCGGCACGCTTCCGGAAACTCCTACGGCGGAAAGTACCTGCCAGGAGAGCGAAAGGGTGGTCGTATGAAGCTTGTCACCGCGGTCATCAAGCCGTTCAAGCTGGACGACGTCAAAGCCGCGCTGCAAGCGTTCGGGGTGCACGGCATGACGGTGGTCGAGGCGAGCGGTTACGGCAGGCAGCGCGGACATACCGAGGTCTACCGAGGCGCTGAGTATCAGATTGACCTCGTCCCAAAGGTCCGGGTCGAGGTCCTATGTGACGACGAGGACGCCGATGACCTCATCGGCGTCGTACTTAAGGCCGCGCAGACCGGTCGGATCGGCGACGGAAAGGTGTGGTCGGTGCCCGTCGACACGGTCGTCAGAGTCCGCACGGGAGAACGCGGTCCCGACGCGATCTAGACCACTGCTGCCGTCCGGGGAACTTGTGGCTTTGATGACGTCGTTCGCTGCGGACCGTACTCGTAGGACTACCGAAACGGATCGGTGGCTCGCTGGCATGCTCGGGGCCGAGCCCGGTGTGGCTTTGGTCGCGGTGGGCGGGTACGGTCGGCGCGAACTGCTGCCCGGCAGCGACCTCGACGTTCTCCTGCTGCACGCCGGGCGTGAGGGCATCGCCTCGATCGCGGACCGGATCTGGTACCCGGTCTGGGATTCGGGGGCTCGGCTTGACCACGCGGTGCGGACCGTTCCCCAGGCCCGCCGGGTCGCGCGAGCCGACATCAAGGTCGCCCTCGGACTGCTCAGCGCCCGGCATGTCGCGGGCGACCCTACCCTGACGACCCAGTTGCGCGAAGGTGCCCTGGAGGACTGGCGGGCTGCGGCCAAGACCAGGCTCGCCGAGCTGCGCGACCTCCATAACGAACGGGTCCGGATCTTTGGCGAGCTGGCCTTCCTGCTGGAGCCCGACCTCAAGGAGGCCCGCGGCGGCCTGCGCGACGTGCACGCGATCCAGGCCATCGCGGCCGCCTGGGTCGCGTCCGCTCCCGGCCCGCGCGTCCGCGCCGCGTACGAGTCGATCCTTGACGCACGGCACATCCTGCACGAGATCACCGGGCGGGCCTCCGACCGGCTGGTCCTCGAGGAACACGACGAGGTGGCGCGCGCCGCCGGCCTGCTCGACGGGGACGCGCTGCTGCGCGAGCTCGCGGGCGCCGGGCGCACCGTGGCCTACGCTGTCGATCACGCCTTCCGGCAGGCCGAACGGGCCGCGGGAAGGCGGCTACGGCGGCGCAAGCTGGAGCGCCGCCCGCTCGCCGACGGCGTGGTCGAGCAGGACGGCGAGGTGGTGCTGGCCCGCGCCGCCGATCCGGGCTCTGATCCTGTCCTGGTCTTGCGCGCGGCGGCGGCCGCCGCGCAGGCGGGACGGCCGCTGGCTCCCCGGGCGCTGGCCCGGCTGGCGGATTGCCCGCCGCTGCCGGTGCCCTGGCCCGCGGACGCCCGTGACGCACTGATCGCCTTGCTCGGGGCCGGCCATGCCGCGATCGGCGTCTGGGAGGCCCTCGACCAGGAGGGTCTGGTGACCGCGCTGATCCCGGACTGGGAACGGGTGCGGAACCGGCCGCAGCGAAACCCGCTGCACACCTTCACCGTCGACCGTCACCTCGTGGAGACCGCGGCCTACGCGGCCGCCATGACCCGCGATGTCGCCCGCCCCGACCTGCTGCTGGTCGCCGCGCTTCTGCACGATCTCGGCAAGGGGTGGCCGGGGGACCACAGCGTCAGCGGCGAGGTCGTCGCGCGTGACGTGGCCTACCGCGTCGGCTTTCCCAAGGAGGACGCCGAACTGGTCGCGCAGGCGGCCCGCCATCATCTGCTGCTGCCTATGGTCGCGACCCGGCGTGACCTGGATGACCCGGTGACCGTCGAGCAGGTCGCCCGGACCCTGGGCGGCCGGCCGCTGCTGGAACTGCTGCACGCGCTGGCGGCTGCGGACGGGATGGCCACCGGGCCCGCCGCCTGGAACGACTGGAAGGCCGGGCTGGTGTCCGACCTGGTCAAGAGGGTGGCTACGGTGCTGGCGGGCGATCCGCCGCTAGGTGCCCGGCCGCTGCGCAAGGATCAGCTTGAGCTGGCCGATGAAGGCGGCCCGGCCGCCGTCATCAAGGGCGACGAGGTGACGGTCGTCGCCCCGGACCGGCCGGGCCTGCTGTGGCGGGCCGCCGGCGTGCTTGCCTCGCACCGGCTAACGGTCCGCGGCGCCAACGCCACGTCGATCGGGCCCACCGCGGTCGCCGTCTTCAACGTCGTGCCCGCGTACGGTGACCCGCCGGACACCACGCTGGTCGCCAGCGACCTGCGCCGGATGCTGGAGGGCCGCCTCGACGTCGAGGAGCGCCTCGAGCGCCGGGCGCGCGGCGCCCGGCCGCGCGGCGCGACGGTTGCCCCGCCCAAGGTGACACTGGTGGACGACGCTTCGCTGACCGCGACCGTCGTCGAGGTCCGGGCTCATGACGAGCCCGGCCTGCTCTGGCGGGTCGGCCGTGCCCTGGGCGGCTGCGGCCTCGACCTGCGCTCGGCCCGGGTGGAGACCCTCGGCGCCGAGGCTGTCGACGTTTTCTACGTCGCCGACGAATCAGGCAAGCCCCTGACCGACAAGGCCCTCCGCCAGGCCACCATAGAAGCCGTCCTGGCCGCCCTAACCTAAACCTGACATCGTTGTAGTGTGCTGTGCTGGCCCGGGGGGACGACCCCCCGGATCCCCCCGCTGCGCTTCGCGCCCCGCGGTGGTACTTCGCCGACACACCGGCCGCTCGCCGGGCACAAGGCCCGGACTCGCTGGGCCGGTAGCGATCGCCTCACCGTAGCCCGCTGGGGTTTCCCGCCGATAGCACCGGCCGCTCGCCGGGCCGGAGGCCCGGTTCGCTGGGCCGGTAACGGTCGCCTCGCCATAACCCGTCGTGGTGGCCGCCTTGGCACCGGCCGCTCGCCGGGCACAAGGCCCGGACTCGCTGGGCCGGTAGGAGATCTACGTACGGATAACCGCGCTACGGTCGGCCTGCGGGGGGAACCAGATAGCCTGGATGTCCTAACTGGCGTACGCGCGAGGATGGCATAGAAACGTGTTCGAAACCCTCTCCGAACGGCTTACACAGGTCTTTTCCAACCTGCGGGGCAAAGGACGGCTATCGGCTGCCGACATCGACGCGACCGCGCGCGAGATACGCATCGCGCTGCTGGAGGCCGACGTCGCGCTCCCGGTCGTCAGGGCGTTCATCGCCCGGATCAAGGAGCGGGCGGGCGGCGAGGAGGTCTCCGGCGCGCTGAACCCGGCGCAGCAGGTCATCAAGATCGTCCATGAGGAACTGATCGATGTCCTGGGTGGCGAGACCCGGCGGCTGCGGTTCGCCAAGGTTCCGCCGACCGTCATTATGCTGGCCGGCCTGCAGGGTTCCGGTAAGACGACGCTCGCCGGCAAGCTGGCCCTGTGGCTGCGCGAGCAGGGCAATACGCCGATGCTCGTCGCCGCCGACCTGCAGCGTCCCAACGCCGTCCAGCAGCTCCAGGTGCTGGGGGAGCGCGCGGGCGTGCCGGTCTACGCCCCGGAGCCGGGCAACGGCGTCGGCGACCCGGTTGCGGTCGCCCGCCAGTCGCTGGAGGAGGCGCGGCGCAGGCAGCAGAACATGGTCATCATCGACACCGCGGGCCGCCTGGGCATCGACGAGGACATGATGCGGCAGGCCGTGGGGATCAGGGACGCGGTCCAGCCGGACGAGATCCTGTTCGTCGTCGACGCGATGATCGGCCAGGATGCCGTGGCCACGGCACAGGCGTTCCTGGACGGCGTCGGTTACGACGGGGTGGTGCTCACCAAGCTCGACGGTGACGCGCGCGGTGGTGCCGCCCTGTCGATCACGCAGCTCACCGGGCGCCCCATCATGTTCGCGTCCGCCGGGGAGAAGCTCGAGGACTTCGACGTCTTCCACCCCGACCGGATGGCGTCCCGCATCCTCGACATGGGCGACATGCTCACCCTGATCGAGCAGGCGGAGAAGGCCTTCGACGAGGACCAGACGGCCGCCCTCGCCGACCGGCTCGTCTCCGGCGAGGGCTTCACCCTCGAGGACTTCGTCGAGCAGATCCAGATGGTCCGCAAGCTGGGGCCGATCGGCAACCTGCTCGGCATGCTGCCCGGAGCCGGGCGCAACAAGGAGCTGCTCAGCCAGGTCAACGACAAGGACCTGGACCGGGCCACCGCGATCGTCCAGTCGATGACGCCCGAGGAGCGGCGCAACCCCAAGATCGTCAACGGCTCCCGGCGCGCGCGGATCGCGGGCGGTTCCGGCGTCACCCCCGGTCAGGTGGGCGCCCTCATCCAGAACTTCCAAGAGGGCCAGAAGCAGATGCGGCAGCTCATGGGCGGTGGACTGGGCAATATCCCTGGCATGCCGCCGGGCATGCGCCGCGCCGCGAACAAGGCGGTCAAGGGCAAGAAGCCGAAGAAGAAGCACCCCGGTGGCGACCCGCGCCGCGCGGCCGCCCGGGCGGCCGGCAACGGCGCGCCCGCCGAAGACGCGATCCCGGGGAACGGTCGCGCCGGCGGTGCGGGCGATGGCCTGCCGGAGGGGTTCAGTAACCAGGACATGGCCGAGACGCTGGCCGCTCTGCAAAAGGGCGGCCTGCCCGGTGGCCTGGGCGGTCTCCCCGGCCTTGGCGCCCCCGGCAGCAACGTCCCCGCCGCCTTCCGCGCCCCGGGCAACAAGCGCCGCAAGAAGTAACCGCCCCGCCCTTTCCATGATCGGCGTCCATTCTGGCTCCCCATCCGCGGAACCTGAGCTAGCCGCCCGCGTAGGAGCTACTCCGGCTGGGTGGCGCGCACGTTCTCGATGGTGTCGGCCTCGGCGGCTGCCTTGTCCAGCCGGTACCGCAGCACCCGGGCGAACCGCAGCGCCAGGCCGCCCGGGTACCGGGAACTGCGCTGCACGCCGTCGAAGGCGATCTCCGCGACGAGTTCCGGGCGGACGTAGACGGTGTAGTTGTCACGCCGGTCTTCCAGCGCGAGCAGGCGCTCGGTCTGCCAGGCGAGCATTTCGTCGGTCAGGCCCTTGAACGTCTTCCCGAGCATGATGAACCCCCCTGTGCCCGGATCGCGTGCGCCCAGATGCAGGTTCGACAGCTTGCCGCGGCGCCGCCCGTGCCCCCATTCGGCCGCCAGGATGACCAGGTCGAGAGTGTGCCGGGGCTTGACCTTGATCCAGCCCGCCCCGCGCCGCCCCGCGGTGTACGGAGTGTCCAGCGACTTGACCACGACCCCCTCGTGGCCGTGCGCGATCGAGTCGTTGAAGAACTCGGTGGCGGCGGCGACCGAACTGGTCACGAGCCGAGGCATCCGCAGCCGCTCCGGCACGACCCGGGCCAGCGCGTCGAACCGTTCCGCCCCGGGCAGGTCGATGAGGTCCTCGCCGTCCAGATGCACGATGTCGAACATGAAGGGCGCCAGGCCCGCGTCCGCTTCCCCGGTCCGGCGCGCGGTCCGGGAGGCGGTGATCTGGAACGGGTGCGGGCGGCCGTCCTCCCGGAGCGCGATCACCTCGCCGTCCAGGACCGCGTCGCGTACGGGCAGCCCGGCCAGGGCACTGGCCACCTCGGGGAGCCGCTCGGTGATGTCATCCAGCGTGCGCGTGAACAGCCGGGCGCTTCCGTCCCGGATATGCGCCTGGATCCGGATGCCGTCCATCTTCCACTCCACCGCGCACTCCATTGGGGCCGGGCTGATCCGTGCCAGCGAGTCCTCGATATTCGGAGCACTGGAGGCGAGCATCGGGCCGATCGGCCGCCCGATCTGAAGGCCGAAGCCGGCCAGTCCGGCGCTGCCCTCCGCCAGGGCGGCCTGCGCGACCGTGGCCATCGAGCCGGACAGCATCAGCGCCCGGCGCACCTCCGCACCAGGGATCTGCGCGGCGTGTGCGATCGCCTCGACCATGGCTCCTTCCAGGGCGCCCTGGCGCAGTTCCCCGGACAGCAGCCGGAACAGGAAGGCTTGCTCGAGCGCGGTCGCCCGGCCCAGCAGCGCGTCCACGAGCTGCTTCCGGGAGGCCACCGAACCCTTGCCGGACACCGAGCGGATGGCGGTGAACGCGGCGTCGACGTCGGTGAGCGTCAGCGACGGATGGTCCGCCGGCGGCGCCGCCTCCCGGAGCGTGGCCCAGCCCACGCCGATCTGGCGCTGGGGGAGCTCTCCCGACAGGTAGGCGACCGCGATCGTCACTTCGGCTGGGCCCGCGTCGTGCAGGGCCTTAGCGAGGACCTCGATCTTGGCCAGCCGGGAGGATGTCCCCGCCACGGCCCCGGACGCGTCAGCCATCTCACTCAGCAGCACGTTCCAGTATGACCCTATGACTCGGGGGGCGACCCCCCGATCCCCCCGCTGTGCTAGCCCGGGGGGCGACCCCCCGGACCCCCCGCATGCGCTTCGCGCCCCGCTGGGGTACCTCGCCGAGACACCGGCCACTCGCCGGGCACAAGGCCCGGACTCGCTGGGCCGGTAGCGATCGCCTCGCCGTAGCAAGCGTCCGGTACCCGCCGATAACTGACCGGCGCGGCGCAGCCGGGACAGCAGGCGGGAGGGCGGGGGCTTTTGGTCGCCGGGCCAGAGCCAGTAGCCCACCGGGAACAGCCGGAGGTGCAGGTGCTCGTCGACCAGGCCCCATAGGCCCCGGCGCGACCACAGCGCGATCAGGATGGCGACAAGCCCCAGAACGATCAAGTACCACGCGTTGTAGGAGGCGAGCGTCTGCTGCAGCACCATGTACACGGCGGTGCCGATGATCGGTCCCTCGATCGTGCCCAGCCCGCCGATGATGGTCGCGAACGCCATTTCCGCGGTCCACTGCACGCTGAACACGGCGCCCGGCTGCACCTGGAGCTGGCTGATCGCCAGCACCGCGCCCGCGGCGCCGCAGCCGGCGCCCGCCACCACGAACACCAGCAGCCTGGCCAGGCCGACCCGCGCCCCTGAACTGCGCGCAGCCACCTCGTCGTCGCGGATGGCGGTGAGCACCAGTCCGAGCCTGCCGCGCAGCAGGAGGTACATGGTGGCCAGCGCCACCACCGTGACGGCTAGTCCGGCCCAGTAGGTATACGCGGTGAGCAGGACCGAGCTGAGCCCGGACAGCCCGGGCAGCGGCATGCCGGTCCCGCCGCCGATCGAGGAGAACCGCTCGATGATGAGCATGACGGTCGCGGCGAGGACCCAGGTGGCGATCGCGAAGTACCCGCTGCGCAGCCGTGAGACCAGCCACCACAACGGGAGCGCCGCGATGGCGGAGCCGATCACGGCGACGGGCAGGGCGGCGAACGGCGAGGTGCCGTGGATGGCGAG
>Ga0066790_10001343_pt1 | contig 10288 bp, 7 predicted proteins | sample OrgsoiDNA2013050_FD_70963 | JGI IMG/M metagenome (GOLD analysis project Ga0066790, IMG submission 70963) | Permafrost soil microbial communities from the Arctic, to analyse light accelerated degradation of dissolved organic matter (DOM) -... | ecosystem: Environmental > Terrestrial > Soil >...
CGGCCGGGAACCCGACCTTGATCCGGTCTTGCCCGGTCGTCCCTGACCGAAAACGAGCCCGGCACCAAACCGGACCGGAAAACAGTGCCCGTAACGTGCGCCGGCCCCTCCGTTCGGTCAGCTCCGTTCGGTCAGGGGGCCCGGGTTACGGCGTCAGCGCGGGCAGCCTGGTCAGGGCGGCGTCGATCCGGTCCTGCGGAAGCTCGAAGTCGTCCATCTCACCGGACAGGTAACGCTGGTAGGCGGACATGTCGAAATGGCCGTGGCCGCACAGCGCGGTGAGGATGACCTTCTCCTCACCGGTCTCCGCGCACCGCCTGGCCTCCGCGATGACCTCGGCGAGGGCGTGAGCCGGCTCCGGCGCGGGCACGATTCCCTCGCTGCGCGCGAAGGTCACGCCCGCCGCGAAGCATTCCCGCTGCGGCTTGGCCACCGCCTCGAACAGGCCCAGCTCGTAGGCGTGCGACAGCAACGGCGACATGCCGTGGTAGCGGAGACCGCCCGCGTGGATCGGGTCCGGGACGAAATCGTGGCCCAGCGTGTGCATCTTCAGCAGCGGGGTGAACCCCGCGGTGTCGCCGAAGTCGTAGGCGTAGCGGCCACGGGTGAACGACGGGGACGCGGCTGGCTCGACGGCCCGGAAGACGGGATTGATGCGCCCGGCCAGCTTCTCCCGGAGGAACGGGAAGACGAGTCCGGCGAAGTTGGACCCGCCGCCCGTGCAGCCAACGATCAGGTCGGGCCCGGCCTCCTCGCCCGCCGCCTGGAATTGCTTAATGGCCTCTTCACCGATGACCGTCTGGTGCAGCAGGACGTGGTTGAGCACACTGCCCAGCGCATACCGGGTGTCCGCGGCGCCGCCGGCGACCTCGACGGCCTCGCTGATCGCGATGCCGAGGCTGCCGGGTGAGTCGGGATCGTCCGCTAGCACCTTGGCGCCGGAGGTCGTCTCACGGGAAGGGCTGGCGTGCACGGTGGCGCCCCAGGTCTCCATGAGCGTCCGGCGGTAGGGCTTCTGGTCGTAGGAGGCACGCACCATCCAGATCTCGCAGTCCAGGCCGAACTGCGCGCACGAGAAGGCCAGCGCGCTGCCCCACTGGCCGGCTCCGGTCTCGGTGGTGATCCGCCGGGTGCCTTCGGCCGCGTTGTAGTACGCCTGCGGGACGGCGGTGTTCGGCTTGTGGGATCCGGCCGGGGACACACCCTCGTACTTGTAGTAGATGCGGGCGGGGGTGTTCAGCGCCTTTTCCAGGCGATGGGCCCGGTACAGCGGGGTGGGCCGCCAGAGCCGGTAGACGTCCAGCACCTCTTCGGGGATCGGGACGTAGGAGTCCGCCGTGACCTCCTGGGCGATCAGCGCCATCGGGAACAGCGGCGCCAGGTCTTCGGGCCCGACCGGCTGAAGCGTGCCCGGATGCAGCGGAGGGGGCGGCGGCGAGGGCAGGTCGGGGACGACGTTGTACCACTGCCGGGGAAGTTCCGACTCATCGAGCGTGATCTTGGTACGGCCGGTCATTGGCCCTCCGCTGGGTACGTTGGCCCGCTGGGTACGTTGGCGAGGCGACGGGGATGGTCTTCTTCTGACATCCGACCAGCGGTGCCCGTGGTTGGCAAGCCTTCCCGCCCAGGACGGGCGCCGCCCGGGGCGCCCGTTGCCTCCCGGCTCATGCTCGCGGTACTCGACGAGGTGACCAGGGTACTGTCGATCGTGTGGGCGATGACGGCGCGTACGTACGCGATACCCGGTACCTGAACGCGCGGGTCACGGCGGACGGCCGGGACGGCTGGCCGGTGGAGCCGGGACGGTACCGGCTGGTGGTGGCGCGGGCGTGCCCGTGGGCCAACCGGGTCGTTATCGTGCGGCGACTGCTGGGCCTGGAGCCCGTGATCTCGATGGCGATGGCCGGCCCGGTGCACGACGAGCGGAGCTGGACCTTCGACCTGGACCCGGGCGGCCGGGATCCGGTCCTCGGCATCGAGCGGCTCGCCGAGGCCTACGAGAAGGCACGGCCCGGTTACGACCGCGGTGTCACGGTCCCGGCCATCGTCGACGTGCCCACCGGCGCCGTGGTGACCAACGACTACCCGCAGATCACGCTGGACCTGGAGACCGAATGGACGGCGCAGGCGCGTGACGGCGCCCCCGACCTGTACCCGGAGAAGCACCGGGACGAGATCGACGAGGTGGCCTCGCTCGTCTACAAGGACGTGAACAACGGCGTCTACCAGGCCGGCTTCGCGAGCTCACAGCGCGCGTACGAGGCGGCCTACCGGCGGCTGTTCAAGCAGCTGGATTGGCTCAGCGAGCGGCTGGCCGCCCAGCGCTATCTGGTCGGGGACACGATCACCGAGGCCGACATCCGGCTGTTCACCACGCTGGCCCGGTTCGATGCCGTCTACCACGGCCACTTCAAGTGCAACCGGTCCAAGCTGTCGGAGATGCCGGTGCTGTGGGCCTACGCGCGCGACCTGTTCCAGACGCCGGGGTTCGGCGACACGATCGACTTCGTCCAGATCAAGGAGCACTACTACGAGGTGCACCGGTCGATCAACCCGACGGGGATCGTCCCGGTGGGCCCGGACCTGTCCAATTGGCTGACGCCGCACGGCCGCGAAGGCCTCGGCGGACGTCCGTTCGGCGATGGCACACCGCCCCCGCCGCCGCCACCCGCGGAGACGGTGCCGCCCGGCCACGGTGCTGTGTACCACGGTGCTGTGTAGTCCGGGGGGCGACCCCCCGATCCCCCCGCATGCGCTCCGCGCCCCGCGGAGGTACCTCGCCGACACACCGGCCGCTCACCGGGCCTGACGGCCCGGGTCGCTGGGCCGGTAACGAACGCCTGGCCGTAACCCGTGCGCAGCCCCCGCCGGCACACCGGCCGCTCACCCAGGCCTCCGGCCTGGGATCGCTGGGCCGGTAACGAACGCCTGTCCGTAACCCGTTCGGGTACAGCACGGGCCCGCGAGCTTGGCGGAGGTCCTCACCAAGGCCGCGGGCCCGTATGGCGACAGGTAAGCGTCAGCCGCCGCTTACCTTCGTGATACCGGAAATCGTGGACTGGGCCTGACTCAGGGCCGAGTTCACCGACGACGTGCCGGTGATCGCGGACTGGATCGCGGTCCACATCGCCTGGGACACCTTCGGATAGTTGGCGCCGTACTCGGTGGTACGGGACCGGGACGTCTCGGTCTCCTTCGCGAACACGGTGTACTGCGGGCCGCCGGCCAGGTACTGGGTGATGACGGACGGCTTGGTCGGCAGGTAGTACATCGCCGACGTGAAGTGCTGCATGGTCGCCGCGGTCTGCGTGCCCTTGATCCAGTCCCAGGCCATCGACTGCTGCTGGGAACTGCCGGAGTTACCCAGATTCCAGGTCTCCCCGCCGAGCGGCGTGACGACCGTGCCGCCGGCCGTCTTGGTCGGGATCGGGACGATGCCGTACTGCTGGTTGTACTTCCAGCCGGCCGCGTTCAGGGTGGGGAAGATCCACGGGCCGTCCTCGATCATGGCCGCGGTCTTGTTCAGGAGCTGCTCGGTCAGGTCCGGGGCCTGGCCCCACTGCAGCACCGACTTGGACGCGGAGCCGTCCTTGACCATGTTGACCCACAGCTGCAGGGAGTTCTGGAAGGCGGCCGTGTTCACGCTGTCCAGGTTGCCGCCCTGGCTCCAGAAGAACGGCTCCAGCTGCCAGGTGGACTGCTCGTCAGCGGTGGCGTCGAAGGCGATGCCGTAGGTGTGGCCCGAGGTGAGAGCCTTCGCGTCGGACTGCAGCTCGGCCCACGTGGTGGGCGGGGAAAGGTGCTTGGCCGCGAACATCGCCTTGTTGTAGAAGATGCCGACGGTGTTGGTGCCGATCGGGAAGCAGTACTGCTTGCCCTGGTAGGTGCACTCGGAGATCGCGCCGGGGATATACCCGCTGGCGGTGAAGCCGGGCTCGCCGTTCAGCGGCTTGAGCTGGCCGGTGGCCGCGACCTGGGGCACGTTCGGGTTGTCGAGCATGACGATGTTCGGCAGGTCGCCGGCACTGGCTTCCTGCAGCACCTTGGTGATCAGGTTGGCGAAGGGCACGCTCTCGCGCTTGACCGTGACTCCGGGGTGGGCCTTCTCGAACTGCTGGTTGTACCAGTTCACGGCCGTGTTGCTGCCGCCGGTCGTGAAGTAGTCCAGCTCGGTGATCGTCGTCTTACCGCCGCCGCCCGAACCGCCGCTGCCCGAGGAACTGCAGCCCACGGCGGCCAGCACGGCCACGACCGCACCCACCGCCATGAACCGCCCGCGACGGCTGACGCCCCCGCCGGGTCTCCCTCCCCGCTGGCACGGCCACTTTGCCGTATGCATGGTGCCTCCTCAATGGTGACCGGGCCTTCCGTACGCCCGGAATCTTCTGATGTGACGGCCGCCCCAGGTCGGCGGCCGTGGTGCCCGGGTGGGCGTGGTGCCCATGCCGGGCGGTCGAGCCCATGACTGGGCAGTGATCGTTATCCCTTGACCGAACCGACCGTGAGGCCGGCCGCGATGTAACGCTGCGCGGCGATGAGGAGCATGGCCGCGGGCAGAATGCCGATCACGCAGAGCGCCAGGGCCTCACCGATGTTGGACGTGAACTCTCCGATGTAGGAGTAGATGCTGAGCGTGATGGGCTGGAAGCTGCTCCCGGACAGCAGGGTGAGCGCGAAGATGAAGTCGCCCCAGCCGTTCAGGAAGGCGAACACGGCGATCGTGATGACGGCGGACCGGCTCATCGGCAGCACGACGCGGACGAACGTCTTCCATTCGGACGCGCCGTCCACCCGGGCCGCCTGCAGCACGTCGTTCGGCAGGCCGAGCATGAAGGCCCGCAGCACCAGGATGCTGAACGGGACGCCGTAGCTCGCGTCGGCCAGGATCAGGCCCGGATACGTGTTCAGCAGGTGCAGCTTGTGGTACAGCAGGAACAGCGAGTTCGCGATGACGATCGCGGGCAGGATCTGCGCGATGAGCAGCCCGCCGACGAGCATCGCGGTGACCCGGAACCGGTAGCGTGCCAGCGCGTGCGCGGCGGGCACCGAGATGGCCAGGACCAGCAGGGCCGTGAACACGCCGATGATCAGCGTGCTGACGATGTGGCCGCCCTGGGAAGAGATGACCGCGCTGTAGTTGGCGAAGCTGGGCGTCGGAGGCAGGAAGTTGTAGTGCGTGCCCAGCAGCTGGTTGTTGGTCTCGAACGAGCCGACGACCACCGCGTACAGCGGGAACAGCAGAATCACCAGCGCGAGCAGGGCACCGAGCGCCGCCAGCACGGCGGTGAATTTGCGCTGCCGGGTCATTTCATGCCCTCCGCAGGGATTCTCGGTTGAGCCAGATGTACACGGGCGCCGCGAACAGGGCGATGAGAAGCAGAATAGTGTTGATGGCGGCGCCCTGGCCGTAGTTGAACTGCTGGAAAGACAGCTGGTAGGCCCAGGGCGCGAGGATCTGGGTGGAGTTGGCCGGCCCGCCCTGGGTGAGGCCGATCACGACGTCGAAGACCTTGATCGTGAAGACGAAGCCGAGGACGAACACGACCTCGATGACCGGGCGGATGACCGGCAGGGTGACCCGGAACAGCCGCTGCCAGGCGTTTGCGCCGTCGAGCATGGCCGCTTCCCTCAGCTCGATCGGGACGTCCTGCAGCGCGCTGTAGAGCAGCACGGTGAAGAACGGGACGCCGATCCAGATGTTCGCGATCAGCACGGTCAGGTACGCCCATCCGGGCGAGGTAAGGAAGCCGATCGGCTGACTGATCAGGTGCACATCGGCGAGGATCTGGTTGACCGCGCCGGCCTCGGCCTGGAACAGGAACTTGAAGATGAAGCCGGTGATCAGCAGGGGCAGCAGCCACGGGATGATGACCAGCGAGCGGGCGACCCGGCGGAGCGGGAAGCGCAGGTTGAACAGCAGCGCCAGGCCGAAGCCGATGACGAACTGGAACAGCAGGGACAAGAAGGTGAAGGTGAACGTGCGGATGATGGCGCTCTGCGTCGCCGCCTGCACCAGGGCGCCCTTGTAGTTGGCGATGCCGGCGAACGGCGCGAACAGGCTGGAGATCGTGGCCGGGGAGGTCTGCTCGAAGCTGAGGATCAGGTTGTAGACGATCGGGATCAGGAACGCGAACAGCACGTAGAGCACCGCGGGGACCAGGAACACCATCCTGGCCCAGCGGGTCCAGGCCGAGGCCCGGCTGACCTCGGCGACCACCCGGTCCGGCCGCGATGAGCGGCGGGCCGGGGGCTTCTGGGCCGGAGCCGCGGTGCTAGCCACGCCGGATCACTCCCCCGTGCTGCCGTCGGGCGTGCTGCCGTCGGGCGGGGCGAGGCTGGCGAAGGGCCCGAACGGCTCCACCGCGCCGCCCGCCCGCAGGTAGACGGGGATGAGCTCCAGCGGGGCCGGTGCGGTGATCCATTGGCCGCCCGCGTGCTCGGCGCCGGACCAGGCGTCCCGCCACGTAGTAACCCCCGGGCCCGCCGGGCCCGAGGGCAGGTATACCCGGCGTTCCCTGGCCCCCTCAGTGTAGACCGGCGCGACCAGCACGTCGCCGCCGAAGAGGAACTGGTCCTCCACCTCCCAGCTCACCGGGTCACCCGGGAAGTCCAGGAACAGCGGGCGCATCGGCGGCAGGCCGGTCTCGTGGGCCACCCGCATCTGGTCCATGACATAGGGGCGGAGCCGTTCGCGCAGGAACAGCAGGCGCCGGATGATCTCGTACTGCTCGTCACCGAATGACCAGATCTCGTTCGCCGCCCCGGTCTGCTCGGCGCCGATCATGGTGCCCGGCTGGCGGATGCCGTGCAGCCGGAAGACCGGGCAGAACACGCCGAACTGGAACCAGCGGACGATGAGCTCGCGGAACGACGGATCGTTAATGTTGCCGTTCTTGAAGCCGCCGATGTCCGTGGTCCACCACGGGATGCCGGACAGGCCGATGTTGAGGCCGCCGGAGATCTGGCGCCGCAGGTCCTCGAAGGTCGAGTCGATGTCGCCGGACCAGACGAGCGCGCCGTACCGCTGGCTGCCGGCCCAGGCGGAACGGCACAGGCTGAGGATCTCCTCCTCGCCCTCGGCCCGCATGCCCTCGTAGAAGCCCCGGACGTGCAGCATCGGGTAGATGTTGCTGACCTCGGCGCCGGGACCCACGTGGTAGCGCAGGTTCTCGGGCTGCTCCGGGACCAGCTCGGGCTCGCAGGCGTCGAGCCACCAGGTCTTGATCCCGTAGGTGTAGTAGTTCTGGAGGACCTTCGACCAGATGTACGCGCGGGCCGCCGGATTGGTCGAGTCGTAGAAGGCCATGGGCACGCGGCCGGACGCGCCCCGGTCCCAGATCTGGACCTGGGCGTTCATGCCGAGCTCGTTGTCGATCAGCAGGCCGAGGTCCTTCATCTCGGCGTGGTTCTCCGATCCCGGGTTGACCGTGGGCCAGACCGACACCATCAGCTTCACACCGAGCTCGCCCAGCTCCTTGACCATGGCCGCGGGATCGGGCCATTCGCTGGGGTCGAACTTCCACTCGCCCTGCAGGGTCCAGTGGAAGTAGTCGACGACGATGACCGACAGCGGCAGCCCGCGCCGCTTGTACTCGCGGGCCACCCCGAGCAGCTCGTCCTGGGTCTTGTAGCGAAGCTTGCACTGCCAGAAGCCGGACGCCCACTCGGGGAGCATCGGCGTGCGCCCGGCGGCCTCGCCGTACTGGCGCATGATGTCCGCGGGCTCGTCCGCGGCCGTGATCCAGTAGTCCCACTGGCGGGTGGATTCCGACACCCAGCGGGTGACGGTGGTCCCGAGCTCGACGCGCCCGACACCCGGATGGTTCCACAGCAGGCCGTAGCCGGCGTTCGAGACCAGGAACGGCACCGACACCTCGGTGTTGCGCTGGACGAGCTCGACGACCGCGCCCTTCTGGTTGAGCCGGCCGTGCTGGTGCTGGCCCAGGCCGTAGAAGCGCTCGTCGTCGTGGGCGTTGAACAGCACCTCGAAATGGTGGGCGCCGCCCCCGGTGGTCTTGTACCGGCGGGTCGGCGGGCCGGTGAAGTGCGGGGTGGTCTCGGACAGCAGCTCGCGGCCGTCCGCGCCGAAGAAGCGCAGCCGGCCGCCGGCCGAGACCTCGGCGGCGAGGCCGCCGTTGGTGATCCGGGAGGATTCCGCGCCGATCTCGATGGCGGCGCTCCCGGGGCTCCCGGCGTCCCCGGTACCGGGCTGCCCGGCGTCCGCGCTGGAGGCCGGCGGCTGGTCGAGGAGTGCCCCGGGAAGGTCGTCGCGGATCGCCGGCCCGACCGTGCCCCGTACCCGCAAGCTATTGGCGCCCCAGGGCTCGATCCGCACGAGTTCGTGCCCGCCCTGCCACTGCAGCGCCGAACCGCTTTGCGTGCAGACACCCATTCGAAGCAGCCTCCCCAATGAGACGGGCTCGCGCGTGATCATCGGCTGTAACGCAAAGGTTTTCGTACCGGCGATGCTAGGACGCCGGGGTCTGAGGGTCAAGGCATCCAGGCATTTTTCGCATTAGCCGGGTCGTAATGCGGCGCTTTCGGAGAGTGATGGGAAACAACGATTAGATAGCTTTTCGTAGATGTGCCACCTATACTCCTGGCACGGACAGTGCTACCTGGATTGGGCGACGAGGGGAGGCGGCCGCGAGTCCTCACAGCCGGAGCCCGGTGACGATCACGGATGTGGCCCGTCTCGCTGGCGTCTCCCCCGGCACGGTATCCAAAGCGCTCAACGGCCGCGGCGGCATCAGCGCCGACACGGCGGACCGGGTGCGCCAGGCCGCGGAACGGCTTGGCTACCAGCCGAACGCCCTCGCCCGGGGCCTGCTGACCGGGCGCAGCTTCACGGTCGGGCTGATCACGACCGACAGCTTCGGCCGGTTCAGCATCCCGGTCATGCAGGGCGCCGAGGACGCGCTGGGCCCCGGCCGCATCTCGGTCTTCTTGTGCGACAGCCGCGACGACCGGATCCGCGAGCAGCACTACCTGCGGACGCTGCTGGAACGCCGGGTGGACGGGATCATCGTGACGGGGCGCCGCCAGGACCCGCGCGAGCCGATCGGCCGGGACCTGCCGGTGCCGGTCGTCTACGCGATGACCCATTCGACCGACCCAGCGGACCTGTCGCTGATCCCCGACGACGAGGAGGGCGGGGCGCTGGCCGTCCGCCACCTGCTGAGCACGGGCCGGAGCAGTATCGGCCACGTCACCGGCCCGCGCCGGTTCAAGGCCGCACTGCTGCGGGCCCGGGGCGCGGAGAAGGCGCTGGCCGCGGCGGGCCTGGAGCTGGCCGGCGGGGAGCCGCTGTTCGGTGAGTGGACCGAGGAGTGGGGGCGGCAGGCAACCGACGTGCTGCTGCGCTCGGCCCCCGGGCTGGACGCGATCTTCTGCGGCAACGACCAGATCGCCCGGGGCGTCGCCGACGCGGTGCGCGAGGTCGGGCTACGCGTCCCCGAGGACGTGGCCCTGGTCGGCTTCGACAACTGGGAGGTCATCGCGGCCTCAAGCCGGCCGCCGCTCACGACGGTGGACATGAACCTGCGCGAGCTGGGCCGCGCCGCGGGCGAGAACCTGCTGGCCGCCATCGAGGGCCACCCCAGCGCGGGGCTGCACCTGCTGCCGTGCAGCCTGGTCCTGCGCGAGTCCAGCCGCCCCCGCCAGCCGTCCGCCGCTCCCCCGGCCGTCGGGCCGGCTCAGGCGGTGCCCTCCGGGCAGGGCCGCCCCATGCCGTCCGGGCAGGCGCAGACGGGCGGTTAGCAGCAGAACGGTTAGCAGCGCATCAGGGCTTGCGGGCGACGGCGGTGTAGGTCGGCAAGCCTCTCCTCCGGGCTCCGTCGGCGGGCAGATCCGGCTGCCACAGACCGAGCGGGACGACGCCCGGCTCGATGATCTCCAGGCCGTCGAAGAACCGGGCGAACTGGTCCCTGGACCACATCTGCGCCTGGACGGCCGACGACTTGTTGTAGCGCTGGACGGCCGCGGTCAGCCCGCCGGCCTCGATATCGCTGGAGGCGTGCGACATGACCAGGTAACTGCCGGACGGCATCGGCTCCATCAGCTCGGCCACGATCCTGTACGGGTCGTCTTCGTCGGGAATGAAGTGGGCGATCGCCAGCAGCATGACGGCCACCGGCTGGCTGAAGTCCAGCGTGCTGCGCGCCTCGGACAGGATCTTCCCGGTGTCGCGGAGGTCGGCGTCGATGTAGGCGGTCGTGCCTTCCGCAGCGCTGGTCAGCAGGGCCCGGGCGTGGGGTGAGCACGATCGGGTCGTTGTCGACGTAGACGA
>Ga0066790_10001347_pt1 | contig 10269 bp, 8 predicted proteins | sample OrgsoiDNA2013050_FD_70963 | JGI IMG/M metagenome (GOLD analysis project Ga0066790, IMG submission 70963) | Permafrost soil microbial communities from the Arctic, to analyse light accelerated degradation of dissolved organic matter (DOM) -... | ecosystem: Environmental > Terrestrial > Soil >...
CAAGGCCGGCAGCATCAACATCGACAGCGAAACCAACGAGGGCGTTGCCCGCGATGCGGTCCTGCGCTTCTACGGTGTTCCCATCCTGGCCTCACCCGTGCTCAGTTTTCCGCTGACAGACGAGCGCAAGTCGGGCTTTCTTCCGCCCAGCATCGGCCTCGACAGCCGCAGCGGTTTCCAGGGGGCGATCCCCTACTACTGGAACATCGCGCCGAACCGCGACGCCACTTTCACCCTTTCCGACAGCGTGCGCCGCGGGCCGGGGCTCGAGAGCGAATTTCGCTATCTCGAACCGGCGTATTCCGGCGAGGTCGACATCCAGCTGCTGCCGCACGATTCGGTCGTGAACCGATCGCGCTATGCATTGCGCCTCAACCACGAGGGCAGTCTGCCTTTGGGAGCCTACGCGCAAGTCCGGGTGCTGCGCGTTTCCGACGACGACTACTGGAAGGACTTTCCCAGTGAGCTGAAGACGACGACGCCGCGCCTCCTGCAGACCGACCTGCAGGTGTCGCGGCCGTTCGGTGATTGGCGGACGTATGCGCGAATCGAACGCTGGCAGTTGCTGCAGACCGTGGACCCGACCACGCGCATCGATCCCGCGCCCTACGAGCGGCTGCCGCAGATCGGCGCGCGCTACTCGGCGCCGGCTTGGCGCGGCCTCGAGGTCTCGCTCGAAACGGAATTCAACCGCTTTGCGAATCCCGACGACACGTATCCGCATCTGGCCACCGTCACGTCGCCGGTCACGGGCGTCGCCTCGACGGTGCCGCGCCAGACCGGCGAGCGGATCCATGCGATCGGCAGCATCAGCCGGCCGTTCTTCTCGCCGGGCTGGAGCTTCACGCCCAAGGCGTCGTTCAACGCCGCCTCGTATGCCCTCGACCAGCCGCTGGCCGATGGCAGGCGCAGCGCGTCGCGCGTCGTTCCGACGGTCAGCGTCGACAGCGCCTGGACGTTCGAACGCGAGACGAGCTTTTTCGGCCGCGTCGTTCGGCAGACGCTCGAGCCGCGCCTCTTCTACGTCAACACGCCCTATCGGCAACAAGGCAATCTGCCCAATTTCGATGCCGCGACGAAAGATTTCAACTTCGATTCGATCTTCACCGAGAACAACTTTTCCGGCATCGATCGCGTCTCCGATTCACACCAGCTTACCGCCGGGCTCACCTCGCGCGTTCTCGATCCCGTGACCGGCGCCGAGGCACTGCGCCTGGGCGTGGTGCAGCGCTACCTCTTTCGCGATCAGCGCGTGACGCCCGATGACGGGCCGCCGCTGACGCAGCACTTCTCCGACGTGCTGGTGCTGGGCTCGACCTCGCTGCTGCCGCGCTGGACCTTCGATGCTTCGGCGCAATACAACGCCGACAACCATCGCATCGAGCGGTCGATCGCCGGCTTTCGCTATTCGCCGGGGCCATTTCGTACGGTCAATTTCAACTATCGGCTGACGCGTGGGCTTTCCGAACAGGTGGAACTCGGATGGCAATGGCCGATCTACGGCAAGACGCCGGACCGCGATCGCAGCGAGAAGCCGGCCGGCGGCGCCGGCTGTGGCGGAACGCTCTACAGCGTGGGCCGGGCCAACTACAGCACACGCGACACCCGCTTCACCGATGCGATCGTCGGCTTCGAATACGACGCCGGCTGCTGGATCGGGCGGATCGTCGCCGAGCGGTTGTCCACCGGGCGGAGCGAAGCGACGACGCGGCTGCTCATCCAGCTCGAGTTGGTCGGCCTGTCGCGGCTCGGCTCGAATCCGCTGAGTGTCTTGAAGGACAATATTCCCGGCTACCAGCTCCTGCGCGAGGAGCGCACGACAAACTCACCGTTCACTCCATATGACTGATCCGCATTCCGCCTGCCGTCGCGCCTTGGCCGCCCTGGTGCTCGGCCTGGCTGCTTCGCACGCCGCGGCGCAGACGGGCGACTACATCGTCGCTGTCGTCAACCAGGAGCTCGTCACCGCCGGGGAATTGCAGCAACGACTGGCCCGCGTCCGGGCCGACGCGGCGCAGAGCCGGACCCCGCTGCCGCCGGCGCCGCAGCTGCGCCAGCAGGTGCTCGATTCGTTGATCGACGAGCGTGTTCTCGTGACCAATGCGCGCGAAAGCGGGACCCGCGTCGAAGACTCGGAGATCGATCGCGCCGTGGCCAACGTCGCTACCCAGAACCAGCTGACCATGCCGCAGCTGCGTGAGCGGCTGCGGCGAGAGGGTGTCGACTACGCGAAGTTTCGCGAGAACGTGAAGGATCAGATCCTCGTCGAGCGCGTCCGCGAGCGTGAGGTCATCAGCCGCATCAAGATCAGCGATGCCGAGACCGACGCCCTGATCGAGCAACGGCACGCATCGGCGGCCGGCTCGGAGTTCAACATCGCGCAGATTCTCGTGACCGTGCCCGAAGGCTCGACCGACGCGGTCGTCGCCGAGCGGCGCGGCCGGGCACTTGCCGCCCTGCGTCGAGTGAGCGGCGGCGAGGATTTCGCCAGCGTCGCGCGCGAGTTGTCGGAGGATGGCAACCGCGCCGGGGGCGGCGTGATCGGCCTGCGGCCCGCCGAGCGGCTGCCCGACGTCTTCGTGAAGACCGTGCAGCCGATGAAGGCGGGCGAGGTCGCACCCGATCTGCTGCGCAGCGCTGCGGGCTTTCACGTCATCAAGCTCGTCGAGCGCAAGGACGCAGGCGCCTTCACGGTGCAGCAGGTGCGCAGCCGCCACATCCTGCTTCGTCCCTCCGCGGAGTTGACGGCCGAGGCGGCGACCAAGCGCCTCGCCGAATTCAAGCGGCAGATCGAGACGGGCGCCAGGACGTTCGAGCAGCTCGCACGAGCGAATTCGGAAGACGGCAGCGCGGATCAGGGCGGCGACCTCGGCTGGGCCTCGCCCGGACAGTTTGTGCCCGAGTTCGAGGACGCGATTGCGGCCTTGCCGGTCGGCGGCGTTTCGGAGCCCGTCGCGTCACGTTTCGGTATCCACTTGATTCAGGTCATCGACCGGCGCCAGGTCACGCTCGACCGCAAGCAGCAGCGCGAGCAGGCCCGCAACATCCTGCGCGAGCAGAAGTTCGAGGCGGCCTACGCCGAGTGGTTGCGCGACTTGCGCGGCCGGGCGTACGTCGAGCTGCGCGAGCCGCCGCAGTAGCCTGGCGGCACGCTCCTGCTGCCGTGGCGCATCATCCCCGCAAGCGCTTCGGCCAGCACTTTCTCGTCGACGAAGGCGTGATCGCCGCGATCGTCGATGCGGTCGATCCTCGGCAGGGCGAGCCGATCGTTGAGATCGGACCTGGCCGCGGCGCCATCACCTCGCCGCTGCTCGCGCGTTGCGGCGCGCTCACCGTGATCGAACTCGATCGCGATCTTGCAATGCGGCTGAGGCGAACGCCTGGGCTGGAGGTGGTGGAGGCCGATGTGCTGAACGTCGATCTCGCGGCGCTGGCCGCCGCCATCGGCGAGGGGACCCGGCTGCGCATCGTCGGCAACCTGCCGTACAACATTTCAACGCCCATCCTGTTTCACGCTCTCGAAGCGGTCGACCACATCCGCGACCAGCACGTCATGCTGCAGAAGGAAGTGGTCGAGCGCATGGCGGCCGCCCCTTGCGGCAAGGACTACGGACGCCTCAGCGTGATGCTTCAGTGGCGCTACGAGATCGAGCCGCTGTTCGACGTGCCACCCCAGGCTTTCGAGCCGCCGCCTCGAGTCGAGTCCGCCGTCGTGCGCATGACGCCAAAGCCTGCTGCCCCTGGCGTCGACGCGCTGCTGCTTGGCGAGATGGTGCGTGTGGCCTTTTCGCAGCGCCGCAAGTTGCTTCGACACACCCTCGGCCGTTGGCTCGAATCTCGTGGCGCCGCAGGCGAGTTCGACACACAGCGCCGTGCCGAAGAAGTGCCGGTCGATGAGTACCTTCGCCTCGTCGCCTCGCTCACCGAGGGCGACGTGCCGCAATAGTGCGACACGTTCGCCGCGGACCGCGGCGGGATCAGGCCGGCGACCGCAGCCTCACCACGAGGCCAAAGGGAAATGCCGAGATCAGGCCGCGCCGCAGAACGCGCCGACCCTGCTCAAGCGGCGCTCAGCCACATGGCAGTGTCGAAGGCGCTGCTCATGACCGGCATGTTGGCGCCGAAACTGCTGTTCGCCGCTGCCTTCGACACGGCCTTGACAGACTTTTCTCCGCCGACTTTCTCGCTGACTCCAGGGGCCACATCCGTCGCCCGCTCCCATGACCCGATTTCGTGGGAGCGGGCTACTGAAAAGAGTAGAAGCACCTGAACGGTACTTTGCGCTCCGCCCAGAAGTCAGCGGAATCGCGAAACACGTCGAGCAGCTGCTCGCGCGCCTCCCGATCGAAACGCGGGTTGTCGGGCAACTGCTCGAGGACAACGACGAAACCGGGCTGTGCGCCTGACTTCTGGACCAGGTCGGTCATGCAGTCATAGAGCGCGTCGAGGTTCTTGCCGAAGTGCGTCGGGAACAGGAAAGCTTCCGCGATGCCCTCCAGGACCTCCTGTTTCGACTGTGCCGAGGTCAGGTTGGCATACAGGAAATGCTGGCCGGCGAGTCCCGCCGAATGCATGAGATCGTCGACGCGGTACGCCCGTATCGACTGCACGATGTTTGGACGGACTGTCTGCAAGAGCATGTCGCGTTCCTCCTGATGAAAAAAATTGACTACAGCATTCATGACGTGATTCGCCTGAAAGTGGCGTAATGGTCGCCGGTATAAAAGCAAGCGGCCGGGGCCGCGGGCGCCTTTGCGCCACAAACGATTCGCCGCGCCCCGCGATCGCGCGATCCCGGCGTCATCACCGTGTACTCGTGGTAGTAGCCGCGCCGCTCGGCGGGAAGCATGCGCTCCCGGTTACCGAAGACGATGCCGTCTTTGGAGTACGCGAACGGTCCGCCCGAGAGAATGGCTCGATGGACGACTTGCGCTTCGACGGGCAACTGAGCCAGCGGCACCCATCCCAAGGCAGGTGCCGACTCGCGCGCCAGAAGCGTGCCAACCGACATCAACCCCGTAACGCCAAGAACCGCCAGCCAACGCAGCAGTGGCCGCCGAGGCTGCAGCCGACCGGACAGAATCACGAAAAATCCCTGAATGACGAATCGGTGAATGTTACCGAAGCAGGGCGGAAAGCTCAAGCCGTTGCCACATATTGGGGCATGATCGGCTGTGTTTAAGTTTGCGCTTACACCCTAACATAATAATATGTAGCGCCGTGTCTGAACAATCGCCGGGTTTGGCGAGGGCCCGATCAACGGGCCGCGTTCGCGTCGGCGACGGTCAATGCAGTCATGTTGATGATCCTGCGCACGGTCACGGAGGGAGTCAGGATGTGCACCGGCTGCGCCGCGCCGAGCAGGACGGGGCCGATGGCGATGCCGCCACCGGCCGCCGTCTTCAGCAGGTTGTAGGCGATGTTGGCGGCGTCGATGTTGGGCAGCACCAGAAGGTTGGCTTCGCCGACGAGCGGGCTGTCGGGCATCACGTCGTGTCGATGGGTGGCGTCGAGCGCGGCGTCACCGTGCATTTCGCCATCGACCTCGAGCCATGCCGCCCGAGCTCTCAGCAAGGCGAGTGTCTCGCGCATCTTGATGGCCGAGGGCTGGTTGCTCGAGCCGAAGTTGCTGTGCGACAAGAGAGCCGCTTTGGGCCGAAGACCGAACCGCATCATCTCCTCGGCCGCCATGACGGTGAACTCGGCGATCTGCTCGGCGGTCGGGTCGTAATTGACGTGCGTGTCGACCAGCATGACCTGGCGCCCCGGCAGGATGAGGCCATTCATGCATGCATAGGTTTTCGCGCCCTCGCGCAGCCCGATCACCTGGTCGACGTACTGCAGGTGCATTGCCGTCGTGCCCCAGGTCCCGCAGAGCATGCCGTCGACTTCGCCGGTCTTGAGCAGCATCGAGCCGATCAGCGTCAGACGCCGACGCATTTCGATCTTGGCGAGCTGGACCGAGACGCCTTTGCGGGAAGTCATCTGGTGGTAACTCTGCCAGTAGCCGCGGTAGCGGTGGTCTTCTTCAGTGTTCACAAGGTCGTAGTCGCGGCCAGCGACGAGACGCAAACCGAACTTGGCGACACGTTGCGCGATCACGTCGGGCCGACCGATGAGGGTTGGCCGTGCCAGGTTCTCGTCGACCACGACCTGAACCGCACGCAACACGCGCTCTTCTTCGCCCTCGGCGTACGCGACGCGCTTCTTCGCAGCAGTCTTGGCAAGGTTGAAGATCGGCCGCATCGTCGCGCCCGACGCGTAGACGAAGGTCTGCAGCTTCTCGCGGTAGGCGTCGAGGTCGGCGATCGGCCGCGCCGCCACGCCTGAATCGGCCGCCGCCTTGGCCACCGCCGGAGCGATTCTCATCATGAGGCGCGGATCGAAAGGCTTGGGAATGAGGTACTCGCGACCGAAGCTCGAGCTGGCGCCGGCATAGGCAGCGGTCACGACCTCGCTCTGCTCGGCCTGAGCGAGATCGGCAATGGCGTGCACCGCTGCGATCTCCATCTCGACAGTGATCGTCGTCGCTCCCGAATCGAGCGCGCCGCGGAAGATGTACGGAAAGCAGAGAACGTTGTTGATCTGGTTCGGGTAGTCGCTGCGGCCCGTGGCGACGATGGCGTCGTTGCGAACCGCATGAACCTCCTCGGGCAGGATCTCCGGCGTCGGGTTGGCCAGCGCGAAGACGATCGGCTGGGGTTTCATGGCAAGGACCATCTCCGGCTTCAGAACGCCGGCCGCCGAAAGGCCGAGGAAGATGTCGGCTCCACGAAGCACGTCAGCGAGCGTGCGGTGCGCGGTCTTCTGGGCGTAGACGATCTTGTCGTCGTCCATCAGCTCCTTGCGGCCTTCGTAGACGACGCCCGCCAGATCGGTGACCCAAATGTTCTCGCGCCGCACCCCGATCTTGACCAGAAGGCCGAGGCAGGCGAGCGCCGCGGCGCCCGCGCCCGAGGTGACGAGCTTGACCTCGCCGATCTTCTTGCCGCACACCTTGAGCGCATTGAGAACGCCGGCGCCGACGACGATCGCCGTTCCGTGCTGGTCGTCGTGGAAGACGGGAATGTTCATGCGCGAGCGCAAGGCACGCTCCACGTAGAAGCAATCGGGCGCCTTGATGTCCTCGAGGTTGATGCCGCCGAAGGTCGGCTCCAGCGCCGCGATGAGGTCGATCAGCTTGTCGAGGTTGTTCTCCTTGACTTCGATGTCGAACACGTCGATGCCGGCGAACTTCTTGAACAGCACGCCCTTGCCCTCCATCACCGGCTTGGCGGCGAGCGGGCCGATGTCGCCGAGGCCGAGCACGGCCGTACCGTTGGTGATCACGGCCACCAAGTTGCCGCGCGAGGTGTAGCGAAAGGCATTGGCCGGGTCGGCGACGATCTCTTCGCAAGCGGCGGCCACGCCGGGCGAATAGGCGAGCGCGAGGTCGTGCTGGTTGACGAGCTGCTTGGTCGCCGCGATGGCCACCTTGCCCGGCGTCGGAAACTCGTGATAGTCGAGCGCGGCACGGCGCAGTTCGGCAGCGCGTTGTTCTGAAGTCGACATGTTCGCGGGAGACCGGCTGGGACGAGCGGTGGATGCGGCGATTTCTCGCTGCTGGGCGACCATCATTGCAGAGTGCGCAGCGCAACGACCCCGATCTTTCCCGATGCGGTTCGCGGGTCGGCCTGGTCTGCCGTCGATAATCGTGAAACCACCATGCCTCAGCTCGGCGAGTTCGACCTCATCGAACGCTTCTTCACGCGGCCGGCACGCCGCGCAGTTCTCGGCGTGGGTGACGACTGTGCCCTTCTCATGCCGCCGGCGGGTCAGTGCCTCGCGGTTTCGAGCGACATGCTTGTCGAAGGCCGACATTTCGTTTCGACCGTCGCAGCCGATCGGCTCGGCCACAAAGCTCTTGCCGTTAATCTGAGCGACCTGGCGGCCTGCGGCGCAAGACCCCTGGCCTTCACGCTCGCGCTCGCCTTGCCCAGCGCCGAAGAGGCCTTCCTCGAGCCATTTGCCCGCGGTCTCTTCGCCCTGGCCGATCGCTACGACTGCGAGCTGATCGGCGGCGACACGACGCGTGGGCCGCTGACGGTGTCGATCACCGTGTTCGGCGAGTTGCCGCCGGGCGCAGGGCTCCTTCGCAGCGGTGCCCGCCAGGGCGACGACATCCATGTGAGCGGAACGCTCGGTGACGCGCGTCTCGCGCTTGAGGTTCTTCGCGGCACTGCGGAGTTGGCCGGCGATGCATTCGGCAGGGTGCGTCGTGCCATGGAAGAACCAGAGCCGCGCATCGCTCTCGGCCTGGTACTGCGAGGCCTTGCGACGAGTGCGATCGACGTCTCCGATGGCTTCGCGGGCGATCTTGGCCATGTGCTGAGACGATCGGGCGTCGGTGCCGTCGTCGACGTCGATGCGCTGCCGCGCAGCGCCGACCTGTCTGCGCAGGAGCAGTCGCTGCAGCGCGAATGCCTCCTGTCGGGCGGCGACGACTACGAGATCATCTTCACGGCGCCCGCCGCGCGGCGTGACGACGTCGCCCGGGCGGCGGCGAGTGCAGGCGTCGCGGTGACGCGCGTGGGCTGGATCGAACCGGGACGTTCGCTGCGGCTCATCGATCGCGCCGGTCGCGGCGTCGAACCCGGCCACGCGTCGTTCGACCATTTCCGCACCGCGCCGAGCGGCGCTGCAGGAGCATGAGCACCGAGCCGACGCTCAACCCGCCGGTGCGCGGCACAGGGCGCCGCCCCGACTGGCGTTTTCTTCTTGCCCACCCGGCGCACCTGATCGCGCTTGGCTTCGGCAGCGGGCTTTCGCCAGTGGCGCCGGGGACCGCAGGCACGCTTTGGGCGTGGCTCGCATTCGACGCCCTGCAACCGTCGATGAGCGACACCGCGCGCGGCGTGGTCCTGTTGGCGGCGACGCTTGTCGGCTGGTGGGCCTGCACCGTCACCGCCCGCCATCTGGCGCAGGCCGATCCGTCGTCGGTCGTCTGGGACGAGGTCGTCGCCTTCTGGTTCGTCCTGTGGCTCATCACGCCGGCCGGGTTGATGGCACAGGCCGTTGCCTTCGTCCTGTTTCGTGTCTTCGACGCCGCCAAGCCCGGCCCGGTCGGCTGGGCCGACCAGCGATTCAAGCTGCGCCGTGGTCAGTCGATCGGTTGGGCCCAGGGATTCGGCATCCTCTTCGACGACTTCGTCGCGGCTCTTTGTACCTTGCTCGTCATTGCCGTGTGGAAATTCATCTGATCGACGCCGCCACGCTCGTCGCGCGCCTCGCCGATGCCTTGCGCACCCGTGCCGAGAGCGTGGCGACGGCCGAGTCGTGCACCGGCGGGCTGGTGGCCGCCGCGTGTACTTCGCTCGCCGGCTCGAGCGAGTGGTTCGAACGCGGCTTCGTCACGTACTCGAACGGCGCGAAAGCCGAGATGCTCGGCGTCGCGACAGCGCTTGTTGACAAGCACGGTGCGGTCAGCGCCGAGGTCGCCTGCGCCATGGCCGATGGGGCAATTGCACGATCGCGGGCGCGACACGCCGTCGCCGTGACCGGCATTGCCGGGCCGGGCGGCGGCTCGGCGGCCAAGCCTGTCGGCACGGTGTGGATCGCCGTGGCAGCTCCGAGTCGCGCGACTCGCGCGACGCTGTTGCACGCGCGAGGCGACCGCAGCGCGATTCGCGCCGCCGCGGTCGAGCGCGCGCTCGGGCTGCTGCTCGAAAGCGTCGAATCGGCGTGACGGCTCAGGCCGTCAGGGCCATGCGGATCGCTGTCTTGCCGTTGTTCGCTCGCGACGTGTGCTCGACGATCATCAGCACGAGCCGCTTCAGGCCCTGCCACGGGTCGAGGGGCCAGTCGGGGTGCTTCAGGCCCTTGACCAGCCCGTCGCAGACGTGGGCCGCGTCGAGCAGTCCGGCCAGCGCGGTATCGCTCAGGAGGGCCAGCGCGCGCTCGAAGACTCGCTCCTTGGCGCCCCACACCCTTGCCTCGCGAAGCGCGATCGGCATCGGCTTGCCGGCCGTGAGCGCGTCCTTGACGCGCTTGAGGCCACGGATGTCTTCGGCCAGCGTCCAATGCACGAGAACCGCCGCCTCGCCTTCGGCTTCGAGGCCCTCGATCATTCGCAAGGCGCGCGCCGCCTGTCCTGCCAGCACGGCTTCGCCGAGCTTGAAGACGTCGTAGCGGGCGACGTTGAGCACGGCGGCCTCGACCTGCTCGAAGCTGAGTTCGCCGGGCGGATAGAGCAGGCCGAGCTTCTGGATCTCCTGGTGCGCGGCAACCAGG
>Ga0066790_10001348_pt1 | contig 10269 bp, 9 predicted proteins | sample OrgsoiDNA2013050_FD_70963 | JGI IMG/M metagenome (GOLD analysis project Ga0066790, IMG submission 70963) | Permafrost soil microbial communities from the Arctic, to analyse light accelerated degradation of dissolved organic matter (DOM) -... | ecosystem: Environmental > Terrestrial > Soil >...
GAGCTTGCGCTTGAGCTTCATCGTCGGTGTCAGCTCCTCGTCTTCGGCGGTGAGCTGCGTCTCGAGGAGGCAAAACTTCTTGATCTGCTCGACCCGCGCGAACTTGCCGTTGACGGCCTCGATCTGGCGCCAGATGAGATCCTGCACCGGCTTTGCCCGCGTGAGGCTCGTGTAGTTGCTGAACGCGATGTCGTGGTCCTGCGCGAATTTCTCGACATTCTCGAGGTCGATCATGACGAGCGCCGTGAGATAGGCCCGCTTGTCGCCTATGACGACCGCGTCGGTGATGTAGGGCGAGAACTTCAGCTCGTTCTCCAGCTCGCTCGGCGTGATGTTCTTGCCACCGGCCGTGATGATGATGTCCTTCATGCGATCGGTGATCCGGAAATACCCGTCGCCGTCTTGCGCGCCGACATCGCCGGTGTGCAGCCAGCCTTCGGCGTCGATGCTCTCTGCTGTCTTCTCGGGCAGGTTGAGGTAACCCATGAACACGTTGCGGCCGCGGATCAGCAGTTCGCTCGTCACCGGGTCGAGCCGCACCTCGTTGTACGGGCAGGCGGGGCCGATCGAGCCGGGCTTCATCGCACTGGCCGGTGTGCAGGTGGCCGCGCCGCAGCTCTCGGTCATGCCCCAGACCTCGACCATCGGCACGCCGAGCGCCAGGTACCAGCGAACGAGCTCGGGTGAAATCGGCGCCGCACCGGTCACGCAGAAGCGCGCACGGCCGATGCCGATGAGGGTTCGCACATTGTCGAGCACGAGCTTGCGCGCGACGAAGAACTGGAGCTTGAGCATCGGGCCGACAGCCTGGCCGGCAAGCACCCGGTCGGCGATGCGCCGGCCGACGCCGAGACCCCAGGCATAGGCCGCCTGCTGCAGGCGCCCCGATTCGGCCACCGCGATGGCAACGCTCGAATAGAACTTCTCCCAGATGCGCGGCACGGCGGTGAAGACCGTCGGCGCGATCTCGCGCACGTTCTCGGGCACCGTCTCCGGGTTTTCGACGAAATTGAGGATCGAGCCGGTGTAGAGGGCGCAATACTCGCCGCCGAGGCGCTCGGCGATGTGGCACAGCGGCAGGAAGGCCATCCGCTCGTCGCTCTCGTCCTGGGCGATGATGGTGTTGTAGCCGCGCACCGTGAAGACGATGCCGCCGTGCGAATGCATGGCGCCCTTGGGCTTTCCGGTCGTGCCCGACGTGTAGACGAGGATGGCCAGATCTTGCGGCCGGCAGGCCGCGGCGCGCGCCTCGAGCTCGCCCGGATGCGCCTTCGCGTGCAGGCGCCCGAGCTCGCGCAACGCGTCCAGCGAGAGCACGGCATCGTCTTCGAAGTCGCGCAGGCCCTTGGTGTCGAAGACGACGATCTTGCGCAACAAAGGCACATGCTCGCGGACCGAGAGCAGCTTGTCGAGCTGCTCGTCGTCCTCGACGAAGACGATTGTCGTGCGCGAGTCGGCGCACAGGTATTGCACCTGCGCCGCCGCATCGGTCGGGTAGATGCCGTTCGAGACGCCGCCAGCCGAGAGCACGGCGAGATCGGCGAGCACCCATTCGACCACCGTGTTGGCAAGGATCGACACGACCTCGCCGGGCGCCAAGCCGAGCGCGATCAGGCCGTAGCCGATCTCGCGCACGGCCTCGGCCGAACGCGCCCATGTCCATTCGCGCCAGATACCGAGCTCCTTTTGCCGCATGAACACGCGGCCGGCGCGTCGTGCGGCGGCATTCCAGAACAGCGCCGGCACCGTCTCGCCCGGCATCACGACCTCGTGGCGCGGCTGCAGCCGCGAAGCGTTCCAGAGGCCTACCGCCATGTCTTCTTCTTCTTCCAGCGCCGCTCGCCGCGGGCGCCGGCTTCCTTCATGCCGAGATAGAACTCCTTGATGTCGTCCTTCTCGCGCAGTCGGGCGCAGGTGTCTTCCATGACGATGCGGCCGTTCTCGAGCACGTAGCCGTCGTCGGCGACGTTGAGCGCCATGTTGGCGTTCTGCTCGACGACAAGCAGCGTCGTGCCGCGCTCGCGGTTGATGCGGATCACGATCTCGAAGATCTCTCGCGTGAGGCGCGGCGAGAGACCCAGGCTCGGCTCGTCGAGGAGGATCATCTTCGGCGCCGCCATCAGGGCCCGCGAAATGCTCAGCATCTGCTGCTGGCCACCCGAGAGCAGCCCGGCCGGCTGCGCCTCGCGCTCGCGCAGAATCGGAAAGTAGGCGTAGACCGCCTCGAGGTCGCGCGCCACGCCGTCGCGGTCGTGGCGGGTATAGGCGCCCATCATCAGGTTGTCGCGAACCGAAAGCAGGGCAAAGACCTCGCGGCCCTCGGGCACATGGCTGAGGCCGCGCTGCACGATGAAGGCCGGGTCACGCGCCGTGATGTCCTCGCCGGCGAACTCGACCGTTCCCTTGCGCGGATCGATGATTCCCGAGATCGTCTTCAGGATGGTCGACTTGCCGGCGCCGTTCGAGCCGAGCACGGTGGCGATCCGTCCCTGGCGCACCTGCAGGCTGACGCCGCGGATGGCGCGGATCGGTCCGTAGGCGCTTTCGACATTCTGCAGGCGAAGGATCGGCGCCTCGGCCGCGCCGATCGACGCGCCGCCCGCAGGTGCGGCGGCTGGCGCCGAGCCTGCCGAAGGAGCGAGCGAAGACCCTGGCTGCAGGCTCACGCTGCCTCCCGGCGCAGTGCCGCGACGTCTTCGGCCGAGCCGAGATACGCCTCGATCACGCGGGCATCGGCCTGCACCTCTGCCGGCGAGCCGAGGGCGAGCATCTCGCCCTGGTTCATCGCCAGCACGCGGTCGGAGACGCGTGAGACAAGGGCCATGTCGTGCTCGACCATGAGCACCGTGACGCCGAGCTCGTCGCGGATGTCGCCGATCCAGAAGGCCATGTCGTCGGTCTCTTCGGCATTGAGCCCGGACGAAGGCTCGTCGAGCAGGAGCAGGGTCGGCTCGGTGCAGAGCGCCCGCGCCAGCTCGACGACCTTGCGAACGCCGTAGGCCAGGCCGGCGACGATCGAATCGCGATGGTGCTGCAGGTCGAGGAGATCGATCACGCGCTCGACCGACTCGCGGGCACCCACCTCGGCCGCCCGCGCTTTCGGCGTGAAGAGGAGATCGCTCCAGACCCCCGTGCTGCGGTGCGTGTGCCGGCCGATGAGAAGGTTCTGCAGCACCGAGGCGTTCTCGAACAGCTCGATGTTCTGGAAGGTCCGGGCGATGCCGAGCGCGGCCATCTCGTGGGGCGCCTTGTCGGCGAGGGCGACGCCGTCGAAGCTGATCGACCCCGTGGTCGGCGTGTAGATGCGGCTGATGAGGTTGAACACCGTCGTCTTGCCGGCGCCATTCGGGCCGATCAGCGTGAAGACCTCGCCGCGCCCCACATCGAAGCTCACGTCGTTGACCGCCAGCACGCCACCGAAGCGCACGCCGAGGTGGCGCGCCGAGAGGAGCGAAGCACCGGCGCGGCTCATTTGAGCCGGTCCGATTTGAGGAAGCTCTTCTGCCGCTTGAACATGCCGCGCCGGTAGAACGGGAACACCTGCAGGTAGGTGCGCAGTTTGAGCCACCTGCCGTAGAGGCCGAGCGGCTCGAACAGCACGAAGCCGATCAGCACGAGGCCGTACACGGCGCCCTGCAGCCCGGGCGCCTGGCCGATGACGGCGGGCAGGCCGTCCTTGGCCAAGGCGATGACCTGCGGCATGGTGATGAGGAAGATCGCACCAAGGAAGGCGCCGTGGATCGAGCCGATGCCACCGATCACGATCATCAGCACGAGGTCGATCGACTGCAGGATGTCGAACTGGTCGGGCGAGATGAACTTGAGCTTGTGCGCATAGAGCGCGCCGCCGACGCCGGCGAGCGCCGCCGAGATGGCGAACGACAGCGTCTTGTAGCGCGCGAGGTGGATGCCGAGACTTTGCGCAGAAACTTCCGAATCGCGGATCGCGACGAAGGCCCGGCCGGTCGGCGCGCGCAGCAGGTTGAGGATGGCCAGCGTCGCCACCACGGTGGCGACGAGGCAGACGAAATAGAACGAGACATCGGAGTCGGCGCTCCAGCCGAACAGGCGCGGCGCCTGTACGTGTTTTCCGGCATTGCCTCCCGTGACGCTTTCCCAGCGCGCGAAGACCTCGACGACGATGAAGTTGAAGGCGAGCGTGGCGATGGCGAGGTAGATGCCCTTGACGCGCAGGGCCGGCAGGCCGACGACGACACCGGTCGCCGCGGCGAGAAGCGCGGCACCTGCGATGGCGATCGGGAACGGCACGCCCGCGGCGACGAGGTAGGCCTCGGTGTAGGCGCCGACGCCGAGAAACGCCGCGTGGCCCAGCGAGAAGAGGCCCGTGAAGCCCGAGAGCAGCATGAGCCCGAGGCCGACGACGGCATAGATGAGCACGAATGTGAGCTGGGCAAGCCAGTACTCGGTAACGATCCACGGTGCGCCGAGCAGGCAAACAACGAGAAGGCCGTACCAGAACACCTGGCCACCGTGCCTTACCAGCCGGATGTCCTGCAGGTACGAGGTCTTGAAGATGAAGCGCATGGCGTCAGGTCCGACCCGGTCGATCCTGACCGAGCCGTACCGAACGGCAGCCCGCGAACCGAACCCGGTGGCGCCGGGCCATCAGACTTTCTTGCGAAGTGGCTCGCCGAACAGGCCGTTCGGGCGAACGACGAGCATAACGAGCACGACGACGTAGGGCGCGACGTCCTTGAAGCCTTCGGGCAGGTAGAAGCCCGACAGCGCTTCGACGACGCCAATGGCGATGCCGCCGACGATGGCCCCCGGCAGGCTGCCGAAGCCGCCGACGACGGCCGCCGGCATCGCCTTCAGACCGATGAAACCCATGTTGGCGTAGACGAAGGTGATCGGCGCGAGGAGCAGCCCGGCGATCGCCGCGACGGCCGCGGCCAGGCCCCACACCAGCCCGTTCAGGCGCCTGACGGGAATGCCCATGTAGTAGGCGGCGAGCTGGTTCTGCGACGCCGCCTGCATGGCGACGCCGACCCGCGTGTACTTGAACATCGCATAGAGCGCGGCGCTGAGGATGGCTGTGGCCGTGATGACGACCATCTGCTCGACGTTGAGGACGAGCCCGCCGACGTTCCAGGTCTGGTCCTTGTAGGGCACCGGCAGGGTGTGCGTCTCGGTGCCGATGCCGGGAATCATCGTCACGATTCCGCGCGCCGCGTAGCCGACGCCGATCGTCAGCATCACAAGCGAAAACGCCGGCTGGCCGAGGATCGGCCGGATGACGATGCGCTCGAGGGCGACGCCGAACAGGCCGAGGACAACGACGGTGGCCACGAAGGCAAGCCAGAACGGCAGGCCGAGCAGCGTCATGAAGGCGAAGCCGGCGAAGGCGCCGAGCATCATCAGCTCGCCGTGCGCGAAGCTCACCGTCTCGGTCGTCTTGTAGATCAGCACGAGGCCGAGCGCGATGAGGCCGTAGATGCAGCCCTGCGCGATGCCGCTGATGACGATCTGCAATGCCTGAAGCACGGGCCCCCTGGGGTCTGCGAGAACGCGTTGTCGCGTAGCGGGCCGGACCGCACGTCGGCTATTCTTGCTTCACCAAGCAAGCTGTCGCTTTGTAGCGAAGATGCCGCAAGGCCGTCAGCGGAAAAACCCGAGAAGGCCGCCGGCGCAAGGAAGAGCCGAATGAGCACCGTCCGCGTTGACAGAGACGACACGGTCTGGACCGTGACGATCGACCGCCCCGAGGTTCGCAACGCCGTCGACGGGCCGACCGCGAAAGCGCTCGCCGACACCTTCCGCGCCTTCGACGCCGACGCCACGGCGCGCGCGGCGGTGCTCACGGGAGCAGGGGGACACTTCTGCGCCGGTGCCGACCTGCGAATGGTGGCGAGCGGCGCTTGCGCCGCCACCCTCGCCGGCCCGGGCATCGATCGATCGCTCGCCTTGAACGACGACATGAGCCTCGATGGCCCGATGGGCCCGACCCGGCTCGGGCTCTCGAAACCGGTCATCGCCGCCGTCGAGGGCTTCGCTGTGGCCGGCGGTATCGAGCTCGCGATCTGGTGCGACCTGCGCGTCGCCGCAACCTCGGCGATCTTCGGCGTCTTCTGCCGCCGTTTCGGCGTTCCCCTCATCGATGGCGGCACGGTTCGCCTGCCGCGGCTCATCGGCGAAAGCCGGGCCATGGACCTCATCCTGACGGGCCGCGCGGTCGGCGCCGAAGAAGCACTGATGCTCGGCCTCGTCAATCGTGTCGTCGCCGACGGCGCGGCGCTGGCAGCTGCGCTCGCGCTGGCGCGCCAGATCGCCGCATTCCCGCAGCACTGTCTGCGCACCGACCGCGCGAGCGTGCGTGCCGGACTCGGCCTGACCGAGCTCGAGGCGTTGGCCCGGGAGTTCGCGCTCGGTCGCGCGACGCTGACGTCGGGCGAGGCAGAAGGCGGCGCCCGACGCTTCGTCGAAGGAGCCGGCCGCCACGGCCGTAGCAGCGCGGACTGATGAGCGGATCGATGCGGCATCGTCTCGCCCGTTCGGGTCGATCGGCGGCGCTCGTGGTGGGCACGGCGATCGTTTGTCTCGAGCCATGAGGCCTCGCACGCCGCACTCGAGCGCCCTCCTTGTCCTCTGCGGCGCGGTCGGCCTGGCCTTGTGCGGCGCGCTCGTCCCGGGTTTGTCGCCGGCACATGCCGCGAGCGGCGCCGAATCCGCGGCGGCGCGCTACGCCGCCGGCGAGACGGCTCGCACGGCCGTCACGCCGAGTACCGCCGTTCGCAACCATGGCGACGGCAGCTTGCGCATCACGATCTGGTATCCGGCGCCGGCCGGCGCGAGCGAGCAGACGCTGTACATCGGCGCGCCCGACGATTCGGTGTTCGTCGCCGGCAGCGTCGCGGCCAGCGCCGACTGGGCCTACGGGCCAGCGCGTCCGCTCATCCTGATGTCGCACGGCTTCGGCGGTGTCGCGCGCCAGATGACGTGGCTGGGCGCGGCAATGGCGCGGGTGGGCTACGTGGTCGTCGCCGTCGACCACCCCGGCCCATCGTGCTACCCGGCGTGGCGCACTACGATTTTCTTTCGCAGTGCGGCCCGACGGGGCTGAAGATCGCCGCGGCCTATTGCCGCGACGGCGACGGGACCGATCGCGCGGCGACGCACGCGACGACGATCAGGGCGGCGATCGATTTCTTCGACGCGGCCCTGCGTTGAGGCGACGGCGAGCGGCCCCGTCGTCGCGCCTGCGACGTGTCCGGAAACGGCGAGTCACGAGGGAGGTGATCGCCATAATCGACGCATGACGATCGATGGCGACGCCGCTTATCAGGTGCTCCTCGCGCGCGATGCGCGCTTCGATGGCAGGCTCTTCGTCGGCGTCACGTCGACGGGCGTCTACTGCCGGCCGATCTGCCGCGTGCGGACACCGGCGCAGCGCAATTGCCGCTTCTTCGAGACACCGGCGCAGGCCGAGGCGGCGGCGTTTCGACCCTGCCTGAAGTGCCGTCCGGAAGTCGCTCCCGGGGCGGGACTGGCATGGACCGTCATGGATGCATCGCGCACGCTCGCACGACAGGCGGCGAACGCGCTCGATGAAACGGCGGCGACTGGAGAGGCGCCTAGCGTCGCCGCGCTCGCGGCGCGTCTCGGCGTGAGCGACCGTCACCTGCGCCGGATCTTCTTCGCCGAGCATGGCGTGACGCCGCTGCAGTATCTGCAGACACGCCGCCTGCTTCTCGCCAAGCAGCTCCTGACCGACACGCGGATGTCGGTCTCGCAAGTGGCGCTGACGAGCGGCTTTAGAAGCCTGAGGCGCTTCAATGCGGCGTTCGCCGAGGGCTACCGCATGAACCCGAGCCGGCTGCGCCGGGCCACGAAGAGAGGCGCGCCGGCCGAGGCCGACGTCGAAGGCGCCGCAGAATCGGCGCCGATCACGGTGACGCTCGGCTACCGTGCGCCGCTTGACGAAGCGGCCCTTCTCGCCTTCATCGCGACGCGCGCCATCCCCGGCGTCGAGGTCGTCGAGGGCTTGGTGATTCGGCGCAGCATCCGCGCCGAGGCGATCGGCACCGGTTCGTCCGCAGTCGCCGGCTGGGTCGAGGCGCGCTTTGCTCCGCTCGAATCGCGCGTTCGCCTCTCCTTCGCGCCGGCGCTCGGGCCGGCGAGCGCCGCCGTCATCGCCTCGGTGCGGCGCTGGCTCGATCTCGATGCCTCGCCGGCGACGATCGATGCGGCCCTCGCCGACCTTCCGGGCACGCCGGGCCTGCGCCTGCCCGGCAGCATCGATGGCTTCGAGCTCGCCGTTCGCGCCGTTCTCGGCCAACAGGTGACGGTCGCCGCGGCGCGAACGCTGGCCCGGCGTCTCGTCGAGCGCTTCGGCAGTGACGTGGCAACGCCCTGGCCCGATGTCGGCCGCGCCTTCCCGGCGCCGGCCGTCCTCGCCTCGGCAGCGATCGGGCAGATCGCCGGGCTGGGCATCATTCGCAGCCGCGCCGGGGCGATCCAGGCACTCGCAGTGCAGTGGTCGCAGCTCGCGCCGCTCGTCGCTGGCGGCGGCTCGCCCGAACGCCTCGTCGAGCGGTTGCAGGAGTTGCCGGGCATCGGCGCGTGGACGGCCCACTACATCGCGATGCGCGCCCTCGGCTGGCCCGATGCCTTCCCACCCGGCGACATCGCCGCCCTCAAGGCGATGCAAGGCCTTTTCGCGATCACGACGCACCGCCAAGCGCAGGCGCACGCCGAAGCATGGAGTCCGTGGCGCGCCTACGCGCTGCTGCGCCTCTGGAACTCTCTCAGCCCAGGACCCTCCCCATGAGCACGACCCACGACAGCCTCCGCTCGCGTTGCACCGCGCAACTGCGAATCCAGTCACCGCTCGGCCGATTGCTGCTGGCGCGCACGTCTCGCGGCCTGGCAGGCGTCTGGTTCGATGACCAGAAGCACCACCCTGCACCGTTCGACACGAACGAGGGCGACGATGACGCGCTGCTGCGTCGCGCCGCGGCGCAGCTGGCGGCCTACTTCGACGGCGATACGTCGGCCTTCGACGTACCCCTCGACCTTCACGGCACGACGTTCCAGCGCGCCGTGTGGAGCGAGTTGCTGCGCATCGATCGCGGCACGACCTGCAGCTACGGCGACATTGCCCGGCGGGTCGGCCGGCCCTCGGCCGGTCGCGCGGTCGGCGCGGCTGTCGGCCGCAACCCGATCTCCGTCATCGTGCCCTGCCATCGCGTCGTCGGCAGCGGCGGAGCCCTCACCGGCTACGCCGGAGGTCTGCAACGCAAGGCCGCATTGCTGCGCCTGGAAGCAGGCGGGAACGAAGGCACGTCGGGCCCGCCCTTGCGTGCGGCGGCGCATTGAGGCCGCGCGATCTCGTCGAGCTGGTCGCGCTCGCCGCGCTGTGGGGCGGCTCGTTCCTGTTCATGCGCATCGCCGCGCCCGCCTTCGGGCCGATCGTGCTCGCGGGCCTGCGCGTCGCCGGCGCCGCGCTGCTCCTCGTGCCCTTGCTCGCTTTGCACGGTGACGTGCCGGCGTTGCGCCGCCACTGGCGACCGATCGCCGTGGTCGGCTTCACCAATTCGGCATTGCCGTTTCTCTGCTTCGCATACGCGGCGCTGTCGATGAGTGCCGGCGTCGCCGCCATCTTCAATTCGGCGACACCGCTGTTCGCTGCCGTCATTGCCTGGCTCTGGCTCGCCGATCGCATGACACCCTGGCGCGTCCTCGGTCTGGCCATCGGCTTCGCCGGCGTCGTCTGGATCGCATCGAGCAAGGCGAGCCTTCAGGCGGGCGGCAACTTTTCTTCCATCGCCGCCTGCCTCGTCGCTGCCCTGAGCTACGGCGTGTCGCCGAGCCTCGCCAAGCGCTATCTGGCGGGCGTGCCGCCGCTCGCCGTGGCAGCGGGTAGCCAGGTTGCGGCGGCGGTCTTGCTCGCCATGCCGCTGGCCCTCGCCTGGCCACCGACGCCCCCGTCCGGGGCCGCCTGGCTCACCGCGGCCGCTCTCGCGTTCTTGTGCACCGGCGTGGCCTACATCCTCTACTTCAGGCTGATCGCCAATGCCGGCCCGGCAAACGCCGTCTCGGTCACCTATCTCGTGCCGATCTTTGCCGTTCTCTGGGGCGGCCTGTTCCTCGGCGAAAAACTTTCGCTGCCGCTCGCCGTCGGCTGCGGCGTCGTCTTCGTGGGCACCTCGCTCGCGACCGGGGTTGTCAGGCCTCGATTCGCATCGAGGCGTCAGCGCGACGCGTGAGGTACGCTGGCCACGTCTTCGCCTTCAGCCCGACGGTGCGGGT
>Ga0066790_10001355_pt1 | contig 10239 bp, 7 predicted proteins | sample OrgsoiDNA2013050_FD_70963 | JGI IMG/M metagenome (GOLD analysis project Ga0066790, IMG submission 70963) | Permafrost soil microbial communities from the Arctic, to analyse light accelerated degradation of dissolved organic matter (DOM) -... | ecosystem: Environmental > Terrestrial > Soil >...
CAAATTCACCCTGGGCGCCGATGCCTCGGTCGCCGCCGGCCCCGTAGGACGTCAGGGCGAAGCTGCTGCCGGCATCAACGCCGAGATCTATTCCTATTCCCGCTCGCGCGGTCTGTTCGCGGGTGTGGCGCTCGATGGCACCGTGATCGCCTTCGATCGCCACGCGAACGACGCCTTCTACCACAGTGATGAGGTCACCACCACGGAGATCACCGGCGGCAAGGTCACGACCCATTCGGAAACGGCAAGCCGTTTCCTGGCCTCGGTGGCCGCGAGCGCCAACGGGTCCGGCACCGAGCCGTCAGGCACCAGCACTTCGCCCGGATCATCCGCGCCGCCGCCGGTGGCAAAGCCGGCCTCCGCCCCGCCGAACTCGGGCGCTGTGAAGACCTACCCGATGGAAGACGCGCAGCCGGGCACCGAACCGAAGTAGTGCTGACCGCCCAGCACTCAAGCCCTAAAGCAGCGTGTTGAGCCACGGCACGCTGGCGAGGCAGAGCAGGATGGCTAGGCCTAACACCGCATTGGCCAGGGCGGGCTCGAGTCCATATTGATCGGCCAGTATCGCCGCCGAGACCATCGGCGGCATGCCCGCCTGCAGCACGACGGAAAGCAGCCGGTCTGATCGCCGATCACGGCCAGCGACAGCCCCGGTGCGCCGCGCAGCGCCTCGAAGTGAATGCCCGGTATGACATCGAGTACCAGCGCGGGCACCCGGCACGGCTGCCGGTTTTTCCGCTAGCATCGAGCCAATGCCGACCCTCGCGCTGAAAGCTTCCCGCCTGTGCAAGCGCTACGGCAATCTCGCTGCCGTGGACGACCTGTCCTTCCAGGTAATGCACGGGGAAATCGTTGGCCTGCTCGGACCCAACGGCGCCGGCAAGACCACGACGATCAATATGGTGCTCGGAGTGCTGCAGCCGAGTTCCGGCACCGTGGAGATCGAAGACATCGATATCGCCCGCCACCGCTCGCAGGCGCTCGCGCATACGAATTTTGCCGCCGTCTATGCCACCCTCCCGGGTAATCTCACCGTCTATCAAAACCTGCGTTTCTTCGGCCTGCTCTACAATGTCGCGCAGTTGAATGCCCGCATCGAGGCACTGCTGGCTGAATTCGATCTGGAGCGCCTGCGCGACACGCGCAGCGGCGTGCTGTCCTCGGGCGAACAGACGCGCCTGGCACTGGCGAAAGCGTTGCTGAATGCCCCGCGATTGTTGCTGCTCGATGAGCCAACCGCCTCGCTCGACCCTTCGGCCGCGGACCTGATTCGCGGCCGCATCCGCGCCATGGCCAGCCACGGCCAGTGCGGCATCCTTTGGACCTCCCATAACATGTACGAGGTCGAGGAGACCTGCCACCGCGTACTGTTCGTCTCGCACGGCAAGATTCTGCTCGAGGGCGATCCCAAAGCGTTGCCGCAGGAACATGGCGCTGCCTCGCTCGAAGAGCTGTTCATCCGCCTGGCGCGTGAGCCGCTCGCCAATCACCGGAACGCTGCATGAGGTTGCGCCCGATCGCGGCGATTGTGCTGCGCCAGCTGTATCTGATGCGCAGCAGTCCGGTACGGGTTCTGCCCATGATTGCCTGGGTGGCCGTCGATATCGTGCTGTGGGGTTTCATTGCCCGCTATCTGAACAGCGTTACAGCCACCGGCATGAATTTCGTCGCCAGCCTGCTCGGTGCGGTTTTGTTCTGGGATTTCTTCACGCGCGTCATGCAGGGCGTGACCATGGCGTTCTTCGAAGACGTCTGGTCGCGTAACTTCATCAACGTGTTTGCCTCGCCCATGCTGATCTCGGAGTATTTGAGCGGTCTGGTGCTGACCGGCGTCACCACCAGCCTCATCGGCCTGATCGTCATGCTGATCATTGCCAGTGCGATCTTCGGTCTGCACTTCGCAGCGCTGGGCCTGCTGCTGGTGCCGTTCCTGCTGGTGCTGTTCCTGTTCGGCATCGCGCTCGGTGTGCTCGCCAGCGCGATGGTCTTGCGCCTGGGGCCAGCCTCCGAATGGCTGGTATGGCCGATTCCGGCTCTGCTCTCCCCCTTCGTCGGCGTGTTCTATCCGCTCGCGACGTTGCCGTCGTGGATGCGCGGCGTTGGCCATCTGCTGCCCCCCTCGTATGTCTTCGAGGCCATGCGCTCCTTCGTCGCCGGCGGCGGCTACAGCAACCGGGCGCTCGTGATGGGCGTCGCTCTGGCGGCGTTGTACGTGCTGCTGGCCGCATGGCTGTTCACCGGTGTCTATCGCTACGCCGTGCGCAGCGGCCTGCTGGCGCGCTACAGCGCCGAGAGCGTGAGCTAACCACGCCCATGGATAATTTCACGCTCTACCTCGTCGTATTGGCGCTGCGGCGCCGGCCAGCTTAGGCGGCTGGGGACTGGCGATGGCGGCTGCAATCATTCTCGCCCTGACGGTGTTCATCAGCCTGGCGGGCTTGTGGGTTGCGCCACGCATTATCGAGTGGAATCTATTTCGACCCTACTGGTTCCTGCGTCTGCGCCAGTACTGGACGGCCATCGGCAGTGCCTTCGTGCACGCCAATCTTTCTCATCTGCTGTTCAACTGTTTGACCTTCTGGTTCTTTGCTTTCCCGCTCGAGCGCGTCATCGGCTCGGCACGCTTGCTCGCGCTGTACGGCGTCGGACTGGCCGCGAGCAATACCGGAACGTACTTCAAACACCGCCACGACGCGGACTATGCGTGCCTCGGGGCCTCGGGCGCGATCCTGGCGGTGCTGTTCGCCTCGATCGTCTATTTTCCGCGCCAATCGATCATGCTGCTGCCGATTCCGCTGCCGATCCCGGCGCCCATCTTTGCCGTGGGCTATCTGCTCTATAGCTTCTATGCCGGCCGGCATCCGCAGGGACGCATCAACCACGAGGCGCATTTCAACGGCGCACTGGCCGGATTGGCCTTCGTGGCGCTGACCGACCTGCCGGCCTGGCAGCGCGCGCTGCACGCGCCGTGGTAGCCGCATCGCTAATCGATAACCTATACTTTGGCCTACAGTAGATCATTCGATAAAAAAGTATCGATTAGCCATACGGTTCAGCTCATGGACGATCCAACCGCGCCAGTGCGCACTCGACGGCACTTCGTTCAGGTCTCCGCGCTGATGGGCGGCGGCCTGGCATTGGGAATCGGGCTGGGACGTTCATGGTCGGCACAGCCGACGCAGCCACTGCGACACCAGGCGGCAACGCTGAATGCGTACGTGCGCATCGATCCGAGCGGTCGCGTGACCCTGGTGATGCCGAAAGTCGAGATGGGTCAGGGCACCTACACCTCGCTGCCGATGCTGGTCGCCGAGGAACTCGAGATCGGACTGGATGCGATCACTGTCGAGCCGGCACCGCCCGATCCGGCCGTCTACGGCGTCGATGGCGATCAGTCCACCGGCGGCTCGACTTCGATCCGCGACTGCTGGCTGCCGCTGCGCAAAGCGGGCGCAACCGCGCGCATCATGCTGATCGATGCGGCCGCGCACAGCTGGCGAGTATCGGCGTCCACCTGTCGCGCCGAGCGCGGAGCGGTTTTTCACGACAGCTCCGGTCGCCGCCTTGGCTACGGGGCGCTCGCCTCCGCGGCCGCGTCGCTGCCGGTGCCCGCCGATCCGCCGCTGAAGCCCGCGAAAGACTTCAAGCTCATCGGACGATCCACCGCGCGCCGCGATACGCCTGATAAAATCTGCGGGCGAGCCGTGTTCGGTATCGATGTGCGGCTGGAGGGAATGCGCGTGGCGATGATCGCCCAGTCGCCCGTGGTGGGTGGGCGGGTCTTGGAGCCGCTGCGCGCCGACGCCGCGATGGCGGTGACAGGGGTCAGGCAGATTGTGAATGAGCACGATGTCGTCGCCGTCGTGGCCGATGACACCTGGGCAGCGCTCAAGGGACTGCAAGCCCTTGAGCTGCAATGGAACGAGGGGCCCAATGCGCAGGTCCAGCAGGCCGCGCTGGTCGCAGCATTGGAAGCGGCCGCCCATCAGGGCGGTGCCATCGCCAATCGCACCGGGGATGCCGCCTCTGCCATGGGTCGAGCCGCCACGCGCCTCGAGGCGACCTACCATCAACCGTTTCTCGCCCACGCGACCATGGAGCCGATGAATTGCACGGTCCACTGGCGCGAGCATCAGTGCGAGATCTGGGTCGGAACCCAGGCGCCGGACCGAGCGGTCGCGAAACTCGCCGCGCTCGGACTCAAGCCCGAGAATATTCAAATTCATAATCACCTGATCGGTGGCGGATTTGGACGGCGGCTGGAAGTGGACGGGATTGTGCTGGCCGCACGGATCGCCCGTCATGTGCATGCACCGGTCAAGGTGCTATGGCGGCGCGAGGAAGATATTCAACACGATATGTACCGACCCTACTACGTCGATCGACTCGCAGCCGGACTCGACTCGCGCGGGATGCCGATCGCCTGGCAACACACGATTGCCGGCTCCGCGGTGAGCGCGCTTTGGTCGGGCGAGCCGCTCAAGAACGGCGTGGATGATGATGCCGTGGAAGCAGCCGCGGACCTCCCGTATGCGTTCGAGAATCGGGAAGTCAGGTTTGTACGCCAGGAACCCCAAGGCGTGCCGACCTCGTGGTGGCGCGGTGTCGGCCCGACGCGCAGCGTCTTCGTCGTCGAAAGCTTCATCGATGAACTCGCGGCCGCGGCCAGGCACGATCCGGTGCAGTACCGGCGCGCCCTGCTCAACGCACCGCGTCTGCTCGCGGCGCTGGAACTGGCCGCCGACAAGGCCGGCTGGAGCCAGCCACTGGCCGCCCGGCGGGGGCGCGGCGTCTCAGTGCAGTCCGCCTTCGGCAGCTATCTGGCTCAGGTGGTCGAGGTTACCGTCGACGCCGGCGCTGAATCAGGCTCGCAGGTCCGGGTCGATCGCGTGGTCTGCGCGCTCGACTGTGGGCAGACGGTCAATCCGGATACGATCCGCGCACAGCTCGAAGGCGGCGTGATGTTCGGGCTCAGTGCGGCGCTGTTCAATGAAATCACGATCGTCAATGGCCGGGTGCGGCAGAGTAATTTTCACGATTTTCGGGCGTTGCGATTGACTCAGGCGCCGCGGGTCGAGGTTTACCTGATCGCAAGCCAGGAGAGCCCTGGCGGTGTGGGCGAGACCGGTACCGCCTGCGTGGCAGCTGCGCTGTGCAACGCGATTTACGCGGCCACCGGTCGACGCCTGCGCAGTCTTCCGGTTATTCGGAGTTTTTCGGCCTAGAGGCTCGCGCGCCGATGGGCGCGGCCGCGCACCAGGATCGAGCGGACCGCGCTATTGGGGCTTGCTCCTGCACTCGGGTTGTGCTTCGGCGGGCGCCGAATGTTGTGGCCCTGCAACATTGATTGCCGTAACGCGAAACCGGCGTTAAGTTGGCGAATACGGTATCGCGGCAGCGGCTCGACGCATTGACGCGACAGAATGAATAACGCTACAGACCAGGGAGACACCATGCTACCCACTCCAAACGCCCGTGCATGCTCCGGGCGCACCATCGCTTCGGCAGGCAGAAGCCTCGCCATCGCTCTGCTCGCCTGCGTTCCGGCGAGCTGGGTCCAGGCGCAGACGACCAGCGATGCGGATACCGGCGTATCGGTGCTCGAGGAAGTCACCGTCACGGCCACGCGCCAGGAAGAGTCGCTGAGCCGGGTGCCTATCAGCGTCAGCGTCGAGACCCGAGATGCCATGGACGCCAAGGGCATCAAGGACTTCTCCGACATCGTACGCTTCACCCCCGGCGTGGCGTTTGATGCCAATGAGACCAACCGTATCTCGATTCGCGGCATTTCTTCCTCCGGCGGCTCCGGCACGACCGGCATCTATATCGACGATGTGCCGATACAAATACGCGCCCTCGGGTTCAATGCCGATGACAGTCTACTGAAGGTGTTCGATCTCGATCGCATCGAGATACTGCGCGGCCCGCAGGGAACATTGTTTGGCGCCGGATCCGAGGGCGGTACCGTGCGCTACATCACCTCCCAGCCCAATCTGGATAAATCCGAAATCTACGCGCGCGCTGAGAGTTCCTTTACCGAAGGCGGATCTTTGAGTTACGAAGCGGGGGTGTCAGGCGGCACACCCATAATCGATGGCACGCTGGCGGTGAAGGCGAGCGCCTATTACCGCCGCGATGGCGGCTGGATCGACCGCATCGACCCGACGACACTCAATGTAGTGGAACCGAATGCGAATTTCGACGAAACGACCGCCGTGCGCGTGGCCATGCTCTGGCAGCCCGACTCGGCGATCCGCGTGAGCCCGAGCTTTTTCTATCAGGATCGCCAACGTAACGATGTCACGATCTACTGGCCGCAGTATTCCGATCCGAACAGCAACCACTATGTGAGCGCGAACCCCACGGCGAGCCGCGAGCCGGACGCCTTGTTCCTACCGGCACTCAACGTTCAGGTCGATTTGGGGCCGACACGATTGATTTCGACCACGTCCTACTTCCACCGCGACGATCAGAGCGAATACGAAGGCACGCTCTACAACCTGAGCTATTATCAGTCGCAAGGCTCCGCGGATTTCCCGCTCATCGACGGCAGCGGCATCCACCTGCCGCCGGGTCTCGTAAACTACCGTTCACCGAATACGGTTACCAACGAGCAGCGCAACTTCACCGAAGAACTGCGCCTGCAATCGAACGAAAAAGATGCGCGCGTGAATTGGACCGTCGGTGCGTTTCTGTCCGTCAACCGTCAGTTCAGTCTGGAGCAGATTCACGACCCGATGGCGGACGCGTTTTTCTTCGAGGAATTTGGCATGGGCGCGGCGGCGTTTTTTGGTGACACCACCGACACGAAGCCGGATGGCACTTCAATACTGCCGATGGGGGACTCGTACTTCAATTCCCTGCTTAGCCATGACCGACAGCTTGCTGGCTTCGGCGAAGCTGATGTCAATCTCACGGATAAGCTCAAGTTGATTGCCGGCGCACGTGTCGCCTATACGCAATACTCCATCTCAAGCCTGTCCGGCGGACCGCAGAACGCCGGTCCGCGTCCCGGCGCTCATGCGGCGAGTGAAACACCGGTGACTCCGAAGCTCGGGCTGTCGTATCAGGCGGACCCGAATGATCTCTACTATGCCACCTACGCCAAAGGCTTCCGCAGCGGCGGGGGCAATCCGGAGGTGCCGGGCGGCCTGGCGTGCGGCCAGGACTTCCAGAATTTCGGCATCAGCGGCGCACCGAGCTCCTACAAGTCCGATACCGTGCAGAGTTTCGAGGTCGGCGCCAAGAACAACCTTAATAACGCGGTCCGGCTGGCCACCAGCATCTACTACATCAAGTGGAATGACATCCAGCAGAATGTAGTGCCGCCGATTTGCCAGATCCAATGGACGCAGAATCTCGGCGCGGCCGTTTCCAAGGGTTTCGATCTGCAGGCCGACTTCGACCTCGGCGGGGGTGTTAGCCTTGAAAGTTCAGTGGGCTACACCGACGCGCAATACACGCAAAGTGCCTACGTCGGAATCTCAGGCCCGGGCATATTGCCGGTCGTCGCCAAGGGCGATGCGGTCGTCGATGCGATCGTCGGGGAGAACAGTGTCGGCACGCCCCCCTGGACTGCGACGATCAGCCCGCAGTACAAATTCAATGCCTTCTCGCATGAGTCGTTCGTGAGGTTGGACTATGAGTACGGCAGCGGCGAGAAATGGTTAGCGCCCTCCCGCGATTCACGTACCTCGCAGTATGACAACAAGGATCCCTTAGCGCCCTCGTATACGCTGCCGTTGCTGGCCAGTCATTTCGTATCGCTGCGCGCCGGCACGCAGATCGAGCACTGGGCGCTGTCCGTGTTCGCGGATAACCTGCTCGACAGCCATACCATCACGAACTCCAACCATCAGGTTATAAGTTACGACTCCACCACCGGAGCCACGCTCGCCACCCCACTGTACAGGGACCTCACTTTTCGGCCGTTGACCATCGGCATCACGGCCGTGTTCAAGTACTGAGCCCTGGTGTCGGGTCGTGAGAAAATCCCGCCCAAGGATCGGCACCTGGGCGAGGATCGGCCGATATTGCGGCGGGATTTCCTGCAAGGTGTACTGGTGGGCGCGGCGACCGCGCTCTCTGGACCATTGCTTGGCGCCTACGCGGCCGAAGCCACACCCGAGGAACGCGCCGCGCAGGATCTGCCGGGCTACTACCCGCCGCTGCTCAATGGTCTGCGCGGCAGTCATCCGGGCTCGTTCGAGGCCGCTCACGCGCTGCGGGACGGGCGCGGCCTCGAGCAGGACATCGATACGCGCGAGTCGTACGATCTCGTCGTGGTCGGCGGCGGGCTGAGCGGACTCGCCGCGGCACACTTCTTTCGTGCCCGCAACGCTGCGGCCGGCCGGGTCCTGATCCTCGACAATCACGACGACTTCGGCGGTCATGCCAAGCGCAATGAGTTTCAGCTCGGCGGCGGCATGCAATTGTCGAACGGCGGCACGCTCGAAATCGATAGTCCGCGACCTTACAGCGCCGTGTCGGCCGGGCTATTGCGCGAGTTAGGGATAGACGTCGCTGCGCTGAGCAGCGAGATCGAGCATCGCAAGTTCTACAGCGCTCTGGGCCTGCTGCACGCGGCCTTCTTCAATCGCGAAACCTTCGGCGCCGATAAACTCGTGGTGGGGCTCGGCACCGTGCCGACCCGCAAGCTGCTCGCGGACGCGCCGCTGTCCGCGCGCGCGCGCGCCGACATCGAGCGCATCGAGGAAGCCTCGATCGATTACCTGCCCGGAGTCTGCTCCGCAGAGAAGAAACTGCGGCTCTCGAAGATCAGTTACCGGGATTTTCTACGCGCTCTGGCCAAGGTGGATCCGCAGACGATTGCCTACTACCAGCCCAAGTCCCACGATGAATGGGCGGTTGGCATCGATGCGGTGTCGGCACTCGATTGCTGGGCCTTCGGGTTGCCCGGCTTTCGCGGCATGCAGCTGCAGGGCGGTTCGATTGCGCGCATGGGCTATACGCCCTCGGGCTACAAGGATACCGGGGGCTCCGCGACGCTGCATTTTCCCGATGGCAACGCGACGATTGCGCGACTATTGGTGCGCGGCCTGATCCCGGAGGCGGTGCCGGGCTCGAGCGCGGAGGATGCGGTCAGCGCGCGCGTGGATTACGGCCGCCTTGACCGTCCGGATTCGGCCGTGCGGCTGCGTCTGAGCAGCACGGTGGTCAGCGCCACCCACGTCGGTGATCCGGCCAATGCGCGCGAAGTCGAGCTCAAGTACGTGCGCAGCGGCCGGGCTTATACGGTGCGCTCTCGCGGCTGCGTGCTGGCCTGCTGGAATATGATGATTCCCTACCTGGTCCCCGAACTCCCCGAGCCCCAGAAAGCCGCATTACACAGTCTCGTCAAGGCGCCGCTGGTCTACACCAGCGTGGCGCTGCGCAACTGGCAGGCCTTCAGCAAACTCGGTGTCGATCGCATCTACGCGCCCGGCTCGTACCATTCAACCCTGACGCTCAACCCCAAGGTGGATGTCGGCAGCTATCGCAGTGCTTCGACGCCCGATCAGCCGATGCTATTGCGCATGGTGCGCGTGCCGTGTCAGCTGGGACTGTCCGAGCACGAGCAGAACAAGGCCGGTCGCGCCGATTTGCTGGCCACTCCGTTTGCGACCTTCGAGCGCAATATCCGCGATCAATTGGCGCGCATGCTCCAGGGCGGCGGCTTCGACCCGGCGACGGATATCGAGGCCATCACCGTCAATCGTTGGCCCCACGGCTATGCGCCGGAATACAACCCGCTGTGGGATCCGGAGGTGCCCCCGGAGCAGCGCGCGAACGTGATCGGCCGCGCGCCCTTTGGCCGCATGACGATTGCGAATTCGGATTCGGGCGGCGCCGCGTACACCGACTCGGCCATCGATCAGGCAGATCGCGCCGTCACTGAGCTGCTGCACCACTACGCCTAATAGTCCGCCGCCGGCGCGGATCCGGTAGCCGCTAGTGCGCGCACTACCTCGCGACGGGTGCGCAGCACGTCCGCGAGCGGCGTGTGCCGCGAACGCGTTACCTCTTCGGTGGTAAACCACGGCACATCCCCGGACAGATCGCTGGCATCGAATTGCGCGGCGACCCAGTTCAGCACGGCGCCCAGTTGCGCATCCGAGAGCACCGAGTTCGCGGCTCCCGGTACCCGCAGCACGTAGTCGCGGCCAGCAGGGGTGCGCATGTAGCGACCCAAGGCATGGGCCAGCGGTGGGATCTTGCCCGGCACACCCTGTGCTTGGG
>Ga0066790_10001356_pt1 | contig 10237 bp, 7 predicted proteins | sample OrgsoiDNA2013050_FD_70963 | JGI IMG/M metagenome (GOLD analysis project Ga0066790, IMG submission 70963) | Permafrost soil microbial communities from the Arctic, to analyse light accelerated degradation of dissolved organic matter (DOM) -... | ecosystem: Environmental > Terrestrial > Soil >...
CTACGATGCAGTGGCACAAGTAGGGGTCCTTCGACTCCGCCGGCACTTCGCGATGCGAAGTGCCGACTCCGCTCAGGATGACACGGGTCTTGAGCTGGATGACAAGAACTTCAGCGCATTGACTCTTCTACTTCAGAAATCCAGTCAGGTCGTTTCAGCACTTCGCGCGGTTTGGGGCCGTCTGCCGCGCCCACGATGCCATCGCGTTCCATCAGATCAATCAGGTGAGCGGCGCGCCCGTAGCCGACCCGCAGGCGGCGCTGTAGCAGGGAAGTAGAAGCTTTTCCGAACTCCACTACGAGGCGTACGGCATCATTGTAGAGCGGGTCATTTTCTGGCTCACCCTCTTCGCCCGCGGCGCCGGCTTCACCGTGTGCGCGTTCGTCTCGCGGAGCTTGCAGGAATTTCTCTTCGTACTCCGCCGTGCCTTGGGACTTCCAGAACTCCACCACGGCTGCGATTTCCTTTTCGGTGACGAACGGCGCGTGCAGCCGATGCAGGCGGGATGAACCGGAAGGCAGGTAGAGCATGTCGCCGCGCCCCAACAGAGCTTCAGCGCCGTTGGCGTCGAGAATGGTGCGCGAGTCCACCTTAGTGGCCACGCGGAAAGAAATGCGGGCAGGGAAGTTGGCCTTGATCAGGCCGGTAATCACATCAACCGATGGACGCTGCGTCGCGAGCACCAGGTGAATGCCCACGGCGCGCGCCATCTGGGCCAGGCGCGTGACCGACTCTTCCACGTTGCCCGAGTCCAGCATCATCAGGTCAGCCAACTCGTCAATGATGATGACGATGTAGGGCAGCGGCCGGTCTTCGGAATCCTCGCCAAACAGGCTGCGCGTGCCTTCGTCGTCGAACAGTTTGTTGTACTGCTCCATGTTGCGCACGCCTTTTGTCGCTAGCAGCTTCAGGCGGCGTTCCATTTCGCGGACGGCATTCCGCAACGCATTGGCGGCCAGCTTGGGCTCGGTGATGATCGGCGTAAAGAGATGCGGTACGCCTTCGTAGTTGCCTAGTTCCAACCGCTTAGGGTCTACCAGGATGAGTCGAACCTGATCCGGAGTGGCCTTGTACAAGATGGACATGATCATGGCATTGATGGCCACGCTCTTGCCCGCGCCGGTCGAACCGGCGATCAGCAGGTGCGGCATGCCCGCGAGATCGGCGGTAACGATGCGTCCGTTAATGTCTTTGCCCAGCGCCAGAGTCAGTTTCGACTTGGTGCCGATGAACTCGTTCGATTCGATGTTCTCGCGCAGCCAGATAATTTCGCGGTCACGGTTCGGTACTTGAATCCCGACCGTGGATTTTCCCGCCATGCGCTCGATCAGGATGCTCTCGGCTTTGAGCGCCAGGCACAGGTCATCGGTGAGGTTGGTAATGCGGCTGTACTTGATTCCAGCCTCGGGCTTGAATTCGAAGGTTGTGACTACCGGCCCAGGGTTGATCTGCGTCACTTGCCCATGGACGTCAAATTCGGAATACTTCTCCACGAGCACCTGCGCCACCAACTTCAATTCGTCGGCATCAATTGCCTGCTGCCCATCGGGACGGTGCAGCAAGCTGCTGGGCGGCAACTTGAAGCCGCCGGCTGCGATACGCGGCAGCGTTGTCTTGGGTTTTGCTCCAGTGTCGGCGCGCTCGGTGACTTCAACATCCGGAATAATGGCTTCCGGGGCATGGCGTGGTTGCGGCTCACGATCATCCTCGCCTCGGCTGGACACGGTCATGCGGTCAATGCCAGTCGCTCGAACCGGCTCAATGGCATGAGACGGCACTGGAGCCGGAGCGGAACGCGCCGGAATCAGCTGAGCGGTAACCGTCGGACGGGTGGCGCGCCGCTTTTCCAGTTCCTTCTGCATCTTCTTTTTCGCCCGATTTTCCTGCCAGTCTTTGTACCGGTTCCAGATCGCCACTGCGAAGGCAAAACGGGTCGGCGCCCAGAGTTGCAGGGAAGCGAAAGAGAAAGCCGTCGTGAGATACAGCGCTACCGCCAAAATCGTTGCGCAAACAATGTATGCGCCGGCCAGATTGAGGTAATGGATGAGGGCATCCCCGACGATGCGTCCGGCCAGGCCCTCCATGGGGATCACGCCCATCCAGCGCACGTGTCCGGGCATGAGCGCCAGCAGCGCAGGAACAAAGACCAGTAGCCACACTGCGCCCAGAGACTTCGCCACCGGCGACGTCACCTTACGCGAGCGGAACCAGCGCGAGCCCAACGCCCCCAGAAACACCGGGACGAGAAACGCTCCGATTCCCAGACCTTGCAGCAACAAGTCGGAAACAATCGCCCCCACCAGCCCAACCCAGTTGCGGGCGGACTGCGAACCGGTCAGCACCGACGCGCTGTTGAATGAAGGATCAAGCGGAGAATAGGAGGCCAGGGCCAGGAACAAAAGCAGTCCCGAGACACAAAGCACGAACCCGATCAGCTCATTCAGCCGCCGGTTGTTCGTAGGAGCGAAGATCTGTGCGAAATACTTCATGGGGCATATTTGGCAACCCGCAGCAGAGTAAGTGCTGCAGGAATGCCCGAAGTCGGCCAGAGCAAATGATTATGCCAAGAACCACCCAGCGGGACAATGAATGAATTGAGAAAGAGTATCGAGTTAGGTAGCGCCGGCGTTCCACCTATCGGCAAGACGTCGAAATGTAGGCGCGAGCGTCCCGCTCCCCGCGAGAGTGGCACACCGCCTACGCCGCCTACATATGCATCGATAATTCTTTGAGTACAGTGCCGTTAGCGTTTCCTTGGACAAATCTAGAAAACCGCCGCCCAAGCGGAGCTTGGACGGGGCACCCTCAGCAGCTTTACCCTGCCAGCCTCGCGGCGAACATCAGCACCAGAATTCCCACCACGATCCTATACACCGCAAACGGTGCGAACCCATGCTTCCGCACCCAGGCCATGAACCATGCCACCGCGGCATACGCCACCAGGAATGAAACCACGAAGCCGATCGCGAGCACGACCCATCCGTGGGAATCAATCTGCGTGACCCCAATGGGATTCGCGCCCTTACCGCGCAAAGACTTCAACAGGTCATAGCAGGTGGCGGCCACCATGGTCGGAATCGAAAGGAAGAAGGAAAACTCCAGCGCCGAGGCCCGGGACATCCCAGCCAGTTGCCCCGCCGCGATGGTGGACATCGATCGCGAAGTGCCGGGAAAAACCGCTGAGAGAATCTGGCAGGCGCCAATCCAGATCGCCTGGCCCAGGCTCATGGCTTCCATCTTCCAGGTATGGATGCGGCTTCCGGCGACGGGCCCGGCAGCTTCCGCTGGCGCGTTCATGGCATCGACGATCCACATCACGATGCCGCCGATCAGCAGGGAAGTTCCCATAATCGTCAGGTTCTCCAGATGCTTGCCGATGATCTTGGTCAGGAGAAATGCCGGAATCGCGGTGGTGACAAAGGCCACAGCCGTCAGACCCAGAGGATGCGTCAGAATATTGCGGTCGCCGTTCTCGCCTTGAGGAAAAGTAGAAAGCAATTTCGCAATCCGGTCACGGAAGTAAACCGGCAAGCAAAGAATAGCGCCTAGTTGGATGACGATGGTGTACATCTTCCAATAGCCATCGGACAGGCTGATGTGGAAAAGCGCTTCGGCGATTCGCAGATGAGCGGTGGAGCTGACGGGTAGAAATTCCGTGAGACCCTCAATAATTCCCAGGACCACGGACAGCAGATAGTCGTTCAAGCTTCCTCCCGAGAGTGCGAGAAGACAGTATGGCAGAAGTTGTTACCGCGCTGAATTGACAAAGAAGACCCCACTGAATGGAGTCGCAGCCGGCCTATGGTGAAATCGCGGACTTCAGCGTCTCGCTGTGGGCAAAGCGCGAGAGCGTTCCCTGCTTGTAGTCGGTCAGCCAGATCGAATTGTGACCGAATCGCAGAGAATCGCCGCCCAGGCCGATCCACTGCCGAATCACTTGATTGCTCGTTCCCTCAATTGCGGTGAGTGGCACTTTGAACACGGATGTCCAAACTAAACCTGCGCCCCATGCAATATCGCCTCCGGGACCGGGAATCCCAACTTTGATCGTGGCCGTTACTCTCCGGCTGCGAGCATCGACCCGGGTCACGGTTCCGTCGCCTTGATTCAAAGTCCAGACGGACCCTGAACCGGCGGTCAGAAATCTCGGCCCCGGCCCGACCGGAATTGTGGCGACTACCTCCCCCGTTACCGCATCGACAGCGGTCAAGACGTTCGCGGTCGTTCCGGTGATCCACACTGTATCCGCGCTGAACCACGGATTGTAAGAACCGGGCGCGATGGAAATTCTTTGCCGCACCTGGTTCGTGGCAGGATCAATGCGGAGCAAACTGCCTGCGTTGTCGGTGACGATCCATACGCTGTCTCCGCTGATCGTGATTCCGCCCTCATCTCCGGCCGGCCCGAAGGGGAGAATGGCGCTGATCCGGTTGGTCCGGGTGTCGACGCGTGCAAGCGAGTTCGGCTTGCCGCAAAGAGGAACCCACAGGCTGCCAAAGCCGAATACCAGGCCCGCGCACGGATCGCCGGGCACGGGAACAACGGCGACCTCTTTGTTCGTGTTGGGATCGACCCTGTGCACCGAGGCAGGATTCGAGCTAGCAACCCAGACTGCATCGTCCGTGATCTCGACCCAGTCGGCATTTTCACCGATCTTGAATGTGGCTTCAGGCTTGAGTGAATCGAAGGGAAGCTGAACTTCCTTGATCCCAGGCCGCGCTATATTCGGCTTCGAGGCGGAGCCTTGCGCCACAGCGGGGGCCGAAAACAGCACAGCCAGCAGGAGGATGCCGGTTTCGATCAGGAAGGTTAAAGGGGGGTGATTGCGACTCACTGGGTGACGTTTCCGTAGGTTGGGACGCCCTGCTCCATCAGGTAGAGCAGGCGTTGAGCGCGGGACGCCCAGTCCTCGGACGCGGTTTGCGACGCCGCTCTCTGGGCCAGTGCGACGGCCTTGGTTCTCGCTTCCTCGGATTTTTTGGGCTCCTCTTCCGTTTTGTAGATCTCGATCAGGGCTGACCACCGCCAGGCAGCGTCGTACAGCGCCTCCGCTGCTGCCGGAGATTGAGGATGCTCGGTGGCATACTTCTCGTACATCTCCGATTCTTTCGCGGGACACTTCGAACTGCCCTGCCAATCGCCGCACAGCTTGTTGTCGATCAGGTGGAAGGCGGCCAGGTCAGCCCACTTCGTGGTGGGAAATTTCTTGATGACCTCTTTCATGTATTTTTCTTCAATGCCTTCGCGCAGGTAGGACTCGCGTTCCCGGGCAGAGGGGCGCGATGACACATCCGCTTTCTCGAGCTGCCAGCGGATATCGGCAGAGCGATACATGGCCTCGGCCGCCAAAGGCGAAGTGGGGAAATATTCGGCGACACAGTAATACAGGCGCATGGCGTCCTGGGCCGCGCCATTGCGTCCGCGTCTTCGGCTGGCCTGGTCTTCGGAGTCCACGGCCTCGCCAAACAATATCTTGTCGCCATTCGGAGTGGAGGCCCGCACCACGCCCTTGTCGAGCACCCAGCCCGTGACCGTGCGTTCCTCGGTGAGATTGGCCTCGACGTGCGCCCACTCGCGACTGGTCTCGAGGACAATGATTTCGCGTCCGCGATCCATTTCCGCCAGTTTCGCCGAACTGGTATCGGGCGAGAGATAGATCTGAACGATGCGTACCGCGGCGCCGCGCTGGAAATCGGCAGCGGCGCCGGGAATGGCGCATGTAAGGGCGAGCAGGCCGATAGTCACCAATGCTCTACACAAAGTAGCGCCGGCGCTACCGGGTGCCGTCATGCTTTCTCCTTGCTTAGGTCTTCCAGCATCTCTGCTTCAATGTTTCCGCCACTGATCACGGCCACATTCACCGTCGTCTTCGGTAGTTGATCCCGGTGGAACAGGAATGCCGCCACGGATACTGCCCCGCTGGGCTCGGCGAGCGTCTTGGGATCTGCAGCCAGGAGTTGCATGGCCTTTCGGATTTCGTCCTCGGTGACGGTGACGATATCGTCCACGTAGCGGCGGATGTGTTCAAAGTTGATCGCGCCAATGCTCTGGGTGCGCAGCCCGTCCGCCAAAGTCCGGGTCGTGTCTTCTGCCGAAGAATGCACGATCTTGCCGGACCGCAAACTGGCCTGCGCGTCGGCTGCGAGTTCTGGCTCTGCGCCGATCACGTTTACCGTGGGCTTGCTCAGCTTGATGGCCGTGGCGATTCCGCTGAGCATCCCACCCCCGCCGACGGGTGCAATGATGGTTTCCACTTCAGGCAAGTCTTCCAGAATCTCCAGTCCCATCGTCCCCTGTCCCGCGATAATCATTTCGTCGTTGTAAGGCGGCACGATCACGTATCCGTGCTGCGCGGCGAGTTCTTCGGCTTTGGCCTGCCGCTCGGAACTTGCCGGACCCACCAGTATGATCTCCGCGCCCAGGGCAATGGTTGCCTCGCGTTTGACCGCCGGCGCATTTTCGGGCATCACGATGACCGCTTTCACGCCCAACGCCCGCGCCGCATAGGCCACGCCCTGGGCATGATTGCCGCTGGAATAGGTAATGACGCCGTGCTTGAGGGCTTCCTTGGGAAGGGATGCAATCTTGTTGTAGGCGCCACGCAATTTGAACGATCCGATAGGCTGCAGGTTTTCCGGCTTCAGATAAAGCTGGCGGCCGTCTTCTTTGTTGTCCGACTCGTGGATGTGTGAGGGAATCAGCCGGGTGCGCACGGCCACGCCGTGCAGTCGAGATTGCGCTTCGCGAATGTCGTTGAGAGTGACGATGGGAACTGTCTCCGTTGTCATCCTGAGCGGAGTGGATGCTTCGCTTTGCGAAGCAGCCGTGCAGTCGAAGGACCCCTACTCCCGGCACTCAATTTGGCGGTAGGGGTCCTTCGACTCCATGCAAACTTCGCCGAGCGAAGTTTGTGCTCCGCTCAGGATGACAACTTCTAGATTTCCAATATTACCGGCATGATCAGCGGCCGCTTCTGTGTCTGCTTGGAGACATAACGCTTCAGATCGGCACGAATCTTCTCTTTGATCACGCCATAGTCGGCTTTTTCTTCCGCGCTCGAAGAATCCAAAGTCTGCATCACGACCTGGCGGGCGCCATCAACGAAGCCGTCTTCTCCCGGGGAGAATCCGCGAGTCACGATTTCAGGTGTCGTTTCCACCTTGCCGGTGAGTTTGTTGATGGCAATAATGGGCAGCACAATACCATCTTCGCTTAAATGACGGCGGTCTTTGACGATCAGGTCTTCCACCACGTCGGTGCGCGACCCGGAGTCAATGCAGACCCTGCCGACATTCACCCGACCGGCTTTGCGCGCACCCAGTTCGTCGATCTCGAGAACGTCGCCACTTTCGATCAGGATCACGTTCCCGACCGATCCTTTCATCGCCGCCGCCATCTCCGCATGCAGTTTCAGCTGGCGGTACTCGCCGTGGATGGGAATGAAATACTTCGGCTTAACCAGATTGATGATCAGCTTCAGCTCTTCCTGGCTGGCATGACCACTGACGTGCACTGGCGGCGAGGAACCGTCATCGTAGATCACATGCGCCTCGCGCCGGAACAGGTGATCAATCATGCGATAGATGGCTTTCTCGTTGCCCGGAATGATCCGCGACGAGAGCATCACCGTGTCGCCCTTTTCGATCTTGGCGTGCTTGTGATTATCCACTGCGGCGCGGGAGAGCGCCGACATGGGTTCGCCTTGCGTCCCGCTGATCAGCACGCAGACCTTCTCCGGCGGAAAATTCTTCATCTCGCCGGGATGGATCAGCAAGCCTTCGGGAATCTCGATGTAACCCAGATCCTCGGCGATCTCGGCGGAATTGTTCATCGAGCGCCCGGCAAACGCCACCTTGCGCCCGTGCTGCCATGCCATCTCGACGGCCAGCTTTATGCGATGAATCGAAGATGAAAAGCACGAGATGAACAACCGCCGCTTGGTGTGTGCGAATACTTCGTCGAACTTTCGCCGCACCGCGCGCTCACTCGGCGTGTAGCCTTTGCGCTCCACGTTGGTCGAGTCCTGAAAGAGTGCCAGCACTCCGGCCTTGCCGTATTCGGCAAAGGCGTGCAGATCGAACAACCGGTTATCGGTGGGCGTGGGGTCCACTTTGAAGTCGCCGGTATGAATGATCACACCCAGCGGGGTGTGGACGGCGAGCGCCACACAATCCACCAGGCTGTGCGTGACCTGGATGGGCTTGATGGTGAATGGCCCGATCTTGAAACTCTCACCAGCACGGATCTCGCGCAGATCGGCGTCGTCCAGCAATCCGTGCTCTTCGAGCTTGTCTTCGACGTAGGCCAGGGTGAATTCTGTGCCCCAGACCGGTACGTTCAACTCGCTCAGGATCCAGGGCAGGGCGCCGATGTGATCTTCGTGGCCGTGAGTGAGAATGATGCCCTTTACCCGTTGCCGGTTTTCGGTCAGGTAAGAAATATCGGGAACAACAATGTCGACGCCCAGCAGTTCAGCCTCGGGAAACATCAGGCCGCCGTCGATGACGATGATATCGTCGCCCCAGCGTACGGCCATGCAGTTCATCCCGAACTCGCCCAGGCCGCCGAGGGGCACGATGTGCAATTTTCCAGTTGGCATGCGGTGCATTGATCGTAGCACAAGCGTACACAGTCCAATGTGGGCGCGAGCGCCCCGTCATGCTCTTCGGGAGTCGCTACCGACCATGTGAAGACAGCCGCACTCGTCTGTCAGGTCGAACGCTGCTCGACTCCGGTCGGCGGAAGCGAATCTGCGGAGCATCGCTCCGCCGGACAGCCGAGGCCGGCTGTCCCCACGTAGATACTGCTAGCTCCCAGCACGAGTGGGGTGCTCGCGCCCACATCAATCGCAATCTTCCCTCCGGAGAGCATCTGCGATAAGGTTGAGCTGTATGGTTGAGCCGGAGCACAAAACCTGGCTGAGGCGGCGGGTCGAAGGCGGATTGCGCCGCGGCTTCCAGCGCGCCTATGAAACCGTCAAGGTGGACCCGTCGAAGTTCCTGCTGCAAGTACGGGCCGCTTACGGCTTGCCGATCAGCAATTTTCAAGGCGTCTATTCGTTAGAAGTCGCGCAGCTTGATGCGCTCGCGCACCGCGTAATTCGTAGCGGGATGAAGGTAGCGGCCGCCGAAGGCGCTGGATTCGGCCTGGGCGGGCTCATTACCATCATTCCCGATCTGGGAATTCTGTCGGGTGTGACTTTACGGACCATCCAGAAACTTAGCCTGCTCTATGGCTTCGAATTCAACACCGAAGAGGAGACCGCGGAACTGTGGATTGCGGCTGCCAGTGCTGCCGGTGTGGACATCAGCCGCGAGCTGCTGGAGAAGGAGGTGGTCAGCCGGTTCGTACCCCGCGTCATCCAGCGCATCGCCGCGCAAGCCAGCGCGGAGGTGGTGGAAAAATGGTCGGGACGGATCATTCCTCTTGCCAGCTCCGTGATCGGCGCCAGCTTGAACTACTATTTCGTTCGCGCCTGGGGTGAGCGCGCCCGCTCGCACTTCCGCAAACGCCACATGGAGATTCGCAACCAGATGGCTGAGGGTAAGCTGATAGTAGTGTCCGATCCGCAGCTGTCATCCTGAGCGGAGTGGCTGCTTCGCTTTGCGAAGCAGCTGCGCAGTCGAAGGACCCCTGTGACCGCAATTGCTGTCTGCGTCGTGAGCGGTTGCAACTATAGGGAGAAATGTATAGATGGTATAGGGGTCCTTCGACTCCGTGTGTCCGTTCGCGAGCAAACGAACGCCCTCCGCTCAGGATGACAGGGGAACTTGAGAGTTCCTCGGCATCCTTCGCACAATCTTTGCCGCGAAGTTCGCAACGAAACCTACATGAAAATGTTCGAATGCGCCGCCATCCTCTTCGACCTCGACGGAGTTCTCGTCGACTCAACCGGTTCGGTCACCCGGCAATGGCAAAGGTGGGCCCAGGAAAACCACATCGATCCGCAGAAAGTTGTGGAGATCGCACACGGCGTTCGCTCCCTTGAAGTCATACGAACACTGGCGCCCCATTTGGATGCCACAGCCGAAGTGCTGAGAATCGAAAAGCGCGAAGCGGCCGACCAGGAAGGCGTCGCTGTTATGCCCGGCGCCGCGGCGTTGCTCAAAACCATTCCGGAAGGACGCTGGTGCGTGGTAACTTCAGGCACCCGCTATTTGGCTACCTCGAGGCTGAAGCTGGCCCAATTGCCCACTCCGAATGTGCTGGTCTCGGCCGATGATGTTTCAAAAGGCAA
>Ga0066790_10001358_pt1 | contig 10234 bp, 3 predicted proteins | sample OrgsoiDNA2013050_FD_70963 | JGI IMG/M metagenome (GOLD analysis project Ga0066790, IMG submission 70963) | Permafrost soil microbial communities from the Arctic, to analyse light accelerated degradation of dissolved organic matter (DOM) -... | ecosystem: Environmental > Terrestrial > Soil >...
CAGGCGGCCGCGTTCTTCGCGCCCTACCTGGAGTCCAGCCACGCGCTCGTGCAGCAGCGGCGGCTGATCCTGGACGGCCTGGCCCGGGCCACCGCCGACGACGCCGACTGCACGGTGGACGACCTGATCGAGCAGACCGCGGCCGCGGCCGGCCGCGCCGGGGTGTTCTCCCGGCGCGAGTCGCGGCAGGGCCGCCGCCGGGAGGCAGCCCGCTGGGTGCTGCGCGAACTGGTCGCCCTCGACGAGCGCCAGTCCCTGGAGGGCCTCGGGCTGCTGCGGGTCGGGCTGGGCCCCGACCCGTCGTGGCGCCCGCCCGGCCCGCTGCTCGATCTCGGCCTGTCCGCGGATGAGTGCGTGCTACTGCTCACCGAACTGCTCCGGACGGTGCGGCTGCAGGGCGCGCTCACGATGCCGGAAGAGGTCGACCCGGCCGACGAGCTGTTCGACCCGCGGCGCGGCCCGATCTACGTCCGCGGCGACGGCGCCGAGGCGAGGCTCAAGGTGCTCAGCTGGCTGCCTACCCGCGGCGTCAACAAGCGGCTGGACTACCTGCGCCGGCTGCTGGCCGCCCTCGGCGAGCCCGCGTCCGGGCCTGACGCGCGCGAGGTGCTGGCCGGCTGCTGGCGTGCGCTCACCGCGGCCAGGGACGGCTGGCTGCACGCGGTAGCGCTGCCCAGGCTGGGCCAGGTGCACCAGGTCGATCACACCTGGCTCGCCCTGTCGCCCGGCAGCGACGACATCTGGCGGTGCTCACTGTGCCGGCGGATCACCACGTCCGGACTTCGCGAGGTCTGCCCGACACTGGCCTGCGCCGGCGAGCTGACCGCAGGTCGCGCCGACGATGACGGCCATTACCGCACGCTGTACCGGCAGACCGCGCCGGTGCCGCTTGTTGCCCGCGAGCACACCGCGCAGTGGACCGGCCTGGAGGCATCCGGCATCCAGCAGCGGTTCCTGGCCGGCGAGATCAACGTGCTGAGCTGCTCGACCACGTTCGAGCTCGGCGTCGACGTCGGGGCGCTTTCCGCGGTGCTGCTGCGGAACATGCCGCCCACCACCGCGAACTACATCCAGCGGGCCGGACGGGCGGGGCGCCGCAGCGACACGGCCGCGCTGGTGGTCACCTACGCCCAGCGTCGCTCCCATGACCTGTCCCGTTACCAGGCGCCGGAATCGATGCTGACCGGACAGGTCCGCGCCCCGTACGTACCGCTGGGAAACCCGCGCATCGACCGGCGGCACGCGCACTCGGTGGCGCTCGCCGCCTTCTTCAGGGACGCCAGGGACAACGGCGGTCAGGAGTGGAAGACCGCCGGGGACTTTTTCCTCGGCGGGTTCCGGCCAGGGGGGTCTGGCCAGGGGGGCCCAGGGGGTCTGGGGGGAAGGGTTTCCCCCCAGGATCGGGGGGATCCCGGGGGGTCGTCCCCCCGGGGCAACACAGCCCCCTGCGATGCGGTCCGCGGCTTCCTGACCCCGGTGCCCGCCGAGGTCGGCGCTGCGCTGCGCGCCGTGCTCCCTGAGCCGGCCTGGGCCCAGATCGGCCTGGACGACGGAAGCTGGGTGGAGCGGCTGTGCGCGCTGCTTGAGGAGGTCAGGTCCGAGCTGGCACACGACGTGGCGACGTTCGAGGAACGCCGCAGGGAGGCGTTCGAGTCCCGGCGCAGCGACCTGGCGGCCAGGTTCGAGCGCAGCATCGCCACCATCGCCCGGCGGTCGCTGATCGGCTACCTGGCCAACCGGAACGTCCTGCCGAAGTACGGCTTTCCTGTGGACACGGTCGAGTTGCGGACCGCGCACTGCGACAGCCAGGTCGGCGCCCGGCTGGAGCTGAACCGGGACCTGTCGGTGGCCATCCACGAGTACGCGCCCGGCTCCGAGGTGATCGCGGGCGGGGTGCTGTGGCGTTCTGGCGGCATCTACCGGCTTCCCGGACGCGAGCTGATCGCCCGCAGCTACACGGTGTGCCGGGGCTGCCAGCACTACCGGGAAGGCGGCGCCGACCTGGAACCGGCATGCTCCGCCTGCGGGCGGCCCGCCGACGGCCCGGTCCGCGAGTACTGCGTGCCGGAGTTCGGCTTCGTCGCTGACCCGCGCACCAGCAAGCCGAGCAACGTGCCGCCGCAGCGATCCTGGAACGGCGCCGTGCACGTAGTGTCGCTGGGCACCGAACTCGCCGAGATCCGCTGGCAGGCCGGCACCGGCGCGCTGGCATGGTGCCATTCCGGCGCGCGTGGCCGGCTCGTGTCGCTGGCCGAGGGGCCGGGCGGCTCGGGGTTCCTGATCTGCGACTGGTGCGGCTGGGGCGCCCCCAATCACGGCCGGGCCCCCGCGTCGCACGTCAGCCCGCTGCGCGGCAGACCGTGCACGGGGCCGCTGCGCTGGCGCTCGCTCGCGCACACCTATGAAACGGACATCCTGCTGCTGCGGCTCGACGCTCCCGGGCTGGGCACCACGGCTCAGTGGCACTCCCTGCTGTACGCGGTGCTGGAGGGCGCCGCCGACGGGCTGGAGATCAGCCGCTCCGACATCGACGGGGTGGTGCATTCCGGCGCGGACGGCCGCAGCGGCCTGGTGCTGTTCGACACCGTCCCGGGTGGGGCGGGCAGCGTGCTGCGGATCGCCAGCGCGCTCGAGGTGGCGATCCGCACCGCCTTGCGGCGGGTGGCGTCTTGCGACTGCGGCCTGGAGACGTCCTGCTACGGCTGCCTGCGCACCGCTCGCAACGAGCGCCACCACGAGGAGCTGAGCCGCGGCGCCGCGCTGGCGGTCTTGCGGTCCCTGCACGGGCTGGTGAGATGTGCCGAGGATTGACCGGATTGACCGGATTGCGACGTGTACTGCGCTGAGATTGTCACCGGCCGCCGGTATGGTACGCGCATGCTTGCGGATAACGGGAATGCGGCCGGGGACGCCGCGTTCGGCATCGACGCGTTCACTGCCGACGACCGGCTGCGGCTGTTCCATTTCGCGGCCGCCGACAAACGGCACGAGTACCTGTGGCTGCTGCGCGCCTTCGACCGGGCCAGGGCCAACTACCAGGTGCTGATGCACGCGTCCGATGCCCGCGACCTAGTGGATGAGCTGGCCGGGCAGTATCCGGAGGCGGCGGCCGTCGGGGACGTCCAGGTGCTGCTCGACGCCCTGGCCGAATGGCAGGTGCTCGACCGCTGCTACGACGGCACCCGGGCCGCGAACCTCGCCGAGTACCGCAACCGGCACTACGTCTACCAGTTCACCCAGGCGGGGTACCGAGCCTTCCAGGCCGTGGAACAGGTGCTGACGGCGAGCCTGGAAGACGCGCAGCTGTCACGCCTCGTATTTCCCGATATCCTCGCCGACCTGCGAGCCCTCGCCGAGGCGGTCCGGTCGGGGCACGCCGCCGAGGTGTACAGGAAGCTGTCCAGGCTGGACGGCGTGCTCGCCGACATGGCCCAGCGAGCGGCCCGGTTCTACCTGATGCTCGGCGACCTGGCGCGCACCAACGACACCAGGCCCGAGGTGTTCCTCGCGCACAAGGACGCGCTGCTCACCCACATGCGCGAGTTCCACTCCGAGCTGGCCAGGTTCGCGCCGCTGCTGACCGCCGCGGTCGCCGAGGTAGAGGCCACCGGCACCGAGCGCCTCGCCCGGCTGGCCGCGGCGGCCGACGAATCGCTGTTCCGCGGAGAGCAGGAGCGGGTGGCGGACTGGCGGGCGCGCTGGAGCGGCCTGGCGCAGTGGTTCGGCGCCAGCCGCCACAGTGAGGCCGAACGTCTGCAGGATGCCACGGTCACCGCCATCGCCAACGTCACGTCGCTGCTGCGCCGGGTCACCGAGTCTCGCCGCGGCGGGGTGAGCCGGGAGAGCCAGCTGCGCCACCTGGCGCAGTGGTTCACCGCCTGCCCGGCCGACGACGACGCCCACGCGCTGTTCCAGGCCGTGTTCGGTCTCGGCGCGGCCAGGCACGTCTCGGCCGCGCACGAGGACCCCGAGGCGGCCGACAGCCGGCTGTCCTGGTGGGACGCCGAGCCGGTGCAGCTGTCCCGGACGCTGGTGCGCAACGGCAAGTCCCCCTCGCTGCACGGCCCCGGCCGGATCCAGCGTAACGAGGAGGAGCGGCAGCGGCTGCGGGCCGAGCAGCTGAAGGCGACGGCGCAGCGCCGCACCGCGGCGGCGGCGCTGGCCGGGGACGGCGTCTACGGCCGGGTGCTCGACGAGCCGGAGACGGTGGCGCTGCTCAGCCTGCTCGACGTGGCGCTGGCCGCGCGGGTCCCGGTCAGCCGGGCCGCGAGCGGGTCGGCGCACGGGGTGCGGCTCACGCTGCGGCCCGTCCCGGGCGTCACGACGGTGCACACGGTCCGCGGCCGACTGCACCTGGACGGCCTGGCCATGGAAGTGACCACAGGATGAGGGTCGCGGCGGATGTCGGCCCGCTGGAGCTGGCCGAATATCAGAAGGCGGCGCGGCTGCTGCTGCGCCACCCACTGATCACCGCGTCGTATCCGGACGCCTCGGCACTGCCCCTGGTGCGCAAGTGGGTCAGGCAGCTGCGGACCGACATCGGCGAGGTCCTCGGCTACACCCTCCTGGCCAGCGGCGACACCGTCCGGTTGCGCCGCGTGCAGGACACGCTGGACGGCACCCGCCCGGCGATCACCCGGGCGGGGCGGCCGTTCGACCGCCGCCGCTACGCCTACCTGGTGCTGACGCTGTCCGCGCTGGGCCGTTCCGGAACCCAGATCGCGCTCAGCGAGCTGGCGGACGCCGTGGCCGCCGACGCGGGACGCATCGACGGCCTGGGCATGGATACCGGCCGCAAACCCGACCGGGACGCGTTCGTGGACGCGGTGGCCTGGCTGGAGACGCGGGGCGCGCTGCGGATGGCCGACGGCTCGGCCGTCGACTGGGTCAACGACCCGGAACGCGCTGAGGCCCTGTACGACATCGACCGGGAGGTGACCGGCGCGATCTACGCGCCGAGCCGGGTGCTGCAGCACCTGAACTCGGTCGCCGAGCTGCTCGGGGACCGCAGCGGACCCGCGGCGGCCCAGGGCATCAACGCGCGGCGGCGGGTGAACGCCCGCCGGGCCCGGCGGCTCGTGCTTGAGCAGCCTGCCGTCTATTACTCAGACGTCGGCGAGGAACTGGTCGGCCAGCTCCGCTCGGCCAGCCTGGCCGAGGACATCGAGCGGCTCACCGGCCTGGACCTGGAGCGGCGCGCCGAAGGCGTGGCGCTGATCAACGCCGGGCAGCGGTTCACTGACGTGGCGTTCCCCTCGGCCGGCACCGTGGCGCAGGCCGCGCTGCTGCTGTGCGCGCGGATCGCCGGTTACCTGCAGCACCGCAGATCCAGGATGGAGCTGCTGCCCGCGGCCACCGCCGCGGAACGGCTCGCCGAAGCGGCCCGGAGGATCGACTCGGCCCTGCCGGACCGGAGCCGGGTGGCCGGCCTGCTGGCCGGGCCGACGTGGCCGCCCGCGGACGACGTCACGGAGCGGCAGCCCGGGGGCGGGATCCCGGAGCCGCGGCCTGAAGACGGCGGCCTGGAGCCCGAATCCGGGTGCACCGTAACCGGATCAGCGCACGAGGCGGCCGGCCACCCGTTCCTGTCCGATGTGTGGCTGCGCACCGAACTGCGGAAGCTGGTGGAGGAGTTCGGCGCCGGCATGGCGGAGAAACAGGCCGCCGACCCGGGTCGGCTGCTGACCGAGGCGCTCGGGCTGCTCGCATCCGCGGACCTGGTGGCCAGGGTGGACGGCGGCGTCCTGGTGCTGCCGCTGCTGGCCCGCTACCGCAGCGTCACCGCCCAGATCAAGAACCCGCCCGCCCCGTGATGGTACTGACTGCCAAGGAAGGCGCCGCATGACCCGATTTCAGCCCACCCGCGCCGGGATCATCAACATGTGGGACTACCGGGACGAGGAGTTCTGCTTCGCCGACGGCTGGCTGATCCTGCGCGGCCCGAACGGCTCGGGGAAAACCAAGGCGCTTGAGGTCCTGTTCCCGTTCGTGCTTGACGGCCGGATCGACCCGAAGCGGCTGAACCCGTTCGCCGCAGAAGACCGGACCATGAAGTCCAACCTGCTGTTCCGCGGCGGCGAGAACGCGGTCGGCTACGTATGGCTGGAGCTGCGGCACCGCGACACCGGCCAGGCCGTCACCCTCGGCGTCGGCCTGCACGCCGCCAGGCACCGTGACACCCCGGTCCGCTGGCACTTCGTCGCGGACGGCCGGGTCGGCACGGACTTCTCGCTCATCACCGGCGACGACCGGCCTATGACCAGGAAGCAGCTCGCCGACGAGATCGGGGACTCGAGCCTTTACGCCTCCGCCACCGATTACCGGGCCGCCATCGACCAGCGGCTGTTCGGTCTCGGCCGGGAACGCTACGAGCAGCTGCTCACCCTGATCTTGACGCTGCGGCGGCCGCAGCTGGCCAAGAACCTCGACCCGGCGAAGCTGTCTGACACGCTCAGCGACGGGCTGCGGCCGGTCGACGACGACCTGATCGCCGAGGCGGCCCGCTCGTTCGACGACATGGAGGCGGTTACCACCACGCTGGAGGGACTGACGGCCGCCGACGAGGCGACCCGCACCTTCCTCGCCTCCTACGCCACCTACCTGCGCACCCACGCCCGGTCAGCCGCCGACGCGCTCACCCGCAGGCGCGAGGACAGCGCACAGCGGCGGTCCGGGCTCGCCACCGACAGCGCTGCCCTGGCCAGCGCGGAAACCGGGCAGGCGCAGGCGCAGTCCCGCCGGGAGGAGACGGAGGACGCCCTGGCCGGATTGCGCGCCCGGCACGACCAGCTGAAGTCGAGCAGCGCCTACAAGGCAGTCGAGCAGCTCACCGACCTGGAACGTCTGGTCCGCAGCAACGAGCAGACCGCGGCCGGGGCCACCGCGGAACTCGCCAGGCGCGGCGCGGCGACTGCCCGGGCCCGCGCCGACGCCGGGCAAGCCGCGGCCTCGCTCGCCGACCTGGAGGCGGCGGTCTCGCGCGCCGCGGCCGAACTCGCCGATCACGCCGCCGCAGCCGGGATCGGCTGGCAGCCCGCCGACGCCGGGGCGGACAGGTTCACCGAACGGGCCGGCGCGCGGGTGACCGCACGGCTCGAAGCCGTGCGCGCAGTACGGGCCGCGCTGGCGGCGCACCGCCGGGCGGAGCACGCTCGCGATCTGGCCCGGCTCGCGCTCGACCGGGCGCTGGAGGCGGTGGCGGCCGCCGAGCGGGCCGAACAGGCCGCCGCCGACGCGGTGGCCACGGCCAGGGCCAGCGCGCAAGCCGCGCTGACGCGGTGGGCGGCCGACCACGCCGACGTGCTCGACGCGACCGCGATGCGAGAACTGGCCCGTGCCCTCAGCGAGGCCATCGAGGCGTTCGGCGACCCGGACGCCGTCCCGCTTGAGTCGGTGTTCACCAGCGCGAGCGCCGCGGCCGAGCAGGCCGTCCGCGACGAGCAGGCGCGACTGCGCGCCGAACTCGCCGCCGCGCAAGCCGAGCGGGACCGCGTCGCCGCGGAGCGGGACCGGATCGCCGCCGAACGCGACGACGCGCCGCCGGCGCACCCGGGGCGCACCGCCGACCGGGCGGGACGGGACGGCGCGCCGCTGTGGCGGCTGGTCCGGTTCGCCGATGACGTCGGCGAACCGGAGGCCACCGCGCTGGAGGCGGCGCTGGAGGCCACCGGGATGCTCGATGCCTGGGTCTCGCCGGCCGGCCGCGAGATAGCCGCGGGCGACAGCGAGGGTTACCTGGTCCCCGGCCGGCCGGTGAAGGGGGATGGGGAGGTGGGCGGGGCAAGCCTGGCCGACGTGCTGGTGCCCGAGGATGACGCTCCGGTGCCCGCCGCGCGGATCCGCGCCGTGCTGGCTTCCATCGCCACCGACGGCGAATTGTTCTCTTCGGCGGCGGTGATCGGGCCTGACGGGCGTTACTCCCACGGCGTCACCGCCGGCGCGCACCACAAGGACCACGCCGAGTACATCGGGGCGACCGCCAGGGCCCGGCGGCGAGCCGCGCGCATCGCCGAGTGCGAGGGGCGGATCGCCGCCCTGGACGAGCTACTGGCCGCGGCGGACAGGAAGGCCGCCGGGCTGGCCGGCACGCTGGCCGCATTCACGCAGGCGCGCGCCGCGCTGCCCCGGACCACCGCGATCGCCGCCGCGCTGCGCGCGCACTCCCAGGCCATCGGGGAGCTGCGCTCGGCCGGGGCCGGCGCCGACCGCGCCCAGGCCGGCTATGACGAGTCGGTGGCCGCCTGCACCGTCACCGAGCGGGCGCTCCGCCGGACCGCCATCGAGCACGCCATCGACTCGGACCAGGCCGACCGGGTGGAGGCCGCCACCCGGCGGTTCGAGACTGCCGCGGCCGGCCTGGCGGGCCGGCGACGTGAGGAGGCGCAGCAGCGCGACGCCGTAGCGGCCGCCCTGAGACGGCTGGAGCAGGCCGCCGATGAGGAGCGCGCCTGCGCGGAGACCGAACGCGAGGCCCGCCGCCGGCACACCGAGGAGTCCGCCAAGCTGGCGGCGCTGCGCGAGGTCGCCGGTAAGGAGGCCAGCGAGGTGATGATGCGGATCGAAGCGGCCGAGCGGGGCATCACGGCGGCCCAGTCAGCCGAGCACGCGGCCCGCGTCGCCGAGGTCGAGGCCATCAAGGCGGGCAGCGCCGCGGCCGAGCGGGTCGCCGGAGGCAGGCGGGCCCTCGGGGTCGCGCTGGCGGAGGAGCGGGCCACCGCGCGCGGTCTGGCCCCGTTCGCCGCACGGGAACTGCTGAACGTGCTGAAGTGCCCGCCCGGTCTGGCCTGGCCCGCGCAGGAGGCGGACTGGTCCGGCGACGGCCTGCACAGTGCTGGCGGCCTGCACAGTGCTGGCTTGCCTCAGGCGGTCATCGACGTGCACGAGGCGATCCTCGAGGCTACCCGCGACCTCACGCCGACCGAGACGTCACTGAAGATCTCCACCACCCGGCTGACCCGGGCGCTGGAAGATCTGCAGAGCCAGCTGGCCGCGGCCGGCCAGGACTACCACCCCGAGTGGGACGGCGCCGACGGCGTCATCGTCGTCCGCATCGCCGATGAGCAAGGCCCGCTTCCTGTGGGCGCGTTCGCGGAGCGCATCGCGGCCGCCCGCCGCGACCAGCAGCTGCTGCTGTCCGAGTCCGAGCAGCGCATCCTCGAAGACGCGCTGCTGGCCAGGCTCGCCCAGCAGATCCACGAGCGGACCGTGGACGCCAGGGACCTGATCGGCCAGATGAACACCGAGATGCGGTCCAGGAAGATGTCCTCGGGCAAGACGGTCGGCGTGCGGTGGCTGCTGGCCGACGGGCTCGACGACGAGCAGCGCGCGGTGTGCGGGCTGCTCGACGCCGACGCCTCCCGGCTCAACCCGGACTCCCTGGCCCGGATGCGCGGCCATTTCGCGGCGCAGATCAAGACCGCCCGCGCCCGGCACCGTGAGCTCCCTTACCGGGAGCTGCTGGCCCAGGTGCTTGACTACCGGCGCTGGCGGCAATTCATATTCCAGATGGTCAGCCCCGAGGGCACCGAGGAGAAGCTGACCCGCACCCGGCACAGCCGGCTGTCTGGCGGCGAGCAGTCGGTCTCATTGCACCTGCCGCTGTTCGCCGCCGCGCACGCGATGCTGAACTCGGCGTATCCGCACGCACCGCGACTGCTGGCCCTGGACGAGGCGTTTGCCGGGGTGGACGACACCGGCCGCGGCGAGCTGATGGGCCTGGCCGCGCAATTCGACCTGGACCTGTTCATGACGGGCTACGACCTGTGGGCGACCCAGGCCGCCGTCGGCGGCGCCGCCCACTACGACCTGGCCCACTCCCCCATCCAGCACACCGTCAGCGCGCTGCTCATGGTGTGGGACGGAGCGGAGCTGCTGACCGACGAGACGGGCGACCTGGCCGCGGCGCTGGGATCGCCCGGCACCCGGCGGTCGGCCGCCGCCGCGGCCTGAGCCATCTGCCTTCCGCGGGTTGCTGGCCGCACGTTCGGGTGTTCGTGACCTCGGATCGCGCTGGCGGGATGCTGCATGACCTACGGGATACTGCGGCCGGGCGTCGCCACCAGCGTGTGGGGCTCGGCGCGGCGCCGTGCTGAGGCAGCGCCGGGGACAACGCCGTGACGGTGCTCGCTATCACAGAAGGCTCCCGGGCACTGTCATATGCGGACCGTAACACCACTGTCCGTTCTGGATAATTGAAATTCTTTTTCCCGAACGAGCAGTGGTAGCACGGCCGCGC
>Ga0066790_10001360_pt1 | contig 10227 bp, 11 predicted proteins | sample OrgsoiDNA2013050_FD_70963 | JGI IMG/M metagenome (GOLD analysis project Ga0066790, IMG submission 70963) | Permafrost soil microbial communities from the Arctic, to analyse light accelerated degradation of dissolved organic matter (DOM) -... | ecosystem: Environmental > Terrestrial > Soil >...
ACTCCAGATCAAAAACTCAGTTTGACTGAGTTGAAGGGCAAGCGCGTCATCCTGGCATTTTATCCTGCGGATTGGAGTCCGGTCTGTGGCGATCAGATGGCTTTGTACAATGAAACACTGAAGTTTTTTCGCAAATACAATGCTGAGATCATGGGCATCTCCGTAGACAGCAAATGGTGCCATATGGCGTTTGCAGAAAGCAGAAATCTGCATTTTCCGTTATTGGCCGACTTTGAGCCGAAAGGCGCTGTCTCAAAATTATATGGAGCCTACAATAATATAGACGGAGAAAGTGAAAGAGCACTGTTTGTAATCGACGAGGAAGGCATCATACAATGGAGCTACCTCTCGCCCGACGGCATCAATCCCGGAGCGGATGGAATTCTGCAGGCGTTAGGAGAGCTGTCTCGTTAAAAATATTAAATCATTTCTTAAATATCAAATCATGTCAACATTAAAACCTGCAGTAAACTCCACTGATCACCATCAGGGAAATGTCAATGCCGCAATCATATTGGTTGAATATGGAGACTTTGAATGCCCATATTGCGGGCGTGCACATCCATTGGTTAGACGCCTGCTTAAAGAAAAGGCTAAGGAACTCCATTTTGTTTTTCGCAATTTCCCGCTCAGGGAGATTCATCCACATGCCTTTATTTCTGCGCTCGCTGCTGAAGCCGCCGGAAAACAGGGTAAATTCTGGGAAATGCATGATCTTATTTTTGAAAACCAGCAGGGACTTAGTGCTAATCTCTTAAACTCTTTTGCTGAACGCCTGGATCTTGACCTGGCAGCGTTTACAAAAGATTCAAAAAGCAGGGAATTGCAAAGCAAGGTAGAAACGGATTTCGAAAGTGGCCTTCGCAGCGGGGTCAATGGAACTCCTTCATTTTTTTTAAATGGCTCCAAGCTCCTGACTTACGATGAGACATATAATTCTTTGCTGGATGCAATTCTGTTGGAATATGAAATGGGACCTCATTTAAGATAAGTGGTGACCACTTCCCGAAAATTCGATTTAAAATAAATAAAAATACAGATGACCGTCCGTCAATTCAGCTACTTTTTGATTCAAATAACCGGGAGAGTAATATCTTTGACTTCAAAACGAAAAGAAGCGTGCAGTAGTGAATATTAAACACAATATTTTGATTGAATTTAATTTTTAACGACACATATTTGACACACAAGACTTACAAGATATTGAATCCCAGGATTGAAGGAATCCAGTCCCGGGCACAAAAACCTCCTCGATGAAATCGAGGGGGTTTTTTATTTAGGAAGCGTTCAAAGCTTGCTTTGATAAGCGAACTAAATAAAAAATCCAATCCCGCGTAGCGGGATGAGGTTTTTGTAAAGCCCCTCGTGGGAGTATCTGGATGCCCGAAGGGCAATCCGGTACCGCGATCACCGGAGCATGCGAAGCATGCGCAGGTAGTCCAGTCCCAAAATGTAACGCCCCTCGTGGGAGTATCTGGATGGCCGAAGGCCAATCCAGTTTTATGAGCGTGCAAAGCTTGGTTTTCTAAGCCGGGGAGACTATTTCTTCGGCATCACAAAAATGGCCGGATCGATATCGCGGTTCAGGTCCATCATTTTCGTAGTGGATACTATTGTCAGTCCGGGATAAGTTACTTCCGAAACAAAAGGCATGAGTATTCCTATATTCGTTTTCTGATAATTGGAACTGACGATCGAGATTTCGATGGCCTGACCCCCTGCAGTCGTTTTAATAACCGTTTTGAGAAGTAACCAGGAAGTGGCATCGACATAACAGTCGATTTCAGCACTGTCTTTTGTAGTCAGTTTGAGTTTAAATATATCTGCGTTATTTAGTTTCTCCTTACCTGCCAGTTCCAGTTTATATCCCTTCGCCGCATAATTATACAGAGGACCTTTCAGGTCGTAAGTCATTGGACCCATTCCAACCTGCTCGGCCGGCATAGGTGTAGGTTCGGTTATACCTGCCAGGGGATTTACAGTCCAGCCTGCACCCGTGCTATAACAATTAATTATTTTTTGTCCGTTGAAATCAATCTGACTCTTCGATCCTTTCCCATCGATCACAAAAGAAATAACCGGAGCGGGATTATTCATGATACTCAATTCTCCTTCTGAATACGAAGTTTTCAGGGTTTCGAGTTTTGCTTTCCCTCCGATCGCATCGAAATATTTATTTACTATTTCGTCCGCCGTTTGCGCCTGTATCTGCGCGATCAACAAAAGCCCTATACATAAAGACGTTAACTTTTTCATATTCCTGTTTTAAGTGGTTTATTTTTTTATGTCAAAAGCCAGGAGAACATTTCCTTTCATCTGCCCAAACATACCATAACCGGAATTCACAATTAACATTCCATCAGAAATTACGGGTGCCGGCCCGTCAATCGCCCCACCGCTTCCTTCTATTCCGTTTGAAGTTTCAAAATGAATGGCTGTATTGAAATCCCAGATTATTTTTCCATCCTTCGAATCATACCCTCTGATATGTCCGTCGAGGGAGCCGGCAAATACGATTCCAGGAATAACTGCCGGCGCCGCCGAGTTATTCGGAAAACAATTTTCTTTTCCTGAACAGGGCGGATTAGCCGTTTTCCAAATGAGATCTCCCGTATTGACATCCAGCGCATAAATACCTGGTGATGCTTTATGGCTTGTATCTTTCCTATCCAGCCCAAAGAAATTATCAGAATTGGCTGCATACACGAACTTTCCATCGGTGGCCATGCCCCAGTGAATACCGCCCAGGGTTCCACCTTTCCCAATTCTCGTTTCCCAGATTTTCTTACCATTATCCGGCGACAAACAAAAGACGACACCTGATTTTTGTCCAATCAACAGAATATCTTTTCCATCTTTATCCCTGGTGAGAATCGGCGCCATACCAAAGTCGAGATCAGGACCTGCTTTCTCCGGGCAATTTAAAAAGAAGGGACAGGCGGTGTTATACGTATCCCCCCGGGTCGCCTGAAAATTCCATTTCAGTTTGCCTGTTTTCATATCCAGTGCCTGCACGGCATCGCTGTTCTTCGTTGCAGGGTTCGTATAATTTTCGCCGGTTCCTATATAGACCAGGCCCCGTTTCAGATCAATCGTCGGACTGCACCATACGGGCGCACCGGATGGACCGTAAAATGGTTTCCCGTTTTTCTTCTTTCCTGATTCAACGGCCGCTTCTGTGATTACACGGTGATGCCAGATTTCCACACCCGTTTTGGCATTCAATGCAACCAGTCCTCCCGAAGAAAAGCAGCAGGCATAATTTCCATCCGCGGCAGAAGCAACTTCAGCAGAAGTAATCGGTACATACACGATCCCGTTAGCAACAGTCACCGATCCGGTAACTCCCGATTGTGGTTCATAACCCACTCTTGATTTCCAAATCTCCTTACCTGTTCTCACATCCACGGCGTATACATTGGTACTGAAGTCGGCAAAATAAGCGATGAGTTGATTATCTTTTTTTGTCGTTACAATCGCTCCGCGGATTGCGGCACCGGCAGAAAAATGCCAGCCGATCTTACCCGTTTTTTTATTGATTGCAAATACATCTCCGTATTGGCTTCCCACCAGTAGCCAGTCTCCCACCACAGCGGGCTTGCTTCGCATGACCGTTGCATCCGGAAAAGCAAATGCCCATTTCAATTTTAAATCAGCAATATTGTTTTTATTTATACCCGCCTGCGCCGAATTTCTAAATCCGGTGGAGCGCATGTCACCACCCCATCCGGAATAAACGGGTACCGGATTTACATTAGGTGCCAAACTGAATTTTGTGTACGCAGTCTTTGGCATTTCATTGGATTTTACAGGAGCGCCCGTAACCCATTCGGCAATGGCTTTTCTCTGAACCCGACTTAGCCCTGAAGCCTGGATGCGCATTTTTCCTGTTTCCATCGCCGCGAGAACCGCCCGTGCTGTCATCGTAGATAAAATCGTTGTTGAAGGAATGCGGGAGTTGATTGTATCACGGTGACAACCCTGACAGGTTTGTATAAAAGCTGATTTGCCAATGAATTTGACGGAATCCGCTACCTGGGCGTGACTACTCATCATGGCAAGACTCAATAAAAGGATAAATATCAGACGCATATGAGATCGCTTTCAGGAGTAAAACTAGATTAAGATAATAAGCGGAAATAATTTTTTCGCTTAAAAGATAGAAAATACGACAATCTGTATTGTTTTCACGACGAACTGCTATCACCGCAGATTCGTTTCACCACTTCCTGTCGCAGATCGCGTGAAATGGGAATTAATTTACCTGCGATTTCAACATTGCCGCCTTCAACCGCAGTCACTTTATCGGTCGCAATGGTAAAGGACCGGTGGATCCGCATAAATTTATCCTCCGGCAATTTTTCTGTAATGGAAGTCAGCGTCTGATAGGAGATCCAGAAATTGCCGGGAGTGACTACTTTAATATAGTCCTTAAGGCTTTCAACATAGAGTATTTCTGCAATCGCAATCTTCACGAGCTTGCCGCTCACTTTCAGAAACAAATTTCCCTTTTCGGATTCGGAATCCTCCGCCGGCGTGTTATTCGTCTGCAGATATTTTAACACTTTCTCAAATGCCTTCATAAACCTGGGAAATGAAATTGGCTTCACCAGATAATCCAGGGCATCGTGTTCATAACCCTCCACCGCATAATCCCTGTAAGCTGTTGTAATAACGATAGCCGGTGGAGTCTTCATCGTTTTCAAAAAATCAAGTCCCGACATCAGTGGCATTTCGATATCCAGAAAAATCAAATCGATTTTCTCCTGTTGCAAAATCTGAAAAGCACTGATAGCATTATTGCATTTGAACGATTCAATATTGGGTAATCGTTTCAGATAATTATCAATCACATCAATAGCCAGGGGCTCGTCGTCCAGGATCAGGCATTTTATATTCCTTGTCATACCGGCATTTTTAAAGACACGGCATATTCCCGCGTATCGTTGACTGTACGGAGTTCATAGTTCGTTTTGAATAACAGATCCAACCGGCGTTTTACATTTTTAAGTCCAATCCCCGATACGCCCGTTGAAGCAATATTTGCCGACACTGGATTTTTGATACTGAAAAACAAATAATCGTCTTTGATTTTTAATGCGATATCGATACTCACCTGGTCAATATTATCTTTTAACCCGTGTTTGAAACAATTCTCCACAAAAAGTATCAAGATCATGGGAGGAATCGATACACCCTCCATTTGTCCTTCGATTTCGAAATGAATTGTCAGCCTCTTTCCAAACCGCAGCTTTTCCAGATCCAGGTAATTCTGAAGGTAATTAATTTCTTTCTCCAGGGAAACCTTTGCCTCGTTGGATTCATACAACATATAACTCATCAGGTCCGATAGCTTCAGAATCACCTCCGGTGTTTGTTCAGACCGGTTCAGTGCGAGTGAATACAGATTGTTGAGGGTATTAAAAAAGAAATGCGGATTAATCTGCGTTTTTAAAAAATTCAATTCTGTTTCGAGATACATTTTTTCTCTTTCGTTTTGCAGCTTTTGGTTTTCAATCCATTCCTTCGCCAGGTGAATCGCGCTTGTTAGTCCCAGGAGGTAAAATCGGGCAGCCATGGCGCCTGAAAAACTCGCCAGATTAAAGAAAGGGGTCTTCGGAAACAGTGAAGATCCGAAATGTGCATAGAATTGCCTGATCGAAGCATCTACACAGGCATCGATGAATACCGCTATAAAAACGATTAATGCGTAGGATATATACTTTTTAGTTTTTAACAACCGCGGTATGAGTACATAAAAATTAAAATAGACCAGGCAGATATCAAAGGGATAAAACAGCATGATCTGGAAGTAAAAAACCGGATCCCTGATCTGATAAGTGGTGTATATAATAAAGTAACAGTACCAGGAATAATAACAAACCCAGAAGATGACATGATATAACCAGCGCCTTTTGAATAATTTATACAACCGCAGACTCTTTGATTCCAAAGATAATCATCCGCTGTTTCCGAAGGGTGTTGCTCCGTGAATAGCCTGATTTACACGACGAATGGCATTTTATGGCCCCTCGTGGAGTCTTTGGGTTCATGCCAGGTTTTGTTTTCAGCAAAACGGTTTTATTACACCGGTTTTGTGTCTACCTTCTTTTATTTATTAGTCATCATCTTCTTTTGCAGGTAAATATTTTTTCTCATGACCGCAGCCGCCTGAACTCGGGCGGCCTGTTCAGGTCTTAGAGTGATTGTCTCGGTACCGCTGCTTAGTTGCACAAGAGGTCTGACAGCTTCACCCGTTGGCACGAGGGTAAGCGTATGCGGCAAGACATGAAAGCTGGTATCTATTTTATCATAAAGCATTACACGTACCCGGGATGTAAACGCCGAATCGCAGTTGCTGACCAGATCGTAGTCAATTTCCGAGCGATCGGCATGCTTCGCCTTGATTTCACCACAGGGAAGAAAAAGGCTGGTTAAAGAATCATAACTGCCATCGAAAATCTGTCCCGGGCCATATTTCCATCGCGCGGATTTGCCTATCCATAGAATAGTATCGTGTGTGGGTAAATCATTTTTAGCGGGTGGTTGAACATCAGTTGCGATGACAACATTCGCTGAGGAGTCTTGCGGTTTTTGTTGCTTCTTGGTATTTCCGCAACCAAAAGCAAACAATAAAAGAATAAAAAGAGAATATTTCATTTGGTTGTTTTTTGTGAAGAACTGACGATGATATGTGTTACCAGAACATCTTTTTTATCAACGAAATAGACCGCTCCTTCAGGGTAACTACCCACAACTTCATTGAAGGGCAATTGATTAAGAACAATGAAATACTGATCAGATTCACCCAGCAACCGAAGGCTCTTTCCCCCATCAGAATAAAGTATATTCAACGCGAATTCAGAGGCTCGTGCGGCGCTATCAAGTCCCGCATCTTTTCTGAAAATAAACTGAACACGTTTTTTGCCGGCATTATCAAAACGATCGGCGACCGCATTTTCAATAGCGGTTTTCGTTGTGATAGAATAAAAAATAGGAAAAAGAGCAATTAAGGCCGCATATATAAGTATTTTTTTAAAAAAAAGTAATTTTTGCAATCCATGCTGGCGTTCCTGTGGCAAAAAGTGATATACTATTGCTCCAATGATTATAATGGAGATAAGCCCCATCAAAAAGAAACCAAATCGCGATGATGTCAGTACGTTGTAGGAAAAGATCAGGTAGGAAGAATAGTCAAGTCTCAGTGATTCAGTCGAAATTCCAAAACTTTCGTAATAGGTATGAAGATATATCCAGGCAATAAAATATAGATATATGCCTATAATAACTAGCAGGTTGCTGATGTTAGATAGCGACATTGAATGCCTTACTTTTAATTATGCAAACAAATCAGAAAGAATCTCGTGGGATAGTTATCGCTCGATTGGCAGGCTATTAAAATTACAATAACGGTGAGGTAAAAAACAAATAAAATTAATAATTTAAAAAAAATACAGTTTTGTCTAAGGGTTTTTATGTATGCCTTTACCCTTTGTATGCTAATCGTTAAAGTGCTATCATTCTGCACACAGTCAGATCAAGGTTACATTATTTATTTCATTGAGATAAGCGTAGTGACCGGCTCCGCCACCCTTACGCGTGCCCTGCTTGTTAAACTGATAAATGGGAACGGAAGACCTGAAACCGGTCACTGGCTGTATCGCAAGCGGACAGGTATTTTTTTTTACCCGCTGTTAACCAACTGATTTTCACCTGACGGACGGAATGGCATAACATTTAGTGTATTGAATCTCAAAAAACGACTCATGAGAAAAATCATCTTCGTGGCTATTTTTGCAACTGCATATTCGGTTTCTCTTGCCCAGACCAATTCATCAAGAGACTTATATCTCACAAAATCTTTCAATGATGCAAGTTTCAAAAAAATAAATGCCGAAACCAGCCACGGTAATATCGCAGTTTCGGTTGTTCCGGCAGCGGATACCAGGATAGAAGTGTATATACGTTCCAGCAACAGCAATGAGGAACTGAGCAAAGAAGAGATACAAAAAAAGCTGGATGAATAATACACGTTGGATGTATCGCTTGCTGCTGATGTGGTCAGCGCGGTTGCGCACCAAAAAAAGAATTTCCTGGACGGGCAGTCTTCTCTGAATATTTCTTTCAGGATCTATGTAGTAAAGGGCAAGTCCACTGTATTGAAAACCAGTCATGGTAATATTGAACTCTCAGGCATGGAAGGCAGCCAGGAACTGGTGACGAGCCATGGAAATATCAGCGCTGAGAACATAACCGGCAAACTGACCGCGCAGACTTCTCATGGCAATGTGCGTGTTACGGAATCGAAAGATGACATTGATATTAGAACAGATCACGGCGACCTGGTATTACACCATGTGAAAGGGAAAGTGCACGCGAGCACTGACCATGGCAATATTGACGGTAATAGTATTGAAGGCGGATTGTCTGCATCGACTTCCCATGGCGATGTGACCCTTGAAAACCTGGCCTGTAGTGTAGATGCGTCCACCAGTCACGGCAATATCACTTTAAAATTTGAAAAAATATCAGGCGACATAACAGCCGGTAATTCTCACGGCGATATATCCGTGCAGGTCCCGAGAGGCAATGGCATCGACCTCGATCTGCGCGGAAAAGGCGTTGATATGGGTGCCATGGAAAATTTCAGCGGAACAAAGAAAAAGGATGACGTAAAAGGTACTCTGAACGGCGGTGGCGCTAAAGTGTACGCCAAGACAGATAAAGGCCAAATCAGTCTCACATTCAAATAAAACTTCTATTTTCCCGAAGCAGGATAATTTATCCCGGGCCCAAAAAAACACTCGTATGTACTAATTTTTCCGTCTTTTAACTTAAAATAATCACTGTTCCGGAATAATTTGCCGTCTGTCGTCCAACCATTATAGATTACAAAGGCACTATCTCCACTTATAACAATCTTTTCCAAATCACATCGTTTGATCTTATAGGCATTTGGCCAGCATCTTTCCTTAAAAGCCTTTAAACTGATATGATCATCCAGCGGGCTGGTGAAAGTAAACCCATCAGCGAGAATTCCCTGCATCAAATTCCAATCTTTTTTCTCAAATGCGGCATAATAAGCCTTAACGGTTTTGGCGTTTGGTCCATTTTGGAGCCCTGCCGCCTGGCCCGAGGAACTCTGGGCAAATCCTCCCTGGCAAGACAGGACGGCCCATGCAATAAGAATTCTGCCAACGAGCGTGGTCATTTTCATAATTGTCTATTTTAATACAGACAATAACAGAAGCCGTTTCCGGACATCAGGCGCTAAAATTTTTTTGCATCCTGGCGCCGCGGGTGGAAAAACCGTAGGTCACTCCGAGCGTAGGCTGGTCACCGGACTTGCCATTGCTGATTTCAGGGCCTGGAAACTAACGGTTGCCAGTGCGACAAAAAGGACAAGGGTACCCGCCAGGGCAAAGATCTCCCAGCTTATATCAATCCGGTATGGATAGTTTTCCAGCCATCTGTTTGCTGCAAGCCATCCCAGGGGTATCGCGATGAGTAAGGCCAGGATCACCAGTTTCACGAAATCCTTCGAGAGAATGGTCACTACACTGTTTACAGAAGCGCCCAGCACTTTACGAATGCCAATTTCTTTTGTTCTCCTTTCGGCAGATAATACCGATAATCCAAACAATCCAATGCATGAAATGAAAATGGTGAGCACAGCACTGAACAACATAATCTGTTTCCATTTTCTTTCCGCTTCATAACTCTCAAAATTCTCATCTGCTTTGAATGTATAGCTATAAGGCATCATTGGAAAAAGCTGCTTAAATTTATCCTGAATATATTTCAGGCTCGATGTCTCAGTTCCGGGTCTGATTTTTACGAAGGTCATCCCATATTCATTTCCCGCTTTCATGGTAAACATCTGGGGGCCGATTTTCTCATTTAATGAAAGGAAATGATAGTCTTTTACCTCACCAATCACCGTATATATCTCTTTGTTATACCAGAAATTAACCTGTTGTCCAATCGGGTTTTTCCAACCGGCTTTTTTTACAAAAGCCTCATTGACCAATACAGAATGGGAGGAATCTGCTGGAAAATCCTTCGAGAAATTTCTACCCCGTAATATGCCAATTTTTAGCATGGGGATATAGGATTCATCCACGGTCTCATACTGAAAGTTGATGACGGAATCTATATTTATTTTCGCAACAGTTCCCCACCGTCCCCCATTTTTAAATGTCACATCCGTAATATTGGGATTCTTCA
>Ga0066790_10001363_pt1 | contig 10218 bp, 8 predicted proteins | sample OrgsoiDNA2013050_FD_70963 | JGI IMG/M metagenome (GOLD analysis project Ga0066790, IMG submission 70963) | Permafrost soil microbial communities from the Arctic, to analyse light accelerated degradation of dissolved organic matter (DOM) -... | ecosystem: Environmental > Terrestrial > Soil >...
GCGCTAATCGTGCTAAACGATCGCGTCCGCCGTGCGGTGGAGGCACGCGGTTGGCACGCGCCGATCGTCCGACTCTGTCAGCCGATCGATACCTCGCGCTTTCACCACCTCGGGCCGCCGCGGCCACAGGCGAGGCGAGCACTGGTGTTGAGTAACTATGTTGCAGGTCCTCGGGCGGAGCTGATAAAGCGTGCGTCCAGCGCGGCCGGGATCGATCTGTCGTGGATCGGTGTTCCGACATCCACTACCGCGACGCCTCAGCACGCGATCGCAGACGCGGACCTGGTGATTGCGCTCGGCCGAAGCGCGCTCGAGGGCATGGCGGCAGGCCGGGCGGTGTACGTGTACGGCGTGGTGGGCGGTGATGGCTGGTGACACCCGATCGCTATCCGGCGATGGAGGCCGACGGGTTCGCTGGATTGTCCGACCGAGGGTTGAGCATCGACGCTGGTCGTCTGACGCGTGACCTTGCGTGTTGGGATCCGGCGATGGGCGAGGTGAACCGTGACCTGATCTACGCCCACCATGCAGCGCGCGACCACGCGATCGAGCTCGTCAGCCTGGCTCGCGGCCTCGATTCGCGGCAGTCATTCGACGACGGTACAGCGGCCAACGAGCTCGCCCATCTGGTGCGGCGTGAGCACCAGGCGTCCGGACGTTATGTCGGCGCTCTTGCCGAAGCAGGTCGACTGAGATCACAGGCCCAGCAGCGCGAGCATGAAGTGGCGGCGCTCAGTGTGCAGGTCGCCGAAGCCAACGCGCAGCTGTCGGAGGTCTATGCCCAACTGGGCGACGCCCGCACGCAGTTTGCGACGCTCGAGGGATCGCTTCGTCTCCTACGCGACACGCGAAGGTACCGGCTCGCGTGTCTGATCGCTCGACCGCTGGATCGGCTGCGCGAGCACCGTCATGTCGCACGTGGCTGAGCAGCGATTCGCCGGCCGATTTCCAGAGGGAGGCCGTTCTGTGCCGCCGGGGCCATATCTGGTTGTCGGGCTCGGCGTCGCCGGGATCGCCGCGACCCACGCCCTGGCCGACCGCTACGGGTCATCGTCAGTGCGCGCGTGCGACGCCAGCAACCCACGGTGGATGTCGGACGAGCTCGAGCGGCTGCGAAAGCGCGGGGTAGCTGTCTGGACAGATAGCGACGGCCTGGACGCGCTTTCGGCGCCGCCCGGCTGCTGTTGCATCGTCAAGAGCCCCGGGGTCCCGTTCAACGCTCCGGTGCTAGAGCGTGCGACGACACTTGGGCTTCGGATCATCGACGAGCTGGAGCTCGGTTGGCGACTCTTGCCCGCGACGATCGCTGCGGTCACCGGCACGAACGGTAAGTCGACGGTCTGCGCTCTGGTCGTGGCGGCGGCTGGCCTCGCTGGCATGGATCCGATCGTGGCCGGTAACACCGCGTTCGGGCCACCGCTGTCCGCTGTCCCCGCCGAGCGTTCCGGGTTGGTCGTCTGTGAGGTGTCGAGCTATCAACTCGAGGGCTGCCCCGAGCTCCTCCCTGACGCTGCCGCGCTCACCAACGTTGGACTCGACCACCTCGGCCGTCACCGCACGCTTGCCGCCTACGCCGCCGTCAAGCGCAAGCTGTTCGTGCGAGGGTCGCGGGCGGTGCCACTCGCCGTGCTTAATGCCGATGACCCGCGCTGCCGAAGCCTGGCCGCCGAGCTCGCTGAGGACAACAGCACCGTGCTTCGCTTCGGTCGCAATCAGGACGCCGAGTTTCGTCTGCTCGATTGCGGTTGGACGTTGAGCTCGGGGTGGCTGGAGGCGCAAACCCCGGCTGGGCCGCTACGACTGAACACGCGCCTGCCCGGTACCTACAACGCCAGCAATGCGCTGGCGGCGCTTGCGCTCTGTCACGGTCTGGGGATCGACCTGGAGACGATCGCGGCCGCGATCGAGCGAACGCCAGGTGTGCCGGGCCGGTTCGAGGTGATCGACGAGGGCCAGCCGTTCGATGTGATCGTCGACTTCGCCCATTCGCCCGGCGCGATCCTCGCGGTCTTACACGCGCTGCGAGCGATCGTCGCGCAGCGCCGGTCGTCCAGCTTGTGCGCGGTGATCGCGGCGAGCGGGGTACACAGCGATGGGATCCGCCGGCCGATGGGAGTTGCTGCTGGTCGGCTGGCCGATCGTGTGATCGCCACTGGGGGCAACCAGCGCGGCTACTCCGTGACCATCACCGCCGGCGAACTCGTCGCCGGTGCCCGCTCGACTGGGAACCGCGCGGTCGAACTGATCGCACAGCGACGAGTGGCGATTGGAGCTGCGGTAGATGTCGCCCGTCCCGGAGATGTCATCGCGATTCTCGGCGGCGGCGCGATGCCGCGCCTGCTCAACGGCCCCACCGGAGATGGAGAGCAGTAGTTCGACGACCGCGTCGTTGCCCGTGAGGCGATCCTCTCCTGGCGGTCACCCGTGCGCCGCCAGATGCGCCCATCGGCTCAGAAGCAGGGGTATTTCCCTCCTTTGAGGGCGCATCGGCAAGAACGTTTCGAGGAGTGAAGTAATCGATCGGCGTCTGGCCGGAGGTACGGCGGGGTAAATTCCGTTGTCCGTCTTGGCGCGCGGCGCCGAATTGCCCCAGCGAGCGAGGTCGGGCTGCTCGCGCCTGGGCCTGGGGGCGGCGGGTCGGCGGAAAGTCAGCGGCGATGCGGAGGCGCGGAGACGAGCGTCCCTGCGTTGCCGAAACGCTCGTCCGCTGCGTGCCGGCGGGGAGCCGAATTCGATCGTCCGCGAGATTCGCCGTTTCCGCGCGCGATGGAGGGACACACGGCGGCTGCTCATCGTCGGCCCGATGGCGGCAAAGCGGGTGCCTGGAGAACTGTGCTGAGTCGCGGCTGATGGCCCTTCCACGCAATCGTGCGCGAACTAACGTCTATGTCGACCGATGCCGTGGGGTCTATTTGCTCGGAACCGACGCGGCCTGGTAGTTGTGCACTTCGTAAAACGTGATCCGCGGCGGTCCCGGGATGCCAACCTGCTGCGAGTACGGCCCGATCTTCTCCTGCGCGTACTGCTCAAACTGCTCCTTGGTCTCCCAGACATCCGTGACGCGCAGACCACCGTCGGTGAGCGCGCCCCAGTGGAACAGGCAGCCCGGCGGGGCCGCGCCCCCCGGCTCGTAGTCCATCAACCTCGCGACTTCGTCGTACTGCTCGAGCGTTCCACCGTCGAACTCTAGATCTACTGCAACCGCCATCTGCTCCATCCTTTCGCCGGTTGAGCCGACACTCTCACACTCCCGCCCGCGCCACAAGGCAGAGGAGCAGACCGAGGACGCGCGACAGCACAGAAGCGGGTCTCGGCCCTCGGCACGGGTCGCCCTCGTGGTCCTCAACAGGCTCGCGACTCGCCGCGCCGACCCCGCCGGGGCGGACCATCAGGCAGGGCCTCACCTGGCTATCCGTCCGTCGCCATCGGGATTCTCGGCTCGGCGAGGGCCCCGATGACAAGCAGTCGTCAGCGACATCCGCCGGTACGCGCGAGCAGGATCCCGCCGGGGCTCGCGTGGACGGTGTTGACGTCCGCTGAGCTCGATGACGGTCAGCCCGCTGTCGTAGGCGGGCAGCAGTCGGTGGTGGCCGTGTCGAACCGTTTGCTGCGCCGGGATTCCGGTTGTCAGACCTTCGCTACGGACACAGCCGCTCGCACCTGCGCCGCCGCCCGGCCATCCGGCCATCCAGGGCCAAGTTTACGGAACTGATCTATCGCCTCGCCGGTCTCGTCGCCGTTGACGCGCTCGCGATACAGGTCGGCGACGGCGCGGCTGTCGGAGAAGAACTCGCCGGCCACCGTCTTCAGCGCGGCGTTCGCGACCCGCGTGATCTGTTCCGCTGCGCTGGGGGTGCGCATCGTTTGAAGCGCGACGAGGTAGGCGATCGTCGCGCAGTCGGCCGGCGCCGGCGCGAGATTGGTGCCAGCGCGCCGGAGGTCGTGGGGTCGCGGTTATCTCACAGCCGGTCTATATCGAGATGGGTGGCAACACCGTTTGCTCCTCCGTGCGCGCCCGCGATCCGCGAGACGCCTGGCGTGCTTGGACAAAGATCACGCATCGAGCCTACCGGCGGGTGTACGGTGAGCATGCCCGCGAGACAGGAGGATGGGGGATGCCAACACGTAGCGGTGGTCTACTGGTGCAGGGCTCTGCCGGGCAGCGGGGGAACTTCGAGGTGGTGGTGCCGCGCGTCGGCGGCGGCTTCTGGCACTTCTGGCGCGACAACGACGTTCCCACTCACCCGTGGCACGGCCCTGACATGGCGATGGGTAGCGAGGATGACGTCAGCGCGGTCATGGTGATCGAGGACAATCTCCACCCGGGAGAGCTGGCGTCGCTGCGCCGCGAGGGGAACCATCTGCGCTGCGCCGCCCGCGGACACGTCAACGTCCACGGCGTGATCCGCCCCCGCTGGGGTGCTTCCGATGAGCTGCCCGGTGGTGCTGTCGCCGCCGGTGGGCCTGGGTTCGTGCAGAGCGTTGGCATTCACGGCAACTTCGAGGTCGTGGCGCCGCTCGCGACCGGCGCGCTCGCGCACTGGTGGCGCGATAACGGGATCGCCGCCCGGCCCTGGCACGGTCCCACTGGCTTCGGCCACGGCACGTTCAGCGCCACGGCGCTGATCCAGAGCGACAACGGCAGCCTCGAGGTGATCGCCGTGCAGGGCTCCCATCTCGTCCATTTCTGGCGCGACCAGGGGGACACGTGGCACGGCCCGAGGGCGATCGGCGGCGGGACGGTCTCAGGTCAGCCGGGCTTCATCGAAGCGAACGACGGCACTTTCCAGGTGGTCGCTCCGCTCACGGCGGGAGGGCTGGGTCAGTGGAGTCGTGGCACGAATGGGCAGTGGACGGGGCCTACCGCGTTCGGGACAGGAGCGGTACGTGCGGTCGGCCTGGTCCAGAGCAACTTCGGCGCAGGCAATCTCGAAGTCGTTGCGTTGCTTGACCACGGGCTTGACCACTACGTTGCGGAGCCCCCCGGCGGGCCATGGCAGGGCCCGACCGAGGCCTGGCGCCAGCCGTCCCTCGATCCAGCGATCTTCGGCCGCTGCGAAGTGGCCTTCAAACCAGGTGGCCCGTCAGCGATCCATGTCTCGACGCTAGCGACTGGCCGCGCGTTTTGCTTCGGCTTCGGCGACGGCGGCATGGGACCAGACCCGGGGTCGTTCGTGATCGACCCGGCGAGCGGGCGGACCGCCAGCCCGGCGACCAAGCATCACCTCTTCTGCTCTGGTCACGTGCTGCTGCCCGACGGCCGGGTGGTGATCATGGGCGGGCACGGAGACGAGATCAAGGCGATCCATCTGTTCGATCCGGAGACCGTCACGCTCGAGCACCACGACAACATGGAACACGGGCGCTGGTATCCGACGGTGACGGTGCTCCCCGACGGCCGCGCGGCCGTGATGTCAGGCTCCCAGCACACCGGGCCGATCACCGCGAAGAACCCCGTAAACGCGACCGTGCAGGTTTTCGACGTGAGCAAACCCGCCGGCCAGCGCATCTCGGCCGAGGAGCCCACGCCTTCGCCGTTCTCGACCAACTTCCCGGCAGGCCATCAGGAGATCGACCTGTACCCATGGAACTTCGTGCTGCCCGACGGCCGGCTGCTGGTCCACTGTCGCAACTCGACGCGCTTCTGGCATCCCGGCACCCCTGGGCACTGGGACGCGACGGTGCTGAAAGCCAAGCGCAAGGAGTCGCGCACCTATCCCGGCCAGGGCACCGCCGTGATGTTGCCGCTGCTACCCGAAGACGGCTATCGGGTGCGGGTGATGGCGATCGGCGGCGGCGGGGTCGATCGCGAGGTCTTCTACGAGGGTGGGCACAACGACGATCGGTCGACCAACACCGTCGAGCTGCTCGACCTTGGCGCAGCCAAGCCAGGTTGGAAGTCCGTGGCCTCGATGCACCATCCACGCGTCCTCTGCGACAGCGTGCTGCTCCCGGACGGCAGAGTGCTTGTCGTCGGCGGCAGCTCCACGGGTAAATCTGATGTGGCAGTCGACCCCGTCCTGCCGACGGAGCTGTATGACCCCGCAACCGATACATGGACCGAGCTCGCGCCGATCAACTGCGCGCACCTCTACCACTCGACCGCGCTGCTGCTTCCCGACGGCCGTGTGATGCGCGGCGGCAAGGACGGGCAGTTTCAGCGCGATCCGTACAAGTACTTCGAGCACCGGCTCGAGCTGTTCTCGCCTCCGTACCTGTTCTCCGGACCGCGGCCACAGATTTCCTCGGTGCCGGCCGCAGGCGGATACGGGCGCAACTTCACGATCGGCTGCGCGACGGCGCGCAAGATCACGCGAGTCGCAGCGATCCGCGCCGGCGCCGTCACCCACAACTTCCACATGGACCAGCGCTACGTCGGGCTGGAGATCGCCGGTAGGACGGCGGGCAAGCTGACCGTGAAGCTACCGCCGGACGCCAAGATCGCCCCGCCCGGCGCGTACATGCTTTTCCTCGTGGACGGCGCCGGGGTCCCATCCAAAGCTCGCATGATCAAGGTCAGCTAGAGCGTCATGATTCATCGATTCGCTTGCAGTAGCGGCGAGTGGAAATCGCCTACCTCGCAGGTGAGGTCCAGCGGCGCCCGACTCACGGGCGACCGGGGAAACCGTGAGCTGACGTAGAGTCCGCCTCATGCCCACCTTCGTCCTGCGCCTCATTGCTCCGCGCCCGAACTTCGCACAGACCCTGACCGACTCGGAGCGGGAGATCATGAACAGCCACGCTTCCCACTGGGGACCGTACCTCGGGCGTGGCGACATGGTCGTGTTCGGACCAGTCCTTACCGACGAGGACTCGTACGGCCTGGCGGTTGTCGAGACGGGCGACGAGCAGGCGCTGCGCGAGTTCGCCGCGCAGGATCCGGTCGTGACGACCGGAACTGCGGCGTTCGAGCTCGGGCGGCTCGCGACGGGTCACGTTCGGGGGCGCTGACTCCGGGTTCGCGCCGGCGTGGGTGGCGCCGGGTCCGGAGCCACAGACTGGCTTGGCACGAGCGACCTGCAGAAACCGCTCGTCCTCATCCGGTGGCCATCCCGGGCAGCGCCTGAAAGAGTTCGCCCGGATCTGGAACGTCATCGCCGGTGCCGCCGACGATCGCGTCCGGTGGCGCCGACGATTGGAGGGGTGAGCGCTTCGGCGACGCAGGGGCCGCCGTCTCCACACGTCCGCCTCGGGTCCCGTGTCGCCGGCGAAGCGCGCCTAGCCCCCGGTCTGGCTCGGCGCGCGGCTTGGGATCGCGTGCGGAGACCGAGGGGATCAGAGGCCGGTTCACCGCTCTGAGCATCATCAGGCTCCGCCAAGACCACAGCCTCCCAGCCACCGCGACCGGCTCCGCGAGCGCGGACTGCTCACCGTCGCAGAGACCGCCAAGCGGCTCGCCGAAGATCACCGCGTTGGCCTCGGTGAATGACCTTCGCAACCGCTCGAGCCTCCCTCTCGCGGCGCCGGCGTCGTGCACGATCCCCAGCCGGACATCCCCAACCGTCAGCTCGAGACGAGTTGGCAGCAGCGAGCGCACGGCCGCGTCGTCGGCGTTGCCGTGTACTGCCGCCACCTCGCCGATGCCGCGCAGCTGCTCCAGCATGCTGGCGGCGGTCAGATCACCCGCGTGGATGATCAGGTCCGCCGCCGCAGCCGCGACACGCACTCTGCAGGCAGCCTCCGGTTACCCCGGGGCAGGTGCTTGTCGGAGATGATCGCGATCGCTGGAGTAGCCACTGAAAGGATTCTCGCGGAAACCTGGCCCAAGACTTGGAGCCGGTCCGCGCGGCTTTGATCGCCAAGAGCACGCTAGGAGCTGGATCTCGACGCGCTCGTCAGCGGGCATCGCGGACTCGATGAGGTAGCGCAAGGCTCCCGACCTCAAGGCCGGAAAGGGCGGCAACGATCCCTTGAACGGTTCGGCTCCCGGGCCTCGAGCATTTCGCGGCAGCGCTTCTTCACGAGCACGGTTCGCAGCAGACAGTCCCCAGCTGCGCGTCGACGGGGCAGCGGAGCCGGTACCCGTTGAGGCCGCCACCGGAGGTTCGGATACTCCGAATCCGAGTACCCTTCCCGATGACGCGGCGCGAATCTCCGTCGCGTGTCTGCGGACGGGTCTATCCGATCGTTACCAATCGGCGTGCAGGCCACGCCCGACTTAGGAGTTTTAGTCAATGACTAATCGTTTGTCTCGCGCTCGTCTGCGCGCGCTGGCGGCTGGTGGTGTCGCGGCCGCGCTGGCAGTCGCGGTCGCGGTCGCGACATCCGCAAGAGCGGCGCCGCCGGCGCAGGCATCTTGCCAGGGCATCAGCTTCTCGGTGCTTCACAACGATCAGTCGGGCGGCGTGATCCTGCCCGCCGGCAAGTACACGGTCTCGAGCCCGAACCTCGGCTGCAAGACCGGGTCGAACTACTTCACAACGTTCTTGGACAAATACAACCACGCGATCCCGGGCTGGACGGGCAAGTCGATCGCCAAGGGCTGGGGCACCTACACCAAGAACAACAGCACGACACAGTTCACCGTGAAGTGGAGCAACGCGAAGGGCACTCCACTCGCCAGCTGCGCGACCTCGGCGCTGAAGGTGTCGCTCGGTCTGGCGAACGCGACCGCCGGTACGACGTTCTACCCACTGAAGTTCGTCAACAAGAGCAAGACCAGCTGCACCCTGCGCGGGTATCCGGGCGTCTCGGCGGTGACGAGCAGCGACAAGCAGATCGGCAGACCGGCATTGCGCATCCAATCCAAGTTCCGGACCGTCACGCTCGCCCCGGGCAAGCAGCAGAGCTCGTCGGTCGGCATCGTCGACACCGGCAGCTTTTCCGCGGCCAGCTGCAAGCCGGTCACGGCCGCCGGGCTGAGGATCATCCCGCCCGACCAGAGCCAGCCGGTGATGCTCAAGAAGAAGTTCTCGACCTGCTCGAGCACGGCCTCGACCTCGTTGCAGGTCAGCCCGGTCAAGTAGTCATTCTGCGCGGGTGTGCGCGACCCGCTGGTCGCGCACACCCAACGCTAGTGATCAGACGCGGTGGCCGGGACCAGCTTGGCGCTACCGCTTCAGTCTTCGATGGACTCAGAGCAGAAGTCGTGACACCATCCAAGCGGCTGGCGACGTGGCCGCAGGTTCGCGAAGGGAGGGTGTCTTGCCGGATCTGATGTTCCCCGCGGATCGCTAGTGGCTGCTCTCGACGCTTTGGGATGACGACTGGTCATGTCTCGGAGCCCCGGAGCAGCTAGTGGATGCAATTCGCGCGCAGTGCCCTCCAGCGCGTCGACGGCCGCCAGGGAGAGTGCTCTTGCGGTTCCCATGCTGGCCCCGGAGGCAAACGCGTGCTACTAGTAGTGCGGGCGATCGCGCGCATCGGGAGGACTCCCATCTTGCAAGCATCCACCCCCTATCTTGGAGCCGCCAGCGAGATCCCCGAGCTTCCCAGACCACGGCGACCCAGACTTTTTCGGGCTCCCCTGCATGTTCCGTGGGTGAGGTGAACGCGGTCGCGGGGTAGCGCGGCCGTCGTGGTCTGATCAAGCAGCGCCTGAGGGCGGGGGGTGCCCGCGAGACGTTTTGGCTGCTCACGCCGGGGTTGGCGCTGCTTGACAGTCGCCGCCGTCCGCGCTTTGGGGCAATGAGGTCGGGCGCTGGGAGCGCCCGACCTCCGGGCAGGAGGGGGCGCACGTCGCCGTGCTCCTACGGTTCCGGCTTCTGACAGTAGGAACCGATGTGAAGGGAGCGGTGGCGACGTGCGCCCGCTCAGGGTATGGAAGGCGCTGCTCGGGCTGCGCCGAACGGTGGTCGAGCAGGTCGATTTCGACGAGACCGACGGGTCGGTGGTGATCTCGGTCCGCGCCCGCGCGAAGGAACGCGACCGATGCCCGCACTGCCGGCGGCGCTGCCCGGGCTACGATCAGGGTGAGGGTCGCCGGCGGTGGCGGGCGCTGGATCTCGCGACCACGTTCTGCTTCCTGGAGGCCGACGCGCCGAGAGTCAACTGCCGCCGTCATGGGGTCGTGGTCGCGGGGGTGCCGTGGGCCAGGCACGACGCGGGGTTCACTCGCAGCTTCGAGGATCAGACCGCGTGGTTGACGGTCAACACGTCCAAGACGGCGGTGTCGGAGCTGATGCGTGTCGCGTGGCGGTCGGTCGGCTGGATCTGTGAGCGGGTAGCCGCCGAGGCCCAGGCGCAGCGCGACCTGTTCTCGGGGCTCAAGCGCCTGGG
>Ga0066790_10001364_pt1 | contig 10217 bp, 8 predicted proteins | sample OrgsoiDNA2013050_FD_70963 | JGI IMG/M metagenome (GOLD analysis project Ga0066790, IMG submission 70963) | Permafrost soil microbial communities from the Arctic, to analyse light accelerated degradation of dissolved organic matter (DOM) -... | ecosystem: Environmental > Terrestrial > Soil >...
CCACGGCACCCCCGCGATGCACGCCGCCGGACTGCACGGCGCCAACCTGCAGGACAAGGAGCAGCGCTTCGGGACGGCCGGGTCGGCGCTGTTCGTGGCCGCGGGCACGGCCAGCGGCGCTGGGGCCGTGAACAGCGGCGTCGAGGCGTTCACCGGGCTCGGGAGCGCGGTGGCGACGTCGAACATCATGACCGGCGAGGTGATCTTCGGCGGTCCCGGCTCGGGTCTGTTCGGAATGCTGCTGCTGGTCGTGCTCGCCGTGTTCATCGCCGGGCTGATGGTCGGGCGCACTCCGGAGTATCTGGGCAAGAAGCTGGGGGCGCGCGAGGTCAAACTGGCCGCGCTGGGCACGTTGTTCGTACCCGTAAGGGTGGCAACGTCGGCTCGCACGGAATCGCCTTCGCGGACATCGCCGGCGGCGTGGTGATGACGCTCGGTCGGTTCGTGCCGATCCTGTTCGTTCTCGCGCTCGCCGGCTCGCTCGCCCCAGGCCGGGTGACGCCGGCAGGCCTCGGGACGCTGCGCACCGACACACCCACGTTCGTCTTCCTCCTGATCGGGTTCGTGATCGTCTTCGCGCTGCTCAACTTCCTCGCTGCGCTGTTCCTGGGACCACTCGACCAGGCCCTGACACCGCATCTGTACCCGTAGGCGCGGGCAGCTGATCGAGGCCGGGATAGAGCCCGGCGACGATCCAGCCGATCGAGGCCCTCGCAGCGATCGGGCAGCGCCGAACCCGTCGCCGCCGCCATGCGGTAGTGTCGGAGCGGGGAGCCGCAGGACCGTTCCCGGTGGCGGAGAAGAGGTGGAAGGAGGCCTGATGGATCCACAACAGATCGGGGTCGGCATGCTCGGCTACGCGTTCATGGGCAAGGCGCACTCGAACGCCTACCGGACGATCGAGTACATGACCTGGCCGCCACCGCTACGCCCGGAGCTGGTGGCGATCGCCGGCCGCAACCAGGACGCAGTCGCCGAGGCGGCGCGCCGGTACGGCTTCGCCGAGCCGATCAGCGACTGGCGGGCGCTGGTGACCGACGACCGGATCGGCCTGCTCGACAACACGGGTCCGAACAACCTTCACGCGGAACCGACGATCGCCGCGGCGGAGGCCGGTAAGCACGTGCTGTGCGAGAAGCCACTCGGGCGCACCGCCGATGAGGCGTTCGAGATCTGGCGGCGCACCGCCGCGGCCGAGGTCAAGCACATGTGCGCGTTCAACTACCGCTTCGTCCCCGCGGTGCGCCTCGCCCGCGAGATGATCGAGGCCGGCGAGATCGGCGAGATCTATCACTTCCGCGCTCGCTATCTGCAGGAGTGGATCATCGATCCGAAGTTCGAGATGGTGTGGAGGCTGAACAAGGACGAGGCCGGCTCCGGCGCCCTTGGAGACCTCGGCGCGCACGTGGTCGACCTCGCGCGGTTCCTGGTTGGTGAGATCTCCGACGTGTCGGGTCTGACGCGCACGTTCATCAGCGATCGCCCCGGGGGCCACGTCGACGTCGACGATGCGTTCGAGTCGGTGGTCAGCTTCGAGAACGGCGCAGCCGGGACGATCGAGGCCTCGCGTCTCTGCCACGGACGACGGAATGCCATGACCTTCGAGATCAACGGCTCCAAGGGCTCGGTCGTGTTCGAGCTCGAGCGGCTCAACGAGCTCCAGGTGTACCTGGCCGGCTCGCGCCCCGGCGACCGCGCCCAGGGCTTCCGGCAGGTCCTCGTGAGCGAGGCCGACCACCCGTTCTGGGAGTGGTGGTGGCCGCAGGGTCACATCCTCGGCTGGGAGCACACCTTCGTGCACGAGATCCATCACCTGTTGCGGGTGATTGCCGACGACGGGGACGTGCGCCCCTACGGCGCAGACTTCGAAGACGGCTACCGTGCCGCCGAGGTGTGCGACGCGATCGTACGCTCCAGCGAGACCGGCCGGCGTGAAGAGATCAGCTACCGCAGCCTGTGAGGAGAACCCATGCCAGACCCATTCGCACCGGCGCCCGGTGACCGCTTCTCCTTCGGCCTGTGGACCGTGGGGCACCGCGGCCACGATCCGTTCGGACTGCCGACCCGGCCGCCGATCGAGCCCGAGGCGATCGTCAACCGCCTGGCTGAAGTGGGAGCGTGGGGAGTCTGCCTGCACGACGAGGACCTGATCCCGTTCGGCACGCCGGCCGCCGCACGCGACCGGGTCGTGGCCCGGTTCAAGCAGGCGGTGCAGAGCGCCGGCCTGGTCGTGTCGATGGCCACGGTCAACCTGTTCACACAGCCCGTCTTCCGCGACGGCGCCTTCACCGCTGCCGACCCCGCCGTCCGGCGCCTGGCGCTCTCGAAGGCGATGCAGTCGGTGGACATGGGCGCTGAGCTGGGGGCGCCGGTGTTCGTGCTGTGGGGCGGCCGTGAGGGCGTGGAGTCGGCCGCCGCCCGTGATCCTCGGCTGGCCCTCGAGCGCTATCGCGAGGCCGTCAACTTCCTGTGCGAGTACATCCGCTCCCAGGGCCTCGACATGCGGCTGGCGCTGGAGGCCAAGCCGAACGAGCCGCGCGGGCACATCTACCTGCCGACGACCGGCCACATGCTGCACTTCATCCAGATGCTCGCGCACCCCGAGATGGTCGGCGTGAACCCGGAGATGGCGCACGAGTCGATGGCCGGCCTGAGCTTCTCCGCCGCGGTCGGACAGGCGCTGTGGGCGGGCAAGCTGTTCCACATCGATCTCAACTCTCAGTACGGGCCGCGCTACGACCAGGACTTCCGGTTCGGAGCCGAGGAGCTGAAGGAGGCGTTCCTGACCGTGCGGCTGCTGGAGCGCGCGGGCTACAGCGGAGCGCGCCATTTCGACGCCCGCGCGTACCGGACCGAGGACGACGTCGACGTGTACGAGTCGTTCGCCCGTGGCTGCATCCGCAACTACAAGATCCTCGCCGCCAAGGCGGCCGCGTTCGACGCCGACGCAGAGATACTCGAGGCGTGTCGCGAGGCCGGCGCCGAGCAGCTGGCCGATGCGACGCCGTCCTTCTCCCCCGAGGAGGCCGACCGGATCCGCGCCGAGGACCAGCTGGGCGGCATCGACGTCGGCCGTGGCCGGCGGCACGAACACGCCGACCAAATGATGATCGAGCTGATCATGGGCGCTCGTTGAGCGCTCACAGCGGCCGGGCCAGCGCGGCTAGCGCTAGCTGAGCGCTCACAGCGGCCGCGCAGCCCCGAGATCACCAACCGGGTCGGCGGCTGCGCGGGCGCCAATGCTCGGGCAGCTCCGGGTGCTCGAGGAAGACGATGTGATCGTCCGTGCCCGAGGCCGCGAGCCCGTCCCAGACCCGCTGCAGCGCGTGCTCCGGATCGGGGGCCTCGACCGCGATGGTGAAGACCCCGACCTCGTCGGCCTCGCCGACCTCGGCTTCGGGCAGCACCGCGGCGAGCTGCTCCCGGGCCTCGCGGTCACGCGGCGTGCCGTAGTGCATGAGCAACATCGCCACCGTCTGCCGTGCCATCTCTGGTTTATTAGCAGCTTCCCGAACCGGAGGCGGGCATCGTCATGCCGACACAAACGGAGATCGCCGCCGTGAACGCGGCCGGCCTGGTCCAGGGGATCACGCTGGTCACATTCCCGGCGGCCAGCTCGATCTTCACCGCAAAGAGCGAGTACGCGCTCTCGAGCGGGCTCTACGGAGACATGTTCCTGCCGCAGGTCGCGGTGGCGATCGCGGCCTCCCTGCTCGGCCCGCGGCTCGCCCGCCGGCTGAGCTCGAAGAAGGTGCTGATCCTGGGGCTGGTCGCCAACACGGTGTCGATGGCGCTGCTGATCGCGAGCACCGCGGTCGAGCGTCATGAGGGCATCGCCTACCCGGTGCTGCTGCTGGCCACCGCGTTCCTGGGCCTCGGCTTCGGTCTCACAGTGCCCGTCCTGAACACCTACGCGTCGGTCTTCAACCCGGACCGGGTCGACCGGGCTGTGCTGGTGCTCAACGCCCTGCTCGGCCTCGGCACCGCGCTGGCGCCGGCGTTCGTGGCGATGTTCGTCGGGCTCGGCTTCTGGTGGGGCCTCCCGGTCCTGTCCCTGGTGCTGCTGATCATGCTGCTGGCGGTGACGCTGGGGCTGCCGCTGCGCACCGGCCCATCGACGGCCTCGGCGGCGCCGGCGACGGGCCCGGGCATCCCACGGCGCTTCTGGCTGTTCGCCGCCTTCGCGGTGCTCTACGGCATCTGTGAGACGATGAACGGCAACTGGTCGCAGCTGCAGATGACCACCCGGCTGGGCGCCTCGGCGACGAAGGCATCGCTGGCGCTGATGGCGTTCTGGGCGATGGTCACCGTGGGGCGGATCGGGTTCGCCGAGCTCGGACGCCGGCTCCCGACGCGGGTCGTCTACCACGTGCTGCCATTCGTGCTCGTGGCCACGTTCACCATCCTCGCCGCGCTGCCCGCGGGCGGCGCCGGACCCGGGATCCTGATCTTCGGGCTGGCCGGGTTGGGCTGCTCGGCGTTGCTGCCGCTGACGATCAGCTTCGGGCAGGAGCAGCTGACCGCGGTCTCCGCGGCGATGGCGGGCGGCGTGATCGCGTTCTACCAGCTGGGATACGGGCTCGCGGCCTTCGGCGTGGGCCCGCTGCAGCGGGCCGGCCTCAGCCTGTCGGCGATCTTCGGCGTGACGGCGATCGCGGCGGCGCTGATGGGAGCGCTGTCGTTCGTCGTCGCCCATGGCCGGCCGTCACCCGCCCGCCTGCATCCCCGGCCGCAGCCGGCGCCTGATCGGGGGTAGGGGCACCGGTGCCGGAGCCGGCCGGCTCGGGCGGCCGGCGGGAGTGCCGGGTTCAGGAACCGGAGGCTGCGGCCGGCGCAGCGCCGGGCTCAGGCGCCGGGCTCAGGCGCCGGGCGTGATGCCCCAGTCACTGGTGACGGTCTGGCCGGGCTCGAGCCTGACGAGCGCCTCACCGGTGCGCAGCGCGTTGGGGGGACAGCTCATCGGCTCGACTGCGAGGCTGCGCCGGTTCACGTCGGGAAGCGGGTCTCCGGTGAACACCATCAGGTACGGGTAGCCGGCGTCGACCCACAGCGACAGCCGGCTCATCCCCTCCGCATCCCGCAGGTGCACGCGCGCGATCCCGTCTTCGTCACGCTGCAGATCCGTGAATGCATGGTCGATGACCGCGCCGCCGATCGCCCGCGGTCGCCGGAAGTCGTACTCCGTGCCGTCGACCGGGTCCACCGCGACCGGGATGCCGTTCTCATCGGAGCGGACCATGCTCGAGGCCGGCACCTGCAGGACCACCTCATCGACGGTAGCCGGGCCGGCGCGCAGATACGGATGTGCGCCGCATCCGTACGGGCACACCCGTTCCCCGACATTGGTGGCGCTCGTCCGCACCCGCAGGCCGGACTCAAGGAGCGCGTACTCGACCCTCAGCGCGAGCGTGAACGGATATCCCGGCGCCGGCGGGAGAAGGTGCTCCAGCACCACCCGGTGCGGCTCTCGTTCGACGGCCGTCCATGCGACCCAGCGGACCAGGCCGTGGATCGCGTTCTGTCGCTCCGGCTCGTTGAGCGCCAGCTGATGGTGCTGCCCATCGAACTCGTAGCTGCCGTGCTGCACCCGGTTCGGCCACGGAATCAGGAGCTGCCCGCGCCCGGACCTGCTCATCTGGTCAGGCTCGTACCCATCGAGCAGCTCCCGACCGACCGCGGAGTAGGAGCGCAGGCCGGCGCCGACCTCCACCACCCCGGCGCGCTGCTCGCCGAGGGCGATCTCGAACTGCTCGCCGGAAGGGGCGTTCATGGGTGACCGATCGAGGACGTGATGCTCACCCTAGCGGTGCCGGGCCACATCAGGTACACCGCCGTCACCGCCATCACCCCTTTCGGATGATGCGCCGGAAGGAGGAACAACCCAGCGTGTGCCGCGTACCCGTAGTGGCCTGCGCGGCCGTCCTCAAACGGAATCCAGGAGCGTACTAGTGACTCGATCTTCCGCGGTTGCCGACCAGCCCAGGGCTGCGCCGACCGGTACCCGGCAATCCGGAGAGGGCTCCGAGGGAGACGTGCTCGTCGCCTTCGGCATCACCGGAGACCTGGCCAAGGTGATGACCTTCCGCTCCTTGTACCGGCTCGAGCGTCGCGGCCTCCTGAACTGCCCCATCGTCGGGGTCGCGGTGGAGGACTGGACCGCCGACCAGTTGCGTGCCCGCGCGCGGGAGTCGATCCAGGAAACCGGCGAGACGATCGACGAAGAGGTCTTCAAGCGCTTCGCCGCGCGCCTGTCATACGTGAGCGGCGACTTCTCCGACAGCGTGACGTTCGGCAAGCTCGGCAAGGCGATCGCCGGGGCCAAGGCGCCGGTGTTCTACCTCGAGGTTCCCCCGTTCCTATTCGGCACCGTGGTCAAGGGCCTGGCCGAGGCTGGGCTCACCGACGGGGCCCGCGTGGTGGTGGAGAAGCCATTCGGCCACGACTCGACCTCTGCCACCGCGCTCAACGACGAGCTGCACCAGTACATCGACGAGTCCCAGCTGTACCGAATCGATCACTTCCTGGGCAAGATGGGCCTGCAGGAGTTCCTCTACATCCGCTTCGCCAATTCGATGCTGGAGCCGGTCTGGAACCGCAACCACGTCGAGCTGGTGGAGATCACGATGGCCGAGGCCTTCGACGTAGCGGATCGCGGGCACTTCTACGACCCGGTGGGCGCGCTGCGGGACGTGGTCGTCAATCACCTCATGCAGCTGCTGGCGGCCGCCGCAATGGAGGCGCCGGCGGGTAACGACGCCGAGACGCTGAAGAACGCCAAGTTCGCCGTGTTCCGATCCATGCCCGCTGCCGACCCGGCCCACTACGTGCGCGGCCAGTACGACGGCTACCTCGACGTCAAGGGCGTGGCCCCGAACTCGACCACCGAAACCTATGCGGCGATGCGGCTGGAGATCGACAACTGGCGCTGGGCCGGTGTTCCCTTCTACATCCGTACGGGCAAATGCCTCCCCGTCACTCAGACGGAGGTCCGGCTGGTGTTCAAGCGCCCGCCGCGGCTGGGCTTCGTGAGCACCCACAAGCACTCCCCCAAGCCGGCTCAGTTCGTGGTCAAGCTCGATCCCACCACCGGGATCCGGCTGGTCCTGGATGCGCGGCGCGCCGGCGCCACGGCTCCGGACGCGATCACGCTGGACATGGAGTTCGCCGAGGAGGGTGGCGAGGGACCGACCCCGTACGAGGTGCTGCTGAGCGATGCGCTCGCCGGCCGCAGCGCCAACTTCACGCGCTGGGACAGCGTCGAAGAGACGTGGAGGGTCATGCAGCCGCTGCTCGACACCCCGCCGCCGGTGCATACGTACGCCAGGGGCTCCTGGGGGCCGGAGGAAGCCGACCGGCTCGTGACGGGCTTCGGGCGCTGGCAGGGACCGTGGGTGGAGTCGTGAGCACGGCAGCGTCCAAGCCCACGTCGAAATCAAAGCCGGCCGCCGACGGCCCCGGGGCGCGGGCCGGCCGAGGGGTGGCCAGCGCCGCGGCACCATCCCCGTTTCCCCCGATCGCCGATTTCGCCTTCCTCTCCAACTGTCACACCAGCGCGCTGATCGCCCCCGATGGAAGCGTCGGCTGGATGTCCGTTCCCTCGTTCGATGCGCCGAGCGTGTTCGCGACCCTGCTCGATCGCGAGGCGGGATCGTTCCGGATCGGCCCGTTCGGTATCAACGTCCCGACCACGCGTTACTACGAGGCCGGGACGAACACGCTGATCACGATGTGGCACACCCCGAGCGGTTGGGTCCGGGTGCGCGACTCGCTGACGATGGGACCGCGGCGCGGGGAGGATGAGGTGACGCCGCACACGCGTCCCCCGGCCGACATCGACGGCGATCATCTGCTCGTGAGGACGGTGGAGTGCGTCGGCGGCTTCGTCGAGATCGAGCTCGTCTGCGAGCCCGTGTTCGACTACGGACGGGCGGCCGCCGAATGGACGCTGGTCGGCGACGACCGCCACACCGCCGACGCGACCGGAGCCGAACTGACGATGCGGCTGCGGACCGACATGGCGCTGGGGATCGAGGGCGGCCGAGTGCGCGCGCGCCACCAGCTGCACGAGGGCGAGAAGCTCTACTGCGCGCTCTCCTGGGCCGAGCAGTTCGACGCCCCGGCCAGCGTGGCGGAGGCCGAGATGCGACTGGACAGGACGACCCACTTCTGGCGCGGCTGGCTGTCAGGAGCGCGCGCCCCCGACCACCGCTGGCGCCACGTCATCGAGCGCTCGATCCTGACCATCAAGGGACTGACCTACATGCCGACCGGCGCCACGGTCGCGGCGGCCACGACCTCCCTGCCCGAGACGCCGGGCGGAGAGCGCAACTGGGACTACCGCTACACCTGGATCCGCGACGCCACCTTCACGCTGCAGGCGCTGCACTGGATGAACCTCGACTGGGAGGCGGACGAGTTCATGCAGTTCGTCGCCGACCTCGAGACCGATAAGGACGGCGCGCTGCAGATCATGTACGGGATCGACGGCCGCCGCGACCTGAGCGAATGGACCGTCGACGAGCTCTCCGGCTACGCCGGCGCCCGGCCGGTCCGCGTGGGCAACGGCGCCTTCAACCAGCGCCAGAACGACGTCTTCGGCGCCGCGCTCGACTCGATCCTGCTGCACACCCGGCGCAGCCAGCGGCTGCCGAGGGCCCTGTGGCCGATCGTGATCGCCCAGGCCGAGTGCGCCACGGCCGTGTGGCGCAATCCCGACCAGGGGATCTGGGAGGCTCGCGGCGAGCCCCAGGACTACGTGTCCTCGAAGCTGATGTGCTGGGTGGCGCTCGATCGCGCGGCCCAGCTGGCGGCGATCCGAGGCGACGACGAACGCCAGGCCAAGTGGCACGAGACGGCGGAGGAGATCAAGGCCGACATCCTCGAGCATGGGGTCGATAAGCGCGGGGTCCTGCGCCAGCACTACGGGACCGACTCGCTGGACGCATCGACGCTGCTGGCGGCGCTGTTCGGGTTCCTGCCCGCCGGCGACAAGCGACTCCGGGCGAGCGTGCTGGCAATCGCCGACGAGCTGACCGAGGACGGCTTCGTGCTGCGCTACCGGACCGAGGAGACCGACGATGGACTGTCGGGCAAGGAGGGGACGTTCCTGATCTGCTCGTTCTGGCTGGTGTCGGCGCTGGCGGTGATCGGGGAGATGCAGCGCGCGGTGGATCTGATGGAGCGCCTGCTCCGCGTGGCCTCGCCCCTGGGCCTGTTCGCAGAGGAGTTCGACACCGAGACGGGCCGGCATCTGGGGAACTTCCCGCAGGCCTTCTCCCATCTGGCCCTGATCGAGGCAGGCGCGCGCATCATCCTGGCGGAGCGACTGGAGGAGTTCATCTGATGGACCGCTACGACGTGATCATCATCGGAAGCGGCGCCGGCGGAGGGACCCTGGCCAGGCACCTCGCGCCGTCCGGCAAGCGCATCCTGGTGCTCGAGCGCGGCAGCTGGCTGCCCCGCGAGCCCGAGAACTGGCTCGCCGAGGAGGTGTTCGTGGAGAATCGCTACATCTCCCCGGAGACGTGGTACGACGGCGACGAGAAGCCCTTCCAGCCGCAGGTGCACTACTTCGTCGGGGGAGCCACCAAACTTTACGGGGCAGCTCTCTACCGCCTGCGCGAGCGGGATTTCGGCGAGCTGCGACACCACGACGGCATCTCGCCGGCGTGGCCGATCAGCTACGACGAGATGGAGCCGTTCTATACTCGCGCGGAGCAGTACTACCACGTCCACGGCGCGCGCGGAGAGGATCCCACCGACCCGCCGGCCAGCGCCGAGTATCCGTTTCCGGCGGTCTCGCACGAGCCCCGGATGCAGCAGCTTCACGACGACTTCGCCGCCGCCGGGCTGCACCCCTTCCATGCGCCCTGCGGGGTCATGCTCAACGAGGCCAACATGGCCTACAGCGCCTGTGTGCGCTGCCAGGACTGTGACGGCTTCCCCTGCCTGGTGCACGCGAAGTCCGATGCCGAGGTGCTCGGAGTCAGGCCCGCGCTCGAGCATCCGAACGTGACCCTGCTCACGAACACGCAGGTCGTGCGCCTCGAGACCAACCCGGCCGGTACCGAGGTGACCGGCGTGGTCACGCTGCGCGATGGTCATCAGGAGACATTCGCCGCCGACCTGGTGGTCGTCTCCTGCGGCGCCGCCAACTCCGCTCAGCTGCTCCTGTCCTCGGCCAACGACCAGCACCCCAATGGCCTCGCCAACGGCTC
>Ga0066790_10001366_pt1 | contig 10213 bp, 8 predicted proteins | sample OrgsoiDNA2013050_FD_70963 | JGI IMG/M metagenome (GOLD analysis project Ga0066790, IMG submission 70963) | Permafrost soil microbial communities from the Arctic, to analyse light accelerated degradation of dissolved organic matter (DOM) -... | ecosystem: Environmental > Terrestrial > Soil >...
CTGCGCGCCGCCGCGCAGCGCAAGCGCGAGGCCGCGACCCAACGCGCCGAAACCGCGCTCAACGAGCTGATCGCCAGCCGCGAGCCGATCACCTTCCGCGGACTGGCCAAGACCGCAGGTGTGTCGATCGACTTCCTATACCGCTCGCCCTTGCGCGCGCGCATCGAGAAGCTGCGCTCGGAGCGAGACAGCGCCCCGCCCGCGCCGCGCTCCATCGATGTCGGCGACACCGCGACGCAAAGCAACGTGGTGCGTGCGCTCACCGCGCAAATCGCTGAGCTCAAACAGCGCCACCGCGCCCAGACCGAGCACCTGCAGGCTGCGCTCGCCGCCGCGCAGGGCGAGAACCTCGACCTGCGCCGCCAGCTCGGGCGCCAGGGCCGGACGGCGGCCGCCTGACCACCCGTTCCCCGCCGGCGGCAGCCACCAGCTCGACTGAGCTGTCTCATGGCATTAGCTGCAGCCGCTCACGCCACCTTCCCACTCGCCAGGGAGTTGGGCCCCTTCGCCGGCTCCGGCGGGGCGCGACGACAGACCTGCGTTCCGCGCATAGGGAGACAGCGACTGGGTGCGCGGAGAGCCACGTCCGCACATGAAAGCGGGGCCGGGCCGGGACGAGCGCTCGCGTGGCACCGCATAGGTCGGGGCTCGAGCGGGCTCTGCGTCGAAAGCGGGCCAGCGGACAGCGGCGTATCGCACCCGCGCCGTCGCGCCGGCTGCTCGTCGTGATTGGCGGAGGGGGCGACCTTGTGGTCGCCCGCCAAACCTCGAGTCCTCGTTTCAGGGCAGCGACACGGTGCCGGTCAAGGTGATGACTCCCTGAGCGGCGGCGAAGTTGGTCGAGCAGCTGCCGTGCACTACCTGCTCGATGACCGCGTCACGTTCGGTTGCGCGCCCCGATCCGCTGATGCCTTTGAATGCGCCGGTGCCTTGGGCGATCGTGTAACTGAATCTCGAGGACGCGGTCTGCATGCAGGCGGTCGCCGTCTCGGTCTTGGTGACCTGCGGGTGTGGCTTGTTGCGCTCGAGCATGATCGTGCCTGAGGAGAGGTGCAGCGTCAGCCCGCCCTTGTGCTCGTGGGTGGCGATGCCGCCGTCGATGAAGGCGCCCGTGGCGATGACGCTGTAAACCGGCTTCGTGGCGACCGTCGAGGTGGTCATCAGGGTGAACCGCTCGTTCTTGGTCGTGGCGGTCGCGCCGGCGGCGCCCGTGATCGCGATTACCGCCGCTGCTGCGGCGGCCCCGGCTACCGGGATGATGTTCCTCTTGCGCATTTTCGACTCCTTCTGCTGGCCCGGGGGCCGTTGGTCGGTTGATGGCAAGAAGCGTCGCTTCGGGGGAGCTGGCTGTCGTCGGCTTGGCGGCCGATTCGGGGTTCCCCGCGAGCCGATCTGCGGCGGCCGTCTGGTGTACGTGAACACCCTGCGGTGTCATCCTGGGGGATGACCGCGGATCCTCGTTTCAGACGACGCCAGCGGCACGGTTCGGCGCTAGTTTCCACGCATGGCCTTCCGGCGTCGACGCTCCCCGAGATCACGACAGATCGACTGGGTGCGAGTCGATTACCTGGTCGCGCTGGCGCTGCTGGCCGAAATCGAGCTCCAGGTCTGGCTGTCTAGGGGAATCCCTGATCGGCTGACGGCGACGCTCGTCGGCGTGGTGATCGCGCTGGCGGTGGCGTTCCGGCGCCGCTGGCCGCTGCGGGGGATGCTCGTGCTGATCGCGGTGCTGGTGGTCAGGACGGTTGTCGGCGCCGGCGGGGGGTCGCATCAGCCGGTCGGCGTGATGCCCGCGTTGATCCTGCTGGTCTACGGGATGGGCGCCTTCGCGCCTCCGCGGCGGTCGCTATGGGTACTGGCGCTCCTGGTCGTGGTCAGCGGCGCCAACAACCTGAGCAAGCCCGGAAACGGGCTCACCCAAGCCGTCGTTTCCGCGATCATTGTGGTGCTGGTGCCGTACGCGCTCGGTCGCTGGATACGTGCCCGCGCTGCCCGGGCGCAGATCGATCGCGGGCACGCAGAGCGCCTGGACGCGACGCGGGAGCTGACCGCGCAGACGGCGGCGCACGAGGAGCGGACGCGGATCGCCCGGGAGCTGCACGACGTGATCGCGCACAGCGTGTCGCTGATGGTCATCCAGGCCGGCGGCGCGCGGCTGGTGATGGACGCCGAGCCGGATCGTGCCGATGAGTCGCTGCTCAGCGTCGAGCGCGCGGGTCGGGATGCGCTGGCCGAGATGCGCGCCCTGTTGGGCGCACTCGGCGACGGTCGCGATCCCCGCGCGCTGGCGCCGCAGCCCGGGCTCGCCGAGATCGACGGACTCCTCGCGGCTGCACGAGAGTCGGGCGTGCAGGCCGATCTGCACGTCGACGGTGAACCGGCGACAGTCTCTGCGGCGCTGGATCTGTGCGCGTATCGGATCATCCAGGAGGCGCTGACGAACGCGATCAAGCACGCGGCCCCGGCACGCGCCGATGTCCGGCTCCACTGGCAGTCGGGCGCGCTGGAGTTGGAGATCTCCGACGACGGCCGCGGGTCGGGCGCGGTAAACGGCGCCGGCGGCGGGCATGGGATCGCCGGCATGCGTGAACGGGTGGCCTTGCACGGTGGCAGCGTCGACGCCGGGCCGCGCGCGGGCGGCGGCTTTGCTGTGCGCGCCCAGCTCCCGCTCGCTGAGGAGCTCGCACGATGACCGCGCTGAGAGCCCGCGTCGCTGCCCTTGATCCGATCCGCCTCGACGCGATCCTCGCGGTCGCGGCGATCATCGCGCTCGAGCTCCAATGCTCGCTCGGTCGGGGGATCTCGGACGTGCAGCGGCTTGTCACCGTGCTCGCGTGCGTGCTGTACGCGGGACCGATCGCCGTCCGCCGCCGCGCTCCAGGCCTCGCGCTCCTGTTCTGCGCGATGGTCGCGGCGATCCAGACGCCGCTCGACGGCCAGCTGCCTTCGGGGTCGTTCAGCGGGACCGCCGGAGATGTGATGCCAGCGCTCGTGCTGCTCGTGCTCGGCTACGCTGCCGGCGCCTGGCTCGATACACGCCGGGGCGCCGCCGCGATGCTGACCTCCACGGCGCTCGTCTTCATTTGCTCGTATCTGCCGGATGGTGGCGGCGCGCCGGCCGGGTTGGGCACGACCGCTCAGACATTCTTCTACGCCGCGGTGATGGTCGTGCCCGGCTGGCTTGCTGGGCGCCTCTCGCGCGCGCAGGGCCGCCGCAGCGCCGGCTTCAAGGAGCTTGCCGCTGTCGCCGCGGCGGAGCAGGTCGCGCGGCGGTCCGCGGCGATCGCCTCCGAGCGCGAACGGATCGGAGGCGAGCTCCAGGACATCATCGCCCACAGCGTCAGCGTGATGGTCGTCCAGGCCGGCAGCGCCAGGCTGCTGCTCCGCAGCGACCCCGACCGGGCGCGTGCATCTATCCTGAACGTCGAAAACACCGGACGTGGCGCGCTCGCTGACCTGCGCCGGCTGCTCGGGATGCTGCGCAAGGACGACGACCCGCGCGCGCTGAGCCCGCAACCCGGACTGAAGCAACTCCCCTTGCTGATCGACTCCTGTCGCGAGAGCGGCTTGGCTTGCGAGCTTCGCACCGAGGGCAACCCGATCAATCTCACCCCCGGAGTCGACCTGGTCGCTTACCGCGTGATCGAGGCTGCATTGCGCGCGGCCGCCGACCAGCGGCTCTCCCACGGAGTCCTCACCGTCCGCTACGCGATCGCAGCGCTTGAGCTCGACATCAGTGGCGACGGCGAGATCCCGGGCTTCGACGAGCGCCTGCGGGCGATCGCCGACCGGGTCGCGCTCTACGACGGCACCCTGCGCACGGCGAGCACGCGTGGGAGAGGATTCGAGCTGCAAGCCCGCCTCCCGACTCGGACCGCAGTGGCGGTATGACGATCAAAGTGCTGATCGCCGACGACCAGGCACTCGTCCGCGCCGGCTTCAGGATGATCCTCGAGACCGACCCCGACGTGCGCGTCGTCGCGGAGGCCGACGAGGGGGCGGGAGCGGTCGAGGCGGCCCTGCGGACGCGGCCCGACATCGCGCTGATGGACATCCGGATGCCCGGGATGGACGGCCTCGAGGCGACGCGCCGGATCATGGCCGCGCCGAGCCCGCCGCGCGTGCTGATCCTCACCACCTTCGACCTCGACGAGTACGTGTTCGACGCCCTCGCCGCGGGCGCGAGCGGCTTCCTGCTCAAGGACGTCGCGCCCGAGAAACTCCTCGCCGGGATCCGGATCATCGCGCAGGGAGACTCGCTGCTCTCCCCGTCCGTGACCCGCCGGCTTATCGAGTCCTTCGTCCGCGACGGGCGGCAGTCGCGCGAGCCGCCGCCGGTCCTCGAGGAGCTGACGCCGCGCGAACTGGAGATCCTCCAGCTGGTCGCCCGCGGCCTGTCCAACTCCGAGATCGCCGAGCAGCTCGTCGTCTCCAGCACCACGATCAAGACCCACGTCGCGCGCGTCTTGATGAAGCTCGCCCTCCGCGACCGCATCCAGGCCGTGGTGTTCGCCTACGAAAACGGGGTCATTCGACCTGGCGCGGAGCCGTAGTCCTGCACCGCAACAGGCGCATCAATTGCCCGTGATCGAACATGGCTCACCCCGCGTTTGGGATGCTTGCCAGCTGCGACCCACGGGTAAGCGCTCGACGAGCACCGGCACGGACATTGATGCAGGTCCGCGCGCGGACCCGCTCATCGCCAGGAGGAAGACGCGTCCCGGGGCTCGGGGCCGATCCGATCAGAACGCGCCGACCTCCCCTGCAGTCCGCGCGCAGCAGGGCGGCGCCCAGTCGCGACGAGATGCGCGTCCCATTACAAATGCGAGAGCGCGGCGCCGCTCGGGACAGCTGCTCCTCGTCCGTTTCAGCAGGGAGGCTCCGGTTGCGCGACGGGCCAACGGTGACCAGGGATGCCGAGCGGTTTTCTGCGCACGGCGGCGCTAGCGCGCGACGGGTTCCAGCACCCACCGCGCGAAGTCGGCAGGACCCACGTTGCTACCACACAGGATCGTGGTGACGCGCCGCCCGGCGAACCGCCCAGGTTCCTCGAGGACGGCGGCGACCCCAAGCGCTGCGGACGGCTCGACGACGAGTCCCGCGTGCTCATAGAGCATCCGCATGCCGACCTTGATCGAATCCTCGCGAACGAGCATCACATCGTCGAGCACGACGAGCAGGTCGTCCAACACCTCGGGGATCGGACAGCGTCCTGCGACGCCGTCGGCGATCGTCTCGATGCGGTCCGTCTCGACCACTGTTCGCTGACGCCACGACAGCGCCATCGCGGGCGCACCAACGGGCTGGATTCCGATCACCTCCACGTGCTCGGCGAGCGAGCGCACGGCGTAGCCTACGCCGCTGGCCATCGCTCCGCCGCCGACAGCCACGAGCACGACGTCGAGCCCCGGATCGTCTCGGACGAGCTCGAGGCCGATCGTGGCGGCGCCCTCGCAGGTCGCGAGATCCAAGCTGTCCTCGACCAGATAAGCGCGACCCGCCTCCGCGATCTCGCGCGCCAGCAGCCGGGCGTCTTCGATGTCCTCGCCATCGATCCGCACATCCGCGCCGAAGGCGGCGATCTGGCGCAGCTTGAGCGGGTTTGTAGTTCTCGCCGCCACGACGGTGACCTCCAGGCCTCGATGCCGGCCGCTGTAGGCCAGTGCCTGCCCGAGATTGCCGGCGCTCGCGCACACCACGCGTGATGCCCCCTTCTCGCGGGCCACGGCTGCCACCGTCTCGGTGCCGCGCCCCTTGAAGCTCCGGACCGGGTTGAGCGTCTCGACCTTCAACGTGACCGAGCACCCGAGCGCCCGGCCGAGCGGCGCGCACGGCAGCGCCGGCGTGTCGAGGAACGCGGGATCGATCTCGCCGACCGCAGCGCGGACCCGATCGAGCCCGAGCCGAACGCGGTCGAGGCCACTCACGACCCGCAGCATGCCACGCCCGCGCCAGGCCGGCGCACGGGAAGCGACCGGACTCCGCGCCGACGCTCGCTGGGAACGAACACGAGCGCGTCGACCCCTTTGGCCTTGAGTACCGCGAGCCCAGCGATGCAGGTGTCTTGCCGGCGCGCGGCCCCGCCCTCGTATTCGCCAACAGCAGGTCGCCGACTCGTGACGGGACGGCGCTGGACCGCTGCGGCCGCGGCGACACCTCAGATATCTGAGCCGGCAGCGAGGCGAGCAGCTCGCGGTCCAGGACGACGTCACAACGGAGACAGCGGCTTCAACTACGTTGGAACGGGAATCTAACCTGGGGCGGCAACACCAGCTGTAGGCGCTCAGGCTACTTTCCCATTTTTGAAATGTAGTTGAACCCTGTTGGGTGCGGGACGCGAGTTGTTGACCGGCTGGCGAGACCTCCTGTGAGCCTGGCGTTTGTGTAGCCGGCGGTTTGCCGTAATGCGTGTGCGTGCTCGAGAAGCTCGGTGTAGAGGTGGTCGAACTCGGGATCAGTGCGGCGGTGGTAGGCGACGCTCGCTCGGGTGTTCACTGGTCGCGCGGCCGGACGGTCGTGAATGGAGGTGATCTCGCGCCAGTCGAGATCGGTGTGAGTTCTGCACGCGACCATGCTGGCGCGGAGTGCGAGGTCGCTGCCGAAGCGAGGCACGAAGAGCTCGAGAGCGCGAGGGTTGATCGCCGTCGCGACCGCGATCATGCGCTGGTGGTGCGGCGCGGCGGGTGGGGTCGGAGCGGGTGTGTCCAAGGCCTCGATCGCGCGCGTGAGCTGCTTGAGTTCGGTGGCGAGTTGCGGCGTCGGCGCGAGGGTGTCGCGGTATGCGCGATGGTTGTCACCGAGTCGGCCGGGGTCGCCCTGCAGGACGGAGGCGATCACGGCCGGAGATGCGAGCGCGGCTTCTTGCAGCAGCGCGGCCGCGAGGAGGCGAGCGTGAGCGACGGCCGCTGGACTGGCCGCTCCGGACGGCGGTGTCGTGATGGTGGCGATGTCGACACCGGAGTGCGCGCTTGTGTGCGCGAGAATCCGCTGACAGATCAGGGGATTGATCGTGGTCAGGTAGTAGTTGTCGGCGAGGTGTCCATTGCGGTGAAGCGCGACCGCGAACCGGGTCGGGACGGTTTCGTATTGGCCGGGCGGGGTGGTGAGCAGGATGTCGCCGAGCAGTAGGAGCCGGTCGCGCAGCGCCGGGATGACCGAGCGAACGAACGCGAAGTGGTGGCGCAGTTCTGGGCACGGGAGCGCGAGCGGCGCGGCGTGCTCGTGGCCGCTGGTGAGCTGGCACCACAACCACACCGACGCGCGGCTGCGGCGCCTCGGTCGGTCCCTGCGGCGGCTTGGCGGCAGCGGGTCGGGTTGAAGCAGCCGCCAAGTCTGCGCGTCGATGCCGGTCCAGTTGGTGAGATGCGCTCGGCGCTGTTTGTGGTCGATCAGGCCGCGGGTGGCGTGCTGGTTGGCGATCTGTTTGATCCGTCGGGCGACTTCGTCGAAGCGACCGACCCGGCGTAGCTTGGCGAATGTCGTGTTATCTCCGTCGTGGATGAAGCGCTCGGGCAGATCGAGGTATCGGATGGCGTCCTGCCAGCCCAGCGGCGTGAGCATGCGTGCCAAGAGGAGCGAGCAGAAGCGCCGGCCGACCGGTGGGGAGCAGTGAGTAGGGGTGAGCAGTTCGGCCAGCTCGCGCTCGTAGTCGGATGCCCAGAACAGCTGGGGCACATGCCGGGGTTCAAGCGTTGGGTCGAGATCACCGGGGCGCCGGTGGTTGCGCGCGGACAATCCCATGCGGCTGGCCGCGTTCGCCCAAGCGCTCTCGCTAACCGCGCGCTGCAGCGCCGCGCCAAGCGGCGGCGACACGCGGCGCAGCGTCCAGCGGTGCAGCCGCTCGCCGGTCTCGCGATAGCGGCGATCGATCAGCTCACGCAGCGCGGCCGCGAGAGCATCTCCGTCGGGAAGGTTGGCCAGCGCATGAACTGTTGGTAGAACGCTCGCGACCACGTGCGGGTCGTGCAATATCGGGAGGTAACTTCGCCGGCACGATGGCGATGCCGCCTCTGGTCGTGGGCGCATGTAGAGGATGTTGGCGAGTACTCGCAGGTCGCGCAGATACCCGGGCGGATCGAGCTGATCTCCGGCGAGCAGCGGCTGCACCCCCTCGTCAAAGAGCGCGTTGATGCTCCGCTGGGCGCTCACCAGCTCTTCGGCGACACTGATGGTGGGGACCGCCGTGAATGCTGCGCGGCAGAGCTGGCGCTGGTGAGCGGGCGGGCAGCGGGCGGGGTCGCTGAGCCGGCCTTGGCGATCACGCGCCCATGCTGCCCGCCGATCGATCCCCGCCGTGGCGCCGCACTGCGGGCAGCGATGGTGAAGCAGCTCGTGGTGGCGCACGCAAACGACGCTCCAGCCGAGCTACCAGCGCAACTACCAGACACCGTCCTCGCGCAGGCACCGCGGGCAGAATCGGGAGTTCCAGACCAGCACTTCCCGCGCCGGCACCTCGCGCCTGAGCCTGTCCGGACCCGCGAGCGAGGCTCGCGGGAACGCACGACCCGCGTAGCGCGCGAGCAGCATCAGCTTGAGCCGGTCGGGCTGGATTCCGGTCACGGACGACACGCGCGCGAGTTGCTCCGGGGAGAGCGACAAGCCGTAGCACCGACGGGTATGTAGCGGCCGGCGGGATCCTCGAGGCCGAGCGCGCGCAGGAGATCGCCGGGATGGAACTGGAACGTGTGCGAGTACCGGGCGAGGTAGCCAGGGAGGTTTTCGCCCTCGATCGGAGAAAGCCGGAGCGGGAGTGTCCTCACGTCGCTTGGCGCGGCTGCTGGCGTCCGGCGCCAACCTCGGCGGCGTAGCCGATATCGATGCCGTCCATCAGCTTGCGCGTGATCCGCTCCATGCCGGTGTCGATCGCTTCCGCGGTGGCCTCGGTCAGCAGCTGGGTCAGCGAGCCGATCACGCCCTGGGTCCGCCGCCGTCGAGGGTCAAGCCGAGCTCGGAAGCCTGCTACCAGGAGTCGCGCTGCCCAACCCGCTGAACTACGACCAGACCACCGCCGGGCTGTTCGAGCACCTGGCCGACCCGTATTTGCCGCCGGACGTTCGGCTGCGCCTGAGCGTACTTTTGCAGCTCGTCTCGGTCGACCAGATCGCCAGCACGCTCGGCGTCACGACCGCGCAGGCGATCCAGACGTTCAACCCGCACCGATCCTCGACATCATCGCCGCCGGCCAACACTTGCCATAGCCGCCGGTCGCTCCTGCTGGTGTGTGGCGACGCGCAGCGATCGCTGAGACGACCGGCGGCAGTTACGAAGCAAAGCTGACCAGCTTGAGACAGCCGCCCCCAAGGCACTGTCATTCGACCGTCATTCTACACCGGCTGTAGGTGCGCGCTTCGATGACAGTGGTTTGGCCAGCTAGATGACAGCGGTTGGTCACGGCGTGACAGCGGCGGAACGCGACGCCCCCGTAGACGGCCGACCAACGCGCTCATGGGATTGGGGCGAGTCAGCGTCGGCTTGGTCTGTGGCCTGAGGGCGCCTCGAACGGGACTGTTATTCGACCGTCGCTCTACAGCAGCAGTTTGGTGTGGCTGGACACTTCGACGGCAGCAGTTTGGTCAGCCGGATGAGAGCGTTTGGTCAGCGGCTGACAGTGCCTCGACGACGGCCTGGAGCGTCAGAGTGATCTGGGGCCATCAGCCACGGGGCTGCTGCCCGGGGGGAGCCAGGCGAACACCTGTTCGCCGACGCGTGTCCGCTGTCGTTCGACCGACGTTCTACACGATTCTCGGATGTTTGTCAGTGCAATTCACACGCGATGACACTGGATCGGCTCACATCGATGTCAGTGGATCAGGGGTGTTGCGACGACGTGCGCGGCCCGCCAGCTAGGCTCTGCCGGCGATGACGATCGACGAGCTGCGCCGCCAGATCGAACGGCGGCTGGCAGAGGCGCGCGAGGAAGCCGAGCGGCTCCAGGCGGCCCTTGACGCGCTCGGACATGGAGCTGGCAACGCGCCGCCGGTCGACGCCGCGAAGCCCAACCGCCGACCACGACCTTGAAGCGAGTCGGAGGCGTCGACGCACTCCTCGAGGCGCAACCCGCCAAGCCGTTCTGGAGGCGCCCGCCGGCGGGACCGCGATGACCGCCGGACAGCTCGCCACGACGACTGGACTCCCGCGCGAGCGGATCGCTCCAGAGCTCTCCAAGCTCGTCAAGACCGGCGAGCTCGTCAAAGCCGACCGCGGCTACAAGACA
>Ga0066790_10001371_pt1 | contig 10200 bp, 10 predicted proteins | sample OrgsoiDNA2013050_FD_70963 | JGI IMG/M metagenome (GOLD analysis project Ga0066790, IMG submission 70963) | Permafrost soil microbial communities from the Arctic, to analyse light accelerated degradation of dissolved organic matter (DOM) -... | ecosystem: Environmental > Terrestrial > Soil >...
CGATGACCAGCCCGCCGGTCCGCGCGGCCCACTCCACCACCCAGGTCCGCCGGGGCGCGGCGAGCGCCATCCCGAGCGGGAACTGGTGCGCGGGCGTCAGCAGCACGGCGTCGGCGCTGCCGGCTTCGCCGACCGCCGCCCCCTCGGCGTCGACGGGCAGCGTGGTCAGGCGCAGCCCGCGGGCGGCGGCCGCCTCGCGGTGGACAGCCAGGCTGTAAGCCTCGGTGGCCAGGACCGTTGCGCCGCGCGCCCGCAGCGCCTGGCACAGCAGCCCGAATCCCGCAGTGAAGCCTGCGCAGATGACGATCCGGTCCGTCGTGGCGCGCACGCCCCGGGCGCGGGACAGGTAACCGGCCAGGGCGCGGCGCAGTTCCAGGCGGCCGCGCGGGTCGCCGTAGCCGAGCGCCTCGGACGGCGCCGCGGCCAGGCTCCGCCGCGCCGCCGCGAGCCACTCCTGGCGCGGGAACGCGGACAGGTCGGGCGTGCCCGGCCGCAGGTTATAGCGCAGGCGGCTGGCCTGCGCCGCGGCCGGGGCGGGCGGAGCGCCGGCCGCGGCGGCGCGATCGGCGACCTGCGTTCCCGAGCCCAGCCGGGCGGTCAGCCAGCCCTCCGCGACGAGCTGGCCGTATGCCTCGGCCACGGTGTTCCTGGCGACCCCAGATCCCTGGCCAGCGCGCGCGAGGAGGGCAGCTGGGTCGCTGGACGCAGCCGCCCGGTCCGCACGGCGTCCCGCAGGGCTCCCTCCAGGCCGCTGCGCACCCGGCGGCCGGTCAGGTCCAGGTGCAGGTCTATCCCCGAAGTGGCCCAAGTGTCTGGCATAAAAGTGGACCTTACCCATGGGCAGGTATCTTGCCTAGGATCGAAACATGACAGTCACCGAGAGCACTACACAAATCCCGGTCCGGCTCGACTTCGAGGCCCGCGTGGCCGGGTTCTCCCGCGCGATGAGCCAGCTCGACCGGGCGGCCACCAAGGAACTGGACCGGGTCGATTTCGACCACCGGCTGCGTGAGCTGGTTCGCATCCGCGCCTCGCAGCTCAACGGCTGCGCGTACTGCATTGACACGCATACCAAGGACGCCCGCGCGACCGGCGAGACCGAGCAGCGCATCTACGCGCTGCCGGCCTGGGCAGAGACCCCCTACTTCACCGGCCGGGAGCGGGCCGCGCTCGCCTTCACCGAGACCGTCACCCTGCTGGCCGACAGCCACGTACCGCAGGCCGCCTACGACGCGGTGGCCGCGGAATTCGCCCCCGACGAGGTTGCCGCACTGGTCTCGCTGATCGTCGCCATCAACGCGTGGAACGCCATCGCGGTGAGCACCAGGGCCTGGGTTCCCGGTTCTTACCAGCCCTGACGGCGAGACTCCAGGCCGCGGCGCGGCAGGGCCTGGCGGGCGGCTTACTCCGAGTCGTACCTGAAGCCACCCAGGAAGCGGCGGAACACCCCGCCCTCCCGGGTCAGCGGCGGTGCGGGCGGGGGCGCCTCGGGTCGCTCCCGCCCGACCGGGTCGTCATAGTCGGCCCGGGCGATGGCGTCCACGACCTCTGCCTCGTCGAACCTCGCCGAGCCGGGGATCTTCGCGATGAAGCCGACCAGGTCCCCGTCGAGTAGCACTTCGGCCTCCAGGGAGGCCGTCCCTTCCAGGCCCCACATAGCCTCCCGCCCGTCACCGATCTCGACGCGCACCCCGTAGACATCGATCCCCGAGTTCTCAAGATGCGCGTTGATGCCGCGATCCCGGAGAAGGTCGGCGACCCGCCTGGCCCGGTTCTCATCCATGCGCCCAACCTACCTTCGCCAGGCCTGAGGCCGGGAAATCAGTGGCGTCCCTGCTTGGGGTTTGGTTTCCTGATCGGCGTGACTGGGTTTACTGATCCGGAGTTCTACGGTGACCGCTGGGCGGCCGTCTACGACCAGCGGCACGCCGATATCGACGCGGCTGCTGCCGTTGAGTTCCTCGCCGTCCTGGCCGATGGCGGGCGGGTGCTTGAGCTGGCCATCGGGACGGGCCGGGTGGCGCTGCCGCTGGCCGCCCGGGGCGTCACGGTCGAGGGCCTCGACGCTTCGGCGGCGATGGTGGACCGGCTCCGGGCCAAGCCGGGCGGCGCGGCGATCCCGGTCACCATCGGCGATATGGCGCAGGTGCCGGTGGACGGCTCGTTCACGCTGGTGTACCTGGTGTTCAATACGCTGTTCGGCCTGCTCAGCCCGGACCGGCAAGCGGACTGCTTCGGTAACGTCGCCCGGGTGCTCGAGCCGGGCGGAGTATTCGTCATCGAATGCTTCGTCCCCGACCTGGCCCGGTTTGACCGGGGCCAGCGAGTCCAGACGGTAGCGGTGACGGAAGACTCCGCGACTCTTGAGCTGTCCATTCACGATTCGGCCACGCAGCGCATCAAGACCCAGATCGTGACCCTGGACGGAGGCGGGATGCAGATGCATCCCGTGGCGCTCCGCTATTCGTGGCCGAGCGAACTGGACCTGATGGCGCGGCAGGCTGGCCTTCAGCTACGGGACCGCTACGGCGACTGGGACCGGCGGCCGTTCGATTCTGGCAGCGTGAAGCATGTGTCGGTGTATCAGCGGGCCTGACCGGCTGGATCAGCGGGTACGCGCCCTTGAGGTGCCAGCCCCGGCCCGGCCCGGTGCGGCACCGGCCCGGTCGGCAGAATGTATTGATGGCTTCGTCCTCGGTAAACCAGGCTGCCGTGGCCCAGGCGCAGCGGCTCATTGACTCTGGTCAGTACGTGCTCAACAGCGACTGGGGCGCCGTCCAGCCGGGGCGCGCTGAGCAGAATGCCTTCCTGAAGTCGCGTTCATGGGACGAATACGCCCGGTGGCACCGGGGGCTCACCGGCGGCGCCAGGGATCACACCAAGGCCAGGTACGCGTTCGTCGACGGCGACTTCCGCCGGGTGCATCGCATGGGCCTGATCGCCCGCGGGTACCGGGCGGCGAAATGGCGGCACAAGCAAATCGAACTGGCCGCCCACGATCTCCTGCAGCGCCTCGTTAGCCCACGCCCGCGCCGGCGTGGGCTAACCGTGCCAGGTGTCGGCCGGCCTCGCGGTGGCCCACGATGGTAGCCCTCTCTGGCGAGCAGGACCGGGCGGCTATGGCGGCGAACCTGGCCAGCTTCCAGCGCATCGAGGAGCGCCGGCCGGGCCTGAAGGCGGCGTCGGTGGCCGTCTGCATCGTGCTCCAGGAGGAGGTGCGCTCGCTGCTGATCACCAGAAGAGCGCCGGGCCTGCGTGCCCACCCGGGTCAGTGGGCGCTCCCCGGCGGGCGCCGTGATCCGGGCGAGTCAGTGCCGGACGCTGCCCGCAGGGAACTGAGCGAGGAGACCGGTGTCGCGGTCGCGCCCGCAGATGTCCTCGGGGTACTCGATGACTACGTCACCCGGTCGGGCTACCTGATCACTCCGGTGGTGGTGTGGGGCGGCCCGGTCAGCCCGGCGATGCGCGCCGCCGCCGCCGAGGTCGCGCAGCTGCACCTGATCCCGCTGGCCGACCTGGACGTCCCGCCCCGGCTGGTGAGCATTCCTGAGTCCCAGGCGCCCGTCATCCAGCTGCCGCTCCTGGGCCGGTACCTGCATGCGCCCACGGCGGCGATCGTCTACCAGTTCTGCCAGGTGGCGCTGCACGGCCGGACCGTCCGGGTGGCGCACTTCGAGCAGCCGGTATTCGCCTGGAAGTAGGTTCAGCGCGTCCAGCGGCGCGATGGCCGTGCTCAGTGAGGTCCCGACCGGGGTGAGCGTGTAGCGGTCGTCGCTGGAACGGTCGATGAGCGCCGCGGCGGACAGCTCCCTCAGCCGCTGGTACAGCACGCTGCTGGACATGCTGTCGCAGCGCTGCCGCAGGTCACGCGCGCCGACCGGCCCGTCACGCAGTTCCCAGAGCACCCCGCAGCGCCCAGCGCCGGCCGAGCAGGTAGAGCTGTGGGCCGGGCTGTCCGCGACGTTCGACGAGCAGCAGCTGCTCGACCTGCTCCTGCTGACCGGCTGGTATCACGCCATCAGCTACGTGGCCCGGGCCACCCGGCTACCGCCGGAACCAAACGCTCCGACGTTCGCCTCCATCACCGCGGGTCAGCTCAGCATCAGTACGGCGTAGGCGACCAGCCAGTGCTCGACCATGTAGTCGTCCCCGATGACATGCGGCAGGGCCGCCGCCGCGTGCCGCCGCGCGGCGGTGACGGCGGCCTCAATGCGCGGGTCGCCGTCGGGCAGGGTCTCCGCCAGGCGGCGCCAGCACCACGCGCGGCTCGCGTTGAGCCCGTGCAAGCGGGCGACAGCGCCATCGCCGGAGTCCGACACCACCACGGGGGTGAACAGTGAGGCTGGCTCGCCGGAGTCGATGCCAGGCAGGAACACGGCGAGCCATTGGGCGAACTCATCCAGGCGCAGGATCCGGGCCATCAGTTCCGCTTCGGTCAGGGCCGGGGACAGGAAGTCGTGTCCCGACGGTTCCCAGCTGCCGGGATACAGCATGTCGCGGTCGTACCACGCATGCGCCTTGGCTGTGATCGCGGCCAGCAGGGCCGGGTCTCCCGAACTGGCCCGCGCGGTCGCGTAAGGCAGCGCCGTGGACAGCCCGAACGCGCTGTTGGCGTGCACCCCGTGGCGCACCGGGTAGGTCGCTTTGGGCAGCCAGTCAAGGAACAGGCCGGTGAGCTTGTCGGCCAGCGGCGCCAGTGCCGAGGCCCATTTCCGGCTGGTCTGATCGGCGCAGCTCGCGGTCTCGTGAACCAGCGCCAGCGCCCAGCTCCAGCCGTAAGGCCGCTCCCGCAGGCCGTCCGGCCCGGCGATGAACTCCTCCTCGGCCGCGAGGGCCAGGCGCTCGAAATGGGCGCCCAGCGCGGCCCTGATCTCGTTGGCGGGCACCGCGTCCGGCGCGACGCGCAGCAGGCGGACCAGGAGCCAGTGCATCTCCACGCAGGAGTGCCAGTCGAAACTGCCGTAGAAGACCGGCGTGCGGGCCCGCGGCCGGTACGGGAAATCGCCGGGCGCCTTCATCGTGTGATAAACGCCGGACGGGAACTCGCGCCTGATGTTGGCCAGCGCCAGCTGGGCATAGGCGGCGGCCTGGTCCCGCAGCACCCGGGCCCAGTCGTCCATGAGCTCCACGACTCCTCCTCGGCTACCGGCGCGGGTGATAAGGGCAGGCTAGCTGCCGGAGCCGGGCCGGAGCCGGAGCGGGAGCCGGGCCGGAGCCGGGCTGGAGCCTGATCCTGGCCCGCGGCGGTCACGGCCGGCCCGGCGATCACGCGATGCTGAGGCCCCCGTCGACGGGCAGCGTGACGCCGGTGACGTAACTGGCGGCGTCCGAGGCGAGGAACACGATGACCGCGGCGACCTCGGCCGCCTGGCCTGCCCGCCTGGCCGGGATCAGGCTGGTCATGCGGTCGGCGTAGCCGGGCGGGTACGCCTGGGTCATCTCGGAGGCGAACAACCCGGGGGCGATCGCGTTGACCCGGATGCCCTTGCGCGAGGTCCACTGCGCGGCCAGGTCCCTGGTGAGCCCGAGCAGGCCCGCCTTGGACGCGGCGTAGGCGGCCTGCGGCAGCCCCGCGCTCACCACGGCGAGCACGCTCGACACGTTGATGATCGACGAGCCGGGCGGCATGACCCGCGCGGCGGCCTGCGCCATCCAGTAGCAGCCTTCGAGGTTGACCTTGAGAACCGACCGGAACTGCTCGGGTGTCTCCAGCGAAGCGGGGACGGCGGCCCCGATGCCGGCGTTGTTGACCAGGATGTCGACCCGGCCGAGGGTCTCGACGGCCTGGTCGATGAGCCGCTGGCAGAATTCCGGCCGCCGCACATCGGTCGGCACGGCGAGAGCCCGCCGCCCGGCCGCCTCGACCAGCGTGGCCGTGCTGGCCAGCCGGTCGGCGCGGCGAGCACCGAGCACGACGTCAGCGCCCGCCTCGGCGAGCGCCTGCGCGGCGGCCACGCCCAGCCCGGAGGAGGCGCCGGTCACAACGGCGACCTTGCCGTGCAGCTGGAACTTCTCCAGGACCGTCATCGGCCCGGGCTCAGAACCTGCGCCGCAGGGCCATCGCCTTGCCCAGCCGGTCCTGCGCCATCTGGTCAGCGGCCGCCCGCGGCGTCAGCTCGCCGTCCCGGGTGCGGTCGAGCATTTCGGCCATGGCCTCGCGGATCTTCTCCTCGATCTCCGCGAAGGCCTCGACGTGACCCGCGCCGCGATACTCGACGGCCGCGCAGATGACTCCGCCTGAGTTGGCGACCACGTCCGGGATGACCAGCACGCCGCGTCCGGCCAGCTCATCCTCGGCCTCGCGGGTGATGGGAATGTTGGCTCCCTCGAGGATGACCCGGGCCGAGATCTTCCCGGCATTTTCGGTCGTGACCACGTCCGGCTGGGCGGCGGGAATGAGGATGTCGCAGTCCAGGCCGAGGATGTCATCTCGGGCCGTGGGGGTGCCGCCGGGGAACCCGGTGACCGAGGTGCCGACGTACTTGTGCGCGGCGACCGCCGCGACATCGAGCCCGTCCGGGTTCCACGTCGCGCCGCCGATGTCCGATACCGCGATCACCGTCGCGCCGCGCTCGACGAGTGAGCGGGCGGCGTTGCTGCCCACCGCGCCGAAGCCCTGGATGATGACGCGTGCCCCGGCCAGCTCAAGTACCTTGGCTTCGCTCAGCACATCGGCACACACCGCCACCCCGTAGCCGGTCGCGCCCAGCACGTCCAGCGGGATGCCGCCGAGCACGCTCGGCAGGCCGATGGCCCGGCCGATCTCGTCGTGGACGTAAGCCATCGACCTTTCGGTGGTGCCCATGTCCGGGCCCGGGATGTAGTCAGTGAGCTGCTCGATCGCCCGGGCGAAGGCTCGCATCACCCGCTCGTGCTCAGCAGGCGGCAGGTTAGGCGGGGCCGCGATGCCCGACTTGCCGCCGCCGTGCGGCAGCCCGGCCACAGCGTTCTTCAGGGTCATCGCGCGCGCCAGGCGCGCCACTTCACTCGCGGTGATGTCCGGCCGCATCCGGGTGCCGCCGATCGCCGGGCCGAGCGCGACGTTGTCGATGACAACGATCGCCTCGACGCCGGGGGCCGGACGCAGAAATACGACCTTGGCCGGGCCTAGCTCATCAGCTGCCCAACGGGCCGTCGTCTCTGCCATGACTGCCACCTGCCCTAGTTTCAAGCGAGCCAGAACGGCCCACCGTACAACTCCAGGCTGCGCCGCGCGGCCGGGCCGTTCTAGGGGCATTGGTCCCCGCATCCGAAGGCATTACGGCATGCCTAACCTAACCGCCGGGCTTAGCGCGGCCCGCCCGGCTCGCCCGGCCCGGCCCGCCCGGCCCGGCCCGCCCGGCTGAAGGCCCATTGTCCGTGACCGCCGCGAACCGCTGCCTGGCCAGGTCGAGCTGGCTGATGATGTGAGCCTTGACGTCCTCGCTCAGCGGGGTGTCCGGCCTGGCGATGAGCTCGCGCAGCACCGGTACCAGCGGGGCATACTTCGCGGCGAGCTCGGCGACTTTCGGCCCGGTGGTGTGGATCAGGCCGACGCCGTTGTCGGTGAAATCGGAGACCTTGATGATCCGGGCCCACGCAGCGGCGTCCAGGCTGGCCCGGACGTGCTCGCGGTACTGTTCGTTGCGGTCCCGCCCCGGCTCATAGTCCGGGTTGGTGACCGCGCTGACCAGGTCCGCCACCCGGTCCCCGAACTGCGCGGCCAGGGCGGCCATTGCGGCCGGCCGGCCAGCCCCGCCGGACAGTTCCGCAGCGTGATCTTCGACCGCGTCGTGCAGCAGGGCGGCACAGATCACGTCGGGATCGCTGACCCGGTAGTAGCAGATGATCCGGGTGGCGACCCGCAGCAGATGGTTGAGGTAGGGCTCGCGCTGCCGCCGGTCGGCGGCATGCAGCCGGGCGGCGAGGTCCAGCGCCCGGCTCAGGCGCTGCCGGTCAGCCTCAGCCAGGCCGGCTATCTCGATCGCGAACCGCTCCCGCAGCCCGGCCTCGCCGTACCTGGCCGTGATGGCGTGCAGCGGCATCGCCGCCAGTAGCCGCTGTTCGCCCGTGTCCATGGCCCGCCTGTTACGGTCCGCCGGTCCGTGGCACGCTCAGGTCCGCGACTGCCGCGGCCGTGCCCTGGCCACCATTGTCGCCGCTGGCGCCCTGGCCCGCATTGTCACCGGCGTGACCGGTGTGGTCGCCTTGACTGCTGGCCAGCGACCGTGGACGCTGGCCTGACAGCTCGGCCGCCCGACTAAGGTGAAATGGTGGGGTTGCCTGAACCCTGCGGGAGATGGGTGCGAGATGGGCCAGTCGCAGTCTGAGCAGGCCGGATACAGCGGTAAGCAGATCAAGGTTTTCCTGCTCGACGATCACGAGATCGTCCGGCGCGGCGTCCGGGAGCTGCTGGAGGCGGAGCCGGACCTCGTCGTGGTGGGCGAGGCGGGCACCGCCACGTCCGCGCTGGCCCGGATTCCCGCGCTAAGGCCGGACGTGGCGGTACTCGACGTGCGGTTGCCGGACGGCGACGGCGTCAGCGTCTGCCGCGAGATCCGGTCCAGGATGCCCGAGGTCGGTTGCCTGATGCTGACGTCGTTCGGTGACGACGACGCCCTGTTCGACGCGATCATGGCCGGCGCGGCCGGGTACGTGCTCAAGCAGATCCGCGGCACCGACCTGGTCGGTGCGGTGCGGACGATCGCGGCCGGCGAGTCGATGCTGGACCCCGAGGCGGCCAGCCGCGTGATGAAGCGGATGCGTGACCAGGCGGCGCGATCCGATCCGCTGTCTGGCCTCACCGAGCAGGAGCGGCGCATCCTGGAGCTGATCGGCGAGGGGCTGACCAACCGCCAGATCGGGGAGCGGATGTTCCTCGCGGAGAAGACGGTGAAGAACTATGTCTCCGCGCTGTTCGCCAAGCTCGGCATGGAGCGCAGGACGCAAGCGGCCGCCTACGCCGCCCGTATCTTCAGCGATGAGGGCCACGGCGAACGGGCCCGGGGGAGCTGAGCCGTCTGCTGCCCGCGGCTGGCTCAGCTCAGCTCAGCTGGCCGGCTGGCGCCAGCGGCACGCGCCACTCCAGTTCAGTGCCGCCTTCGGGGACGGGACTGACGCGCAGCTTCCCGTTCAGCTTCCTGGCCCTTTCCTCCAGGTTGGCCAGGCCGCTGCGGCGCTTGGTCGGCTTGATGCCGACGCCATTGTCGGTGACGGTCAGGACAAGATCCTGGCCCGCCTCGATGCTGACCTCGACCTTGGTCGCGCTGGCGTGCCTGACCGCGTTGGACAGGGCCTCGCGCAGGGCGCGGAGCAGATGCTCGCCGGTCTCCTCGGGGACCTGCTCGTCCAGCCGGCCCGCCATCCGCAGCGCCGGCGCGAAGCCGAGCGGGATGGTCATCTCAGCCACGATGTCCAGGATCTGCGAGCGCAGGCTGGGCAGCCTGGCGTCGCCCCTGGAATGCAGTGCGAAGATCGCCGAGCGGATCTGCTTGATCGTCTCATCGAGCGCGTCCACGGCCTTGCTGACCCGGCTCGCGGCCTCGGGCTCGGTCAGCAGCGCCGCGGTGCCCTCCAGCGACATGCCGGTCGCGTAGAGCCGCTGGATGACCAGGTCGTGCAAGTCCCGGGCGATCCGGTCGCGGTCCTCGAACACCGCGAAGCGCTCGACGTCCCGGCGGTGCTCGGCTAGCTCGAGGGCGATGCCGGCCTGGGCCGCGAACGTGATGACCATGTCGACCGCGGCGGGCGCGAGCGACATCGCGCCGCGGCGGCGCCCGGCGGTCAGGACGCCCCGGACGTTGCCCGGCGCGCCCAGCGGAACGATCACCGTAGGTCCGAGCCGCATATGCTGGCGCGCCACCTCGGCGACCCGGTCGTCACCGGCGAAGTCCTGCAGGGTCTTGGGCTCTCCGGTATCCATGACCAGGCCGGACACCGAATTCCCGGCCGGCAGCACCAGGCCCAGCGCCTCGGCCGCGCCTTCGCCGCTGGCGTGCTCGATCACCAGATGCTGCCGGCGGCTCTCCGGCAGCGCCAGCGCCACCAGGTCCGCGCCGGATATCTCCAGGGCCCGCTGGGTAACCAGCGCGAGAACCTCGTCCGGCTCGGACCCGGACAGCAGCCGCTGGGTAACCTCCGCGCTGGCCCGCAGCCAGCGCTGCTGCCTGCGCGCTTCCTCATAGAGCCGCGCATTGTCGATCGCCACGCCTGCCGCCGCGG
>Ga0066790_10001372_pt1 | contig 10195 bp, 7 predicted proteins | sample OrgsoiDNA2013050_FD_70963 | JGI IMG/M metagenome (GOLD analysis project Ga0066790, IMG submission 70963) | Permafrost soil microbial communities from the Arctic, to analyse light accelerated degradation of dissolved organic matter (DOM) -... | ecosystem: Environmental > Terrestrial > Soil >...
CTTTTTCCTATAAGATTGACGGTCAACTTTATTCATGGAGTGGCAACGATCCTTACGCAAACCAGGCTAAAATAGACTCAAACAGTGAAGTATTTTTTACGCTGATGAGCAACGACCCTGCCGAAAAAAATCCGCCTCAATTTGGTTTTGGTGTCGCTGCGGTTGGCTCTACTACCATAAAATGGGAAAATATGGATCGGTTTAAATCTTCGGGGAGTAATGGCGGAAATCATTTTGCTAATTTTAGGCTTTCCTTTCCAAACGAAAACGCAAAGTATCCAGACTATGAATTTGGCCGCACATCGACAGTCACAGTTGTCATAACCTCTAAAGACGAAACTCGTATTACGGGTACATTTTCAGGAGAGCTTGTAAATGTTGCTACCCAAAAGCCTTCGCAATTAACCGATGGTAAATTTGATCTGCCTTTAAGAAAACAAAAACAATAAATGCGAGCTTTTACATATTAAGATTTAGTACTCGAACGTAATTCCGATCCACTTTTAAAAAGTAGTCTTTACTTAAGACCAAGTCCGGCTATACGAGACTTCGATCCCGCCTCTTACTGCACAACTGCCTGAAATTGGCTGTGGTAATTCGGAGATCGGAGTACCGTCCGGAACACCCGGACTTCTGGGTGAGATCATATGGCTGCAATTTATGACCCCACGTAACACGTCACAGAACTACGGACGGCTGCAATCCATCGGTCAGGGTATGCAAAAACCGGAATAGTAACCTCATGGTAGTGATGTTGGCTACATGCTGCACCGGATAGGTTTACCTTACACCAATGGGCGGAGAAGTATTTACCGTTGAATTCATTTTCCAGGGTCTGGAATATTGGGCAGTTGTAACATCTAACGACACCGAAAAGGAAGCATCCTTTGTTATACGGTATTGCATTGAACCCGCCCGCTTGAATGGGCCGAGGTGGGACAATCGGCTTCAGATCCAGGCCTAATAAGTGTTATTGGCAAAGCCCTGGCAGATCGAGTCTTATCTTGACTCAATATTTTCCTGAATCTGAATGGCTTTACCTATAATTTCGACAAGCTCTGGTTCTATTAATTTCGGGTCTACTTCATCCACTCTTTGACGCCAGTAAACGCGTTCATCTTTCCTTTTCCTTTATAAATTTGAACTGCTTCTAAATCAAATGGGCTGTCAAAGAGGGCATAGTGAATACCATATATTGACGTCCCACCGTTGATATGTCGTTAAACATGCCCTATAAAAAGAAACCAATTATACTTAAATAATATATTAAATCTCGACGGCACAAATAATCACATAGAAAACCGGGCCAGCGCAAAAGATTATATTTGTATAATGAAAACCTACGGCAGTACGGCTGTGTTCCATAATCTGGATGAAATACCGTTTACAATTGTTGTCAATGGCTTTAAGTTTTCCGGCGCAATAACTCCATCCGGTCACGTCCTGTCGGATGGTATTCCTTCAGAATTTCAGGTGAAAGTTCCAAATAATCCTGTATTAACTATTTCAAATGAAAATGGAATTTGGGTAATGCCTGCACCGGACGATTTTGTTTTGGAGCTTGGAGTGTGGCTTGAACTCTACTATCAATAGCGGCCAGAACGATCAACGACGAAGCCCCTGATGTTGGCTATACGGGCTTACTCTTAACCATGTCTTCAAATTTCGCAACCATCTTACCCATATCTTCTTGACTTGAAGTTAGCAACTGAAACTGCAGTACTGTTTCACCGTTAGTTTCTTGAATTGTAGGCCTTTCGCCTGGGCCAAACTTCCTCCCCAAAAACTTTTCAGCCAATCGTACCATTTGTCAATTAGTAGCCGTCTTTCTTGTTCAATCATGACTCAAAGCTACAAATAAATAAAAGTCGTTGCATGTGATTTTAATATTGCATGTTACCTTAAAAAGATACCTTTGAGTTTAACCCCTAAGCTGTGTGTCCGATGACAACGTATCAGATTATAAGTCTATGCTTTCAGGGGTTGGGGATATTAGCGGCCCTTGCCTTAGGTGCAGTTGCGCTTTTTCGGGAACAGCTTAACGCGAAATTTAGACCGCCATTACTGTCTATTACCGATAGAGAATCTACCTGCCAAATAGCTAAGCACCCGGATGAATCTTTGTTTATGTACTAATTGGTTTGGGAATATAAATTACTAAATATATAATGACAAGAAATGCTATTGAAGCAGTGATCCCAAATGCATAGGAAGATCCAAATTTATACCAAATCCAACCTGTCATAAAGCTTGCCAGCATGGTGCAAATACTTTGGAAACCCGTATAAGTCCCAATGGCGGTAGCTGTTTCGGATTTATCCGTAATGTTACTGATCCACGCCTTTGAGATTCCTTCAGTAGCTGCAGCATATAGCCCATACAGGAAAAAAAGAAATCCGTAAAAATACAAATTACCTGAAATTCCCATTCCTGCATATACTATCGCAAACAGGAATAATCCGGAAACAAATATCTTTTTTAATCCGATTTTATCAGCCAGTATGCCCAATGGAAAAGCTGTCAAAGCGTAAACAACATTATAAAATATGTAAACTCCAATGGTCGCAATATCATTCAAGCCAGCCTGCTTTACTTTTAAAAGCAGAAAAACATCAGAACTATTGCATATCGTAAATACTAATAAACCAACTACGAGTTTTCGGTAGTTCACAGGGCTTTGTCGCCAGTAATTCAGAAATGAAAAAAATGGCACCGGTCTTTTATTTTCCTTCGCAATTTTTTCCTTGTCTTTAAGCAGGAAAGAAAATGAGACAGCCAGAATTCCGGGAATAAAAGCAACCAGGAAAAGTGGTCGGTATCTTCCTGGGTTAAAATATAAATATACAAGAGCAAAAGCTGGTCCGGCGACGGCTCCCAGCGTATCCATGGAACGATGGAATCCAAACACTCTTCCCTTCGTTGCAGGAGTGGCTTCATCAGACAATAAAGCGTCTCTGGCCCCTGTTCTAATCCCTTTTCCTAGTCTGTCAACAGATCTGGCCATGATTATCCAAAGTGGATATAGAAAAGCCGCCATCATGGGCTTGGATAAAGCGCTCAGTGCATAACCCAGACGAATAAATGGGGTACGTTTACCTGTATAGTCAGAAACTTTACCAAAATATCCTTTGCTTAATCCTGCAATTGCTTCCGCAATCCCTTCCAGTATCCCAATCAACAAAATGGAAAAACCAATGCTTCTCAGATAAATGGGCATAACAGGATACAGCATCTCACTGGCTATATCAGTAAACAGACTAATAAATGACAATGTCCAAACCGTGCGTGATAAATATTTCATTGATTATTTTCTGCTTATATTTTTCATACATCCAGGCTAATCTGATTTAAAAGCTGGTAGTTTCCACCTTCTTCCAATAGTAAGGATAAAAAACAATAGGTTCTTTTTGAGGGCTTTGAATAAAACAACAATCTATGGTATTCTTAAATTTTCTTGATTAGGAATAATTTACAGATCATCTATTCGCAGTCAATCATTTGATTTGCAGCAATTAAAAACATTTTTTACAGAACAGGTTCATTATCTTTGTTAACATGCGAAAGCTGGTTTATTTCTTCTCATTCTACATTCTAATACTGACAGTTATTCCCTGCAGTCCGCAGGATAATTGTTGTACTGAAGAAATGAACGCGTCCTCACATTCCGGTTTGCCAACTAATAATAAACCAGAGTTTCCATGTTCTCCATTTTTTGCCTGCGGAGCAAATCATGGAATAGTAATTCCCAATCTTCAGTTTGAAGTCAGTCAACCAGTAATAATAGCTGATAAATTTTCATTCAGTTTTATTGAAAGGTCACATTTTGTATTCATACCTTCTATCTGGCAACCTCCCAAATTCGCCTGATTAATTCCTGATTTGTGCTTACGTTATTGCCAAGGGCATTATCGTATACTAATTATTCTAAATTTCCCTGTTTTGAAAAGAGCAATAGGCTTATTACTATTGGTTTGCATAGCTAACCTGTGCATGTCCCAGCATACATTAACGGTAATGATCAAGGATGTTAAATCTAAAGAACCACTGGTAGGTGCGACGGCCCAAATATCCGGAACCAAAAATGTCAAAATATCAGACTCTATGGGAATTATTATTTTCAATAATATTCCAGATAGTGCGCTGGCTTTATCTTTCGATTTCGTTGGCTATGATGAAAAAGCAGAAACAATTCATTTACCTGGGAAAAATGACACTTTGATTATTTTTCTGGAGCCTGCTGATGATGAACTGGGAGAAGTAGTAATTACATCCACCCGAAGTAATCGAAGTATCAGGAATATTCCTACGCGTGTTGAATTCATTAACGCCGAGGAATTAGAAGAAAAAGGAAATATGAAACCGGGGGATATTCGAATGATGCTGAATGAAAGCACCGGCATACATACTCAACAGGTATCCGCCACTTCGGCTAACTCCAGCATCCGGATACAAGGACTTGATGGACGTTATACACAAATATTAAAAGATGGCTTCCCCTTATATGCTGGCTTTTCAGGCGGACTTGGCCTGCTTCAAACCCCGCCTCTGGATCTTAAGCAGGTAGAAATCATTAAGGGATCTACTTCTACCTTATATGGTGGTGGTGCAATCGCTGGCATGGTCAACTTAATTTCTAAATCTCCAACGCCTGAGAAGGAATTGAAATTCCTGATAAATGTTACATCGGCCGGCGGATTAGATATAAATAGCTTTTATAGTCAGCAGTTTAACAAAGTTGGCCTGACACTATACGCCGGTTACAACGAGAACAAAGCATACGACCCATCCAGCGTTGGTTTTAGTGCGGTCCCGAAATTTGATCGCTTTGTATTTAACCCCAAATTATTTATATATATCAGTAAAGCAACTACACTTAGTGTAGGTATTAATATCGGGTTTGAAAACAGGATCGGCGGAGACATGCAATACCTAAATGGTCATGGGGATAGTCTTCACAGCTATTATGAGCAAAATAAAAGCCAGCGCCTCTCAATTCAATTGAGTTTTAATCATCAACTGTCTGAAAAGACAAGTCTGACATTCCGAAATTCAATAAGCTATTTTAAACGGAATATCACCATACCCGATTATACTTTCGATGGGAAACAGTGGTCCAGTTATTCTGAACTGGATTATAACTATCAGATGAAAAATTCAGAATGGGTATTCGGCCTCAATGTCTATACAGATGATTTTAAAGAATTTCCAACAGACAGTTTTCCCAAAAGAAACTATCAACAAAACACTTTAGGTTTGTTCATTCAGAACACCTGGACCGTAAACAAATGGTTACAAACGGAAGCAGGATTACGCGGAGACTATGTATTTAAATATGGATTTGCCTTTTTACCAAGAGTTTCTGCTTTGTTTAAAATAACGCCAAAGTTTACTTCCCGGTTTGGTATTGGTTTAGGATATAAGACCCCTACAATATTTACTGAAGAAACAGAGCGGATTCAATATCATTATGTTTTACCTATTTCACCCGACAGCAATCAATTGGAAAGATCATATGGGGTCAATTGGGATTTTAATTTTTCCACCAGTATTTTCGAAGGACTGAGATTTAGCACTAACCAGTTATTCTTTTTCACACGTATCCGAAATCCGTTGATCATAGATACCCTAGCGGGACCCATTTACAAATTGGTGAATAGCAATGGTTATCTGGATTCAAAAGGATTTGAAACCAATGTCAAACTGGGCTTCCGGAATTTCCAGCTTTATATCGGCTACACTTTTACGGATGCCCATCTGAATGAAAATGGTGTGATAAGAGAAAATCCATTAACTGCCAGACACCGCTTGAATAATGTACTGGTTTATGAAAATAGTGGAAAATTGAAACTCGGCCTGGAAGCCTATTATTATAGCTCACAGCCATTGAATGACGGGACAACCGGCCGACCCTATTGGACGTTTGGTTTCATGGCAGAAAGAAGCTGGCAAAAGCTTTCCCTTTTTATTAATTTCGAAAATTTTACCGATACAAGACAAACCCGATTTGATACCATCTACACAGGCACAATCACACATCCGGTATTCCGGGATATATACGCTCCACTAGATGGCTTTGTAATCAATGGAGGTTTGAAAATTCGACTTTAGTCATTTCTGAAATTCCGGATTTCAATCAGACGTCATTTAATTCGCTTATCTGGAAAATCCAGCTATCTTGACCCCTATCAATCAGAAATACCACCCGGCTTCGAAAATCCCGGCTCTCCAATACTCGTTTTACTTATGGCTATAACATTCATTCCGCTTTGGAATACGAGGGAACCTCAAGAGTCACAATAGTTGTACTATTAGCAGTTTTTTGGATTAATTTAGAGATCAAATCTCATCATTCGTGTTAAAAAGCTACTTCAAAGCCGCTTCCCGTTTCCTTTGGAAAAATAAAACTTTCAGTTTCGTCAATATCGCGGGCCTGGCTACCGGCACACTCTGTTGCCTGTACATCGTTTTGTACGTGGCAGACCAGTATAGTTATGATAAGCACTTTACCCGCGCAGGAGATGTTTACAGGGTTACATTTTTTGGAAAGACGACCGGAAACAATCCGGCAAAAGTGGGTACCTGCTCACCTCCTATCGCCCCGGCAATGAAGAAAGATTTTGAAGAAGTAGAGCAGTTCACTCGCGTGGTTAAGACCGATGGCTTTGGAGCCAAACAACATCTTTTGCAGTATAAGGATAAATCTTTTTATGTACCGGATGCAGTATATGCTGACTCCACTTTCTTCGTCATTTTCACTTTTCATTTTCTGGCAGGCAACCCAACGTCGTCGCTGATGCAACCTTATTCCGTTGTGCTGCTGGAGCCTGTGGCGATTAAATTGTTCGGCAAAGAAGATCCTATCGGAAAACGGATTAGCATCGACAACGCCTATGGCCGTCATGACTTCAAAGTGACAGGGGTTGTAGATGAAAGCCTGGGCAAGTCACATCTTCACGCTAATCTTTTCATGCAGATGAATAGCGGAGGAATGGGCGCCTACACTTCTCAAAACCAGTCATGGGCCGGCGATAATTTTACCTTTTCTTATGTCAGGCTGAATCCCCTGACAGACCCGGCAGCGCTGGAAAGGAAACTACCTGCCTTTCTGAATAAATATGGCGCTGAGCAATTGAAGGCATTTGGTATGGAAAAACAATTGCACCTGCAGCCGGTGGGCAATATCCATACCACATCGGGTTATAACCACGACGAGCATTCCGTCAGCAGTTCCTTTTTATACTTATTATTATTAATTGCTGCGCTGATACAGATCATCGCTTGTATCAATTTTATGAACCTGAGCACAGCCCAGGCATCCAAAAGGGCAAAGGAAGTTGGTGTGAGAAAAGTAGTCGGCGCCGGAAAAAGAGACTTGGTCGGGCAGTTCCTGGGCGAGTCATTTCTGGTATCGTTTATTTCGATAGGTATAGCCTTACCCTTGCTGATATTTGCCCTTCCTTTTCTAAACCATATTACCGAGGCTGATATCAGCCTCAGGTTTTTGTCGGATTATAGGCTCTGGCTGACGATGGCAGCACTCGCAATCCTTACGGGATTCGTAGCAGGCAGTTACCCTGCTTTCTATCTTTCTGAGTTCAGGGCGATCCAGGTCATAAAGGGCAATTTTACCAGTCATATTTCGGCGGCTGGAATTCGACGGTCCCTCGTGGTATTTCAGTTTGTCCTGGCTATTACACTGATCACAGCCGTCATTGTTATTTATAGTCAGCTGTCTTATATAAAAGAGAAAGACCTGGGCTTTGATAAAGATCAGAAACTGATATTTTCTTTTTATACCACCGACGTACAGGATCAGGTACCTTCTTTTATGAATGATCTTCGGCAAGTGGCCGGGATAAAAGTGATTAGTAAAGCCAATAACTACCTGGGGCAACCCGTGCCGAACAGCTGGGAATATTCATTGTCTGGCGGCAACGACGCTGGGGCAAAGGATACGAAGATCATGTATACGGATGAGTTCTTTGTCAAAGCCAACGGAATTCATCTTATCAGCGGCAGGGATTTTCACAATGGAGATTCCGCCAAAGTATTGATTAACGAAACCTTTGCCAGGAAACTGGGCCTTACGCCGGAAACAGCACCGGGTGCGCGGATATATCCCAAACAACTACCCGGTGATCCGGTGAGTTATCTCGAAATATCCGGTGTTATGAAAGACTTTAATTTCAGTTCGCTGCACGACGACATGAACTCTTTTATGCTGATGTACGAGGATGAAAAAGTAAAATCGGCCATGGTGGGAAAGTCGAACTTGATCGTTAGTACGGCCAGCAAGGACTATAAGACTTTGCTGAAAAAAATAAATGCAATATGGCGCAACCACTTTCCTTCACTGCCTTTTGAATATACATTCCAGGATGAAGCGGTAGAACAACAATACCTGACGGAAATAACATTGTCCCGCATCATCAATTCCTTTACCCTGATGGCCATTCTAATTTCCTGCCTGGGTCTCTTCGCCCTCGCTGCTTTCAGTGCTGAACAAAGAAATAAAGAAATCGGCGTACGAAAAGTGCTTGGAGCCAGTGTTGGAAACATTGTGAGCCTGCTCTCGAAAGACTTTTTAAAATGGGTGGTTATTGCTCTTCTTATCGCCATTCCCATCGCCTGGTGGGCTATGAATAACTGGCTGCTGGGGTTTGCTTACCGAATCTCGATCAGCTGGTGGATGTTTGCTCTCGCAGGCAGCCTTTCCATGCTGATAGCCCTGATAACAGTCAGCTTCCGCGCAATACGGGCAGCCATGGCTAATCCAATAAATATCTTACGATCGTAGTAAAATAATTTCTTTCAGAAATATACTTCCTCAGGCCACTTGTGCCAAGTTATTATGTGGCGCATGATTTGAATATTTTGTAACTAATGGAGTCTTGTCAAAATAATCGACACTTTAGGTCACCGAAAAAGAGGCTAATTTGGTTAAATCTTCCAAGAAATGGTTCGATATTTGTCCAATCCGGTTCACACTCACTAAAAGCCGCTATAGTAGCGGCTTTTGCGTTACAACTATATTGGACATTCGAATCATTATTATCTTTATCGTTAAATCAGAAAACTGTCCAGTTTATAAGGGGCCGGTACAACAGCAACAATATCGATTCGCTTATTTCAGATCTGGCTTATGTAGCCGTTTACAATGAGGAACTGAAGCGTTGGGTACTAAACTCTCAAATCGCCGCGAGAAATGCCTGTACCTGCACTCTGGAGGTGACAGCGTTCAGCGGAAAACCGGTGCAAACATATATCGAGTTTATGTCTGCTGACCGTAAAAAGGTCTCCAAATTGTAGGACCAGGTAGAAAGGCCCTGAGGCAATGCTTACTTCAACAGTTAATGGAATAATATAGCAGCCAAAAGATTTTAGTTCTGTAAACTACCAGCCAGGAGCGGCAACCGCTAAATACTCCTTGACTAAAACCGTGAATTCAAATACTTTATAAAAAATAATTCCGGAATCACTGGTAAATTAAAAACTACTTTCGTTTAACAAACACCAATATGACCTTCATCAGTCATTTTGAACCGCTTACTTATTATAAAAGGACCTCATTCCTTTTAAGGAGCATTTGTATTATTTTTCTTGGACTTACCCTGATTTCCCAGCCATCTTTCGCACAACATCCAAATCGCAAAGCGATTGACGCGTTGTTAACTGAATTGCCACACTCAGCTGGCAATCTCAGGATCGATTGTTTGAACTCCCTGAGTGAACAATACTGGTGGTCTCCACGCCCCAACCCCGATTCCATTTTTTTCTACGCCAATCAGTCATTCCTGTTATCTAAAAATACCCCCGATGGCTACGGCCTGGCGATGGCAAAACTGAATCTGGGCATAAGTGAATATTACCGAAGAAATTACCCCCAGGCTGAAAAGGATATTCTTGAATGCATTCGCATGTCTGATAAAAACCATAGCGCAAAAATCCTTGGGTATGGCTACCTCTACCTGGGGTCTATTCATTATCTAAAAAATGAAAATACAAATGCCGAAAGAGACTATGACAAAGTAACCGTTTATTTTGATGAAACAGGTGATGAAGAAGGCAAAGGAAAGTTATGTGCATTTCAGTGTGTACTCTATACCGCCATGGGCAATTATATAAAAGGGTTTGAATATTGCCAGAAGAGTTTGATGATCAGAACCAAATTGAATGATAACCTTTGTGTCCTGTC
>Ga0066790_10001374_pt1 | contig 10194 bp, 9 predicted proteins | sample OrgsoiDNA2013050_FD_70963 | JGI IMG/M metagenome (GOLD analysis project Ga0066790, IMG submission 70963) | Permafrost soil microbial communities from the Arctic, to analyse light accelerated degradation of dissolved organic matter (DOM) -... | ecosystem: Environmental > Terrestrial > Soil >...
GCCCGACGAGTACCGCGAACCCTTGGTGTTGCAGGTTTTGATGGGTTACTCGACGGCGGAAATCGCCGCGCAACTCCAGCTATCGAATGCGGCGGTTTTGACGCGCCTGTTTCGTGCCCGCAAGCAGCTGCGCACGTTGTGCGGCGAGGACACCCGCATGGACCCCGAAGAATCCCGCTTGGACCCGGAAGAATGATGGATTGCGCGCACTATAGGAGGGCAATTCTGGCCGATCCGCACGATCACAATGCGGACATGCGACTGCATCGGGACACCTGCCAGGATTGCTCTCGGTACACCGACCAGGTGCGTCGCTTCGAAGACCGACTCGACCGTGCCCTGCGCCTCGAATCGAGCGCAGAGGTGCGGGACAGACCGGGCGTGCTCCCGTTCCGGATCCGCGACGCGCAAACGCTGCGTTTGCGACGCGGTTGGCTGGCAGCAGCCGCCAGTTTATTGCTGGCCGTCGTGGTGGCCGGCAGTTTGTGGCTTGCGGTTCCGGGACCCAGTTTGGCCGCCGACGTGGTCACTCATATGGCAGGAGAGCCCCGCGCCTGGGCGCGCACCGATGTCTCAGTGCCGGAGCGTACGCTCGATCAGGTATTGGCCGAATCGCAGGTTCGCCTGAGGGCTAATCCCGGTTTGGTGAGTTATGCGAATAGCTGCCTATTCCGCGGTCATCACGTGCCGCATTTGGTCGTACAAACCGACTCAGGGCCGGTCACCGTCATGGTGCTGACGCATGAGTCCGCGCGCACTGCAACGCGCTTCGACGACCACGGTTACCTGGGCATGATCGTGCCGGTGCCCGGCCATGGCAGTATTGCGGTACTCGAGCGCGGCCCCGGCACCGACATGAATGCGGTGGAGCGGGTTGCCGCCAAGGTCATCGGCGCGATCGATTGGAGTGCGTAAAGGGCGCCGTATCGACGCTATAGGCCGACGTTCCCGAGCAAATTCACGAGGCGGCGCGAACTCGCCGCCAGCGTCGGATGTTGCGCTTCGAACTGCACGGCGATCGCTTCCAACCGATCGGGCAGCGATAGCCGCGACGCGACGGCGGGAACCGACGATGCCGGGGCTTCCGGGGACTGCTCGGTCAAGCGCTTGATATCCTCCATGATTTCTCCCAGCAACTGGGCCGAACGCGGATCGATGCGCTTCGCCGTGCCGAGTTCCTCGTGCAGCTTCATGAGTTGTTCGCGCAGAATGTTGGGATCCATGGTGTACTCCTTCAAAATAAGCGCTTAAAACCAACGCCGCCGCCAGCAGTGCGATGCTCTCATTGTGCCATTCGCTCGGGAGTCAGACGCGCGACTTCTACGTAGCCTAAGCCTGCGGTTGCGACTGCGCCGTGAATCGCCGCGTAAGCTTCCTGCAAATGGTCGTCGACGCCGTAAGGCGGATTTACGATCATGAGGCCGCTTCCGGCAAGACCGACTCCGGCGTCGTCGGGATAAACGGCGAGATCGGCAAACAGCATTTTTGGGATGTGCAATGCCTCGAAGCGTGCATGAACCATGCTGCGTTGCATTGCGCTGCGGATGGGATACCACATCAAATACGTTCCGCTCGGCCAGCGCCGGTGCGCGTCCGCGAAGGACTGCAGCATCGTTGTCAATTCATCGAGACTTTCGTACGGTGGGTCCATGAGCACCAGCCCGCGCCGCTCATCGGGCGGGAGAAATGCCTTGAGTGCCGCATAACCGTCGCCAATCTCCGTGCGGACACGTCCCCGCGATTCGATTTCGCGCATGCCGGCGCGCGCCTCAGCCGGCATCAATTCCACGAACAACGCGCGGTCCTGGGGCCGAAGACTTCCCGAGATGAGTGCGGGTGAGCCCGGATAGCGCGCCAGGCGCTTACCGCGTCGGGCGCGAATAGCCGTGAAATAATCGGCCAAAACGGCATCGTCGATGCCTTTTTCGATCAACCGCTGGACGCCGCGTTCCGCCTCGCCGGATTTTTGCGCTTCCGCGGCCTGCAAATCATAGAAACCGCGTCCGGCGTGGCTATCCAGCACAAAAAACGCCGAATCTTTGCGCTTCAAGGCATCGAGGCAGTAGAGCAGGCCGACATGTTTGGCAATGTCCGCAAAATTGCCTGCGTGGTAGATATGTCTGTAATTCATCGCGACGCGCATTGTGCCTGTGCCCGCGCCTGGCGTGGAAACTACCGGTCGGAGTCGAGGGCTGATGGCGTCCTTGAGGCTATCGTCCTCGCGGACGTTGCGAGGGGCGGTTCAACCCGCGAGCTCCGCGAGGTAGTCCCTGGGACGAAGGAATTCGTCATAGAGTCGCGCTTCCGGCGATCCCGGTATCGCACGCCAGTCGTAGTCCCAGCGGACCAGCGGCGGCAAAGACATCAGAATCGACTCGGTGCGTCCATGCGACTGTAGGCCGAACAAGGTGCCGCGGTCGTAAACGAGATTGAATTCCACGTATCGGCCGCGCCGATAGAGTTGAAAATCTCGCTCGCGCCGGCTCCATGGCTCGTGCATACGGCGCTCCACGATGGGCATGTAAGCAGGCAGGAAGTGATCGCCGACGCTGCGCATGAAGCTGAATGAATGGTCGAAACCGTTGTCGTTGAAGTCGTCGAAGAACAAGCCGCCGACGCCGCGGGTTTCGTTGCGATGGGGCAGGAAGAAATACCGGTCGCACCACGCTTTATATCTCTCGTACAAGTCCGGCCCGAATGGCTGGCACGCCGCATGAGCGGTGCGGTGCCAATGCAGGACATCGTGCTCATACGGATAGTACGGCGTGAGATCGAAGCCGCCGCCGAACCACCAAACCGCGGGCAACGCCTTGGGCGTCGCGACCAGGAAACGGACATTGCAATGCGTGGTGGGCGCGTACGGGTTCCGCGGATGAAACACCAGCGACAAGCCGATGGCTTCGAACGGGGCGTCGGCCATTTCCGGACGCAGATTCGATGCCGATGACGGCATCTTGGCGCCGAACACATGCGAGAACGACACGCCGGCTCGCTCGAATACCGAACCTTCGGTCAGGACACGGCTCTCGCCCCCGCCGCCTTCCGGACGATCCCAGGGATCGCGACGAAACTTCGCAGTGTCTATTTCTTCCACGGCGGCGGTGATGCGGTCGTGCAAGTCGTTCAAATAACCCCGTACGGCAAGCGCATCCATGACCTGACCTCTCAAGTCTTTTGTTTCGCGGGACGCTTCTTCGGTTTAGCCTTGTCCTTGGAGGCGGCCGCGGGTTGTACGGCGGATTGCAGCGGCGCCTTTTTGTTGGCGGCAGTCTTGGACGCTTTGGCCGCCAGTTTCTGGCCGGCGCCTGTAGGCTGAGACCGTTTTTTCGCAGTGGTCACCGGCTCCGGTGGCGCCGTGGCGACCGCCGCTTTGGACGCGCCTTTGCCGTTTTTGGCCTTGGCGCTCTTGCGGCCCCACTTGCCGAAGGTACGCACCGGCGCTGCCGCCAGCATCGACTGACACTCCTCCAAGGTGAGGCTCTTCGGCTCCTTGTTCTTGGGAATCTTCGCGTTGCGCTGCTTGTCCGTGATGTAGGGGCCAAAGCGACCGTTCAACACCTGGATCCCGGCATCGGGAAAATCCAAGATCAGCCGGTTCGCGTCGGCCATTTCCTTTTCGCGAATGACCTCGACGGCACGTTCGGGTGAAATTTCATACGGGTCATCCGTTTTGAGCGATACGTATTTCGAGCCGTATTTCACATAGGGCCCGAAACGGCCGACGTTTGTCGAGATCTCTTCACCTGCGGCGGTCATTCCCAGCTTGCGCGGCAACTTGAACAGCTCGATGGCCTGCGTGTGAGTGATGGTATCCATCTTCTGCCCGGGGCGCAGCCCGGCAAAGCGCGGCTTGTCCTCGTCGTCCTTGGTGCCGATCTGCACGAAGGGTCCAAAACGGCCCATGCGAACGCTCATCGGCTTGCCGCTGGCCAGATCTATGCCGAGGTCGCGCGCCTGGGCCACTTCCTCGCGGCTGACCGAGGTTTCAGTATGGTTCACCAGGTCGATGAACGGTTTCCAGAATTTTTCGAGCAGCGGGACCCACTCTTGCTCGCCGTTGGCCACCGCGTCGAGCGAGTCCTCCATCTTCGCGGTGAAGTCGTAGTCGACATACGTCGTAAAGTACTGGGTCAAGAAGCGGCTGACGATCTTGCCGATGTCGGTTGCCGTAAAGCGCCGGCTTTCGATGTCCACGTACTCGCGGTCACGCAGCGTCGATATGATCGATGCATAGGTCGAAGGACGGCCGATGCCGTATTCCTCCAGCGCTTTGACCAGCGACGCTTCGGAGAAGCGCGGCGGCGGCTCCGTGAAGTGCTGCGTGGGAACCACGCCCATGAGTTTGACGCGGTCGCCCTCCTGCATGGACGGCAGCACATGGTCGGAATCGTCTTGCACGACGTCGTCCAGGCCTTCCTGATAAACCGAAATGTAGCCTGGCTTCACCAAGGTCGATCCGTTGGCGCGGAGCACGGTGCGCGTCGGACCGTCGGTCCCGGCCAGCAATTCGACTGCGACCGTATCGAATATTGCCGGCGCCATCTGACAGGCCACAGTGCGCTTCCAGATCAAGGAGTACAGCCGAAATTGATCCGCCTCCAAGTGCTTTTCGATGTCGTTTGGCAGAATGTTGGCGGCGGTCGGCCGAATGGCCTCGTGCGCTTCCTGGGCATTCTTAGACTTGGTCTTATAGAGTCGCGGCTCGTCCGCCAGCCCCTCTTTGCCGTAGAGCTGCACGATTACGTCGCGAATTTGCCCGATCGCTTCTTGGGCCAAGTTGAGCGAATCGGTGCGCATGTAGGTGATGAGACCCACCGCGCCCTCGCCGATGTCGACGCCCTCGTACAGCTGCTGTGCAACGCGCATGGTCTTTTGCGCACTGAAGCCGAGTTTGCGCGCGGCCTCTTGTTGCAACGTCGACGTCGTGAAGGGCGGGGCCGGGTTGCGGCGTCGCTGCTTGCGATCGACGCCCAGCACCGTGAGCGTCCCCTTCGCAGCATCTTGCAGCGTGCGCTCTACGCCGCGGGCCTGCGCTTCGGTGGTGAAGCTGAACTGCTCGACCTTGGCGCCGCCGTATTCGACCAGTTTGCCCGGGAACTTCTGTTCCGAATGCTCCAATTCAGCATCGATTGTCCAATATTCCCGCGCGACGAAAGCAGCAATTTCATCCTCGCGCTCGCAAATCATGCGCAGCGCCGGGCTCTGCACGCGGCCCGCAGAGAGTCCCGGACGAACCTTTTTCCACAACAGAGGACTCAAATTGAAGCCCACCAGGAAGTCGAGGGCGCGCCGCGCCTGTTGGGCGTTAACCAAGTCCACGGATAGTTCGCGGGGCTGCGCCATCGCTTCGCGGACTGACGCCTTGGTTATTTCGTAGAACACCACACGCTGGACGGCCTTGCCTTCGAGTTCGCCGTTGGCTTTCAATAGTTCGTACAAGTGCCACGAAATGGCCTCGCCCTCGCGATCCGGGTCGGTCGCCAGGAACAGAGATTTGGCTTTCTTGAGCGCGCGCGATATGGCGTCGACGTGTTTCTGGTTGCGCTCCACCACCTGATACTTCATCGCGAAGTGATGTTCAGGATCGACAGCACCCTCTTTGGGCACGAGATCGCGCACATGCCCATAAGAGGCAAGCACCTCGAAGTCCTTGCCGAGGTACTTCTTGATGGTTTTCGCCTTGGCAGGCGACTCCACGATAACGAGATTGCTGCTCAATGCAATGCGTCAGAGCGCTCTTCGAAGACCAGGTCTTCCATCTGCGCGTAAGCGGACTCTTGGCCAGGTTGGCTGAATAGCACCATTAGAACGACCCACTTCACCTGTTCGATGTCTATTTCGTCGGCTTCGAGAGCCATCAGACGATCGATGACCAGCTCGCGCTGTGTTGCGGAAAGGATTCGGACATTCTCCAAATACATAAGGTAACCACGCACGTCTGTGTCGAGACGCAACAACTCTTGGCCGCTGAAGATGCGCACGGCGCGCGCTGTTGCCTCTGCGACCTTGCCCAGTTGCTCACCCGACAATCCGTCCAGCCACTCCAATGCCCGCTCGATGTCGGTCTCCGCGAATCCCGCCTTGTCCAACTCGAGTTTCAAGGTACCGCGATCCGGCCGCGGTTCATCGTCGGCGCTCATGTAATTCTCGAAAAGATAGATGAGCAGATCGAGAACGTTATCTTTCACCTCCGGCTCTCCTGTAGGCGACTCGGGAGTAGCGGCCCCCGGGGGCGGCCTGAACGTGGCCTTCGAGCTCGAGGATCAGCATCATCGAGGACACGGCTTCTGGTTTGAATCCAGTACGAACGACCAACACATCGAGGTCCGCAGGATCAAAGCCGAGCGCATCTAACAAGATTTTGTGATCCTTGTCCATGCCCGGTGCTGGCAAACCCTCCGACCGACCGGCGGACGTCGCGTCCAAGTCATTGGTGAAGAAGGCCGAAAAGTTCAACTCGGCCAATATGTCATCCGCAGTTTCGACCAGTTTTGCGCCGGCTTTGATGAGTTCATGGCAGCCCCTGCTCAAGGGATTATGGATTGAACCCGGGATCGCGAATACCTCTCGGCCGTAGGTGTTCGCCAGCCGCGCCGTGATCAGGGAACCACTGCGGCGGCCCGCTTCAACGACCAAAGTTCCCAAACAAAGCCCGGCGATGATGCGGTTGCGCTGTGGAAAATTTCCCCGCCTCGGCGGTGCACCCAGCGGAAACTCGCTGAGCAGGGCTCCCTGTCGCTCGATGTCCTCGCAGAGTCGTTGATTGCAACGTGGGTACACGACATCGATCCCGGTGCCCAGCACTCCGAGCGTGATTCCTTGTGCCTTGAGTGCGCCACGGTGCGCGCCTGCGTCGATTCCCTCGGCCAGGCCGCTGGTGATGCCAAGGCCGCGCTCGGCCAGGTATTCGGCGAACGCCCCAGCCGTTTCGCGACCTTGGAGAGTTGGATTGCGGCTGCCGACGATGGCCAGTTGCGGATCCGTCAGCGCGTCGATGTTACCCGACACATACAACGCGATGGGGCAGTTTGGCAACGACAGCAATAGTTTGGGAAAGCGCGGGTCCCTGAACGGGACGAGGTAGTGCCGCGCCGATTCGAGCCAGCGCCGCTCCGCCGCACGGGGGGCGGCGGCGGGAGTCGATAGGAATGCCGCGGTGACCGATGGTATCGCCGCATGAACCCGCCCGGCATCGGATGCGGTTAGGATGGCGGTAGGGCTTCCGAGCCTATCCAGCGCCGCAGACACCGTCGCTACATCAAGCCCCGGGGCACGACCGAGCGTCGCCCAGGCAAGCAGATCGTCGCTCTCCCACATTGCTACGATTGTGGATTACGAACGCGATGCGTGCCGCATGCGGATCTGTCGGCAACATCGAGAATTGCCGCCGCATCGGCAACGCGGATACGGCTGGCCGGTCTTAAGGGTTCTCGACCCGATCGGATACATGAATGATGTTCTTGGCTTCCATGATGAGCCCGTAGCTCATGCGATCGAAGGTCTTGAACACCATGAACGTGCCGGTGCGTTCGTCCGGCAATCGCACGTTCTTCGAGCCCAAACGGGACATTCCGCCCAAATAGCCTCGATTCACCGTGTCGCGTTGCGAGCCGCCGACCTCGAAAACAGCCAGCACATTGCCGGGTGCAAGCCCGTCGCGGGCGCCGCGGTTGATGACGACGACTTGATATTGGCCGATGATGGTGACGCCGTCGGATACGGCCATGATGCGGCCGTTGACCTTCACCTTCGGCGAGCTGGGGATGAAATCCAGCGGCACGTCGACGCCGCCCGCGAACAGCTTGTCGCCGAGCTCGGTTTCGCGGGCGGATTCAGTCATGACGAGAGTGGTCGGGTCGCCAAGTCGAGTCACACGCGCCGAGGCGGTAAAGATGCCGTCATAGCCGACGATGCGGTTGTCCTCAGGATCACGCAGTGCGTCGCCGACACGAACCACGTTGTAGTGCATGCCCATCTCCACAGGAGTGGTGAAACCGCGCGCGTACAGGGTGTCGCCGTCGGCAAGCGCAACATGGTCGTCGCGCGTTGCAAACACGTATGGGGCGCCCTTGATCTGTTCCTTCGACAGTACCGACGGTTTGGACATGAACGCAGCGACTGCTTCGTAAGGGATGGTGGTAACCGCCGCTTCGAGCGGCTGGCTGCGAACGCGGGGCTCTACGCGCGCCGAGTTTCCGCGCTCCACCATTCCGCGCTGCAGGGTGATGCGCGGCTGGCCATCGATATACACCAGGCGCAGCGTGTCGCCCGGATAGATCAAATGCGGATTTTGAATTTGCTTGTTGACCTGCCAGATCTCGGGCCAGTACCAAGGGTCGCGCAGGAACACTTTGGCGATGCCCCACAGCGTGTCGCCTCGCTTCACGACATAGCTGTCGGGAGCATTGGGTGCGAGAGCCACCGCCTCGCTGTGTGTTGGTGCGGCATCCGCCGCCGCCGCAGCGGACGGCCCCGCGTCGATGGCGGCTTCCATGGCGGTGCGATCGTCGCCGACGACCGTGCCTTCCACGGTGTTCTCGGCGGTGACCAGCGGAACCGGCGCGGTTACCGGCCGCTCCGAGCGGCAGCCCGCTAGCAGCGCAACTGATAAGGTTAGGGCAATTAAGTGATGGCCTTGCATTCGTTCGCTCCCTTGAGTCACCTGTCTTATGGTGCCGGGCCGGCTGGTATACTGCCGGCCTGCTGCCGAAGACTGGGACGTATCGCCCGTTTTTGCCGATTAACAGCGCTCTTTGCGCTTCCGTAATGGGCATTAAGTTAAGCAGCGGCGGAACTTTAGCAACATTCGTCAGCCAAAAATACGACATCGCTCTCATAACTCCCATGACCAAGCTCGCAATTCTGGAGTATCCCGACCCCCGTCTCAGGAAGACCGCGAAACGTGTGGAGGTGGTGGATGATGCAGTGCGTCAGTTAGCGGCTGACCTATTGGAAACCATGTACGCGGCCAAGGGTGTCGGCCTCGCCGCCACTCAGGTGGATGTGCATAGGAGATTGCTCGTTCTCGACGTGAGCGAGGAGCGCAATCAACCCATGATTCTTATCAATCCTGAACTCTTGAGTGCCGAGGGACGCGGTCCTTGCGAAGAAGGTTGTCTGTCGGTGCCCGACATCTATGACAAGGTGCAGCGGGCTACGCATATCCGTGTCCGCGCGTTGGGACGTGACGGAAATCCGTTTGAAATTGACGCCGACGGCCTTCTGGCCGTTTGCCTTCAGCACGAGATGGACCATCTCGACGGCAAGCTGTTCGTCGACTACCTTTCCGAACTCAAGCGTCAGTTGATTCGCCGGCGCCTCGAAAAAGAGCGCAAACAACGATCTTCGGGAAGCGAAGTTCGCGCAACGACGCCTGGCGCGACGACGCCCGGGGTAGGTACGGCCCGCGCTTCCACACCGGCTCTTTAGAGCCTTGAACACCGCTCCGAGCGCCTTGAGGCTGGGTTTCGCCGGCACGCCGCAGTTCGCCATTCCGGCGCTCGATGCGCTGACTCGTTCGCGGCATCGCGTCGTCGCTGTGTTCACTCAGCCCGATCGGCCGGCGGGCCGCGGGCGAACCCTGCATATGAGCGCCGTCAAGCAGCGCGCGATCGATCTGGTGCTTGCCGTGCATCAACCGACGAGTTTCAAGACGAAGGATGCTGCCGCGACGCTGCGCAGCCTGGAGTTGGACGCGCTCGTCGTGGTCGCGTACGGATTGATTTTGCCGGCCGCTGCGCTCGCCATCCCTCACTTGGGTTGCTTCAATATCCACGCTTCGCTGTTGCCGCGATGGCGGGGCGCCGCGCCCATACAACGCGCGCTATTAGCGGGCGATGCCATCACCGGCGTGACCGTCATGCGCATGGAACCCGCTCTTGACACGGGCCCCATGCTCGCGGTTCGTGAAGTTCGGGTCGCAGACCGCGACACGGCGGGGACGCTGCATGATCGCCTGGCGCGTCTCGGCGCGGAACTCATCGTCGAAACGCTCGAAGCGCTCGCGAACGGAACCGCGCACGAACACCCGCAGCCGTTGACCGGCATCTCCTATGCCGAGAAAATTAGCAAGGCCGAGGCGCTGATCGACTGGCGCGAGGATGCGGCCGGCGTTTGGCGCCGGGTTCGCGCCTTCAATCCATGGCCGATCGCCGAAACGACATGGGAGGGCGCGCAGCTGCGGGTCTGGGAGGC
>Ga0066790_10001375_pt1 | contig 10194 bp, 11 predicted proteins | sample OrgsoiDNA2013050_FD_70963 | JGI IMG/M metagenome (GOLD analysis project Ga0066790, IMG submission 70963) | Permafrost soil microbial communities from the Arctic, to analyse light accelerated degradation of dissolved organic matter (DOM) -... | ecosystem: Environmental > Terrestrial > Soil >...
AGGAGAGTCTCATGTTTGCACGCATTCTTGAAATCACGCCGAAGGTCGAAAAGAAAGAAGAGCTGTTCCACACGATTCGCCAGGAAATTCTCCCCATTCTGAAGAACCAACCGGGATTCCTCGAAGTGCTGCCGTTTGTCCCGGAGATCGCGAAAGAGAAAGTGGTCGCCATCACGCTGTGGACCGAAAAGCGCGAGGCAGAGAAGTACGGGAAAGAAGTATTCCCCAAGGTTGAGCAGATCCTGCATCCATTCATGGCCGTTCCGGTCGTGGTGCGGGAGTACAAGCTGGAGACCAAGCTGTGCCAGCACTTCGTCGAGGCGCTGACTGCGGTCGTGTAGTTGGGTCTGATGCGAAAAGCAAAGCCGGAGCGGAATACGCTCCGGCTTTATTTTCGAGACTGCGAAGGTTTATTCGTAGCGCAGGGCTTCGATTGGATCCAGGCTGGCGGCGCGCAGGGCAGGCACCATTCCACTGATGACGCCGACTACGGCGAGAATGCCGGTCGCGACCACCAGAATCGTCGGCGAAACGATGAGGCGGATGTCGGCGGCCTCGGCATGCTTGGCGAGGGCGCTGTAGAAAGTGATGCGTCCGGCAAGGATCGACACCGCGTAAGACAGCAGGATTCCGAGCACACCGCCCGCGGCGGTGATCACCATCGCTTCCGCCAGAAATTGAAAGAGAATGTCATGGCGGCGCGCGCCCAGCGCTTTCTCTACTCCAATCTCGCGGGTGCGTTGCGTCACCGATACCAGCATGATGTTCATTAGGCCGACGCCTCCGATCCCGAGAGTCACCGTGCCAATAAATGCCAGCAGAACTTTCAGCGCCAGGCTGATGATGCCGAACTGCGCCAACTGCTTCTGGGCGTCGAAGACGAAGACGGCGCGATTGTCATCCGGCTTGAAGCCGTGGGCCGTGCCCAGCGTTTCGCGGATTGTCTTGTCCAGTTTGTCGTGGTCGAGTCCAGCCGAGTCTAGCCATATGCCGTCGAGGTAATGCGTATCCTTAAGGACATCCATGGAATTGTAGGGGATGTAGACGACGCGGTTATTGTCGTTGTCGCCTTCCTGCATGCGGGGTGCGCCCACGCCAATGATTTCAAACGTCACTCCGTCGATGCGGATGGACTCGCCGATGGCGGGCATGCCGGAAAAAAGTTTGTCGCGCGCTTCCGACGCGATTACCGCATAGAGCCCGTGCTGCATGTTGTCGGCGTCGTCCAGGAAGCGTCCCTCGGCAATGTCGAGATTCCAGATCGCCTGAATCGACGGGTCAAGCCCCATAACCGGGAAGGTGAACGAACGGTTGTTGTTTTGAACCGTCGAGTCTTTCTGAGCCATGCGCACTACGTGACGGCAGAGGGGAACGTTGTTGCGCAGCAGTTCGATGTCGTCGCTGGTGAAGCGAACCGGCACGCCCGCCTTGTTGCCTCCGGCCTGCTGCGACGTGCGGCCCGGGAAGACACCGACGGCGGTGGCGCCGAAACTCTGAAATATCGTTTCGATGGCTTTGCCGAAGCCGTTGCCGTACGACAGGAGCAGCACGACGGTGGCAATGCCCCAGGCCATTCCGGCCATGGTGAGCAGGGTGCGGCGCAGGTCGTGGCGCATGGCCGAGTAGGCTTGATGTAGGAGATCGCGATGCATGCTTATTCCTTGCGGAGCGCCTCCACAGGTTCAAGCATGGCCGCGCGCCGAGCAGGGTAGAGTCCGGCGGCCACACCGGCGAAGCCAAGCGAAACCACCGCAAGAGCAGCTGTGGATGCGACCAGCTTCGGCGGGTCAAACCCATCGCCAAGACTCACGTTCGAGAGCAGTCCCATCAACCCTGCGGCGCCGGCGATACCAATGCCTCCGCTCAGAAGGGTAAGAAATGCGCCTTCCACAAAAAATTGGAACATGATGCTGGTATTGGTAGCGCCGACAGCTTTGCGCAGCCCGATTTCGCGCGTACGGTCCGCCACAGCTACCAGCATGATGTTGATGATTCCGATTGCGCCCAGTGCCAGTGTGACCAGTCCCACGCTGCCCAGGAACATGTTCATGGCGTCAAAAATCTTGCCGATCTGGTCGACCGTCTTGATCGTATCCCACTCATCGAAGGAGTCAGGATTGTTGGGATCGAAGAGGTGATTGCGGGCGATGATCTTGTGCACCTCCTGCTGCGCCGCCGCGTGCAGCGCGCGCGATTTTGGCTGATAGTTGATGAAAGAGATGGTGTCGGTGGCAATGCCAGCGTTCAGAGGCCGGAAATAGTCCTGCATGGTGTGGAACGGGATCATGCTGCGCAGGTTCTGGTTCATGTTGTCGCCATGGCCCACTTTTTCGAGTGTTCCGATGACCTCAAAGCGAATGCCATTCAGCAGGATCGTGCTGCCCACGGCCGGACGTCCGGGAAAGAGCGTGCGGCGGACTTCGTCGCCGATTACGATCACGGGCCGCCGCTGGATGTCATCCATTTCATTCAGCCAGCGGCCTTCTCGGACCGGAAAGTAGCGGATCTGGTTGAACATCGCGGGCACGCCGAGAATCTGTCCGCTGGCCTGAAAGAAGTCGCTGACCGCGCGAATGTCGCCGCGCGAAATCGCTGGCGCGGCGGCGGCCACGCTGGGACACTCCTTCAGAATGTCCTCATAATCACGATAGGTCAGATAATACTGGCGCAGCGCGGTAAAGCTGCCATTCATGGCCGGAGCGCGGCCCGACCAGATAAACATCACGTTTTCGCCCAGGGAATCGAACTGCTTGCGGTTGCCCGAGCGGAATCCCTCGCCCAGGCCGACCAGCAGGAGCAGGGAACCGACTCCCCAGGCGATCCCGAACATGGTCAGGAACGAGCGCAGTTTGTGCGCCCAAAGAGCCCGGAAGGTCTGCCCGATGATGTCGAGAATGTGGCGCATGTTTCCCTGATTATTATACGGGGCTGGATAGCCTATGGTTCCAGTTGAGTTTCCCATCTTTGGACGTGCCAAAGAGTGATTGGTTTAAGGTTCTCTCAGGGAGTGGCCGACGCATTCGTCCGCCCGTGAAAGCATTGCAGTCGGCTCCCCGGACGAGGCGTCCGGGGCTCCAAACCTGCCGTATGACCGATTTTGGTTCCGATTCATTCGCGACTTAGATATTCTCTAGCGGGACCATCCGAATGTTGACCCTTGCCCTGAGCGAACTGCTGGGCGCCACGGTGTATGACCCGTCTGGCGCGGCAACTGGACGCGTGCGCGAAGTTGCGCTCGCGCCGCAGGAGGATCGTTCGCGCATCTCGTCGCTGATTGTGAAAACGCAATCGGGGAATCGTGTGCTGCCGTTTGCCGCTGTATCGGCGATCAACGGTGGCATTCGGGCGGCGACGGCGCCCGCCGAATGGCTGCCGATCAATGGAACCGAGGGCCTGTTCCTGCTGGAGCGCGACTTGCTCGATCAGCAGGTGATTGACGTCAACGGAAGGAAAGTCGTCAGGGTCAACGACGTCGATCTCCAGGTTGATCCGCCGAACGATCTGACGCGGACGAATCCCGTGCTGCGTGTGCTTTCCGTCGATGTAGGTGCTCGGGGGGCCATCCGCCGTCTACTGCGCGGCGTCGCGCCGAAAGCGGCGCTGCGCGCTCTGCTCGGCAAAATCCCGCCGCGCACGATTCCCTGGAACTTTGTCGATGTGATCGAGACGGACCCGGCGCGTCGCGTGAAGCTGAGGATTTCCTATGATGGGCTGGCGAAACTGCATCCCGCCGACATTGCCGACATCGTTGAGGATCTTGCGCCTGACGAACGCCAGGCAGTCTTCCAGACTTTAGACGACAACGTAGCTGCCGAGGCGCTGGAGGAGGTTGAGCCGAAGGTTCAGAAGGCCATCGTGGAATCGCTCGACTCCGAGCGGGCGGCCGATATTGTCGGCGAAATGGATCCCGACGCCGCCGCCGACTTGCTGGGAGAACTGCCCGAGGAACGCACCGAGCAGATCTTGATCAACATGGAGCCCGAAGCGCAGCAGGGCGTCGTCGAGTTGTTGGAGCATCGGGAAGAGACCGCCGCTGGACGTATGACCACCGAGTTCCTGGCGCTGCCGGTTTCGGCAACGGTTCAGAATTCGATCGACTCGCTGCGCGAATTTGAAGGTGGCGTTGAGGTGGTCAGCACGATTTACCTGGTCGATTCCCACGGGACGCTGGTCGGTGCGGTTCCCCTGGCAAGAATCGTTCTGGCGCCGCCCTCCACGCCCATGCTCTCGCTCACGCAGGAACCGCTGGTGCTGGCCAATGAAGGCGTAGAAGAAAATGAAGTCGCGGAACTATTCGACAAGTACAACCTCGTGACCCTGCCGGTGGTCGACAAGCACAACAAACTGAAGGGCGTGATCACGTCGGACGATGTGATCAGCATGCTCCGGGCAAAGATGTAAGAGCGACGTTCGGCGGCTGGTCCAAGGGCCAGATACCAGGGGAGTCGAAATTCTTCCCCGCACCAACTCCGCCATCCCTAAAGTCACGGCTGCCGTACTTTTTCTTTGGCCAGATTCGCGAACTGCATTTATCCTGTGGCGTCGTTCGTGTGATCCGTTCCATCGTTATGCCAGCGAAGACCGCCCATGACGTTTCTGAGACGCTCGAAGACCCGGATACTGCTCTTCCTCGCCGTAGTCGGGCCGGGGTTCATCACCGCGAACGTCGATAACGATGCCGGCGGCATCCTGACTTATTCGCAAGCCGGCGCGCAATTCGGACATCTTCTGCTGTGGACCATGATCCCGATCACGCTCGCGCTGATCGTGATCCAGGAAATGTGCGCCCGCATGGGAGCGGTCACCGGCAAGGGCCTGAGCGACCTGATTCGGGAGGAGTTCGGATTTCGCATCACGTTTCTGATGATGATCGGCATTCTGGTCATCAACTTCGGCAATGTGGTGACGGAGTTCATCGGCATCGCCACCAGCCTGGAATTGTTTGGATTGACGCGATTCATCACGGTGCCTGTGTGCGCGGTGATTGTCTGGCTGATTGTGGTCAAGGGCCAGTACAAGAGCGTAGAGAAGGTTTTCCTGGCGGCCTCATTTTTTTATGTGACGTATATTTTGGCGGGCGTGCTGGCGCATCCGCTGTGGAAGGACGCGACCATTGCGACTTTCAAGCCGCCAGAACTCAGCGCCTTCCGCAATCAGGCTTACCTGTTCATGATCATCGGAGTCGTCGGCACGACGATTGCGCCGTGGATGCAGTTCTACCTGCAGGCTTCGGTGGTGGAAAAAGGCGTCACCAAGCGAGGACTAAAAGCGTCGCGGCTGGATGTGATTACCGGGTGCATCTTCACGGATGTGGTGGCCTGGTTCATCATCGTGGCCTGTGCCGCGACCCTCTTCATTCATGGCTTCCGCGACATCAAGTACGCTTCGGATGCAGCCCAGGCGCTCAAGCCGCTGGCGGGCGACTACGCCTACATTCTTTTTGCGGTGGGGCTATTTAACGCGTCGCTGTTCGCCGCTTCGATTCTTCCGCTCTCGACCGCGTACACCGTGTGCGAGGGCCTGGGATTCGAGTCGGGCGTGGACATGAAATTCGGCGAAGCCCCGGTCTTCTATTGGCTCTACACACTGCTGATTTTGGCCGGCGGAGCTCTGGTGCTGGTGATCCCAGGAGAAAGCCTGATCCGAATCGTCCTGTGGTCTCAGGTATTGAACGGCGTCGTGCTGCCCTTTGTGCTGATCTTCATGCTGCTGCTCATCAATAAGAAAGAATTGATGGGCGAGTACGTGAACTCGCGCCTGTTCAATATTGTCGCCTGGACGACAACGGTTGTCATTGTCGCACTCTCCGTGGCGTGGGCCTTCTCGACTGTCAAGGGATAAACGCCCAATCGAAAGATTCCTGGAGCCCCGGACGCCCTCGTCCGGGGGAAGTCGCAGGCTCTAAGGGATCGGCAGCAGTGGCGCTGCTCCCCGGACGGGGCGTCCGGGGCTCCTCACTTAGAGTAGTTTTCCCGCGGCTAGGTCTCGCACGAGCGTCAGATCCGCTTCCAGAAAATCGAACTTGGGAAGATCCTTTGGCTCGGCCCACTGGAGATCCTTGAAGATTCGATTCTCGATCTCTTTCTTGTATTCGCGCACAACGAAGAAGCGCAGCTCAACCATTCCGCCGTTGGGATACTCGTGCTGAATTCGCTTTACTTCGTCGCCGATGGTCGCCAGGATTCCGAGTTCTTCTTCCAGTTCGCGGCGCAAGGCGTCGCGCGGCTGCTCGCCTTCCTCGATCTTGCCGCCGGGGAATTCCCACTTGAGCGGCATGGTCTGGTGCCGCGTGCGTTGGCACACCAGCAGCTTGCCGTCCTTCACGATCAGCCCTGCAACCACGCGCTTCATGAGGCAGGCACGGTGGCGGCCTGGAGGGCGCTGGCCACGGGATCGACGCAACTGGTGAAGGTGAAGGCGAACGCAGCCACGCCCGCAGCGCAGCGAAGTTCAAGCGTGTGCGGACCGAAGGCGTGGTCGTCGACCAGAAAATACATGCGAGCCGAGTCGATGACGATGTAGCTTTCTTCAGCGCCGTTCGTGCCCGGACGAAAGCGTGTGTCTCGTGTGGCCTGCCTGCGGGTGAGCGATTTGCCGTCAAGCAGCACAACAACCTCGGCGGTTGGGGCGTGGGGAGAAGCCATGACCAAGTTTACGGCGGCGGCTTCGTATTTCAATTGCAAGCTGTGCGGGCCGGACTCGACAGCCTCGAAATATTCGGCGGTCGAGGCCCAGCGTCCGTTGGCATAAAAGAAATTTTCTTCGAGATCGCCGTCGTACGCATAGTCGGCAATCTGATCTTCCTTGAATCCGCCGTCGTTGCCGATGCGTCCGCGGCGATTGCCAAGATAGAGTTCACCTGACGGCCGGTAACAGACGGCGCCCATGTGATCTTCTTCACGCAGAGGATCCATCGGCACCGGCAGTTGCACATTTGGGTCAATCTCGCGCAGCAGTTCCTGAATCATTTGTTCGCATTCTGCATAGCCGCCTTCGCCAAAATGGCCCCAGCGCAGATATCCGTCTTTATCGAGCAGATATTTTGTCGGCCAGTAGCGGTTGGCGAATGCCTTCCAGATTTCGCGATCGCTGTCGATCACGATGGGATAAGTCAATCCAAATTCGCGAATGCCGCGCTCCACATTTGATTCATACTGCGCGAACGTAAACTCGGGCGTGTGTACGCCGATCACGGTCAGGCCTTTGTCGCGGTAGCGCTCGTGCCAGGCTTGCACATAGGGCAGGGTGCGGATGCAGTTAACGCAGGTGTAATCCCAGAAATCGACCAGCACGGCTCGCCCGCGCAATTGCCGGAAGCTCAGCGGGGAAGAATTCAGCCAGACGCGCCCGATCTCCGGCGCGCGTACTTTTCCTTTTTCAACTTTCATTTCCGGGAACTCAAGCGGATGTTTCCAGTTTCTTCCCCACCAGCATGGCGCAATGCTGCACCAGATCTTTGTGCTCGGCGGTGAAGGCCGCGGGAAAGTGGCTGTCGATATCCAGTTCGCCAACGACTTTTCCGTGCACAAACACGGGCACGACGATCTCCGATTTTGTTTCGAGTGAGCAGGCCAGATAGCGCGGATCTTTGCTGACATCGTCGACCACGACAGTCTGTCCAGTGGAAGCGGCCGCGCCACAGATGCCCTGGTTCAGGGGGATGCGCGTATGCGGCGTCATGGCGCCTTCGAAGGCGCCCAACACCAGCATGGGCGGCTTCGCCCCCGGTTCGAGCATGTAGAAGCCAACCCAGTTGTATTTCAGCACGCGCTCGTGCAGCAGTCGCACCATTCTTTGCATGAGGTCGTTGGCTGTCGGCGCAGACTGCGCCAACTCGATGACTTCGTTGCGCACTTCTTCCATCTTGCTGGCAACTTGCATGAGAGAAATCTTAACTCACGGCAGCGAATTCGACACGGTGGAAGGCGGAACGCCAGTAATCCGGCGGATTCCTTTCGTGCTGGGGGAAGATTTCAGGGTGGATGGCGAATGCCAGCGCGTCGAGTCCTTGTAGTAGCGTAGGGGCAGGTGTATTCAGGAACTCGTCGCAAATGCAGAAGACACGCCCGTTGATGGCGGCGGTGGTCGACTGCCAACTGCGGTCGCGGATGATCTTCTCCAATGGGACCCGATCTCCCGCACCGCACCATGCGGCGACGATGACTTCGGGATTAAGCCGGGCGATTTTTTCAGGTGTAACTTGCCGCCCTGGGACACCCACAAAATCGCCACCGGCGGCCTCAACCAATTCTGCAACCCACATTCCCGATGCGATCAACGGCTTGCCCCACTCCTCGCAGAAGACTCGCGGACGGGCGCATCCTGCGGTCAAAGCGCGGGTGCCCTCGATTCGGCTCCGCATCGCGGCGATTAGTTGTTCTCCGCGATTCATCGCGCCCACAGCGCCGGCAATGGTTGCGATGTCAGTGTAAATATCCTCCAGAGTCTTCGGGGCGAGGCCCAGAAACCGCGCCCCGGCCTTTAATATTTCGCTAACGGCCTTCTCCTGATAGGGCACGGCCGCGATGACCAGGTCTGGTCGCGACGATGTGATTTCCGCAGTATCGGCGGTCCATGAGTCGGCCAGAATAATCCGCGACCCGTCCGCGACTGCGGGCACAACGTCGGCGCAATATCGCGTGCACGCCACGACGCGATCAAGTTCGCCGATGGCGTAAAGAATGACGGTCGCGCTCGGCTGCAGGCAGGCAATGCGTCGGGCGCTGTGCGTCATGGGCATGGCGGATCTAAGCCTCGAGCTGTTTTAGAGCAGATGAGAGCGCATCAAGCGCGAGTTGTGCAGAGTGCGTAGAGGCCTCGGGAACGCCGCCCACGGCCATGATGAGCGCATCGCGTTGCACACCTCGTGCTTCGGTGATCGTTTTTCCTGCAATCATTTCGGTGAGCGCTGAGGCGCACGCCATTGACGGCACACAGCCTTTGGCTTTGAATCCAACGGCAGCAATCCGCCCGTCCTCGATCTTCATGGTCAGCCGCAGGACGTCGCCGCAAGCCGGGTTCTCGATTTCAGCCGTGGCGTCCGGATTAGCAACATCGCCCGCGTTGCGCGGATTCTGAAAATGATCGAGCAGTCTCGCCGAGTACATGCCTTCAAAATTGTAAATGCCCGCCTGCATGCGCGGCAGAAATGCTCGCACGACTGTAGAAGAGAGGCGCTTCAGCGCCGCGTTCGCGTACGGGAATCGATCCGGGCTTTTAGCCCCAGTGGCCGTCCGCGCCGCACTCAGCGAGTTCCCTCGGGAAAATAAACCGTCCATCCCCGCTTACGCGCCGCCGCCTCCAAATCAGGATTCGGATTCACCGCGAATCCGTTCGCGGCATCGGCCAGCATGTCCGCGTCCCAGCGCGAATTGCCGAAGGCCGCTTCAATTTTCTTGCCCACAACTTCGCGCAACGCTTTTGGCTTGCCCGGCCCCGACGGTACCCGCACCAGGCGGCCGGTCACAATTCCATCTGCAACGTCAACTTTCGCCGCCAGGATGCGCTCTGGCGGGATGCCAAAGTGTTTCATGCCAGCCCGGATCACCCATTCGTTCGACGAAGATACCGCCCAGATCTCGCAGCCCTGCGCATCCAGGCGGCGCACCAGATCCCGCATCTCGGGGAAAATGTGGCCGGGAAAGGAATGAGCCATGAAATCGGAAGCCGCCCTCATTATCACAGCTTCGGAAATTCCCCTGTGCATGGTGACCATTTCGCCGCACATATCGTCTTCGCTGACTTTGCCGGCTTTGTATTCGAGGTAACGGGCGCGCATGGCTTGCGCGACCTCGGCGGAGACGACGCCTTCCTTCAGCTCCCAGCGAAAAAATGTTTCGCCAGCGTCACCCGACCAAAGCGTGCCGTCGCAATCGAACGCCGCTACGCGCAGTCCGAGCCCCAGTACGTGATCGATAAATTGTTGTTTGGTGAAATGCAGCCCTGCCGCCCCGGAGGTTTCCATGTCCCTTGACGATAGCGTGCGAACGCAGAACCGCGCAATCGACATGCCACTGTTGGCAATCCTGCCCAGGGCTGCGGCTAAACGCTCTTCGCCGTCAGAACCGCATAATCGTCCGGTGTATCGATGTTCAGGGCCACGCAGGGATCGTCCACGGCGACGTATTGGATGCGATCCTGATGGCGATGTTCGATCTCTCTCGCGCTGGCAGTTGAAGGCGCCTGCAAGAAAAC
>Ga0066790_10001376_pt1 | contig 10193 bp, 8 predicted proteins | sample OrgsoiDNA2013050_FD_70963 | JGI IMG/M metagenome (GOLD analysis project Ga0066790, IMG submission 70963) | Permafrost soil microbial communities from the Arctic, to analyse light accelerated degradation of dissolved organic matter (DOM) -... | ecosystem: Environmental > Terrestrial > Soil >...
CCAGGCTGGTCAGCGCCATGGGCCTCACTCCCCCTCAAATATTCGTGCGAATGCGCCAGCCAGCCGCCGCGGATCATGGCGGGGCGACCCGTCCCCCATGGCCAGGTCTGCCAGCACGAGCCGGCCGCCGAGCAGCCCGGCGGCCTTCTCCAGCTCTGCCTTGGTTCCCTCCACCGCGTTAATGTCGGCGAGCACCACGTCTATAACCAGCTCCGGCGCATGGTCGGCCAGTACCTCCAGGTGCGCATGCGGGGAGAAGCCCTCCGTCTCCCCCGGCTGCGGGGCCAGGTTCAGCGCGACGATCCGCCGCGCCGAGGTGCCCAGGAGCGCGCGCGCCAGGTCCGGCACCAGCAGGTGCGGCAGCACGCTGGTGAACCACGACCCCGGCCCGAGCACCACCCAGTCCGCGTCGCCGATCGCCTGCACTGCCTCCGGGCAGGCGGGCGGGTCCGCGGGGATCAATGACATTGACCGTACCCGCCCGGGGGTGGTCGCGCAGGCTACCTGGCCGCGAACGACTCTGATCTCGTCCGGCCTGCGGGGATCTGCGCCCTCAACCTCGGCGGCCAGGTCCAGCGGGACCGAGGACATCGGCAGCACCCGGCCGTGCGCGCCCAGCAGCCGGCCCACCCAGTCCAGGCCCTGCACGGAGTCGCCCAGCAGTTCCCACAGCGCGACGATGAGGACGTTGCCCACCGAATGGCCGCCGAGTTCCTGATCGCCGGTGAAGCGATGCTGGATGACCCGGCTCCAGGTCGTCCCCCAGGCATCATCCCCACACAGGGCGGCCAGCGCCATCCGCAGGTCCCCAGGCGGCAGCACGCCGAACTCGCGGCGCAGCCTGCCGCTGGACCCGCCGTCATCGGCGACCGTGACCACGGCGGTGAGATCCCGGGTCACCCGGCGCAGCGCCGACAGTGACGCATGCAGGCCGTGGCCGCCGCCCAGCGCGACGACGCTGGGATTGGGCGGCCGGCCCGCGACCAGGCCGGCCGTCCGGTCAGCGGCGCCGACCGCTGCTGGAACTGCGCCGCGCTCGCGCTGCATCGGCTACTCGCGCCCGAGGTCCCGGTGAGATACCTGGATGCCGGCCCACGATCCGGACAGGCGGGCCGCTATCTCCTCGCCCATGGCCACGCTGCGGTGCTTCCCGCCCGTGCAGCCCACCGCCAGCACCACGAAATGACGGCCGGCCCGGTCATACCCGGTCAGCGCGATCCGGACTGCCTGCACGTAGGCGTCCAGGAACTCGGCCGCTCCGGGCTGCCCGAGCACGTACTCCCGGACGGCCCGGTCCTGGCCGGTCAGCGGGGCCAGCTCGGGCACCCAGTGCGGGTTGGGCAGGAAGCGGCAGTCCGCGACCATGTCCGCGTCCACCGGCAGGCCGTACTTGAAGCCGAACGAGACCACCGTGACCCGCAGCGCGGTGTCGCCCTCAGTGGCGAAGGCGTCCTGCATCCGCGCCCTGAGCTCATGGACGTTGAGCGCCGAGGTGTCCAGGACCAGGTCCGCCTCGGCCCGCAGCGGCTGCAGCAGCTCGCGCTCCGCGGCGATGCCGTCCACCACCCGGCCCCCCTCCTGCAGGGGATGCGGCCTGCTCACGCTGTCGAACCGCCGGACCAGGGTGTCGTCGCCGGCCTCCAGGAACACCACGTACGGCCGGACCCCGCGCGCGTGCAGGTCGCTGATGGTGGACTTCAGGTCCGTCGAGAAGGCCCGGCTGCGCACGTCGACCACCGCGGCCAGCCGGGGCACGGCGCCCTTGGCCCGCCGGGCCAGATCGGCCATGGTCGGCAGCAGGTCGGGCGGGATGTTGTCGGCGACGAACCAGTCCAGGTCCTCCAGCGACTTGGCCGCGGTACTGCGGCCGGCCCCGGACAGGCCCGTGATGATGACCATCTCGGGCGACTCGTCATCCGGCGTCATGCGCCGCCGCCGTCGCTCATGTCTTTCCCCCCGTTAGCTGTGCGTCCCGCCGCTGTGCGTCCTGCTGCTGTGCGTCCTGCCGGTCCTGGTCCTGGCCGATTTGGTGCTGTGACTCCTGCGGCTGAGCATCCTGGCCATCCTGATGCAGCGCCGCGTAGACCGACTCGGCCGTCCGCTGTCCGAAGCCGGGCAGCGCCGCGATCTCGCTCACCGTCGCCGCCCTGAGCTTGCGTACCGAGCCGAAGTGTCGCAGCAGCGTAGCCCGGCGCGACTGGCCCAGGCCAGGAATGCCGTCCAGCTCACTCACGGTCAGCGCGGCAGACCGCTTCTTGCGGTGGTAAGTGATCGCGAACCGGTGCGCCTCGTCCCGGATGCGCTGCAGCAGGTACAGGCCCTCGCTCGTGCGCGGCAGGATCACGGGACTGTCGTCACCGGGCAGCCAGACCTCTTCCAGCCGCTTGGCCAGGCCGGCCACCGCCACGTCAACGACGCCCACCTCCTCCAGGGCCCGAACCGCCGCGGCGACCTGGGCCGGCCCGCCGTCGATGACCAGCAGGCCCGGCGGGTAGGCGAACTTATGCTGGCGCTGCACCTCACCCGCCGGGGCGGCCTCGGCGTCGGCGGCGTCCTCCCGCTCGTCCAGGAACCGCCGGAACCTGCGGGTGATCACCTCGTGGATGGCCGCGACGTCATCGGTTCCGTCCAGGCCCTTGATGGCGAACCGCCGGTACTCGGACTTGCGGGCCAGCCCGTCCTCGAACACCACCATCGAGGCGACCACGTGCGTGCCCTGGAGGTTGGAAACGTCGTAGCTCTCGATCCGCAGCGGCGCGTCGTCCAGCGCGAGCGCTTCCTGGATCTCGCTCAGCGCGCGGCTCCGCGTGCTGAGGTCGCTGGCCCGCCGGGTCTTGTGCAGCGCCAGCGACTGGGCCGCGTTCCTGGCCACCGTGTCCAGCAGGGCCTTCTTGTCGCCCCGCTGCGGGACGCGCAGCCCTACCCGGCTGCCGCGCCGCTGGGTCAGCCACTCCTCCACGGCGCCCGCGTCGGGAGGCAGCACGGGCACCAGGACCTCGCGGGGCACCACGCTCTGGCTGGCCGACGCGGCCAGGCCGGCCGAGGTGGCCGCGTTGCCGTCGCCGCCGTGGCCCGGGCCGCCGCGCCGCGAGCCCGGGCTGCGCCCCACCGGGCGGTCGGCCGCCACCGCGTCGTCGCCGTAGACCTGGCCGAGGAACTGCTCGACCAGCTCGCCGGTGGTGACCTCCTCGACCTTGTCCAGGACCCAGCCGCGCTGCCCGCGGACCCGGCCGCCGCGCACATAGAAGATCTGGACCGCGGCCTCCAGCTGGTCCTCCGCCAGCGCGATGACGTCGCAGTCGGTGCCGTCGGCGAGCACGACCGCCTGCTTCTCCAGGGCGCGCTGCAGCGCCTGGATGTCATCCCGCAGCCGCGCGGCGCGCTCGTACTCCTGCGCCGCGCTGGCCCGGCGCATCTCCGCCTCCAGCCGCCGGATGAACCTGCCCGAGTGGCCGGCCATGAAATCGCAGAACTCCTCGGCAAGCTGCCGGTGCTCGGCCGCGCTGACCCGCCCGACGCACGGCGCCGAGCACTTGTCGATATAGCCGAGCAGGCATGGCCTGCCGATCTGGCCCGCGCGCTTGAACACCCCGGCCGAGCACGTCCGCACCGGGAAGACCCGCAGCAGCGTGTCCACCGTGTCCCGGATCGCCCAGGCATGCGAGTACGGGCCGAAGTACCTGACCCCCCGCCGCCGCGCCCCGCGCATCACCATGACCCGCGGGTACTCCTCGTCCATGGTGACCGCGAGGTAGGGGTAGCTCTTGTCGTCGCGGTACCGGACATTGAACCGGGGATCGAACTCCTTGATCCAGGAGTACTCGAGCTGGAGGGCCTCCACCTCGGTCCCGACGACCGTCCAGTCCACCAGGGCCGCCGAGGTCAGCATGGTCTGCGTGCGCGGGTGCAGGCTGACGAAATCGGCGAAGTAAGAGTTGAGCCGGGAGCGCAGGTTCTTGGCCTTGCCGACGTAGATCACCCGGCCGCGGGCATCGCGGAATCTGTAGACGCCGGGTGACTCGGGGATCGAGCCGGGGGCCGGCCGGTAACTCGCCGGATCTGCCACACCTCAACTCTATGCAAGCCGGCTGTCAGCCCGGCGCAGGAGCAGCCCCGATCGGCATGAATGTGCCGCTGGCTTGCCTGAGGCAACCCGGCAGCGCGCAGCCGCAGCAGGGTCACCACGACTGGCGGTGCGGTTAGCGTCCGAAAACGGATACGTGCATGGTGCTGGTCGCGGTGAAAGGCTCGCGGTTCCAGCCCGCCCAGCGTTCTTTCAGCTGCAGGCCGGCGATCCGGGCCATGAGGTCTAGCTCGCTCGGCCAGACAGACCGGGTAACGACCGGGTACAGGCGCACGCCGCCCTCGGGGCTGAGATGCACGTGGGTCTCGTCCAGCAGCTGCGTGACCGGGTCGTAGCGGCCCACATCGAGCCGAACCTCCCTGACGCCGATGGCCTCGGCATCTACGTACTGGTGATCGCGCAGGCGGAGCAGGTCCCCAGGCACGGAGGCCTCCACCAGGAACACTCCGTCGCCGGCCAGGTGGGCGGCGACGTTCTGGAAGCAGCGGACCTGCTCGTCCTGGGTCAGCAGGTTGTACAGCGTGTTGTAGACCACGTAGACCAGCCGGTAGCTGCCGGGAACCGGGACGTCGGCGAAGTTGCCCATGGTGACCATGATCTGGTCGCCGCCCGGCTTGGCGCGCAGCCGGGCGACCATCGCCGGCGACAGGTCAATGCCATCAACGCGGACGCCGCGGGAAGCTAGCGGCAGCGCGATCCGGCCGGTACCGATCGCCAGTTCCAGCGCGGGGCCGCCACCTGCCAGCCGCTCCAGGAACGCGACCGCCGCATCCTCATCGCCCCGCGGGGTGTCGTCGTAGATCGCGGCGGCGTCCTCACCGAAGCTCACGACCGGCTCATAGCCCTCCATGGTCCACATGAAGTCACGCCCGGCCAGGCCACGCAACAGGATTTGGCATAAGCACATGAGCGCAGCTCGTTGGCAGGCCAGGGTCGGTTCTACTTGTTATCGAGATCAACTTCGTGGCGCAGCACGCTGTAAAGCACGTCATCGCGCCATTCGCCGTGCCGGAAGACGACACTGCGCAGCAGCCCCTCACGAGTGAACCCAGCCTTCTCCAGCGCTCGCTGTTCAGGGATGTTGGTGCTCTCGGTTTGGGCCTCGATTCGGGTCATTTGCGTGTGCGAGAACAGATAGTGCACGAGCAAACGCTGAGCGGCGCTGCCGTGACCGTGCCCGCGCGCTTCCGGCGCAAGCGTGATCCCGATGGTCCAGCAAAACGAACGGAAGCCGGTTGACCGCTTGCTCCAGGAGACGGACCCGAGGGTGTTATCGCCATGCGCGACCATCAGCGCGCCGCCGTCCTCACCAAGCATGCGGTTTTCGTCCCACAGGCGGCGCAGCCATTGCGAATCCAGCCAGCCGTGCCACTCGTGTTCGCCGGTGCCAGCCGGATCGGTGAACAACCGGTGCAACAGCGCCAGGTCCTCTTCGGTCACTGGGCGCAGCATCACCGCAGCATCCACGACAGGTAACTTACATCCTCCCGTGCGTTCGGGGCCTGGGCGCGGCGACACGATGCCCGGCGCGAGGAGGACGGTCCGGCCAAGTTCTTGCGGCCGCGGTAGTGGCGGTGCGTCGGGCCAGGACTGCTGCCTGCGGGTGCGGGCGGGCTGACCTGGCGGGGGCGCCGCGCCCGGAGGGCTCCCGCCCGTCAGGGCGCGGCAGGGGGCGCTGCCCGGTGTGCCACGCTAGGCGGATGCCTCTTGCCATCGCCGCCTGCGTGCTGGCCGCTGCCGCGTGGGCGTACCTGCTGGCCGGCCACGGCGGGTTCTGGCGCACCGACCAGCGCCTGCCCCGGCCGGTCCGCCCGGCGGGGACGGCGGGCCCAGCGCGCTCGGCGGGCCCGGCTGCCGACCGGCTGAGCTGGCCCGCGGTCACGGCGGTCGTGCCGGCCAGGGACGAGGCCAGCGGCCTGCCCGACAGCCTGCCGACGCTGCTGAGCCAGGATTATCCGGGCCGGCTCGCCGTCACGCTCGTCGACGACCAGAGCAGCGACGGCACCGCCGCGGTAGCGTCCGCCCTGGGCCAGGCGGCGGGCTGGACGGTCGGCGGCGCCGGGCCTGGAGCCGGATCCGAAGACGGCGGCCAGGTCAACCCGGTGGCTGACGCGGACCGGGTGCTGCGGGTCGTGGCCGGGAGCCCGACGCCGGCCGGCTGGGCCGGAAAGGTCTGGGCCATGTCCCAGGGCATGGCGGAGGCCGGCGACGCTGATTACCTCCTGTTCACTGACGCCGACATCGCCTACGAGCCCGGCGCGGTCACCGACCTGGTCCGCGCCGCGGCCGGCGGCCACCGCGCGCTGGTGTCCCAGATGGCCCTGCTGCGCGCCGACACCGGATGGGAACGGGTCCTCGTGCCCGCGTTCGTCTACTTCTTCGCCCAGCTGTACCCGTTCCGGCGGGTCAACCGGCCCGGTGGCCGTACCGCCGCGGCGGCGGGCGGCTGCATGCTGGTCGACCGCACCGTGCTCACGGCCGCGGGCGGCCTGGCCGCCATCAGCGGCGCCCGGATCGACGACGTGGCCCTCGGCCGCCTGCTCAAGCGCGGGGCGGGGGGGAGCTGCTGGCTGGGCCTGACGAGAGCCGTCACCAGCACCCGGCCCTACGACCGCCTGGCCGACCTGTGGGACATGGTCGCGCGGAGCGCCTACACCCAGTTGCGTTACTCGCCGGCCGCGCTGGCGGGCACCATCGCCGGGCTGCTGTGGCTGTACCTGCTGCCGCCCGTCGCCGGCATCGCAGGGGTGGCCGGGCTGGTTCTCAGCGGCGGAGGGCTGGGCGGCGGAGGGCTGGGCGGCGCGACGACCGCCGCGTGGCTCGCGGGGGCCGGCCTGGCCGGCTGGGCGCTGATGTCGGTCAGCTTCCTGCCCATGCTCCGGCTGTACCGGTTGTCACCGCTGCGTGCCCTGAGCCTGCCGCTGATCGCGCTCATGTACGCGGCCATGACGGCCGACTCCGCCCGCCGCCACCATGCGGGCCGCGGCGGCGAATGGAAGGGCCGCACCATCCAGGCGGCCAGCGTGCCGGCTGGCGGCGGGACGGGTGACGGCGGGACGGGTGACGGCGGGCCAGTGGCGGGCGAAGCAGTTGGCAGCGGGCGGGGCGTCTAGCTCGCGGGCCTGGCCCGCTTGCCGAACCGCCCGTCCTCAGCCCGCGCGCGTCTCCTCGGCGGGCGCGAACAGGACCAGGGCGGCGAGATCCTCGGTAATGTCAACAAAGCGATGGACTTCCCCGGCCGGGACGTACACGACCGAGCCCGGGCCAACTGGCAGGCTGTCGGCGTGGTCGCCGTCTGGGCTGGCCATGAGGGTAGCCCGGCCCGCCGTGATCACGTAGATCTCGTCCTCGGTATGCGGATCCTGACCGTCGGCCCCGCCCGCCGGGATGGAGTAGGTGCCCACGCTGAGATCGGGCACCCGCAGATGCTCGACCCAGTGCACGCTGTCGCCCTCGGCTGGCCGGGTAAGCCGTCCCGCATTACTGATGAGCCGCATGAGCACAGTGTTCCAGCGACACAGTGTTCCAGCGACACGGTGTTCCAGCGAGCATGAACGTGCGGTTGCTGATGCTCTGACGGTAGCGGATGCCGGTTCATGACGTTCGCCGCTGATCCGGGCCGCCCCGTCAGCCACAGCGATCACCCGAGTCACGCGATCACGCGGTCGCGCGCTGGACTCAGCGACGTGACTGGGCCGCTGCTGTCGCCCCAGCGACGTCGAAGGGCCAGCCATGTCGTTCCAGGCGCCGGGCGCGCCATCGTGGGAGGTCACCCAGTGCGTCACGTACCACCGCCGGTGATCGACGCGGACGACCCGGGAGGCTGCGACGGGACAGTCGCGGGCGTTCAGCCCGATCATCAGCTCGGCGCCCCTGGCCTGGCCCCGGTAAGCGGCGCGCTGCCGGCCGAACCAGATGTCGAAAGCCGCGTTCCAACGCCCGGATGCCCTCGCGGCGGTGTACCACGTCGCCGCCGCCCGGCGCACCGACCGCAGTGGCGCGGGCAGCCGCGAGCCGGCCGTGCACAGTCCCCAGCCGCCGGCCGCCAGGTCCCGCAGCCCGCAAATCCGGAGTGTCCCGGCCCGGCGGTCCAGACGGGGACAGCGCGCCCGGCGAGACCGCGGCCCCGCGCCGGCGAGACCGCGGCCCGGGCGTCGCCCGGGGCGCGGCGGGCTAGGACTCGAAGGCCTCCGGCGGCGGGCAGGCGCACATCAGGTTGCGGTCGCCGTAGGCCTGGTCGATCCGCCGGACGGGCGGCCAGTACTTGGACCGGCGGTCGGTGCCCAGCGGGTAGGCCGCGTGCTCCCGGTCGTAGGGGTGCTTCCAGTCGTCGCTGATCAGCATGCTCGCCGTGTGCGGAGCGTTCTTGAGCGGGTTGTCCAGCCGGTCGTAGTCCCCGGCGGCGACCTGGTCGATCTCCTGGCGGATGGCGATCATGGCGTCGCAGAACCGGTCCAGCTCGGTCAGGTCCTCGCTCTCCGTCGGCTCGACCATGAGGGTGCCGGCGACGGGGAAGGACATGGTCGGTGCGTGGAACCCGTAGTCGATCAGCCGCTTGGCGACATCCTCGGCGGTCACGCCGGTCCGCGCGGCGATGGGCCGCAGGTCCAGGATGCACTCGTGCGCGACCAGGCCGCCGCGCCCGGTATAGAGCACGGGGAAGTGCGGGTTCAGCCGGGTGGCCACGTAGTTGGCGGCCAGGATCGCGACCTGGGTGGCCTGGCGCAGTCCGTCGGCGCCCATCATCGCGATGTAGGCCCAGGAGATGGGCAGGATCCCGGCCGAGCCCTGCGGGGCGGCCGCGACCGGCCCCGAGCCCCCCGGATGCCCGGGCAGGAAGGGATGACCGGGCAGGAACGGGGCCAGGTGAGCCCGCACCGCGACGGGGCCGACACCGGGGCCGCCGCCGCCGTGCGGGATGCAGAACGTCTTGTGCAGGTTCAGGTGCGACACGTCGCCGAAGTCCCCCAGGCGGGCCAGCCCGACCAGGGCGTTCAGGTTCGCGCCATCGACGTAGACCTGGCCGCCGGCCGCGTGGACCTCGTCTCGGACCTGCCCGACGGTCTCCTCGAACACCCCGTTGGTCGACGGGTAAGTCAGCATGATCGCGGCGATGGCCTCCTCGTGCGCGGCCAGCTTGGCGCGCAGGTCCCCCAGGTCGATGACGCCGTCCGCGCCGCACTTGACCACGACGACCCGCAGGCCGGCCAGCACCGCGCTGGCCGCGTTGGTGCCGTGCGCGGACTCCGGGATCAGGCACACCGTGCGCTCCGGCTGCCCGTGGGCGCGGTGATAGTCGCGGATGGCCAGCAGCCCGGCGAGCTCGCCCTGCGAGCCGGCGTTCGGCTGCAGGGAGACTGCCTCGTAGCCGGTGATCTCGGCCAGCATGCCCTCCAGGCCGGCGATGAGCTCGGCGTACCCGGCCGCCTGCTCCGCCGGGGCGAAGGGATGCAGCCCGGCGAACTCCGGCCAGGTAATGGCCTCCATCTCGGCGGTGGCGTTGAGCTTCATGGTGCACGAGCCGAGCGGGATCATCGACCGGTCCAGCGCGATGTCCAGGTCGGACAGGCGGCGCAGGTAACGCAGCATGGCCGTCTCGCTGCGGTGCGCGCTGAACACCGGATGGGTAAGAAACGGACTTGTCCGCGTCAGCCCTTGCGGCAGCGCGACCGGCCCGAAGGACGCCGGCCCGGCGGACTCCCCCGGCTCGGCGGGCAGCTCCACCTCGTGGCCGGCCAGCGCGCTCACCAGCTCCTGGAGCTGCTGGCGGGTGGTGGTCTCGTCGCAGGCGATCTGGAGGGTGCCGGGCCCCGGCTGGTGCAGGTTGTACCCGGCGGCGCGGGCCCGGCCGGCCAGCTCGGCCGCCTGTCCCGGCACGGCCAGCGTCACTGTGTCGAAGACCGGCGCCTGATCCGTTACGAGGCCCAGGTCGGTCAGGGCGGCGGACAGGGTTACCGCCCGGCTGTGCACGCGGCGGGCGATCGCGGTCAGGCCGTCGGCGCCGTGATACACCGCGTACATCCCGGCGATCACCGCGAGCAGGACCTGGGCGGTGCAGATGTTGCTGGTGGCCTTCTCGCGGCGGATGTGCTGCTCGCGGGCCTGCAGG
>Ga0066790_10001378_pt1 | contig 10192 bp, 8 predicted proteins | sample OrgsoiDNA2013050_FD_70963 | JGI IMG/M metagenome (GOLD analysis project Ga0066790, IMG submission 70963) | Permafrost soil microbial communities from the Arctic, to analyse light accelerated degradation of dissolved organic matter (DOM) -... | ecosystem: Environmental > Terrestrial > Soil >...
CGTCGTGCCCAGGGCCAGCGGCCCGTAGACGATGTAGCTGTGGCCGGTGATCCAGCCGATGTCAGCCATGCACCAGTACACGTCATCGGGGTGGATGTCCTGGTAGTACTTCGACGTCCCGGCCACGTAGGAGAGGTAGCCGCCCGTGCTGTGCACGCAGCCTTTCGGGCGGCCGGTGGTGCCGCTGGTGTACATCAGGAACAGGGGCGCCTCGGCCGGCATGGACACCGGCTCGACGGTCGCTCCCCGATGCTCGCTGAGCAGCGCGTCGACGAAGAAGTCGCGTCCGTCGACCATGGGAGTCTTGGAGGCGTACTCGCCGTCCCGGCGCCGCCAGACGAGCACCTTGTCGACCTCCTGGCCTTCCTCGTGGGCCGCCGCGAGCGCCTCATCGGCCTTGACCTTGTGGTCCTGCATCTGGCCGCTGCGGTAGTAGCCGTCCATCGTGATCAGGACGCGGCTGCCGGAGTCGGCGATCCTGTGCCCGCAGGCGGTGCCGCTGAACCCGCCGAACACCTGGGAGTGAATGACGCCGAGCCGGGCGCAGGCCAGCATGGTGACGGCCAGCTCAGGCACCATCGGCATGTGCAGTGTCGCCCGGTCGCCGGTCTTCAGGCCGGCGGAGTCACGCAGTACCGCCGCGAACTCGTTCACCTGACGCTGCAGGTCCGAGTAGCTGATGGCCACGTGTTCGTCGGTCTCCAGCTCCGGCACGAAGATGATCGCGGTCTTATCCGGGCTGGCCTCGGCGTGCCGGTCCACGCAGTTGTACGACGCGTTCAGCTTGCCGCCGACGAACCACTTCCAGAATGGCGGCTTACTGGTGTCCAGGGTCGTGTGCCAGGGCTCATCCCAGACGAGCAGGTCCGCGTACTCCTTGAAGCAGTCGGGGAAGTGCTCCTCGCTGAACCGGTCCAAGATGGCCGGATCCTTCGCATTGGCTTGCTCAACGAACTTCGGGGGTGGTGGGACGTACTCCTCCTCGCGCCAGTGCACCGCGATCTGCGCCTCGGAGGCCTGCGCCCCTGAACCCTGGGGCTGCTTGCTTTCTGCCATTGCCTTGTCCTCTCGCCGGAAGATTACTTTCGGGGAACGGAGGGCAGGCCTGCCTGAGCCTCATCGAGCAGGCCGGCGCACACGCCGAACTCCCGCAGCTCGTCGCAGACCGCCGCCTGGCGGGTGAACGCCACTGTGTCGCCTCGGTTCAGCGAATCCCAGCACAGGTCATCGGCCAGTGCCAGCGCGCGCACGGTCACCGAGCCCAGTGCCGGGATCGGTTCCGTCTCGGCCGCGCGCCGCAGGGACCACGCGTCACGCCGGGCCGCCTCGGTATTGGCCACCACCTGCAAGTGCGCAAGCAGCACCGACAACTCTCCGGCCAAGTACTGCCGCGTCATTTCCATCGCCAGCCCCGTTGGCCCGTGCCGCCATACCCGCGGATGTGGCGTGCACCGGTCTATATCGCACCCGGCACCGCGCTGCTGCCCATTTCAGGCCGCTCCCAGGCTCCGGGAATTGAACTTGGGTCTTGCCTCGCAGGCACTGACCTCAGGGCACCAGAGCCGAAAGTCCCGCCGTTAAGCCCTAATCACGTGATCTCCGGCACGCATCACGGTACAAGTGCGGAAAGGCATCGTCACCCTGGCAGGCCAGCGCCAGGCTGGGTATTTTTCGGTCGGCAGCATCGGACCGCCGCCCAGACCACCACCTGTACGGCGGCCGGTCATTGTGGGCTGAGTGTTCAGCTGGCCAATTCAGCGTGCTTGCCGCCTGAGCTCTCCACCCTGGCCGGGCAGGCCACGACGATCCTCGCGACGGGTGTCCGGTGGCCGTGACGGCCGTATCTCCGGCCCGTGCCCGGCGCTGGCCGTCGCTCTACTGGCCAGGCGCGAGCGCGGCCATGATCTCCCCGGCCCGCGCGGTCGCCGCGTCGTGGTCCACGTCCGGGGACCCGATAAGGGGATCCCAGTTCAGGTCGTAGAAGACCTCCGTCACGCCCTGGTCGCCGAGCCAGGCGGCGTCCGCGCGGATCTGCGCGTAGCTGCCGGACAGCAGCAGTCGCTCGCCGGTATCGGGGGACCGTGCCTCCTCGCCGGCGCGGACCACGCCCCGGCAGATGATGCGGATCTCGTCGGGGTCGCGCCCGGAGTCCGCCGCGGCGGTCCGGACCACCTTGATGTTGTCCCGGATGCGGGACAGGTCGGCCCGGCTGGATGTCATCCAGCCGTCCGCCATCCGCCCCGCCCGCTCCATCGCGGCGCGCGACATGCCGCCGAGAAGGATCGGGGGCCCGGGCCGCTGCACGGGGCCCGGGTCCTGCCGCCCGGCCGGAACGGTGTAGAACTCGCCGTCGTACCGGCTCATGCCGCCGGAACCCGTTCCGTCCGGCCCGGGGTTCCACAGCACCCGCAGTACCTCGATGAACTCCTCGGCCCGCGCGCCGCGCCGCGCCACGGGAGCCCCGATGAGCTCGAATTCCTCAGGCATCCAGCCGATCCCCAGGCCCAGGTCGAGCCGGCCGCCGGACAGCACGTCGATCGTGGTCGCCTGCTTGGCCAGGTAGGCAGGCGACACGAACGGCATGTTGATCAGCGCGACGCCGAGCCGGATCCGGGAGGTCTCCGCGGCCAGGAAGCCCAGCGCCACCAGCGGATCGAGCGTGCTCTGGTACACCGGCTCCATCCGGGAACCCTCGGGGATGAGCAGCCGCTGGAAGGTCCACAGCGACGCGTAACCGGCCTCCTCGGCCCGGGCCCCGAAGCTGGCCAGGTCGCCGGGCGTGGCCCACGCGCCCGACACCGGGGCGCCGAAACCAATCTTCATGGCCCTAACCCTAATGGGGCCCGCACCTTGGAGATTCGCCCCCATCCTGGAGCCGATGCCCCCGGCCGAGGCACTGATGACCTGCCGTCCTTTGCGGGTGCTACCGGGCTGCAACCAGATGGGTCATGGGGGGGCTACCGGCGGGGCCGAGATTGAGGTCATGGCCGCAGGACAAGCGGTCACCGGCCTCACATGAAGGATTCCCCGTGAACCGCATCGCCGCGCTCGCCGTTTCCGCCGCCGCCGCCACCCGGCCCCGGCCGCTGCGACCCTGACCGCCGCCAGCTACTGCCACCTGTCCGCGGCTACCATCACCCTGCCCGCCAAGCCCGCCGCCCCGATCACCTTGACCCACATCCCCAACGGCACCGGCGGCTACGAAAACCTCACCACTCCCAGCGCTTACGTGTTCGTCCAGGTGACCATCACCGTCCCGGCCGGCGCCTACACCTCCGGCGATGCGTATGAGAACATCACCGGCCAGGTCCAGACCGCCCCCGCCGCCGGCATCACCACCAGCCCCGGCGCCGGCATCGGCCTGGCCCTCTCCACCCGCTAACCCACCCACCCGTTAACCCACCCACCACAGCTAGCCCACCCACCACCAGCTAGCCCACCCACCACCCGTTAACCCACCCATCACCAGCCAGAAGCCGGGCCCCCCAGGCGATGCGGGAGCCCGGCTTCTCCCATGCCCGCCGGAATCTGTCAGCCTGCGGGGCGCCGGGCCCGCCGCGCCGCCCGGCCGGTTACGGCGCGGCCCAGGCCTCGCTGTGCTCCCAGAGCAGCCCGGCGAGCTCGGCCGTGGCGACCGGGCTGGGCTCGCGCTCGCGGCTGCTGTCGTAAAAGCGGCCGGTCGCGGAGGCCACGTCGGGGGAGGTGGCGCAGTAGACGGGGGTGCGGGCGCCTTCTTCGGTGCTGGCCATCCGCCGCGTCATGAGCGGCCGGATGGGCCACGGCACGTGCCGCCAGATATCGGAGGCGACGACCCCCGGGTTCACCGCGTAGGTGGTGATCCCGCGGCCGGCGGTGCGGCGCGCCAGTTCCTGGGCGAACAGCACGTTGCATAGCTTGGCGACCGCGTACTCGGGCAGGCCCGTAATACTGCGGGTGCGCCGGCGCAGCGCGCCGAAGTCGATTCCCTTGGCCTGGTAGTGCGCGTCACTGGAGACCGTGACCACCCGGGCCGTGGCGTTCGCGGCCAGGCAGTCGAGCAGCGCGGTGGTCAGCACGAAGTGGCCAAGGTGGTTGACGCCGAAGGTCAGCTCGAACCCGTCCCGGGTCAGCCCGCGCTGGCCCGCCACGCCCGCGTTGTTAAGCAGGACGTGCAGTTCCTGGCCCAGGGCGAGGAACTCCGCGGCGCAGCGCCGGACCGAGGCCAGGTCGGCCAGGTCAAGCTCGAGGAACCGGGCCGCGTCGCGGCCCGTCCCGGCCGCGATACTCGCCGCGGCCGCCTCGCCCTTGTCGCGGGACCGGCAGGCCAGGTAGACCTGGCCGCCGCGGCGGGCGAAGTCATGCGCCGCGGCCAGGCCGATCCCGGTGTTCCCCCCGGTGACCAGGAACGTCTGGCCAGCCAAATCATCCAACTGGCTTCTCCTCACGGACGGGCCCGCCGGTATCGCGGGGCCCGGCGTCACCACGACCGCCGCGGTCCGTGCCGCCCAGCACCGCGGCGGTGATCTCCAGCGCGCAGCCCCAGGACAGCGTGACCCCGCCACCGCCGTGACCGTAGTTGTGCCACAGCACGCGCCCGCCCTCCAGTGGCTCGGATTCCAGCCGGACCTCGGGCCGCGTTGGCCGCAGCCCGACCCGGTGGCCCAGCACGGTGGCCCCGAGCACCCGTGGATCGACGGCCGCGCAATCCCGCAAGATCCGTTCCGCCACCTCGGGCCGCGGCGTGGTATCCCAGTCATCCGGGGCAACGGTGCCGCCGAGCACGACGGTGTCCCGGTGCGGGAACATGTAGACCACGTCCAGCGGCGCGGGCGTGTGGTCGATGTAGAACTCCTCGATCCCCGGGTTGGTGATCACCACCACCTGCCCGCGGACCGGTGCCACGGCCGGATCCGGGACCAGTTCGCGCGCGGCCACCCCCGAGCAGTTGATCACCACGGACGGCATTTCACCCGTCTCACTCGTCCCTCTGTCCCCGGCAGCTCCTCCGACCCCAGCAGGCTCTCCGCTCCCAGCAGACCCTTCACCCTCAGCAGGCCCTTTAGTGGCACCTTGAGCATCGGCCCCATGACACCCTTCGGTCACTTCGGCGAGCGACGTGACCGGATTCACATCGATGCGGCCGCCGGCCCGGCCAAAACGGGCCCGCAGGTATTCAAGGTAGACGGGCATGTTGACCAGGGGCGCGGTGTAGCGCCAGCCGGACACGAAGCCGGGTGGCAGTTCGCTCATCCGGCAAAGCCGCATGTCGTCCAGGAGGTCAATCCAGTCCGGGGGGTCCGCCGGGAACCGCGACACCTCCCGCCCGGTCAGGGAACGGATCCCGGTGGCCGGATCGTCCTCGAGTTCGCGCAGCACGTCCAGGCTGGTCCGGGCCCATTCGCGGGTCCGCCGAGCCGGTCCGGTCATCACTGGGCCCCAGATCGCCCCGGCCGCTGCGGACGTCGACGCCCCCGGCGGCGCCGCCGTGCGGATACCCACGCGCAGGCCAGATTCGGCCAGGCAGACGGCGGTCGTGAGGCCGACCACCCCCGCGCCGATCACCAGGACATCGAGTTCGCTGCCGCCCATGCCCCCCGACGTTAGCGGGGAAGGGCCGTCACCGGAACCAGCGCGGAACCGTCCCGAACCAGCGCGGAACCGTCCGGGACGGCCGTGAAACCGTCCCGAACCGCCGCACAACCGTCGCGGGATTTCGATGTCCCGGCGAGCGTTTATAGGCTGGGCCTAACCCCAACCCCGGTTTGCCCGGTGTATTGCCGCGCGGGCGGGTAGACAGGGACCAGATCACCTACAACGGACCTCAGCGTCAGCGCGAGACCCATGAAGGGGGATGATGAGCGACCGGCCCCGCATCGAACTCAACACCGTACAGGTCGTGGCGAGTATGGCCGCGGCCGTGACAGGTGCGGTTCTCACGTCCTACCTCGGTGACGGCGGGACGATCGTGGGCACCGCCGTGGGCAGCGGGGCCAGCACGGCCGGCTTCGCCGTCTACAAGCACTACCTGGCGCGCACCAAGGCAAAGGTGGCCCCGGTCATCGTCGACCGCGCCCGCCAGTGGGGCCCCATCACCGCCACTCAGCCTTCCCGCGGTGACACCCCGCCGGGGCCGCACGCCACACCGGGGTCGCCGTCCCGCACCGTGGCCAGCCCCTACCGCGCCTCCAACGGCACCGATGGCCGCGGGGTGCCCCCCCGCCGCTACACCTCCGGCGCGCCCGCGGATCAGACCCGGCCCGTGCGCGCCGAGGACGCGCCCGCCTGGGACCCGGGCGACGGACAGACCCGTGACTTCAGACGGCCCGGTTTCGTGCCGCGTGACCTCGGACCGCGTGATCCTGGACCGCGTGATCCTGGACCGGGGGGCGACGTCCGGCCGCGCGACGTCGAGCAGGCGGACACGCAGATCGCGCGGCCGTTCGGCACGGTGCGGATGGGCGGCACCGGCTACGACGGCAACGGCGGGCCCGGCGGGCCCGGCGACTTCTCCGCCGATGGGCCGGGGAACGGTCACGACGGCGGCGGCAACGGGCCCGGGCGGCACGGCAAGGGCTACGGCACGCTCAGCGGGATCGCCGGCACCGTGCGGAGCCATCCGCGCTGGGTCGTCATGGCGGCGACGTCGGTGGCCGTTTTCCTCGTGGTGATGCTCGCGGTCACGCTGATCGAGTTCGGTACAGGAAAGCCGATCGACGCCAGCGTATGGGGCCGCAAGGCCTCCGGCACCACACTGGGCAACGTCACCGGAAGCCACAGCCACGGGAACGTGGCCCCGACGGTCAGCTCCACGCCGACGCAGAGCGTCACCCCGGGCGTCGGCCAGACCGCCCCGACGCCCAATTCGAGCGCGACCACGGCCCCGACCCCCGGTTCGGTGCCCTCCGTGAGCCCGTCGCCGGGCATCACGTCGGTCGCCCCCAGCGCTCCCGCCCAGTAAGCCCGGCCCGCCGGCCACTGAGCGCACCCAATCAATAACCAACGGCTTCCCACGCCGGTTACCTCCACGTAAACTCCCCGTCGAGACCCGGACAGGTGGCCTGTCTAGCGTCGGCGCGGGGATGTTGACCGCGCCGCCCGGCCGGCCCGTCGTGTGGAGGATTGTGTGACTGAGCACGTAGACCACGAAGGGCACGAAGGGCACGAAGGGCACGAAGGGCACGAAGGGCACGAAAGCGTCCCCGGCCAGCCAGGCCCCGGCCCGGAACCCTCCGCCCGCAGCGCGGAATCCGCCGGGCCGGAACCGTCCGGTGCCCCCCGCCGGAGGACCTTCATGGTCGGTGGTGCCGTGCTCGGTGCGTTCGGTGCGATGTCAGGGCGCCCGGGCAGGCGGCTCACCTCCGCGCAGGCCCGGCTGCTGGACAAGGTGACCGCGACCCCCGCCGCCAGCAACGCGTCGCTCAGCGACATCAAGCACGTGGTCATCCTCATGCAGGAGAACCGCTCGTTCGACCACTACTTCGGCACGCTGTCCGGGGTACGCGGCTTCTCCGACCCGAACGTCCCCACCCAGACCGTCAGCGGGAAGGCGTACCCGGTCTTCGACCAGTTCGGCTTCCAGCCCGGCACCGGGCCGGACGCGAACGGCTATACGCAGCCCTTCCACCTGCTGAGCGACCCGCCGCTGCAGGACGGCGAGACCACCAACGACATCACCCACTCGTGGGGTCCGCAGCACCACAGCTGGAACAACGGCGCGATGAACCAGTTCATGGCCGCGCACCTGGCCGCGGACGGCAGTCAGAACGGTCCCGTGACGATGGGCTACTTCACCCGGGCCGACCTGGCGTTCTACTACGCGCTGGCCGACGCGTTCACGATCTGCGATCACTACTTCTGCTCGGTGCTCGGCCCGACCGACCCGAACCGGCTGATGGCCATGTCGGCCACGATCGACCCAGCGGGAACGAACGGCGGACCGGTGCTGACTACCTTCAGTAACCCGCTGTCCGAGTACGGCAAGCTGAGCTGGGAGACGATGCCGGAGCGACTGCTGGCCGCGGGGGTGAGCTGGAAGGTCTACAACGACCCGCTCGGCCTGATCGGGCTCAACGTGCTGCCGTTCTTCAGGGCGTACAACAACCCGTTCTCGGTGACCGGGTTCGAGCTGGTCTCCAAGGCGCTGACCCCCAGCTACCCGGCGTCCTTCGCCGCCGACGTCAAGGCCGGCACGCTGCCCTCGGTCTCCTGGATCATCCCGCCGCTGGCCGAATGCGAGCACCCGGCCGCGCCCCCGGAGTATGGCGAGTACCTCGTCCAGCAGGTCCTGGACACCCTGGTCTCCAACCCCGAGGTGTGGGCGCAGACCCTGTTCCTGGTCATCTACGACGAGAACGGCGGGTTCTTCGACCACGTGCCACCGCCCACCGCCCCGGCCGGGACCGCGGGGGAGTACCTGGCCGGCACGCTCCCGGCCGCGGCGGACGGCATCGCCGGGCCGATCGGGCTCGGTTTCCGCACTCCTGCCCTGGTCATCTCGCCGTTCAGCCGGGGTGGCTACGTTGTTTCCGGTGTCTTCGACCACACGTCCACGCTGCGGCTGATCGAGACGCTGTTCCACGTCGAGGTGCCGAACCTGTCCGCGTGGCGGCGCAGCGTGACCGGGGACATGACCAGCGCGCTGGCTCTCGCCAAGCCACCGGACACCAGCGTGCCGTCGCTGCCCGCGACGTCGCTGGGCGACACCACGGTGGCGGAGCAGGCCGTGCTGAACGCACTGGCCGGCACGCTCGACGTCGGCATCCCGTACCCGCTGCCGACGGCCAACTCCATGCCGTCGCAGGAGACGACGCCGAAGCGCCCGCCGGTACCGAACTGACGTGAGGCAATGGGGCAGGAGACCTTGCCATGACCGAACAGGAACAGCGCGAGAACTGGAAAGTGCTGGGCATCCTGCCTCGGCCTAGTGGACGTGCTCTTTGCGGACATCAGTGGGCGTTTTCCGAGTCTTGCGCGGTCCGGCCGGCCGACCCGGAGAGGCCGCACGCCCAGCGCACCGACCGGGACCGCGCGGCGGCATCGGTGCAGTCGATCGCGCAGTGACGCCATAGGCGCTCTTGAGGCTTAGGAAAAATTTGGGCCGCATGGAAGAATGCCGTTCTCTAGCATAAGAAGCTATGAGTTCATAGCGACGAAGCAAATTGACGCGAGCATCTAAGGTCATCTCGCGAGCAGTATGCAATAGTATGCCTCGAAGGTAAGGATATACGGCGGACGGCGCTGGCAGGAGACTTTCCCGATTTCTTGCATCAAGCTACATTCGAGGCGCTGACTTATAAGTTCGGCTTTTCCAATGGTCGGGTTTCGTTCAGCCGCGTGAAATGTACGTGTCAGATTCGTTCCCAGGACTTGCGGAAGCCGTTCCAGGTATACTGCGCTGATCTGATCATCCGTGGCCCACCGCGGGCCTGAGGACGAGCGAGGTCTGCGGAGGTCCCCACCCGTACCCCCGTTGTGCTCCGCGCCGTCAGCGGGGCGGGCCACAATGGTCCCGATGGAACTATCACCTGAGTCCTGGCGGAAGCTGCACGAGGTCTCCGCCGCGAGCCTGACCAGCGAACTGCTCAAGCTCGGCTTCCGCAACACGTTCATGGCCGGGGTCCGGCCGCTGCGGGCGGACGCCCGGCTGGTCGGGTACGCGTTCACACTGCGCTATATTCCCGCCCGCGAAGACCTCGACTTCCAGGTCGAGTACGACAACTGGACCAACCCGCAGCGGGTCGCAGTGGAAACCATCGGCCCGAACCAGGTCCTGGTCATCGACGCCCGCGGCCAGACCGGCGCGGCGTCGCTGGGCCACATCCTGTGCACCCGGCTGATGGCGCGCGGGGCCGCGGGCCTGGTCACCGACGGCGCGCTGCGCGACTCCCCGGCCATCGCCGCGCTCGCCTTCCCCTCGTACGCGGGCGGCGCGCACGCCACCACCAGCTCGGTGCTGCACCATCCGGCCGACTTCGGCCTCCCGATCGGCTGTGGCGGGGTCATGGTGCAGCCGGGCGACGTCATGGTCGGCGACGGCGAGGGCGTCGTTGTCATCCCGGCCGAGGTGGCCGAGGACGTCGCGGCGCGCTGCTACGAACGGGACCGGTTGGAAGCGTGGCTGCAGCGGCGGGTGGCGGGCGGCGCCAGCATCCGCGGCACCTACCCGCCCGACGAGGAGACGCTGGCCGAGTACCGTGCTGGCCCGGGGGGGCGA
>Ga0066790_10001379_pt1 | contig 10190 bp, 7 predicted proteins | sample OrgsoiDNA2013050_FD_70963 | JGI IMG/M metagenome (GOLD analysis project Ga0066790, IMG submission 70963) | Permafrost soil microbial communities from the Arctic, to analyse light accelerated degradation of dissolved organic matter (DOM) -... | ecosystem: Environmental > Terrestrial > Soil >...
TCGGGCAGCGGCCAGAACGCGGCGCTCGCCTTCGTGACCTTGAAGCCCTGGGACGAGCGCAAGGGCGCCGAGCACTCCGCGCCGGCGATCGCCGGCAGGGCATTCGGCGCCCTCTCGCGCGTCCGCGATGCGTTCATCTTCGCCCTCGTGCCGCCGGCCATTCCCGAGCTCGGCACGGCCACCGGATTCGACTTTCGCCTCGAGGACCGCGGCGGCAACGGCCACGCCGCGCTTGTCGCGGCACGCAACCAGATGCTCGGCATGGCGGCGCAAAGCAAGGTGCTCGCCGGCGTTCGGCCCAACGGCCTGGAAGACGCGCCGCAGCTGCAACTCGACATCGACCGCGACCGCGCCAGCGCGCTCGGCGTCTCGTTCGACAACATCAACGCCGCCTTGTCGACGGCGCTCGGCTCGGCCTACGTCAACGATTTTCCGAACGCCGGGCGGCTCCAGCGCGTCGTCGTCCAGGCCGACGCGCCCGACCGCATGTCGGCCGACGACCTGATGCGGCTGAACGTGCTCAACAACCAGGGCAAGCCCGTGCCGATGTCGGCGCTGGCGACGACGCGCTGGGTCACGGGCCCGATCCAGACCATTCGCTACAACGGCTATCCGGCGATGCGCATCGCCGGCGATGCGTCGCCGGGCAATTCGACGGGCGACGCGATGAACGAAATGGAGCGGCTCGCGGCGCAGCTTCCAGCGGGCTTCGCGTTCGAATGGACCGGCCAGTCGCGCGAGGAACGCCTGTCGGGTTCGACGGCGACGATCCTCCTGGCCTTCTCGCTGCTCGCCGTGTTCCTGTGTCTCTCGGCGCTGTACGAGAGCTGGTCGATCCCGTTCGCGGTGCTGCTCGCCGTGCCGCTCGGCGTGCTCGGCGCGGTGCTCGGCGCGACGCTGCGCGGCATGCCGAACGACGTCTTCTTCAAGGTCGGCCTGATCACCGTGATCGGCCTTTCGGCGAAGAACGCGATCCTCATCATCGAGTTCGCGAAAGACCTCTATGCGCAAGGCAAGGGTCTCGTCGAGGCGACGCTCGAAGCCGTGCACCTGCGCTTCCGGCCGATCCTGATGACCTCGATCGCCTTCATCCTCGGCGTGCTGCCGCTCGTCGTTTCGAGCGGTGCCGGCTCGGCCAGCCAGCGCGCCATCGGCACCGGCGTGATGGGTGGCATGTTCACGGCGACGCTGCTCGCCATCTTCTTCGTGCCGGTGTTCTTCGTCGTCGTGCGGCGCGTCTTCAAGGGCGGCCGCGCGTCGGTCGGGAAGGAGAAGACGAAGACCGCGGCGCCCGATGCAGGCGCCGTGCCGGCGCCCGAGGAGGGCGGCCATGTCTGATCGCAGATACCGCCGCCTTGCGCTCGCGGCGCTACTCGGAGCGCTTGGTGGCTGCTCGTCGCTGATCCCGCACTACGAGCGGCCGGCCACGTCGGTCGCCGCCGCCTATGCGCCTGAGATGAACCCGGCTGCCGACGCGGCGAGCGTGCCGGCGGCCGAGATCGAGTGGCAGCGTTTCTACACCGATGCGAGATTGAATCGCCTCATCGAGCTGGCGCTCGCGGGCAACCGCGACCTGCGTGTGGCCGTGCTGGCGATCGAGCAGGCGCGCGCCACCTACCAGGTGCGCCGCGCCGATGTCTTGCCGACGCTCGGCCTCGGCGCGACGGCCTCGCGTGCGCCGACAACTGCCGGCAAGCTCGGCGAGACTTACGCCGTCGGCCTTTCGGTCTCGAACTACGAGCTCGATTTCTTCGGGCGCGTTCACGACCTGAGCGAAGCCGCGCTCGACCAGTTTCTCGCCACCGCAGAATCGAGAAAGACGGTGCAGATCAGCCTCGTCGCTTCGGTGGCGACGACGTACCTCGCGCTCCTCGCCGACGACGAGCTGCTCGCCGTGACGCGGCAGACGCTCGCGACCCGCGAGGAATCGACGCGTCTGACCAAACTGCGCTTCGACAACGGCGCAGCGTCCGAGCTCGACTACCGGCAAGCAGAGTCGTTGCTCGAAGGCGCCCGCGTCACGCTGGCGCAGGCGCTGCGCCAGCGCGCCCTCGACGAGAACGGGCTGATCCTGCTCGTCGGCCAGCCGCTGCCTGCCGACCTGCCGGCCGCCGTGGCGCTCGACGCGCAGCGCATGCTCGCCGACCTGCCTGCCGGCCTGCCCGCCGACCTGCTCGGACGCCGCCCCGACATCCGCGCCGCCGAAGAGCAGCTGCTCGCTGCCAATGCCAACATCGGCGCCGCCCGCGCGGCGTTCTTCCCGCACATCACGCTCACGGCACTCGGCGGCACGGCAAGCACCCAGCTCTCGGGCCTCTTCAAGAGCGGCACGTTCGCCGTCACCGGAACGGCGCAGCTGTTGCAGCCGATCTTCGATGCCGGCCGCAACCGCGCCAACCTCGAGGTGGCCAACGCCAGCCGCGACATCGCCGTGGCGCAGTACGAGAAGTCGATCCAGACGGCGTTTCGCGAGGTCTCCGATGCGCTCGCCGGCCGCGCCACGCTCGGCGAGCAGTTGCGGGCGCAAGCGGCGCTGACCCACGCGCTGGCGATCACCTATCGGCTCGCCGACCTGCGCTATCGCGCCGGCGCCGCGAGCTACCTCGACGCGCTCGACGCGCAGCGCTCGCTCTTCGCGGCGCAGCAGGCGCTGATCCAGACGCAGGCGGCGCAGCTGCAGAACACGGTGGCGCTGTATCGGGCGCTTGGCGGCGGCTGGAAGGAGGACGGGGCTGCGACTGCGGCTCGCTGAGCGCGTCGCAGCGCGAGTCATTTCCCGCCGAGGCCGTGTTGCCGAGCCTCAGCGACCTTGTCCAGGCATTTCTTCTGCGCGATGTCGTCGCCGAGCCGATAGCAATCCTCGCGTTGACGCGCCCAGTAGGCGTCGTCTGAGCTCTCCGAGGACATGCGCTCCAGCTTCACTCCACCGGCGCAACCCACGAGAAGAAGCAACGCAAGCAAGCTCAGTCTTGTCTGTGTCATTTCGTTTCTCCCGATGTGAGAGGGCCGCCCGCCCTATTGAACCGCCCGGCCCGCTGTGCCTTCGATCCTTGAGGAGGCTACCGTGCTCGTCATGCAGCAACTGCTGCTGAACGAAGTACGTGCTGTTCCGGTGAATCGCTTCGCGTGCCGCTTCTTTCCCGAGCACGCCCATTTCACGACAGGTCGTGCCCGCCCGCCGCGTCCGCGTCGAATCACGCAACGGCCTCAGACCTTCGCGACCGCCGCCAACGCTTCGAACTCCGCCGCTCGCTTGTCCTTCCATGCGGCGATCGCGGTCGCCATCTCGCCGGTGTCGAAGATCGCGCTTTGCAGGAGCGTCATCTGGTGCAGGGCGGATGCGGTCGAGTGGTCGCGTGCGTGGTTGAGGGCGAGCTTGGTGCCGGCGATGGCCAGGGGCGACTTCGAGGCGATGGTCTTGGCCATCGTCATCGCTCGATCGAGCAGGGTCGCCGCGTCGGGCAGCACGGCGTTGACCAGGCCTGTGGCGAGGGCGCGCTCGGCGTTCATTCGCTCGCCCGTGTAGGCCATTTCGCGGGCAACCCCCTGGGGCACGATCTTCGGCAGGCGCTGCAGGGTGCCGAGGTCGGCGACCATGCCGATGGTGATCTCCTGCACCGCGAAGAACGCGTCGGCGCTGCACAGGCGGATGTCGCACGCGGTGGCCAGGTCGAGGCCACCGCCGATGCAGCCGCCCTGGATCGCGCAAAGGGTCGCAAAGCGCGCCTCGTCGACGGCGGTGAAACAGTCCATCAGCCTCTTCAGCGATTCCTGGAAGGCGAGGCGGTCGCGTGCCGTCGTTGCGCCGAGCGCGGCCGGGTTGGTCGCGAAGACGTCGAGCGACATGCCGGCACAGAAGTGCTTGCCCGTCGACGAGATCACGAGCGCGCGCGTCGCGCCTTCGTCGCTGAGACGCCGCACCGTGTCGCGCACTTCAGGGAAGAAGGCGAGCGTCATCGTGTTCATTCGCTCGGGTCGGTTGAGCCTCAGGTGCGCGACACCGTTATCGTCGCGTGAGAGCTCGAAGAATTCGCTGGGGTGCTCGTTCATGGCGGAGGAGGCGGCAAGAGTGGAAGACAAGACGCTCGAGACGAAAGACGGGCTGGCGTTGCACGGCCACGAATGGACGCCGCTGGCCGAGGCGAGAGGAACGATTGTCGTCGTCCACGGCCTGGGCGAGCACATCGGCCGCTACGCGCACGTCGCCGCTTTTCTTGTCGGCCGCGGCTGGCGCGTCGTCGGCTACGACCAGCGCGGCCATGGCCGAAGCGATGGCGGTCGCGGGCGGCTGAACGCACCGGACGATCTGTTCGCCGACCTCGCGGCGGTGGTCGATGCGGTGCGTGCCGAGCACTCCGGGCCGCTGGTGCTCCTCGGGCACAGCATGGGCGGCCTCGTTGCCGCGCGCTTCGTCGCCGGCGCGATGGCGCCGCGGGCCGAATGGTCGCGGCCGGTCGATGCTCTCGTGCTCTCGTCGCCGGCACTCGACACCGGCATGACGGCGGTGCAGAGGGCGATTCTGGCCGTGCTCGGGCCGATCGCGCCGAACCTCGCCGTCGGCAACGGCCTGAAGCCCGAGTGGATCTCGCGCGACGCCGGCGTCGTCGCGGCCTATGTCGCCGATCCGCTCGTGCACGACCGGATCGCGCCTCGCCTGGCCCGCTTTTTCGTCGACGCGGGCGCCGCCGTTCGCGCGGCAGCGCCGAACTGGCGCGTGCCCACGTTGCTTGTCTATGCGGGAAGCGATCGCTGTGTCGTTGCCGCAGGCAGCGCGGCCTTTGCCGCCGCGGCTCCGCAGGGCGTCGTCAGGGCGCGAGCCTTCGCGGCGCTCTATCACGAGATCTTCAACGAACCCGAGCAGGCGCAGGTGTTATCGGCGCTCGGCGAATGGCTCGATACACTGCCATTTTCGAATTCACGGAGCCCGCCATGAACGCACGAGACCCTCTCCTGCCGCTCCAGGCTGACGAAGCCGAAGCGATCGGCCGCTATGTCGATCGCGTCTGGGATGACGAGATCGTTGCGCAACTCACCCGGTACATCGAGGTGCCGGCGAAGAGCCCGATGTTCGATGCCGAATGGCGCGAGCACGGCTTCATCGACCAGGTGGTGCGTGATGCTGCAGACTGGGTCGAAAGGCAGAACGTCGCCGGGCTGCGCCTCGAGGTCATTCGCCTCGAAGGCCGCACGCCGGTCATCTTCTTCGACGTGCCGGCCACCCGGCCCGGCGGCAACGACGCCGGCGCCGAGACGATCTGCCTCTACGGCCACCTCGACAAGCAGCCCGAGTTCAACGGCTGGAAAACCGGTTTCGGGCCGTGGACGCCGCGCTACGAAGGCGGCCTGCTCTACGGCCGGGGCGGTGCCGACGACGGCTACGCGATCTATGCGGCCGTCACGGCGATCAAGGCGCTCGACTTGCAGGGCATCGCCCGGCCGCGCTGCGTGGGACTCATCGAGACGTGCGAGGAAAGCGGCTCTCCCGACCTGCCGTTCTATGTCGATGCGCTGAAGGCGCGGCTCGGCCAGGTGTCGCTCGTCGTCTGCCTCGACAGCGGCGCCGGCAACTACGACCAGCTCTGGCTCACGACCAGCCTGCGCGGCAATGTCACGGGCACGCTGAAGGTCGAGGTTCTCACCGAGGGCATCCACTCGGGCGATGCCAGCGGCCTCGTGCCTTCGAGCTTTCGCATCCTGCGCCAGGTGCTCGACCGCCTCGAAGATTCGAAGACGGGGCGGCTCCTGCCGCAAAGCCTGCACTGCGAGGTTCCCGCCGATCGTCTCGAGCAGGCGAAGGCCACCGCGGCAATCCTCGGCGACGAAGTCTGGAAGCGCTTCCCGTGGGCGTGTGGCGCCGATGGCGGCCCGACGCTGCCGACCGCCACCGACCCGGTCGAAGCGCTCATCAACCGCACCTGGAAGCCGACGCTCTCGGTCACCGGGGTCGACGGCATGCCGGCGCTCAAAGACGCGGGCAACGTGCTGCGGCCCTACACGGCGTTCAAGCTGAGCCTGCGCACGCCGCCGCTCGTCGACGGCAACGAGGCGGCGGCCTCACTGAAGAGGCTGCTCGAGGACAACGCGCCGTACAACGCCAAGGTCACCTTCAATGCCGATGGCCGCGTCGGCGCCTCGGGCGCCACCGGCTGGAACGCGCCGAGCCTCGCGCCGTGGCTGGACGCGGCGCTGAATTCGGCATCGCAGGCGCACTTCAACGCGCCGTGCGGCTACATCGGCCAGGGCGGCACGATCCCGCTCATGAGCATGCTGCAGCAGAGTTTTCCGGCGGCGCAGATGATGGTCTGCGGCGTGCTCGGGCCGAAGAGCAATGCCCATGGGCCGAACGAATTCCTGCACGTGCCGTATGGCAAGAAGCTCACCGCGGCGGTGGCACAGGTGATGGCGGCGAGCCCGTGAGTCGTCAGGCGCGGGGCGAGGCGATGGCAAGCGCCACCGCTTCGGCGACCTGGATCCCGTCGACCGCTGCCGACATGATGCCGCCGGCATAGCCCGCGCCTTCGCCGGCCGGGTAGAGGCCGGCGACGTTGACGCTCTGCCAGTCTTGCCCGCGCGGCATGCGCAAGGGCGACGAGGTTCGCGTCTCGACGCCGGTAAGCACCGCGTCGTCCATCGCGAAGCCTTCGATCTGCCGGGCGAAGGCGCCCAGGCTTTCGCGAATGGCTTCGATGGCGTAGGTCGGCAGGCTCTCGTTGCCCTTTTCCGCAAGGTTCGTCGGCAGCACCGCCGGCGTGTACGAAGGCATGACGCGGCCGAACGCGAGCGACGGCCGGCCACCGAGGAAATCGCCGACGCGCTGGCCCGGCGCGGCATACGTTCGGCCGCCGAGGTCGAAGGCGCGCGATTCCCAATGTCTCTGGAAGGCGATGCCGTCGAGTGGCGCCACGACGTCGCCCGGTCCGACGCTCGAGCCTGAGGCGCGCTTCGCTCCTGTGCTGATGCGATAGTCGTCGGGCGTGAGGCCGACGACGATGCCGGCGTTGGCGTTGCGTTCGTTGCGCGAATACTGGCTCATGCCGTTGGTGACGACGCAGCCCGTCTCGGAGGTCGCGGCCACGACCGTGCCGCCCGGGCACATGCAGAAGCTGTAGACCGAGCGGCCGTTCTTCGCGTGGTGAACGACCTTGTAGTCGGCCGCGCCGAGCAGGCGGTGGCCGGCGTTCGGGCCGAAGCGGGCGCTGTCGATGACACTTTGCGGATGCTCGATGCGAAAGCCGATCGAGAAGGCCTTGGCCTGCATCGCCACACCGCGCTCGTACAGCATGGCGAAGGTGTCGCGGGCGCTGTGCCCGAGCGCCAGCACGACGCGATCGGCGGCCATCGCCTCTCGCCGTGCTGCGCCCGCGCTGCGAAGGGCTGTCGCTTCAGGCTCAGCCGGCTTACCCGCGTGCTCGACGACGACGCCGCGAATCGCGCCGCGTTCAATGATCACGTCGACCACGCGCGCCGAGAAGCGGACCTCGCCGCCGAGCCGTTCGATCTCGGCCCGCATCTTCTCGACCACGCCGACCAGGCGGAAGGTGCCGATGTGCGGCTTGGCGACGAAGGCGATCTCCTCGGGCGCGCCGGCCTTGACGAACTCGTCGATCACCTTGCGCGTGAGGTGGCGCGGATCGCTGATCTGGCTCCACAGCTTGCCATCGGAAAACGTTCCGGCGCCGCCTTCGCCGAACTGCACGTTCGACTCGGGATCGAGAATTCCGCGCCGCCAGAGCGCCCACGTGTCGCGCGTGCGTTCGCGAACGGCGCGGCCCCGCTCGAGGACGATCGGGCGAAAGCCCATCTGCGCCAGAACGAGGGCGGCGAAGATGCCGCACGGGCCGAAGCCGACGATGACGGGGCGCGGCCGACCGCTCGCCGCGAAGTCGGCCGGCGCGCGGGCGACGAAGCGGTAGCACATGTCGGGCGCCGACCTGAGGTGGGCATCGCCGGCGTGGGCCGTGAGCACGGCAGCTTCGTCGGCGAGCTCGCAGTCGACCGTGTAGACGAAGACGACCGCGGCGCGCTTGCGCGCATCGTGGCCGCGCTTGAAGACATGCATCGCGAGCAGCGCGGCGTCGTCGACGCCGAGGCGCGCGAGCACAGCGGCGCGCAGCGCGCTCTCGCCGTGATCGATGGGCAGGCGAATTTCGGTCAGGCGCAGCATCGCGACGACTCAATGACCGGCGAGCGGCAAGGCAGTCGCCGGCGCTTCGTCGCGACGAAGCGGAGGAACGGTGCGCCGCGCCGGCATCGCCTCAGTGGTACGCATCGATTCGCGTCGCGCCCATCAGCGGCTCGAGCAGGCGGGCCAGCGGCCGCAGTACCGAGTAGCGCGCCGCCACCTTGTGTGCATAGGCGAAGAAACGCGGCAGGTCTTCGCTGTAGGCCGGCTTGGCGTCACGGTGCTTGAGGCGCGAGAAGATGCCGAGCACCTTGAGATGGCGTTGCAGGCCGATCCATTCGAGCGAGCGCCAGAACTCGCCGAAATCTTCGGCCACCGGCAACGAGGACTTTCTTGCCGCCTGCCAGTAGCGCACGGCCCAGTCGAGCTCCTGCTCTTCGCTCCATGAAATAAAGGCGTCGCGCAGCAGCGACGCCACGTCGTAGGCAATCGGGCCGCGCACTGCATCCTGGAAATCGAGGATGCCGGGGTTGGGCACGCTGACCATCAGGTTGCGCGGCATCCAGTCGCGGTGCACGGCAACGCTCGGCTGGGCGAGCGCGCTCGAAACGAGCTGGTCGCACGCAGCCTGCCACGTCGCCCACTCGGCCGGTGTCCAGGAGGCGCCGCATTGGCGATCGACGCACCACTCGGGAAAGAGTGCCAGCTCGCGGCGCAGCAGGGCGTCGTCATAGGGCGGCAACGACTGGGCCGGCAGCTCGCGCTGCCAGACGACGAGGGCGGCGATGGCCTCGCGCATCAGGTCGTCGGCGCGCTTTGCGTCACCGGCGGCCTGCGCGTCCTGCAGGGCGCGCAGGTAAAGCTCGTTGCCCAGGTCGTCGAGCAGCAGGAAGCCGTGAACGGCATCGGCTTCGAGGACCCGCGGCGCATGCAGGCCGGCATCGGTGATGAGCCCGGCCACATGCACGAATGGCCGCACGTCTTCGTGGGGCGGCGGCGCGTCCATGACGATGACGCTGCCACCGCTTCGCAGGTCGGCACGCAGGTAGCGTCGAAAGCTCGCGTCGCTCGAAGCCGCACGCAGCGTTGCCGGCTCGATGCCGCGTGCCGCGGCAAAGCCTTGCAGCCAGGCATCGAACGCGACCCGGCGGGCCGGATCGGCCCAGGCGATCGACGGGTGAGGTAAAGCTGGGGTCACGGGAGGCGGCGTGGCAGATGAGGCGCAGCGGTCGCGCAAGCCTCGTGGATAATCGATTCTACAAATCGACGCCTGTGCGCCATTGCGTGCCGGTGTCGCCTTCGTCCGGCAGCGCCCGCATGCGGAAGCCGGCTTCGCGCCCCCGGCGCTCCAGCCCGCGCTCTGCTGCCGTCGCTTCGTGCGCCAACCTTTTCGCCAAGCCCCTCCCAGCCGCCTTTGCGCCGCGCCGCGGTGCGCGCGGAAGGTTCAGGGCCAGGCTGTGCGGCGCGGCGTTGCCTTCGCCTTCGCGGCCGTCGCTGGCCTGATGCCGGCGCGCGCGGCCCCGGCGGAGGCCCCTTCGAACTCGACGCCTGCATCGGCATCGGCATCTGCAACGGCATCGGCACCTGCAGCGGCGTTTCCTGCGGCGCTCGCGGCCTCGGCCGGCGCCTCGGGCATCGAGCTGCGCAACTCGTCTTCGTTGCAGCCTCCGGCACGCGGCGAGGCCGCTCGCCAGCTGCCGATCATCCTGCGTGCGCGCGAGCTGAGCGGTCACCCGGATCTCGATGTCGTGGCCGATGGCGACGTCGAGTTTCGCCGTGGCGGCGTCGTCATCCGCGCCGACCGTCTCACCTACGACCAGGCGGACGATCTGGCGCGAGCGACCGGCCACGTCGTCGTCAGCCGCGACGGCAATGTCTTCTCGGGCCCCGAGCTCCAGCTCAAGGTTGAACGTTTCGAGGGTTTCTTTCGCCTGCCCAGCTACCGCTTTGCGCGCACCGGGGCTGGCGGCAACGCGGCGCGCATCGAGTTCATCGACGAGCAACGCTCGGCGGCGATCGATGCCTCGTACTCGAGCTGCACGAGCAGCGATACCGAAGACCCGGTGTG
>Ga0066790_10001380_pt1 | contig 10185 bp, 10 predicted proteins | sample OrgsoiDNA2013050_FD_70963 | JGI IMG/M metagenome (GOLD analysis project Ga0066790, IMG submission 70963) | Permafrost soil microbial communities from the Arctic, to analyse light accelerated degradation of dissolved organic matter (DOM) -... | ecosystem: Environmental > Terrestrial > Soil >...
TCCCGGGTCAGCCGGGTCCCGCACTCCGGGCAGTGCGTGGGGAACTGGAACTCCCGCTCGTCCCCGGTCCGCAGGTCCGCCACCGGCGCGACGACCTCCGGGATCACGTCGCCCGCCTTGCGCAGCACCACCGTGTCACCGATCAGGACACCCTTGCGCTTGAGCTCGTCGGCGTTGTGCAAGGTGGCGAGCTCCACGGTCGAGCCGCTCACCTTGGCCGGCTCCATCACCGCGAACGGGGTCACCCGCCCGGTACGGCCCACGTTGACGCGGATGTCGAGCAGCTTGGTGGTGACCTCCTCCGGCGGGTACTTGTAGGCCATCGCCCAGCGCGGCGCCCGCGACGTGGCGCCGAGCGCCCGCTGCTGGTCCAGCCGGTCGATCTTGACCACGACCCCGTCGATCTCATACGGCGGGTCGTGCCGGTGCTCGTTGTAGTAGCCGATGTACTCGTGCACGGCGGCCAGGTCCGGCACGACCCGGAGACGGTCGCTGACCGGCAGCCCCCAGCCGCGCATCCGCTCGTACCAGCCGGACTGGGTCTCCGGCGGCCCCTCCCCCTCGGCAAAGCCGTCCACCCGGCCGACGCCGTGCACGATCACGTCGAGCGCGCGGCTCGCGGTGACCCGTGGGTCCTTCTGCCGCAGTGAGCCAGCCCCCGAGTTGCGCGGGTTGGCGAAGGCCGGCTTCCCCGCCTCGGTCAGGCTCGCGTTCAGCTCCTCGAACGCCGCCACGGGCAGGAAGACCTCGCCTCTCACCTCCAGCGTCCGCGGGAAGCCGGCCCTGGACAGCCGGGCCGGGACCGAGGAGATGGTCTTGATGTTGGGCGTGACGTCCTCGCCGGTGCGGCCGTCCCCCCGGGTCGCGCCGCGGACCAGCTTCCCGTCCTCGTAGACCAGCGCGATGGCGAGCCCGTCGATCTTCAGCTCGCACAGATACGGTCCGGTACCGCCCCCTCGTCCGGCGCGGTCCGCCCATGCGTCCAGGTCCTCCGCCGAGAACGAGTTGTCCAGGCTGAGCAGCCGCTGCAGGTGCTCCACCGGCGTGAACTGCGTGGAGATGACGGCCCCGACGTTCTGCGTGGGCGAATCCGGGGTCTGCAGCTCCGGGTAATGCTCTTCCAGATCGCGGAGCTCGCGCATCATCGCGTCGTACTCGGCGTCGGAGATCACCGGCGCGTCGAGCACGTGGTACCGGTAGTTGTTCTCGTTGATATCCGCGCTCAGTTCGGCGTGCCGCTGCCGCGCGTCGACCGGCGTCTCGTTCGGATCTTCCGGCTCGGCGCCCCGGGGTTGGCTCATGCGGTGTCTCCCGCTCGCGTCCAGGGCATCGTGAAGCCCTCCCGTTCGCTCATGCCCCGCCCTCCGTGTCCTCACTCTCTTCGGCCAGCTCAGCGACCATTCTCGCCGCTTCCCGGCAGTGCGCCAGCACCTCGGTCACCCGCGCGGGCGGCACACCGGCCAGACCGCAGGCCGGGGTGACGACGACCTGCTGCGCGCAGTCCTCCGGCGCCATGCCGAGCCGCCGCCAGAACCGCAGCACCCGCTGCGTGGTCCTGACCGGCTCCTCCCGCTGGGCCGCGGGCGGCATGGCGGGCACGGCACCGGCCAGGATGCCCGCGCCCGCGTCAGCCATCTCGGCGACGCGGTCTGCTTCTTCCCGCCGTAGCAGGCTCAGGTCGAAGGCGATCGCATCCGGCCTCGCCGCCCAGATGATGCCGAACGGAACCTGATTCGCGCAGCAATGCACGACTGAGTACCGTCCGGCCGCGTCCACCACCGTACTAAGCCGGTCGGACATTACCGACGCGTCGACCGCGGGCAGCCGGGACAGCCCGCTGGCGGTGGGGATCTCACCGTGTGCCACCGCGCCCAGCGCGGGCTCGTCGAACTGGACCACCAGATCGGCGCCGGGCACACGCTTGGCCATCTCGGCGACCTGAATGGCCGTCGCCTCGGCCAGCGACACGGCAAGGTCGGCGACCGCGCCGCCGTCGGAGAGGACCGGATTCAGCGTGCGGGGCAGCTCGATGGTGGCGGCCAGCGTCCACGGGCCGCACAGGCTGAACTTCAGCGGGCCCTCGTAACCGGCGAAAACCTCCTCGATCGCGTCGAGGTCAGCCGCCATCATGTTCCGGGCGGCCCGCATGTAACGACCGCCCGGCCGTTCCGCGATCCGCCATCCGCCCGGCGTCGTCTCCACCGGCATGTCGATCAGCAGAGCCGCGGTCCGGCCGATCAGATCGGCGCCCGGCCCGCGACTTGGCAGCTCGGGGAGGTAGGGGAAGTCCGGCAGCTCGCCCACCACGATCCGGGCCGCCTCGAGCGGATCCGTTCCGGGCATGGAATCGATGCCCGTAGCGCTGCCGGCCAGCCACGGGAACCTGGACCGCGGGCCGGGCGGATCACCGAGCCTGTCATCGTGCACAGAGCGAGCTTAGATCCTTTTCGCTGCCTGCCGCTGCGGGGCCGCTGGGCGCCGTGCGCCGGGCGTGACCAGGGTGGTCATCAGCCGCTGCGGGCAGCCGGGTGGTTACTGGCTATCCGGGTGGGCGGCCGGATGACGAAGGCCGCCACTGAGGACGCGGCGGGCCTTACGCTCCAGGAGATCGAGCGACTGCCCGGTCAGCGAATCGCGCCCGCGGTCCTGCCGTATCGCGACCACGATGGTGACGATCATCCCTGACATAACGCCGACCGAGAAGGCGACCACCGCCGCCACGGCAATGTCACCGGCCATCAGGGCCTCCTGCATCCCGCCAACGGCGCTCGTTCCATGGGATTCTCATCAGCAACACACGCTGCGTCGGATGTTGACTACATTATTTCCCGCCAGGATCACCTCAAACTAGCTTGAACCCGGCAAGCTCCAGCCGAAATGCCCCGATGGCAGTCCTGCACGGCCGGCGGACGTACGCCCCCGCCATGAGTGATCCCCCCGGGACCGGCGCGCCGCCGGTGGACCTGCCGCAGGCGGCGTGGCGCGGGTGGCCCCGGCCCAGCCGGGCTGGGCCGGGGCTACGCCACCAGTCCGGGCTCCCCGTTACCCGGACGTGGAGCCCCGGCCGCCCCCGCGCGGGCCGGGGCCGTCTCCTTTCCGGTACGCCCTGACGACCACGACAATCAGGACGCCACAGGCGACTCCAATAAGGAAGATGACGCAGATGAGGATGCCTGCCAGGACTGAATCGGCCACGACGGCCTCCCGCCGTCATCGGCAGCGTCTCCGCCGCCGGACTCACCAACCGGCCCGCGCCGTTGCGGGATGCCCGGGGGCCAGGTGATCGCCGTAGCGACCACCTGCCACCCAGCAGCCGGGACGCGACTGCCAGCCGCCTCCGGCCTTTCACTCAGTTCACCGGTCCTCGGGGTCTGAGTCCCCGAAACGCTGACCCACTCCCGTCAGTCGCCGGACTCCGCGCGACAGGTAGCCCGCGGGCTCCTCCCGCAATACGAGAGACCGGTCCAGTCGCCGCATCGTGGCTCTGTCCTCTGCCTTGATGCCCACGGCCACGATGAGGATCGCCCCGATCAGGAAACCGACCGCGAAGATCACGATGATGATGACTGCTGCTACTCCTACGTATCCGGCCATGACTGGCCTCCCCGCACGCTCCTGATGACCCGCTTTGCTGGCCACCGCCCACCTGCTGAGAGCGAACCTGCCGACCACCAAGCCCGGCTGATCGGTCGCTCCGGGTACTCCAGCAGTCCGGCGTCCCTGAGGGTGGCGGCCGACTGGAGCATTCCGACTGGCATCGCCAGGATCGTTGGTGCACCAAGGATCATCTGTGAGGTCCAGGTGCTACCAAGGAACCAGCCTGGTAGGCTGATCCCCACATGTCCTGTCATCCGAGTCATCCCAACCTCTAGTACCTATCGGGACTATCCCCGGCTCGATTCCGCCAGAAACCCGATTGATGCCAAATATTCCTCTCATTGGGATGGTTAGGTCCTCTGGACTAGGCAGAGCAGCCTGACAGGCTGGGATCATTGGTATAGGTGGAGGAGCAATGGCTGATCCCATCGATCGGCGGACCGCCGATGGCCTGCGCGGAGAGATCGAGTCCGGCCGACTTGAGCCCGGTCACCGGCTACCAGCGGAGAACCCGCTCGGGGACCAGTTCGCCGCATCGCGGAACACAGTTCGGGATGCCGTCACCACGCTTGTTACGCTGGGCCTGGCCGGGATCCGGCCAGGCCCAGCAAGAATTTACGGCGCAACTCCGCCTGCCGGGCTCCAACCAGTTAGTGGGCCTGCTAGCCTCAGCCGCATCATCCTAGTCATCCCAACCTTTACTCGGTTGTACCAGTCCGGCAGGGGTATCACGTGATCAAGACTGTCCGCGAGGCGGCGCCGAAGATCACGCAGGTCACCTCCGCAGGCTGCCGTGGACTGACCGGTATATCCGGGAGGAACGTTGCCTGAGCCTATTTACCGGCGGATCGCCGAAGATCTCCGTCAGCAGATCGAATCAGGTCAGATCACCCCCGGTAGTCAGTTGCCCACCGAGCTGGAGCTGCGTGATCAGTACAGCGCGTCACGGAACACGATTCGTGACGCAGTGAAGTGGCTGACCAGCAGAAGCCTGGTAGAAACGCGGCCGGGACAGGGCACATTCGTGGTGGAGAAGTTCGATCCGTTCGTCACAACGCTGTCCGGTGACTGGCAGGAAGAGTCCGGGCTCGGTGGCGGCGAAGGCCAGGCCGCGCTCAAAGAGGTCCGGGCGCGAGAGCGGACCGCGGGCGTATCAGAACCGCGGGTAGAGGTGAAAAAGGCCCAGGGATACGTGGCAGACCGGCTCCAGGTCAGTGACGGTACCAACGTCATCAGCCGCCACCAGGAACGCTATATAGATGATCAACCCTGGTCTCTGCAGACATCGTATTATCCGATGGATTTCGTCGTACGCGGTGCGACCCGGCTGCTCGAAGCGGTCAACCTCGATGAGGGCACCGTTAAGTATCTCGGCGAAACCCTTCAGTTGAAGCAGGTCGGATTCCGCGACCTGATTGCGGTCCGCACGCCAGACGAGAACGAGGCGAAGTTCTTCCGGCTGCCTGAAGATGGGCGGATACCGGTCTTTGTTATCCTGCGCACCGGTTTTGCGCAGGGCAGCGACGGCGTGATTCCATTCCGGCTCACGGAGAGTGTCTTCCCGTCAGATCGGAACCAATTCGTCGTCAATGCGGGAGAAGTTCCAAACCGGCTCGGCAGTTCAGCAGAAGTCTGAAACAGCACGTACTTAATATTTCCCCAGCCAGGTAACAATAAAGCCTGGTGACGGGAGGCGCATGCCGTGGACCGGCGGTACAGGCCGCCTTCTCGACATGTGCCGCCGCCAGCGACATTTTGGCGACTGTTTGGCCAGCAGCAATGCTAACTGATAACATCACAAGGGGAATAGGAATATGACCGGAAACAACGTCCCAGCGCCGCACGTCGACCCCTGGGTCGACGTCACGCGCGGCTACGTAAGCAAGGCTGTCAGGAGCCTCGCCGCAGGCGGTGTGCACGTGGAGGAAAACTGGCTCGACCCGCGCAACCCGCGCGACGCGACGATAATCTTTACCCACCCAGCCTCCAACGTCTCCGCCGAAAAGCTCGCTCTCGTCTGGGACGAGGTGAGCGGCTGGCGTTATGGCATTTTTAAGAGCGGCCACCAGGGCGTTCGTACCGCCCTGTCCAGCGTCAGTTACCTTGGCGGTGGCGTCTTGCTCGAAACTCCGGAACTTGTTGGGCGTCTGCTGGCGGGCACTAGTGAGCCCCGGCAGCAGTACAGGTCCGTCACGGATCTGCACGACGGCCTCGACGACACGCTTCTGCGGCATCAAGAGAACTGACCCAAGCTCGTGCGCGCCGCCGACGCTCGTCCTGCTGCACCCAGCCACCCCTCCGGGCGCAGCATTAGCGTCGGCGGCGTCCGCATAAAGTATCGGTCCTGTATGGTGAACCACACCCCGTGAACCCAGCGGAACAAGGATACATAAATAAATCCTGACTTCCCGGGATCCGGGGCAGCCTTAACGACGTACCCTGTACATTTTCCTTTACGGCTACGGCACTATCTGACTGTTATAGCCCGCAGATCTCCCAGGAAGCCGTAGGAGCCACTGCGCCTTCTCGCGCGGAAACCTATCTGCCGGCAGATCTATTGAGTTGGTGCGCAGGCGTCTCGCGAACTCCGCCATGAAGGAGCCAGCCGGTGAACTTCGCCCCTGGATTGCCATCGCCGTCCCGGCCAGCATCGCCATTTGGCAGCACATGATTCTGCGCCGCTACCGTAAGGCTGACCGGGCGCAGGAAGCGGAGCGGCAGGCCCGTCGCGACAGGCGGTATACATGGGACATCGTCTTCAGGGATATTCAGGTGGTCTTGCGCCGGATTGAGGAGGTCGACTCCCGTGCGCGGAGGCGGCCGCTTGACTGGCACGCGATGGAGCGAGCGGACCTGGAGTACCTCCAGAGCAAGCTGGAGGACTTTTGTGAACGCTGTCCCCCGGCCCTCGTCACGCCTCTGCGGAACGTAGCGGCGGCTGCGGCCAGACTCCGCACCCTCGGCTTTCCCGCCGATGCCGAGGTTGTGCTCGCCTACCGCAAAGCCGCCGACTGTACCCCTCCCTCCGACCCTCCTTCCGCGTTCATGGCCAGCGCCATTGGCGCAAAGGCGAACGAACAGCACCAGGCGGCGGTGGAGTTGCACGCGGCGGTGACGGCGGCCTGGGAGGCGGTACAGACCGAACGCGGCGGCGAAACCTAAGGCGTCCCGCACGACGTCGCTGCTCTCAGGCACGGAATCCGGAGGCTGCGGCGCGGGATCTGCCCGCACAGCAGCACGGACGCCGCGAGATGATTGCCCCGTCTCGCCGGCCATGTTTTACTCAGGCGGTACGAATCACGCATTCAGCGTGATCAAGATCGATACTGGGCGAATTCATAGTAGTGACGAGGTTGCCACTGACGGTTCGTCAGGCAGTGCCAGATGAGCTCGACGTCATCCTGGAATTGCTCAACGACTCAATCCGCTGGCTCCAGGGCATGGGCCTGGACCAATGGGCTAAGCCATGGCCGGACGAAGCGGGCCGCAATGCACGGATTGCCCGGGATCTTGCTGCGGGAAGGACCTGGCTGGTCCTGGACAACACGGAGGTCGTCGGGACAATCACGCTCGATACCACCGACAATGGCATCTGGCCGACGCACAAGTGCCAGGAGAAAGCCGTCTACGTGCGTAAGGTGATCATCCGGCGGCACTACGCCGGGCTCGGGCTGGGAGCCCGCCTGTTCGATTGGGCGGCCGATGTAGCAACCCACGTGCACCAGGCCCGCTGGATCAGGATCGATGTGTGGACGACCAACCGGCGGCTGCACGCTTACTACCGCAAGCTAGGGTTCCGGTACCACGATCTGGCCGATGACCCTGATTACCCATCGCGTGCGCTCTTCGAGCGGAGCACCGACAAGCGTTGCTACGAGTACCAGGCGCTGCTCAGGCCCGCGCTACCGCTTGCTTATCCTCGCTGCTACTGATCGCCGTAAAGGTGGCGGTTCAGCTCGGCCGGCCGCATCGATTCGGGATAAGCGGCCGTGTAGTAGTTCATGACTGCGGCCACGCGGACGGAATCACCGGAGGTCAGCGGGCGCACATAATGAGGCTGACGCCGGCCATCGAAGAAGATCAGATGCCCAGCCTGAGCACGGATCACCGAGCAGGATCGGTCGATATCGGCCCTGCTACTCGCCTCCGGCACATGGGCGAAGACCAGTTCCCCGCCCGCGCTGCGGTCATGGTCGGTACAGAAAAGGAGACCGGTCAGCGGATTCGAATCAACATGGCATTCAAAGCGCATCCGCGTTCCGCGCTGGACGTTCAGGACGGCTCCGTAGCGCTCGTCGCGCGCCGCAGCCACCGGGCCGCCAATGGCGCGCTCCGCCAAATCCCGGAAATCAGCGCGGTAAAGCTGGCGGAGCCACGGAAGTCCCTCGGCAACCTGGTCAGCGTGTACCCGGCCGCGAGATATACGCCGGACGTTGGCGGCCTCGCGCGTGATGACCGGTGTGGGAGGGAAGTCCCGGAAATCTGCCCGGTCCGCCATCTCCAGCACATCCCGCTGCCAGTCCGGCTGGAGCATTCCGGTCACGTCGAATGTCGTCCACTGAAACGTGGGCAGCATCGTGTGGCACTTCCCTGAGACAGGCTGGATCCCCGTCCGGGCGATCCGCTCCCACCGAATAGCTTCGGCCCGATGCAACGTCCTGACAAGGGTCCCCGGACGGGACGCCCGAAAGCGGCGACCGTCAGGCGCTGACGGCGACCCGGGTGGCAGCGATGGTGGCGCTCCCTAGGACTCTGTCGCCATCGTAGAGGACGGCGGTCTGGCCGGTGGCTACGCCGCGGGCGGGCTCGCGGAGGGTGATCTGCAGGGCACCGCCGTCGAGCCGGGCCTCGCACGGGTAGACCTCGCCGTGGGCGCGGAGCTGGACCTCGCAGTCGCGAGGCTCGGTGAGCGGTCCGCAGCCGGTCCAGACCGGGCGCTGGGCGGTAATGTCGCGGATTTCGAGCTCCTCGGCCGTGCCGACCGTCACCGTCCGGGAGACGGGCTCGATACCAAGGACGTAGCGGGGGCGGCCGTCGGCAGCGGGGTGGTCCAGGCGCAGGCCGCGGCGCTGGCCGATGGTGAAGGCGTAGGCGCCGTCGTGGGTGCCGACGGTCGCGCCGGAGCTGTCGACGATGGGGCCGGGGGCCTCGCCGAGCTGGCGGGCCAGGAAGCCGCGCGTGTCGCCGTCCGCGATGAAGCAGACGTCGTGGCTGTCGGGCTTGTCCGCGACACCGAGACCGCGCTGGGCCGCCTCGGCCCGGACCTGCTCCTTGGTGGTGTCCCCGAGCGGGAAAATCGAGCGAGCCAGCTGGTCGCGGGTGAGGACGGCGAGGACGTAGGACTGGTCCTTGCCGTTGTCGACGCTGCGGCGGAGCAGGCCGTTCTCCAGCCTGGCGTGGTGGCCGGTGCACACGGCATCGAAGCCGAGCGCTACCGCCCGGTCCAGAACCGCGGCGAACTTGATCTTCTCGTTGCAGCGGACACACGGGTTGGGCGTACGGCCCGCCGCGTACTCGGCCACGAAATCCTCGACAACGTCGCGGTGGAACCGTTCGGCCATGTCCCAGACGTAGAACGGGATACCGATCACGTCGGCGGCGCGGCGCGCGTCCCGGGCGTCCTCCAGCGTGCAGCAGCCGCGCGCCCCGGTGCGGTACGAACTCGGGTTGGCGGACAGCGCGAGATGGACCGCGGTTACCTCGTGGCCGACGTCCACCGCTCGCGCGGCGGCCGTCGCCGAATCAACGCCGCCGGACAGGGCGGCCAGCACCCGTAGAGAAGTCATCGCCTATCGAGCCTACGCGTTGACGGGACCCGCTCTGCCCACCGGGCACGCAGAGCGGGCCGGGGTCAGCGGGAGGCGGCGCGGCGGGCGCGGTCTACGGCCTCACCGATCGAGGCACCGAGGGCGTCGACGTCCTCCTGCGTGGAGGTGCGGCCGAGGGAGAAGCGCAGCGAGCCGCGGGCCTGGTCCTCGTCGGCCCCCATCGCGAGCAGAACGTGACTGGGCTGGGCCACGCCCGCGGTGCACGCCGACCCGGTCGAGCATGCGATGCCCTTCGCGTCGAGGAGCATGAGCAGTGCGTCGCCCTCGCAGCCGGGGAAGGAGAAGTGCGCGTTGCCGGGCAGCCGGTCCGGGCCGGGTGGCGGCCCGTTCAGCGCCGCGTCGGGCACCGCCTCGGTGACCTGCCGGATCAGATCGTCCCGCAGGATCGCCAGCCGCTTGGCCTCGGCCTCGCGGCGCTCCGCCGAGATGACGACGGCGGTCGCGAAGGCCCGGATGGCTGGCGCATCGAGGGTCCCGGAACGCACGTCGCGTTCCTGGCCGCCTCCGTGCAGGACCGGTACGGGCTCGGTGCCCCGCCGGAGCAGCAGCGCGCCGATGCCGACCGGGCCACCGAGCTTGTGCCCCGTGACGGTCAGCGCGTCCACACCGGAGCAGGCGAAGTCGACCGGAAGCTGCGCCGCGGCCTGCACGGCGTCACTGTGGAAGACGATCCCGTACTCGTGCGCGACCTCGGCCAGTTCGGCGATCGGCAGTACGGCTCCGACCTCGTTATTGACCCACATGACGCTGGCCAGTGCCA
>Ga0066790_10001381_pt1 | contig 10176 bp, 11 predicted proteins | sample OrgsoiDNA2013050_FD_70963 | JGI IMG/M metagenome (GOLD analysis project Ga0066790, IMG submission 70963) | Permafrost soil microbial communities from the Arctic, to analyse light accelerated degradation of dissolved organic matter (DOM) -... | ecosystem: Environmental > Terrestrial > Soil >...
CGTGGCGGCCATCCCACGTGCCGTCGGCCAGGTCCTGCCGAAGCCGCTTGATGTACTAGTCAGCGGTCTGGGGCGGCACGAAGCTCCACGCGGAGCAGGCCAGACGCGCGCCAGGGTCGAGCAGCTTTTCCGGGCGCGCGTAGTAGCCCTCGTTGAACCCGTCGGTGCAGTCGGCGGGGATCGGGACCGGCGTGACCGTGACACGCCCGCCCAGGGCGGCGGTGATCTGGCCGATGGGCGGATACCGGCGTGCCTCCGCGTCCAGGACCAGCGGAGCGTACTCATACAGCCAGAAATCCCGCACCAGGCCGGGGTCACACGTCAGGATGATCACCGGCCCGCCGGTCAGGTCAAGTGCCGCACAGGAATGCACGGGTGATTGCGGATACTGCGTTTGTTGCGGATAATGCGATTAGGAGGGAGGGACAGGGATGCCCGGCAAAACCATCGGTTCAATCAATCCTGGCGATGTCGACACAGCCACCGCAGAACGAGCCGCGCGCCGCATCAGCGACTATCTGGCCAGCCATCCGAACGATGAGCTTGTTGAAGTCCTCCCCGAGGTCGGTGGCGAAGATGCTCTCGTCATCCCGCGGCCGACTGTGATCATGCTTGCGCAGATCCTGGATGCCCTCGGGCACGGTATGGGCGTGCAGATCATCCCAAAGGAGGCAGAGCTCACGACGCAGCAGGCGGCTGACATGCTGAACGTCTCGCGCCCGTACCTGATCAAGCTGCTGGACTCTGAGAAGATCCCCTATCGGCGAGTAGGCAGGCACCGGCGGATCACCTTCGAGGCCCTGGTGGATTACAAGCGACGCGATGACCTTAAACGGCGTGCTGCAGCCGACGAGCTGGCTGATCTCAGTCAAGAGCTAGGTCTGTACTGAGCGATGGCCTTCATCGTGGTGTACGACGCGAACGTGCTATATCCCAATACGCTTCGCGACCTGCTCATCCGCATCGCCCAGCTTCCGCATCTGGTGCAGGCGAAGTGGACGGATGACATCCTCGATGAGGCGCTCGGTGCCGTCAGCAAGAACCACCCCGACATCCCGTCTGAAAAGATTGGGCGCTTGCGTCACCTGATGAACGAAGCGGTCCGGGACTGCCTCGTCGAGGGCTATGAACCGCTCATCGACAGTCTGGATCTTCCCGATCCAGATGACCGGCATGTACTGGCTGCGGCTATCAAGGCAGGCGCACAGGCCATCGTCACCAGAAATCTGCGGCACTTCCCCAAGGGAAGGCTGGCTCCGTGGAATATGAGGGCGAAATCGCCGGATGATTTTGTCCGGGATCAGATCGACATCGACCGCCAAGCCGTCTACGCCTGCGTCCAGCAGATTGTGGATTCACGGACTCGCAGGCCAGTCACGATTGAGGACGTGCTGCAGGAACTGGAGACGGACAGCCTCGTGACATCGGCGGCTGCTTTAAGGATGCACTGACATTCGTTCCCGCAGTCACTGTCAGTCGCTGAGCCGTTCTGGGAACCGCTGTAGCCCGCGCTATTGACCGTGACACGGCCGGGACTCTAATGCCCGCGGAGTTCCCGCCAGATCTCGCCGGCGTCCGAACTGATCAGGCAGTACGGGTCGCCTCCGTCCCGGCAGACGGCCTCGAAGCGCGGCTTGTCGCCGTGGCGCGTGATCACGTTGATCAGGTAGCCGGGGAAGGCGGCGCGCAGTGCGGCGGCCTGGGCCTGCGCGCTCGGCGCGGGGGACGGGGGCCAGCCGGTCATGACGCGCGCCGGGTGTCATCGGGGCGCTCGCGTGACGCGGGCTCGGCGGAGGAGTCCGCTGTGAGCAGCTCGCGCAGCCCGCCCGGGTCGCGCGCGGCCAGTGGCCGGCCGTTATCGAGCCGCTTGGCGACCCATCCGGCCCTGGTCACAGCGATGTCGTACGTCTCTCCCCATCGCCGGCTCAGCTCATCCAGTGCCGCCAGAGCCTGCGTCGTCAACCTCATCGTTGCCATCTCCCGTGTCCGCGTGGTCGCCGTCCGGCGGTCTTAGCCAAACACCAGCATTCTGCAATCTGCAAGGTTCTATTGAAAAATAGCGTGAGTAATAGTTGAATTCACCTGTTACATTTCGAACCGTATGGCGAAGTGCTTTCAAAATGCGATTTTGATAGCCTTCAATCTGCAAGGCCGGAGGAGACGATCAAGGGATGGCGACGACGGAAACGACCGGCTCGACGGTGCCCCGGCGGTAGCTCGGCAGATATCTCCGGGAGCTGCGGAACAAGCAGCGGATCACGGTCAAGACGGCGGCCGAGGCACTGGAGTGGTCGGAAACCAAGATCTGGCGGATCGAAACCGGCCAGACCTCGCTGCGCAGCCTCGACGTCGAGCAGATGTGCAGGATTTACGCCGCGCCGCCGGACCTGACCGAGGCCCTGATGGGGCTGGCTAAAGAAACCAAGGCCAAGGGCTGGTGGCACGCCTACGGCGATGTCATCCCGGAGAATTTCGACGTGTACCTGGGCCTGGAAGAGGCCGCTCAGCAGCTCGCCTGGTACGAGCCGGAGTTGGTGCCCGGCCTGCTCCAGACCGCCAGCTACGCCCGCGCCATCATCACGGCGGATAACCCCGAGGTCGAACCCGGTGAGATCGACCGGCGCGTTCAATTGCGCATCGAAAGGCAGGCGCTGATCCGCCGGCCGACCTCTCCGCTGGCGCTGCGGGTGGCCCTGAACGAATCCATCCTGAGCCGCCCGGTCGGCGGCCGGGAGGTGATGAGCGCGCAGCTGGGTGCCCTGGCTGAGGCGGCGGAACTGCCTAACGTCAGGCTGCGGGTGGTCCCGTTCAGCGTCGGCCTGCACCACGGTCTGATGACCGGTCCGTTCGTCCTGCTGCGGTTCCCGCCCAATGGAGACGGCCAGGACTCCGAGCCGCCCACTGTCTACCAGGACGGATTCACCGGGGCGCTGTTCCTGGACAAGCCACACGAGGTCGAGCGGTTCGGGGATGCATTCGAGTACATCTGGGCTGCGGCGGCCAGCGAGGCCACTTCAACCAAACTCATCCGGGCCTGCGCGAAGGAACTAACAGGGAGATGATCATGAAGACCAGTCCTCGCCCTTCATGGCGGAAGTCGAGCTACAGCAACGGGCAGGCCAACTGCGTGGAGGTTGCCGGGCGGCCAGGCGCCATTGCCGTTCGCGACTCCAAAGACCCCGGCGGCCCGCCGCTCGCCGTCGCGTCGTCCACCTGGCGGGCCTTCACCCGCCGCATCAAAGGTGACCCCGGAGCCTAGCCCGGACCCGGCCTGATCAGTAACGTTTCTGACCTCGGGTGACCATCCGCGCGGGATGCTCAGGGCCCAGACGTGGCCAGTTGACGTCGCGCCCCGGGCTACACCTCGATGAGGATCGTCAGGGTTTCGGGCAGGACGCCGTCATGCGTCATCGCGTCGGCCGCCGCTTCGGTCTGCATCGCGGCCATGAGGGTATCCATGTCGGCGACGTCCATGACCACCGCCACCCGGCTCGGATTCGTCGGGTCGGCGAACATCCGGATATTGGTGACCCCGAGAGGCCCGAAGAACTCTTCGCGCCGTGATGAGGCCAGCCAGTGATCCTTGTCCTTGACGTTGTGGTGGGCGATGACAGTCGGCATGGTGTCTCCTCGGCGTCGCGGCCCCAGCTAGTCTGGCCCGGGACGGCCGACACTACACCCTAAATGCCCCCTACCTGCATCGATGGCCGATGAGTGCCGCAGGTGATCAGATCTTGGTGAAGTGGTGGAAGCACTCGTAGGCGGCGTCGTGCGCGGCGAAGTCGGCCGCCTCGGAACGCTTGACCGCGAGATAGGCGCGGCTGCGGAGCGGGCCGAGCGCCGTCATCAGGAGATCGTCCGCCTCCAGGGCGTTCAGCGCCGCCTCCAGCGAGTCCGGCAGGCGGCGGGCTCCCAGCCGGGCCCGTTCAGAATCAGAAAGAGTGGCCGGATCCACGTTCACCGCCTCACCGGGATCAATCTTGCCGCGGATCCCGTCCAGCCCCGCGTGGATGAACGCGCCGAGGGCTAGGTACGGGTTGGCGCTGGAGTCCGACGGCTTCAGCTCCAGGTTGACCGAGCTGGCCGGGTCGCCGCGCAGCACGGACGCGATCCGCACCGCCGCCTCGCGGTTGTCCATCCCGTAGACGGTGTAGGCGCTGCTCCACATCTGGGGGGCGAGACGGCGGTAGCTGTTGACGCTGCCGCAGGTCAGTGCGGTGAGGGCGGGCAGGTGCGCGAGCACGCCGCCGATGAAGTGGTAGCCGGTGTCCGACAGGCCGTACCGGTCGCGGGCGTCGGCGAAGACGTTCCGCCCGGTGGGCATGCCGTCCGGGCCGAGCTCGAAGAGTGACCCGTGCAGGTGGGTGCCGTTCCCGGCCTGGTCGGGAACCGGCTTCGGGGCGAGGCTGGCCCATACCCCGCGCCGGAACGCTACGCCCCGGACCGTCTCCCGGTACAGCAGGTGGTTGTCGGCCGCGCGCAGTGCCGGGGCGTGCCGGATCACCACTTCCTGCTGGCCGTGGCCGAGCTCGGGATAGTAGTGCTCGACCTCGAGCCGCTGCGCCTCCAGCGCCTGGACCAGGTCCATCGTGAAGTCGTGCGCGCGCTGGAAGCCGGTGGAGGAGTAGCACAGGCTGTCGTCGGCGGGAACGAGCCGGTCGGGGCCGCCGTCCGGGTCCGGCTCGCGCTGCCCGAGCGTGAACTCTGGCTCGAACGCCGCGCGCATGGCATAGCCCTCGGCCGCCAGTTCGGCGATGGCCTGCTTGAGGAAGGTCCGTGCGCACGCCTCCCACGGCTGCCCGTCCGGCCGCACCAGGTCCGACGCCATCGCGGCCGCGCCGGGCGCGTACGGCAGCGGGACGAACGTGCGCGGGTCCGGCACGATGCGGACCTCGCCGACGGGGCCCATGCCCTCCACCGGCTGGAGGTGGTCGAGCATGTTCATCGCCATCATCGCGACGGTGTGCCCAATACCGCTCGCCATCCGGGCTTCCAGTCCCGAGATGTGCGTGGCCTTGCCGCGGATGATCCCGCCGTGGTCGGCGTAGAGGAACCTCACCAGGGAGAGCTGCCCGGTCCGGGCGTGTTCCAGCACGGCGCTGGCGACACTCGGGTCCGCCTGGTCACCCGCGGCGGCTGCGATTTCGGCTGCGTCGGTCATGGATTACGGGTAGCACGATGCGCCCCGGCCCGTACAGCGGTTACTCCATTCCGTCATGGTTGGGGCCCCGCCCGCGCCAGGTCCGTGCATCATTCTTCTGAACGGACGTGGGCGGGGGTCGTCCGTTCCCGCGCCTATCCCCGGGTCGCCCGTCAGGATGCGCTCATGCACACCGCGCAGCCAGCCGCCCGGCTCAATGCCCAGCTCGCACCGGAGCGCCTGCTCACCGGACCGGTACAGGCCGAGCGCGTCGGCCCGGCAGCCCAGCCGGTCCAGCGCCAGCATGGCCAGGCCGCGGGAGCGCTCGCGGAGCGGATGCGCGATGAGCAGTGCGGACAGCTCCGTGACCACGGTGGCGTAGCGGCCCAGTTCCAGATCGGCTTCCGCCTTGACGTCGGCCGCCATCAGCCGGCGGGCGTCCAGGCCTTCCGCCGCCGCCAGGATCGGGATCGCGCTGACTCCGGTGAACGCCGTCCCGCGCCAGAGCGCGAGCGCTCGCCCGAGCAATTCTGAGGCGGCGGCCGGCTCCCCGGCCTCGGCGGCGGCCAGGCCTTCCGACATGAGCCCGCTGAACTCGGCCAGATCGAGGTCCACCGTCTGGTCCGCCAGCAGGTAGCCGGGCGGGACGGTCAGCAGCGGGCTGTCGGCGTCGCCCGGGCTGTGCCCCATGATCTGGCGCAGCGCCGACACGTGAGCCTGGATCTTCGTCCGCGCGGTGGCCGGGGGCCGGTCCGCCCACAGGATCCGGGTCAGCCGGTCGACCGCTACCACCCGCCCATGGTCCAGCGCGAGGGTGGCGAGCAGGGCCCGCTGACCCGGGCCGCCCGGTGAGCGGACGCGGCCGTCACTGATGATTTCGATGGATCCCAGAACGTTGATCCGCATGGCGTTTCCTCCGTTTGGCCGGTTCTGCCTTTCGGCCGGTTCTGGCTTCCGCTTCGTTCCGGTCCGATGCCGACCCTGAACCAGGCTGGTAATGCGGCCGTAGTGCATGGGTAGGGGCGCTGGCCCGGGGCCGGGGTGCCAAGGGCGGTGCTCATGGAGGACGCATGTGGCTGGCTGTGCTGGGGCCCCTGGTGGTGCGGCCCGCGGGTACCGAGGTGACGATCGCTGCCGCCAAGCAGCGCGTCGTGCTGGCCGCCCTCGCGGTCCGGGCCAATCAGGTGGTGTCCTTCGATGAGCTGGCCGAGACCGTCTGGGACGGTTCCCCGCCACCGACCGCCCGGGTGACGCTGCGCAACTACGTCAAGTGCCTGCGCCGGCTGCTCGCCCCGGCTGACGCGCGGATTGTCACCCGCGACCCCGGTTACCAGCTGCGGCTGGACGCTGGCGAGCTGGACGTGCTGCAGTTCGGGGAACTGGCCCGCGACGGCGCTGCGGCGGTGCGCGCGGCGGACTGGCCCCGGGCGGCCAGCCTGCTGGGTGCGGCGCTGGCGCTGTGGCGGGATGAGCCGCTGTCCGATATTCCGTCCGACGCGCTGCGGCGGGAGACCGCGCCGCGGCTGGAGCGCATCCGGCTGCAGGCGCTGGAAGGGCGGGTGGACGCCGACCTGAACCTGGGACGGCACGCCGAACTGATCCTGGAGGTGCAGGGTCACGCCGCCGAGCAGCCCCTGCACGAACGGTTCCACGCGCAGCTCATGCTGGCCCTGTACCGGTCCGGGCGGGGCGCGGAGGCCCTGGCCGCCTATGACCGGGCCCGCGGGCTGCTGGCCCGGCACCTGGGCGCCGAGCCCGGGCCCGAGCTGCGGGATCTGCACCTGCGCATGCTGCGTGAGGATGCGGACCTGGCCGTCGTCGCCGCTGGCCCGGCCACCGGCCGCGGGCCGGGCGCGGGCCGGCCCGCGGTCCCGCGCCAGCTGCCCGCGACGGCCCGGCATTTCGCCGGGCGGGCACGCGAGCTCGCCCGGCTCACCGGGCTGCTCGGGGAAGACGGGGGCGCCGATGGGGGCGCCGATGGGGATGCCGATGGGGATGCCGATGGTGGGGCTGGCGACGGGGCGGCCGGGGTGCTGACCATCGTCGCCATTGACGGGACGGCGGGCGTGGGCAAGACCACGCTGGCCACCCGGTTCGCGCACCAGGTAGCCGCCCGTTTCCCGGACGGGCAGCTGTACGTGAACCTGCGCGGCTTCGGCCCGGCGGGTCCGCCGATCACCCCGGCCGAGGCAATCCGGGGTTTTCTCGGCGCGCTCGGGATACAGCCGGCGCGGATCCCGGGGGACCTGGCGGACCAGGCGGCCCTGTACCGCAGCCTGATCGCGGACCGGCGGATGCTGCTCGTGCTCGACAATGCGCGGGACAGCGCACAGGTCCGGTCCCTGCTACCGGGCGGCGGCGGCTGCCTGGTGCTCGTCACCAGCCGGAGTCAGCTGGTCAGCCTGGTCGCCGCCGAGGGCGCGCAGCTGCTCACCGTGGACCTGCTCGGCCCGGCCGAAGCGCATGACGTGCTGAGCCGCCATCTGGGCCTGGCCCGGGTCGCCGCCGAGCCCGCGGCCGCCGGCGAGCTGGCTGAGCTGTGTGCCCGGCTGCCGCTGGCGCTGAGCGTCGCGGCGGCACGGGTGGCCTCCCGGCCCGGCTTTTCGCTGGCTGACGCGGTGGGGGAACTGCGCAACGCCCGGACCCGGCTGGATGCTCTCAGCGCCGGGGACGCGGTCACCGACGCCCGCACGGTGTTCTCCTGGTCGTGCCGCCAGCTGGGCCCCGGCACGGCGCGGATGTTCCGCCTGCTCGGCCTGCATCCGGGTCCGGACATCTCCGAGGCCGCCGCGATCAGCCTGGCCGGCGTGCTCCCGGGTGAGGCGCGCGGCGCGCTGACCGAGCTGGCCCAGGCGAGCCTCCTCACCGTGCCGTCCCCAGGCCGGTTCGCCCTGCACGACCTGATGCGCGCCTACGCCGCGGAACGGGCCGCCGAAGGCCACCGCCCCGGGCAGCGGGCCGCGGTGCGCCGGGTCCTGGATCACTACCTGCACACGGCCTTCGCCGCCGACCAGCTGATGTCCGCGCGTGATCCGGTGACCCTGGTCCCACCCGCCCCCAGGACCCGCCCGGAACCGCTCGCCAGCGCCGGGGCGGCCCGGGCCTGGTTCCAGGCCGAGCACCAGACGCTGCTGGCCGCGGTCCGGCTTGCCGTGGAGACGGGGTTTGCCGACCACGCCTGGCAGATCCCGTGGGCCCTGGTGACGTTCCTGGACCGGCAGGGCCACTGGCCAGACTGGGAGAGCACGCAGCAGACCGCGCTGGCCGCGGCCCGGGGCCGTCACGACCTGATCGGCCAGGCCCAGTCCCATCGCCAGCTCGGCCGCCTGCGCATCCAGCGCGGCCCGTACGCTGACGCCGAGTCTCACCTGGCCCGGGCTTTGGAGCTGTTCCGCGCGGCCGGGGATCAGGTGGGGCAGGCTCGCGTCCGGCTCGATATCGCGCAGGCGCTGGAGCGGCAGGGCCGTCACCGGGCCGCGATCACGCACAGCCTGGAGGCTCTCGACCGGTTCCGGGCGGCCGGCCATCGGGTCGGGCAGTCCCGCTCGCTGAACGGGATCGGCTGGTGCTACGCCCAGCTGGGTGCGCCTGACCAGGCGCTGCCCTACTGCGAGCAGGCCCTGGCGCTGGACCGGGAGCTGGGCAATCTGCAGGCCGTGTCCGCCACGCTGCACAGCCTGGGTTACGTGCATGACCTGCTCGGCGACCATGGCCGGGCGGTCGCCTGCTACCAGGACGCGCTCGGCTTGTCCCGCCAGCTCGGTGACCGTTACGGCCAGGCGGACGCGCTGGCCTTCCTCGGCGACGCCTACCGGGGCTGCGGTGATCTGACGGCCGCCCGGCAGGCGTGGCGGTATGCCCTGGACATCCTGGCCGAGCTGCGGCATCCCGACGCCACCGCGGTCCGCGCCAAGCTCTCCGCGGCCGGCATCAGCGCCGGCGGTACCGGCGCCGTGGCGACGGCCAACGTCGCCTGATGCCGCATCCCGGCCCGGTCACCAGCGATCCACACTGTGCCGCGGCACCATTCACCTCCCGCTCGTTATTGATAATCCGCACCTCGTACGCCGGAAGTGTTCCGTAAGTGCGGCGGCAGGTACAGCATGGTTATTGCCGCAAAATAATAACCGGATAAAAGGTATCACGTAGCAGAATTTAATTGGGCCGGAAGCATGCCGTTAGCCTGGCGATAGCAGTCTTATGTTTAGCTTACCTGGCTGTTCTAGGTCGTTGTTTTCCGCATTTCTGGTGGCATTCTTCGGACGGGCCGGTCTTTCTGCCGGGCCACTGCGATTTGCTGCGCTGCGCCGTTCGGCGAGGACCGTCGCATGTCACGAAGGAGATCATCGAAATGACGAAGAGCACGAGTTACGGGGCGGCGCGCTCACGCGGCGCCACCCAGCGTGCCGGTTCGCGGCCAAACCGGGAACCGGCGCCATGGCCGTCCGGACCGGCCGCGGCCCGGGGAGGGGAGCAGCAGCCCACCAGGGCAAACCGCGCGGGGCGCAAGATCGCGGCCGCGGGGCTGATCGGGTCGGCCGCCCTGGCCCTGCCGGCCGCTGCGGCGCTGGCCTCACCTAGTTCGGTCGCGGTTCCCAGCCCCGCTCCGGGATCAGTGCTGCTGACCGCACACGACGTGCTTGCGCCCGGGACGCAGTTCCGCGCCTACACCGTGGGCCAGCCACTCCAGTCGATCCAGCCGGTCCAGCAAACTCATTCATCTCATTCCGCACAGCGCACCCATTTGCCGTCCACATCCGCCCTGGTGTCTCAGACGGCGCGCGCGTACGCCGCAAAGCCGGGATCCGCCACACGGAACCTGTCCCAGGCCGGCGCCGGTCAGTCCCCGGACGGCACCGGCCGCTCGCCGCGCGACAGTCGGACCACGGCGCCCGCTTCGCGTGACCTTCCGATTTACCGGCAGTCGCAGCGTCACCTCCAGCGGCTTCGCGGGACGGAGCCGATACCCCAGTCGCAGGGCGCGTCCGCTGGCGGATGGCAGGCAGTCGGTGCCTCCCAGCCGCCGCAGTCTCCAG
>Ga0066790_10001382_pt1 | contig 10174 bp, 9 predicted proteins | sample OrgsoiDNA2013050_FD_70963 | JGI IMG/M metagenome (GOLD analysis project Ga0066790, IMG submission 70963) | Permafrost soil microbial communities from the Arctic, to analyse light accelerated degradation of dissolved organic matter (DOM) -... | ecosystem: Environmental > Terrestrial > Soil >...
CGGCACTGCGATCACCGCCAGGTCCACCTGCTCGGGCAGGTCGCCGACAGATGGCACGCAGGGCACGCCCTCAATCGCGGTGGCATGCGGATTTACCGCATAGACAGGCCCGGCGAAACCGGACGTCACGATGTTGTGCAAGATGGCCCGGCCGATGGTACGGCCGCGCCGGCCCGGGCCCACCACGACGACCGATCGCGGCGTCAGCAGGGGCCGGAGGCTGGCGACGTTCGCCTGGCTTTCCTTGCTGGCCACCGTCTCCAGGTAGTTGTTCAGCCGGTAGTTATCCTCCAAGTCGGGAAGGGGGAAAGTCAGCTCGACCACGCCGTCGGAAATTCGCCGCTTCGCGGGCAGGCCGACATCCGCGAATACCCGGAGCATGGGCGAGTTCGTCGCCAGCGTCTCCGCGCAGAATGCCCGCAGGTCGTGCTGCCGCGCCTGCCAGACCAGGTGCTCGAGCAGCAGGGTGGCGATGCCGCGGCCATGCATGTCGTCCGGGATGGCGAACGCGACCTCGGCGACGCCAGGCTTCCCGGCAGGCTCGTAGCTGCCGACCCCGACCAGCCGGTCATCCTGCCAGGCAAGCAGCGCCACGTGGTCGGAATCCGGCTTGCGGCAGATCCGCTTGGCTTCCTGCTCGGCCGCGTTCGGGCTCAGGCTGAAGAACCGCAAGTAAAAGTTGTCCTGTGACAGGGCAGCGTGCATCGCCCGCACCGCCTCGGCATCCGGCGCCAGGGCCTGCCTGATCCCGACCGTGCTGCCGTCGGTGAGCAGCGCGTACATGGCCTCGGCCGGTATGTTCACCGGCTTGTCCCCTCAGCTGGCGGCACAAAAATACCGGGCCCTCCGAGCGCTCGCAGTAACAACTCTGTACGGACCAGCGCAGCACGTGCCTCACCTCGACGGCCCCGCATGGCCCGGAGCTTGACGGTGCCGTTGCGCAACCTTGCGCCATCCGCCCGCCGGCGAGCCGGCCTGCTGATCGCTTCGCAGTGCCGCTCGCCTGTTCCGGGACGGCTCATCAGCATCTTCCTTGGTCACCCGGGCTACGTCACCAAAGGCTGGAGCGACGTTGCCGGGACCGCCCTGGCTGCAACCGTGCCGACGCGATCAGAACTACTGCCAATACCTTGACAATACGCTCAGCTAACGAACCGGGGCAACGGCAGCGCCGTCGCCCGGCAAGCACGCTTCTCGCCAGCCTTCCGCCTGTCGGGCAGCTAGCTCCGCTCCGATCCGGCTGACCTCTTACTTCCAGGGTGGTCGCCTCCCAAATCCGGCGGGGTCAGGGGCGCACGAGGACCTTGAGCGCTTTGCGGTCGTCCATGAGGCGGTAGCCCTCGGCGACCTGGTCCAGGCCCACGGTGCGGTCGAGGACGCGTCCGGGATGGATCTCGCCGCTGAGGATGTGCGGCATGAGTTCTTCCATGTAGGCGCGGGCGGGGGCAACGCCGCCGGTAAGGGTGAGGTTGCGCGGGCGTGCCCGGCGGAACGTGAAGTGGGCCCCTGGACGGCCGGGGGCTTGTGCAAAAGTGAGTCGCCGGGGCCGAAGCCGAATGGGCCCGGTCGGGTAGTATGCCCAGGATGACGATGGCGTCAGTTTGTCCCGGTCGGCCTGGCGCTGGCGGTTCTGGCCGTTTGGTACTGGTGCTGAACGCGGGCAGTTCGTCGGTCAAGTTCGCGCTGCTGGCCCCTGAGACTGGCGAGCGCCTGATGGCGGGGATCGGCGAGCGGCTCGGCACGCCCGAGGCGATATTGCGGGTCCAGCAGTTTCCGGCTGCAGCCGTCGAGGAACGACTTCCCGAAGGCAGTTACCGGGCTGTCGTGACCCAGGTGCTGGACCGCCTGGCCGCCGGGCACCCCGGCGTTCACCTGCTGGGGGCCGGTCACCGGGTGGTGCACGGCGGAGAGCGGTTCACCTCCTCGATCCGGGTGGACGACTCAGTGATGGCCGCGGTGCGGTCGTGTAGTCACCTGGCGCCGCTTCATAACCCGGCGAACCTGGCCGGCATCGAGGCTGTTCGTTCTGTTCTGCCTGACCTGCCGCAGGTTGCCGTGTTCGACACCGCGTTCCATCAGACGATGCCGCCGCACGCATTTCGTTACGCGGTACCCGAGGAGTGGTACACCGACCACGGGGTGCGACGTTACGGGTTCCACGGCATCAGTCACCGCTTCGTCAGCGAGCAGGCCGCGGCCCTGTTCGGGCGGTCCCCCCGCGAGCTGCGCCTGGTCACCGTCCATCTCGGCAATGGGTGCAGCGCCGCAGCGGTGCGCGACGGCGTGTCGGTGGATACCACCATGGGGTTGACCCCGCTGGACGGACTGGTCATGGGGACCCGCTCCGGCGACGTCGATCCGGGCGTTCTGGGTTACATGGCTGAACGGACCGGCATGGATGCCGGCCAGCTCACCCAGGTGCTGAACCTCGACAGCGGGCTGCAGGGGCTGTCTGGCGTCGGCAAGGACATGCGCACCATCGAAGCCGCTGCCGCTGAGGGAAACGAGCGGGCGCAGCTGGCCCTTGAGGTGTTCGTGCACCGGCTGTCCAAGGCGATCGCCGGGCTGGTCGTCGGGCTCGAGCGGCTCGACGCGCTGGTTTTCACCGGCGGCATCGGGGAAAACAGCGCCGTCGTCCGCGGCCTGGTACTCAGCCGGCTGGGCTTCCTCGGCCTGGCTGAAGACACTCAGGCCAATGCGGATCACGGGCGGCGCACCGCAGGACGGATCACCCTCGCCGGCCCGGTCCTAGCCCTCGTCGTGCCGACGGACGAGGAACTCATGATCGCCCGCGACACCACCCGCGTCCTCGCTGGCGATTGACGGGCCTTTCGCCGCGCTCAAGGATGAGGTCATGACCCGGACCTTGCTGGTCGTGCCGAGCGCGGCTGACGCGGGCCTGGCCAGGACGTGCCTGGGCCTGGTGCGGGCGCTCGACCGGCGCGGCGTGAACGTCGCCTTCGTCAAGCCGGTGGCCCAGCCCCGGCACGACGGCAGCCCGGACCGCTCGGTCGCGCTGCTCGCGGCCATCTCCGCGCTGCGCCCCCCGGAACCGCTGTCCACCGCCGAGCTGGAGCAGCAACTCGGCGAGGGCGGAGTCGACGCCGTGCTCGAGCAGACCGTCGCTGCCTGGCAGCCGGTCTATGAGGGATCCGACGTCGTCATCGTCGAGGGGCTCAGCCCGGGCCCGGCCTGGCTCTACGCCAGCGAGCTCAACCAGGCGCTGGCCAGGGCACTCGACGCCGATGTCCTGGTGGTCGGCCGCTGGCCAGCGGCAGACGCAGGCCGCCAGGACCGGGCAGACCGCGCGGCGGAGCCAGGGCCAGACCTCGCCAAGGACATGATCGAGGACCTCGCCGAGACGCTCGCCATCACGGCCAGCCGATACCTGTCCGGCGAGCGCGCGCGCGTGGTCGGCTGCGTGATCCGCAGCTTGCCGGCCACGGTTCCCTCGGCCGCGGCGCAGCTGGGCGAGGCGCTGTCCCGGCACGGCCTCCCCCTCCTCGCCGCGGTGCCGCATCACCCCGAGCTGGCCTGGCTGCGGGTACGCGACCTGGTCCGCGAGCTGGACCCACGGGTTCTCTACGAAGGTGACCTGTCCCGGCGGATCAAGGACGTGGCCGTGTTTGCCCAGGGCGTCCCCGGGGGCCTGCGCGTCCTGACCGAGGGCCGGCTCGTCGTGGTCCCCGGCGACCGCCACGAGGTGGTCATGGCCGCCTGCCTCGCGGCGCTCAACGGCACCCGGCTGGCCGCGCTGCTCCTGTCGGCCGGGATCGCGCCGGATCCGCGGGTCTGGGAACTGACCCAGGCCGCGGCCGCCACCGGCCTGCCCATTCTGGTCGCCGACAAAGACAGCTACGAGACCGCGACCCGGGTACGCGCCGTCGACCCGGGACTGCCGGCCGATGACCTGGAGCGGATCGATGGCGTGGTCAACGCCATCGCCGATGCACTGGACGAGCCCTGGCTGGAGTCACTGCCGGGCCCCGCACGGTCCCGCCGTCTCAGCCCCGCAGCCTTCCGTTACCACATCGTCGAGCAGGCCCGCGCCGCCGGCGCGTGCGTGGTCCTGCCCGAGGGAACCGAGCCTCGCACGCTGCAGGCCGCTGTCGCGTGCGCCGAGCGGGGCATCGCCCGCAGCGTCCTGCTGGGGCCACCCGACCAGGTCGCCGCGCTGGCCCGCGGCCTCGGCCTGCAACTGCCCGCCGGCGTCTCCGTGGTCGACCCCCGAACCGTCGCCGAGCGCTACGTCGCCCCGCTCGCCGCGCTGCGGCGTCACCGCGGCTGGACCGAGGATCTAGCCCGCGAGCACCTCACCGACCCCGTCATGGTCGCCACCATGATGCTCCAGCAAGGCGAAGCTGACGGCCTGGTCGCAGGCGCGAGCCATACCACCGCGGCCACCGTCCGCCCGGCGCTGCAGGTCCTCGGCACCAAGCCAGGCACCCGGCTGGTGTCATCGGTGTTCTTCATGTGCCTGCCCGATGAGGTGGTCATATACGGCGATTGCGCCATCAACCCACGGCCCGACGCAGCAGACCTGGCCGACATAGCCATCCAGAGCGCGGCAACGGCGCGGGCCCTGGGCATCGAACCCCGGGTGGCGATGATCAGCTTCAGCACCGGAACCTCCAGCGCGGGCAGCGACGTCGACAAGGTCGCCGAGGCGACCCGGATCGTGCACGAGCGCGAACCCGATCTGGCCGTCGACGGCCCGCTGCAATACGATGCCGCCGCCATCGCCTCGGTAGCGCGAAGCAAGCGGCCAGGGAGCACAGTGGCCGGGCGCGCCAGCGTCTTCATCTTCCCCGACCTCGACACCGGCAACACCACCTACAAGGCGGTGCAGCGCAGCGCACAAGTAGTGAGCATCGGCCCGGTGCTGCAGGGCCTGGCCAAGCCAGTGAACGACCTCAGCCGCGGCGCCATGATCGACGACATCATCTACGCCCTGGCGCTCACCGCCATCCAATCACGTGCCGGATAGCGGTCTCGGTGCCGCCTGTGATCATGGGCTCTACGAGCACGCCGGCCATCCGTCCGGCGAACCTGTCCTGGAGGCGGCGCATCGCCCCGCGCACCTCGTGGGCCCCGTGCAGATCCAGTTGTACGAGATCAAGGAAGGCGAGGAGTGCACCGTCTAGAAGTCGTGGTCGACAGGACCGATGCATCAGAGGGATGGTATGCGTGGAGTCAACTGGCACGACGAGGCCTCCCCTGTCACCAGCAGGAACAGCAGACCGTAACCGCCGCCTGGGCCGGGTGAAAGCCCTGCTGCCCAATCGGGAATAGCGGGCCGATCGTTCATTGCCCAAACACGATCATGCCCATGGTTGCTCCATGGTTGCCCGGATGTCCCGGTACTGCCCGGTAGCAGCCGGGCCGAACCTGTGGGTGCCGAAAACCTATTGTGTGTGCCGAGAATGTCGTCCACGGCTCTGACCAGCATGCACTCCTCGACTCCTGCTAGCGACGCAAAGTCACTCAGTCACGGCAGTCGCCCGGTTGACGAACTGACAGGTCCGTTTCCTCCAAACAGCGGCGGTCACGTCGCGTGGCCAGTGAGCCGCTCGCGGAGAGTGGCAGGGGTGCTGACGCCGGCCGGCGCCTGCGTGGTCGGTCAGTAGGTGTCGAGGTCGGCGGCGAACGCGACGGGTCCCGGGTAGAGCCCGGTCGTCGTGGCCGTGACCGTCGCGCCCCCGGCCGCGACGACCGAGCCCTCGGTGACCTCGGTGACCGTGACCGTGACGGTGGCCGGTGCGAGGCCGCCGGCCGCGAAGTCGGTCTTCATGAGGTCATCGACGTAAGTCTGCGACGCGGTGATCTGCTCCACGACTTGCCGGGTCCCCGGTGGCCCGTAGATGCGGAGCTCTCCGGGGATGCGCTGCTGAAGACGTCGGCCGAGTATCCCGTAGAGGCCGGCGGTGTGGTCGATGTGCAGGTGGCTCAGGATGACCGCCCTCACCGCGGCGAGGTCCACGCCGACCTTCGCGAGCTGGTCGGCGGCCCCGTCGCCGCTGTCGACCAGCAGAGCACCGAACCCGTCCTGGATCAGCAGGTTCGCCGGCTGGGCGCGATGGCTGCTGGCGATGGGGCCGCCCATCGTCCCGAGGGTCGTCCAGGTGCTGGCCCGTGGGAGCCCGCTGCCGGGCACGAAGCGGGCCACGGGGGCCGGTGCGGCCGGGGCGCGGTTGGGCCTGGTGGCCGGCCTCGGTCAGGGGTCCCTCGGTCTCCGGGCGCTCGCCGCGGTGGTCCGCCGGTTCAGGGGTGGTGCTCACCGCGTGTCCTTCACTGCTGCTCGGTGCTGCGGAGCAGGTCCATGACCAGGCGCCCGGCCGTCTCCGGGTCGTCGAGCCACGGCAGGTGGCCACCTCGGGGGAGCTCCTGGAACCGGCCGTGCTGCACGAGCGCGGCGATGCGTTTCCCGGTCCCGACGTCGCCGAAAGGGTCGTGCTCGCCCCACAGGAGCGCGGTGGGCGCGCGCACCGTGGCGAGCTCGGCCTCCGTGATCCGGATCCGGGGGTTCGATCCGCGGAGCCGGTTCGTCACCTCCATCAGCGTCCGGGTCGACATCTGGTAGTTCGGGAGCTGATCGAAGGTGAAGTAGCATTCCGCCATCGCGGCGGGCAGCCGTTTGAGGGTCGCCGGTGAGTGGCCCAGGAAACCCAGCCCCTTCAGGGCGTCCTGCGTCCTGGCGGGGATCGTCGCGCGGACCACCAGATGGTTCAGGCCGCGCACTGAGGCGAGGCGCAGGGCGAGCGGTGGCCGCGTGGTGAGGACGTTGCCCGGCACACCGAGCAGCGCCAGCGCCGTGACCCGATCCGGCCGGTCCATCGCGAACCACTGGCTCCAGTGGCCGCCCATGGAGTGGGCCACGATGGGGACCCGGTCGATGCCCAGGCTGTCGAGGACGGTGGAGAGCGTGTACCGGGCGAGATCACGGAAGCCGATCGTCGTGTGGTCCATGCCCTCGCTCAGGCCACCACCCGGGCGGTTGAGGACGATCACCCGGCGACCCGGCAGGTGCGGGAGCAGCGGGGCGAAGGGGAAGCCGTCCCCGGTGTTGCCCGGTACGACCAGCACCGGCGGCCCGGATCCGACCTCGGTGATGCGGACCCGCAACCCCAGGCGGGGCAGCGCGACCGGGTGGTGGGCCGGCTCAAGCCCGTAGTGGTCGTACAGCCGCCGCTCGGCCTGCCGGGCCGCGATGACGCGCGGATCGTCCGGGTCGAGGGGGACCGCCCGCGAGCGGCGCCCCGTCCGCGTCGAGCTCACGACACCACTCCCTCGGCATAGCTCAGCGCGGCGTCACAGGTGACCGAGCGCCGCAGAGCCGGGCTTCGCGCGACGCCCGGCTCTGCTCAGGTCCTATTGCGCGGAAACAAGAGAATCTCGTTAATTTATCTTGTTCCCGAAATATAGATAGAGTCTGCGCGTGACGCCCCGCAGTTCGACCACCCGGTCAGCGTTCGTGCATGCGCAGCTGCGCGAGGACGTGCTGCGCGGCGTGCTGCCGCCAGGTCAGCGGCTGCGGCTCATCGAGCTCGCCGAGCGATTCTCGGTAAGCCAGTCCGTCGTGCGCGAGGCCTTGACGCGCCTGGCCGAGCAAGGCCTGGCCGTCGCCGTGCCCCGGCAGGGATTCCGGGTCACCCCACTGAGCCTGAAGGACCTCGACGAACTGACCGAGGCGCGAGCACAGCTGGAGACGTTGGTGTTGCGGCAGGCAGTCGAGCGCGGCGACATCACCTGGGAGTCGTCGATCGTCGCAGCACATCACCAGCTGTCCAACACGCCCAAAACCCGGCCAGCGGGCGACCTGAACGGCGCATGGTTCGCCGCCCACGAACAGTTCCACCAGAGCATCCTGCGCGGGTGCGGCAACAATCGGCTGTACGGGGCGGCGATGTCCCTCCGCGACGCCGCGTCCCTGTATCGATGGTGGTCGCGCCCCGTTGGCCACGACTACGACCGCGACGTCGATCAAGAACACCAGCAGCTACTCGACGCGGTGCTCGCCCGCGACCAGCAGGCGGCAGCAGACTTGCTCGCGCGACACATCCAGCGAACGAGCGACTCGTTGCGCAGCACCGCTACCGACGTGACGGCCACGTCGGAGACGCCGTCGGCCTGACCGCCCGGCACGGTCGACGGGACGAGTGCCGGCATGGGGCCTGCGACCACGGCCACGGCCACGGCCACGAAGGTATGACCACTCAGCATGGCGTCATCAGAGCGGCTCAGGCGATTGGTGCGTGCAAGGCCACCATGGAGGTTGCTCGAACCAGCATCGGCCACATGCTTCTCCAGCTTGTTCCGCTGCCCCGCCAGGTGGCCGCGCTTCCCCGGTGCCGGTCGGCCCAAGCGCCGCGCTCCCCGCTGGCGACCGCCTGCACCACAGAAAACCGGTCACCAGGCGGGAGGACCCGCCTGGCGAGCGGCCGGCGGACGCCGCGAAGCCTGCGGGGTTCCAGAACTCGGCCACTAGTGCTGACCTGGGATTCTATGCGGCTCGCTCGTACTCGCTGATGAGGCCGCCGAGGACGACCTGACGCTGGATCCGTCCCCGGGAAGGGTCGGCGACAGGGTGGTCGGGGCGGGGAGGGCGGAGCTGGCGGCTGCGATGGGGTCGCCGCTTGTTGTAAGGGTCTCGTACTCGGCCAGGATCGCCCGCAGATGCCGTTCGCCGAAGATGAGCATCCGGTCGGTGACCTCGGTCCGGACGGTGAGCACGAACCGTTCCGCGTAGGAGTTCGCGCGCGGGCTGCGGGGCGGGATCTTCACGGCCTCGATCCCAACACCGGCCAGGACCGCGTCAAACGACGCAGTGAACTGCCCGGCCCGGTCGCGGACCAGGAACCGGAAGTCCGCGGCCCGGTCACCCAGATCCATCAGGAGGTTGCGGATCCGGTTCGAGATCGCCCAGCTGCTTGAAGAGACAGGCAGGCGCCGACCACGACCTGCGGTGCCGCACGACTGGCGCCGGCGTCTGGGGGGGCGGCTGGCGGCGATGACCGTCTTCGGCCGGGCCGCCCGCTTCACGATGGACCCGCAGCCTCTGCCGGGTGCGCTGTACGTCGAAGGCCTTCCGTCGGCTCCTGAGCCGGATGAACCGGGAAGGACGGCTACCCAGCCGAGTACGAAGAGGTTCTGGGAGCTGCCCTGTTCGATGCCACTGCCGACGCCACCGTCAGCTTCCGCCACCAGCAGTACGCGGAATTTCTCGCCGCCGAATACGTGACCATACGACGGATCACACGGCCCCAGCTGTCCATGCTGCTCGGTATGAATGACGACGGCACGATCCCCGGCCCGCTGATGGGGGCCGCCGCATGGCTGGCCGCGCTGCGCCCGGAATTGGCCGGTGACTTCGCCGCTACCAATGCGGACGGGCTGGCTCAGGCTGGTGTGGAGGCGCTTCACAGCTACTACGAGCCAGTCCGCCAGCGCACCCCGCGACGGTACTCAGTCCCTCACGGTTTCCGCCGCCCGGGACGCTCCCTCTCACCACCCACACCAGGGCAGCCGTATCGGGGCACGCCTTCTCACGTTCCACGCAAGAGCAGCAGACCAGGCTCACGTCGCCTCCATGCCGGGCACCACCTGGCCGGTAAGCGGACACCCTCCAGGCTCATCCCGGGACTATCCACCGGCCCCGGTTCTGATGCCAGCCCTGCCTGTTACGACACGTCAACGGCTACGACACACGTCTTCCTGATCCCCGCCTGACGCATCCAGTGCGCCTTTTCCCACATCGCTCACCACGACAGTCATCAGCTAACGCAGCAGTGGGCGGCTTGGGACCATCCTCCGCAGGACGGCCCCGAGGGGCCAAACCCTCATCTCTTCCGCAGCACCGCCTCAAGAAGCTCTACCTACATCAAGCTCCTCTCGACGTTCGTGACACACGTGAATCGAGGCTAAGGGCATCTGCCGGGGCCAGTTCGGAAGGCTCGGTCTGGTGGCGGCTGGCGGGCCTGCGAGGCCGATCTCAGGCACTTCGCAACGGGGTGCAGCCTCATGTCGGCTGGTCCCCAATGCGCGTCGCTTCGCCACGGGCCACCGCATCGAGCTGATGATCACCCAGTGACGACCAGCTGAAGAACATTCCGGCGCTGCTCGACTTTCGGCACACTCCTGTCGGGACTGACACCCGCAGCACCGTCCGCGCGACGTC
>Ga0066790_10001385_pt1 | contig 10171 bp, 10 predicted proteins | sample OrgsoiDNA2013050_FD_70963 | JGI IMG/M metagenome (GOLD analysis project Ga0066790, IMG submission 70963) | Permafrost soil microbial communities from the Arctic, to analyse light accelerated degradation of dissolved organic matter (DOM) -... | ecosystem: Environmental > Terrestrial > Soil >...
TGGCATTGTCACGGGAACAATCCAGCGATGGGACGCCGAACAGACGTCGAGCCAGCTGGAGCTGCTACTAGGCCGCGATCTGCAGTTCATCCGCATCAACGGCACAGTTGTGGGGGCTGGCGTGGGCCTGGCCTTGCATGCCATCGTCCTGGCCCTGGCCTAATTCACGGCTTTGGGGTCATGGAGTTGGAGGCCGGGCGATCCGCGGCCTGCGAGTGGGCCAGGCCGTGCTGCTTGCATCCTGGTGCGCGGTAGCTGGCAGCCTGATCTGCACCTTGAGGCCACCATCAGGCCGGGCGTGCGCCTCGGCCAGGCCGCCGTGCGCCCTGGCTACTGATGCCACGATGGAGAGGCCAAGCCCGGTGCCTGGCAGGCTGCCCGCCCGAAGGGACGGCGGAACGGCTCGAATAACCCGGTCACCTGGTCGGCGGGGATCGGCTCGCCGCCGTTGGCGACGGTCAGCTCGACGTGGCCCGCGTCGTGCCGGGTGCTTCTTCCGGTGGCTCGGAGGTAGTGACCGTCCGGCTGTCACATCGGGCCCGTCCCGCCGGTCAACAGATATGACGGGCGGGACGGAGGAACGTGACCGATGACCGAGCACGACTGGCTGACGCAGCGATTCGCTGAGGACCGGGGCCGGCTGACGGCGCTGGCCTACCGGATGCTCGGCTCGCGCGGTGATGCCGAGGACGCGCTGCAGGAGGCGTGGCTGCGGGTCAGCCGTGCCGACGGCGGTCAGGTGGAGAATCCGGCCGGGTGGCTGACTACGGTCGTGGCCCGGGTCTGCCTGAACATGCTGGAGTCCCGCCGGGCCCGGCGGGAGGAGCCGGCTGGGGCGCTGCCGCCCGAGCCGGCCGAGCTTCACGCGAGCCTCCGGCCGGCCAGCCAGGCCGGCCCGGAGGACGAGGCGCTGCTGGCCGATTCGGTCGGTGCCGCGCTGATGGTGGTGCTGGACACGCTGACTCCCGCCGAGCGGCTCGCGCTCGTCTTGCACGACGTCTTCGGTGTGTCGTTCGGCGAGGTCAGCGCCATCATTGACCGTTCCCCGGTGGCGGCGCGGCAGCTCGCCAGCCGGGCCCGGCGCCGGGTGCAGGGAGCGGCCGCGGCATCTGATGCCGCGCGGTCCCGGAAGCGGGAAATGGTCGCCGCCTTCCTGGCTGCCTCCCGGGGCGGGGATTTCGGCGCCCTGCTCGCGCTGCTCGATCCGGGCGCCGTGCTCGTGGCCGACCCAGCAGCCGTGCAGATGGGCGCGGCCGCCGAGGTCCGCGGTGCCGACGCGGTGGCGGCTACCTTCGCGGGATGGGCTAAGGGAGCCCGGCTCGCTCTGGCTGACGGCGTTCCGGCGGCCGTGTGGGCGCCCGGCGGCCGGCCGAAGGTCGTCTTCACGTTCACCATCAGCGACGGGAAGATCACCGGTATTGCCCTGAACGGCGACCCGGACCGGCTCCGCGACCTCGACATCGTCTTTCTCAGCGCCAGTGGCAGGGAGCGGTGATGATCCGCGGGCAGGCTCATGTGGCGCCAGGCGTGTTCGCGGTCGACGGCGAGGTCCTCTGCTCGCCGACTGACGCGGGGCAGGGCTGCAGCTGGCCAGGCGGCTGCGCAATCTGGACCGGGACCAGCGGGTCACGATCCTGGCCGGCTTCTGCGACGAGGACTGGCCGAAGGTGCGGCGGTTCGGGCCGCGTGGCACCGGCCGGCGAGAGTCCGGAGCGCACGCATGCGATCGGCCTGCTGGAGCGGGAGTACCAGCAGTTCGCCGCCGCCCCCGCCGAGGCTGGTGGCCGGGTACTGGCGGTCGACATCGAGGACTAGTCCGGCTGGGCGTATAGCTGGTTTCGGTCCGGGTACCACGGTCCAGAAAAACACGTTCGGAATGGCCGACCGCACGGCTGCTGTCGTCAGGGCCTAACGCCGCTTGTCTCTCGTGCTTCATCATCGGAATGGTTAGGGAAGTTCGTTGAGCGGACTGCGGCCCGGGAATCGGCACGTAATGCTGCTGTGGGCGGCAAGTGCAGGGAACGAAGGTGCCTCCTGGATCATGCTGGTAGCTGTTTTCGTATACGTGCTCCACCATTTCTCGGCTTCTTCACTCGCGATTGTGGAACTCGTCGGCACGCTACCTGCCCTGTTGTGCATGCCGTTCGCCGGCGCGATTGCCGATCGCCACGATGTCCGGCGGCTGGCGCTGGGTTCCATGACGGTTCAGGCGCTTAGCCTGCTGGGCGTGCTGGTGATGCTGAGGGTCGGCCTGTGGGAAATCGCAGCCTGCTACGGCTTGCAGGGGGCCGCCGGCGCGGTATGGCCGCCAGCGCGGCAGCGGTGGCTGTATGCGCTGGTCCGCGAGGACCGCAGTCGCGCCGCGGCCAACGCCGCGATTGGCTCAGTGAGCGGCGTCATGACAATCGCTGGCGCGGCGCTGGGCGGGGTCTTGTCGGCCTGGAGCACAAGCGCTGCGCTCTCAGCAGCTGCGGGGCTCCAACTCGCGGCGACCGTGCCCCTGCTGGCCCTCGCACGGCCGGCATTCCAGCAGGGTGCGCAGGCAGGCGGTGCTCTCCGGTCTCTGCATGCCGACCTGGCCGAGGGCTTTACCGCACTGCGGGCTCTGCCCCTGGCGAGGTCAGTGATCTGGATAGGCATCTCCTGGGGGCTCATCGGCGGTGCCTACAACGTCTTGCTTTCCGCCTATGTCACGAACGATTTGCACGGCGGCGGATTGCTGCTCGGCGTGTTTTACGTTGTGGATGGCGCCGCGGTGATCCTGGGCTCGGTGCTGGCGGTCCGCCTCAGGCGGGGGTCGCATCTGGCTGCTTACGCGCTGGCTTATGTGCTGCAGGGTGCCGCGTGGGGCGCTATGTTCCTGGGGGGCCGGCCCGCGTGGGGCGCGGCGCTGCTGGCGGTCATGCGCACCGCGAGTGGCGTGATCATCGCCCTTGACACGACGATCCTGCTGGCTACCGTGCCTGAGCGCCTGAGAGGCAGGATCACCAGCTTGCATATGACTACCTATGGCGCGGCGTCCAGGGTGGCGCTGGCGGCCTTCGCCGGATTGCTCGCGGTGACCGGGGTCAGGACCGTAGGCGTAGTCGCTGGCGCAGCCTCCGTCATTGTCGGGGCCGCATGGTGGTCGCTGAACGGGCGGCGCGCCCGTCCTCTCTATATGAGCGCGACATCCGGACGATCTCGTGGCGGGTCAATCTGATCAGGCCCTCATCGTCGTCGGCTGGCTCGGTGAGGGCCATCACGGACAGGAACCTGGCTTGGCTTAATTGATTGTCCACCGGCCGGCGCTCGATCGTGTCCCGCGCGGTTTAGCGGTCTTTGGGTAGGGGGTCGGCGGTGGTGACGGCGTGTGGGCCGGCCTGGATCTGGATGGTGCGGTAGCGGGGCCTGTCTAAAAATCTGACGACCCGCCTCACAGGAGACTTGACATATCCGCTAGGTACCTAACCTAATTTGTTAGGTGGCTGACAAGCTGGGGGATGTAAAGAGCATGAGTCGTTGGGCGTGACCGCGGAAGTATTACGTCGCAGGTTGACCGTGACGGAGTCGGTCTTGGGTTCATACGACCTGGGGTGCGCGCCACCGTAACTTATGCGCCCCGGACAGGGTCATCGCAGTCGGCGTGGGTCACGCGGCGCACGCGGGGACGCCTCTTGCAGATCGAGATGGTGACGCTGAGGCGGATCGTGGCGAAACTCGCAGCATCAACCACGGATTCATAAACAAAGGAGATTACTATGCACGACAAGCGCGTCGCCCTGGTCACCGGAGCCAATCAAGGAGTCGGCCTTCAGGTCGCCAGGGAACTCGTGGCGAGCGGCCGCACTGTACTGGTCGGGTCACGCAATTTCGAGCGCGGTGAGGCTGCGGCAAAGGACATCGGGCCGGGCGCCGTCGCGCTCCAGCTCGACGTGACGGATGGGGCTTCGATCGCCGCCGCAGCGGAGCGCATCCGCAAGGAGCCCGGCCGCCTTGATCTGCTGGTCAACAACGCGGGCATCTCGAAGACGACGGAGCGCCGCATGGGTTCACCGGAGTACGCGGCGTCGTCGCAAGCGAGCAACGCGTCCCTCGATGAAATACGCGCCGTCTGGGAGACCAACGTTTTCGGCGTCCTCGCCGTCTACCAAGCGATGCTGCCGCTCCTGCGCGAATCGTCGGACGCCCGCATCGTCAACGTGTCGAGCGGAGTTGGGTCGCTGACGACGAACGCGGACCCCGCCTACCCGTACCACGCCATGTTCGGCCCCATTTACCCTGCGTCCAAGGCAGCTCTCAATGCCATGACACTCGCCATGATGGTCGAGCTGGAGTCGACCGACATCAAGATCAACTTGGTCTCGCCGGGCTTTACCAAGACGAACCTCAACGGATACGCGGGCACCGAGTCTGTCGAGGATGGCTCCCGCGAGGTGGTGCGCATTGCGCTGCTCGGTCCGGACGGCCCCACAGGCACGTTCACGAGATGGGAAAATACGACGATCCCGTGGTGATCCATTCTCGCGACTCACAAGCACGTACCGCCCAGCTCGACCGCACGGCCCCAGCGGTGACCGCCGCAACACAACGACTCAACGATCGCCTGGCAGAAGACAACAAACCATGACGGTCTTGATCTGCACGTCGGTGCTGACGTTGAGGTGGTGTCCGCACGGGAAGTCAGCGTGCGGGATGCCGCTACGTGGCTCCGCAGCGTAGGCCGTCGACAAGGATCGCGACGATGCGCTGGTTGTGTTCGGGTCCTCGCCCGGGGACGGGCTGGGATAGCTGAGTGATGGCGTGCAGGAGATCCTCGGCGCTGATGTCATCGCGAACCGTGCCGTCGGCCACTGCGGCGTCGAGCAGCACTGCGAGGGTGGGGCCGAGTCGCTGCAGGAAGTAGCCGGGCAGCCCCGAGAATGCCGGATCGCCTGAGTGCAGCGCAGAGGCGAGTCCGCGTTTGGTCGCGAGCAGTTCGGTGAACCGGCGGATCCACTTGATGAGCGCTTCAGCCGGCTCGTGCCCGGCAATAAGGGCCGGGCCCGCGTCGGCGACGGCGTCGATCCCACTTTCCACGACGGCTTTGACCAGGTCAGAGCGCTGCGGGAAGTGCCGGTACAGCGTGCCGACTCCTACGCCGGCCAGGTCGGTGATCTCCTTCGCCGGTGCGTCCACGCCGGAGGTGGCGAAGACGGTCCTCGCGGCCTCGATCAACGCGTCGACATTGCGCCGCGCGTCGGCGCGACGCCGGCGCGGCGTCGGTTCGCCACCGCCCGGCTCCGCGGAGCCGGGCGAGGAGACTCCGGCCTGTGTTCTGTCCTGAGACACCACATCACCTCCGCTTGCGTAACCGGAATAGATTTCCGTATACTTCTGGAAAGAGTTTCCGCTTACCGCAGCGTACGGCATCCACCCGGTGCCGACCACCACAGGGAGAGAACCCATGCAGTACCGCACCCTCGGCCGGACCGGCATCCAGGTCAGCCCCTACGCCCTCGGCACCCTGATGCTCGCCACCGTTATGGGCAATGCCCCCGAGGACTCGGCCCGCATCATCCACAAGGCGCTGGACGCCGGCATCAACTTCCTCGACACCGCCGACGCCTACGGCGACTCCGAGGACGTCGTCGGCAAGGCCCTGAACGGGCGCCGCGACGACGTCGTGCTCGCCACCAAGTTCGGCCGCCCGACCGGCCAGGACCCCAACCACCAGGGCGCCTCACGGCGCTGGATCGTCACCGCCGTGGAGAACTCGCTGCGCCGCTTGCAGACCGACTACATCGACCTCTACCAACTCCACCGCCCCGACCCCGGCACCGACATCGAGGAGACCCTCTCCGCGCTGACCGACCTGATCCGCAGCGGCAAGGTCCGCGCGATCGGCGCGTCACAGACCCCCGCCTCCGACATCGTCGAGGCCCAGTGGGTCGCCGAGCGGCGCGGCCTCGCGCGATTCCACACCGAGCAGCCGGTCTACTCCATCCTCAACCGCGGCATCGAACGCGAGATCCTGCCCGCCACCCAGCGCTTCGGCATGGGCACCCTGGTCTGGGGCCCGCTCGGCCAGGGCCTGCTCACCGGCCGCGTCCGCAAGAACCAGGACAACAACCTACGGCGCGCCGGCCTGGTCCAGCATCTCAGCGACGAACGCCGCCTCGACGTGGTCGAACAGCTCATCCCCCTCGCCGCCGAGGCAGGACTGCCCATGACCCACCTCGCGATGGCGTTCACCATCGCCCACCCCGGCGTCACCAGCGCGCTGATCGGCGTCCGCACCATGGACCACCTCGACGGCCTGCTCACCGGCCTGGACGTCACCCTCACCGACGACATCCTCGACCGCATCGACGAGATCGTCCCGCCCGGCACTGACGTCGGCACCCTCGACCAGGCCTACCAGCCCCCGGCCCTGGCAAACCCGGGCCTGCGTCGCCGCCTCCCGGCCGCACGCGCCGCAGCCTGACCACAGCTCCCCGCGGTACAGCCGGGATCTGCACGTGCTGCACCAGATGAAGCGGCTCGGCGCGGACGCGCCTGGCGTACGGCGCGGAAGGCCTCCGGGCGCTCTTCGAGGAGCAACTGCGGATGTCGGGCCGGATGTGGAAGGACGTCAACGCCGCATCCGCCGGGCTGCCGGCGCAGGCGGCGCGTGCCGAGCTCACGGTGACCGAGACGATCGCAGCCCCGTTCGCACGCAGCTAGACCTGGGAAGGCTCGCGGTTTCCGGCGAGAGCTCCGGGGCCGGGAAGACGTTACGAGAGGCGGTGCACGCCGCGGATACCCGGCCCGCGGCGTGCACCGCCGCGTCTCACTTGAAGGCGCCGGCGTGGCGCTCAGCCCACTCGCGGAAGGTCCGCGGACCGACGCCGGTGAGGTTGGTGATGTCGTCCGCGAGCACGCCGGCCCGGCCGGCACGGAAGAGCTCGTTGAGGTTCTGCACCGCACCAGCCATCTCGGCCGGGGTCCCGTGCTCGACGCTGTGGCGGGCGAACTCCTCGGGTGTCACCGGCACGAGCTCTATCGGCCGGCCGAGCACCTCGGCGAGGGTCTCCACCTGCTCACGCGCGGTGAGCGCCTGCGGTCCGTTAAGGATGTAGCCGTGGCCGGCGTGGCCGTCCTGGGTGAGGGCGAGCGCTCCGATGCGGGCGATGTCGTACGGGTCGACGACCCCCAGCCGTCCGGGGTCGGTGGCGTCGAGGACGCGGCCCTCGTCACGGATCGAGGGAACCCACCACAGCGCGTTCGACATCAGGCCGTTGGCGCGCAAGTAGGTGACATCAAGCCCGGACTGGCGGAACACCTCGTCGCGGGCGGCGATCCGTGCGCCGATCATGGGCAATGGCTGGAGCACGGTTCCGAGGGAGGAGAGCAGGACGATCTTGCTGATGCCAGCCGCCTTCGCGGCCTGGACCATGTACTCGGCCTGAGCGGGCAGCGGAGCGAGCTGCATGTAGAACACGCCGTCGACGCCGCGGGCCGCGGCGGTGAGGCTCTCGGCGTCGTCGAGGTCGCCGACGGCGATGTCGATGTCGGCCGGGAGGCGCTCGGCGCGGGAGGCGTCGCGGACGAGGGCGCGCACCTCGTGGCCCTGTTCGAGGAGCAGGGTCACGAGCTCGCCGCCGACGTTGCCGGTGGCTCCGATAACGAGGTAGGTCATGGTGGATCCTTTCGAGATCAATGGGGTGTCATTGGGCTTGGCAGGGAGGGCGGGTTACCAGGGAAGGCCGCCGTCGCGGCCGCGGTAGGTTCCGGCCGGGCCCCCTGGTGCGCCGAGGGCGTAGGCGATGATGGCCTCGGTCCCGTCGTGGACCGAGTCCGCTGCCGACGTTGACGATGCGGGGGTCCTGGGACCGGTGACCAGCGCGACGAGAGCACCCGCGGGCGTCGCGTTCGCTTCCTGCTGCGTTTCAGTCACACATCGAGTCTGATGCGCGATCGGCGGGACCGCGTGGCCCAGTCTGTCCCCCCCTTGCCGGCCGAATGCACGGGCGGGCGGCCGCTCACGTGCTAGCGGGGTCCGGCATGTTCATGGGGGCCCTCGCCGCCGTAGCCGGGCCCGACGGCGCAGGCCGCTCGTGACCTCATCATCCCTGCCTCGGCAGGCTGACGCCGGCAGCGTGGCACGGTCCGGGCCGCCCAGTTGCGATCGGCGGAGCCGACAATGGAGTCATGAGCGAAGCACCCGACCTGGCGGCGCTGCTGCGCTCGTGGCGTGCCCGTGTCCAGCCGGACGAGGTCGGCTCCCCTTTCGCGCGGGGCTCGCGGAAGACACCCGGGTTGCGACGCGAGGAGGTCGCCTGGCTCGCAGGCGTGTCGCCGGACTACGTCAAACGGCTCGAACAGGGCCGGGCACACCCAAGCGCGGGCGTCCTGCGCGCTATCTCGCGGGCATTGCGCCTTTCCGACGTCGAGTACGAGCTGGCCTGCCGCTTGGCCGGGCATGCGGCCAAGTTGGATGGACTCGTGCCGCAGCACATCGGCCCCAGCGTGCAGCGCCTCCTCGACCGTCTCGCCGACACTCCGATCGCCGTCTTCGACGCGTCCTGGACACGTCTTGAGCAGAACGACCTGTGGACGGCGCTGACCGGCGACGTGCGCGGCCGAGCCGGCCGCCCGGCGAACATCGTGTGGCGGATCTTCAACGACGACTCCGGACGCGTCCGACACCCTTTCCCGGACGCCCACAAGGCATCGCTCCTCGCCGATCTGCGCGACGTAGCCTCCCGCTACCCAGCGGACCGAGAGCTTTCGGACATGATCACCGCCCTGCGGAGGTCAAACCCCGAGTTCGCTCACCTGTGGGAACTCTCCACCGTTGCGCACCATGGCAACGAGCGCAAGACCATCAATCACCCCGATGTCGGCGAACTCGAACTCGACTGCGACGTGCTGTCGGTGCACGGTGCCGACTTGCGCATCATCGTCTTCACGGCTGCACCCGGCAGCGAGGCGGCGGACAAGCTGCGCCTGCTGAGCGTCCTCGGCTCCGAAGACACGTCCGCTTTGATGCTGACCAGGGCTCGCTGACTGCTTGGGCTCTGAGCAAGGCGGAGCGTGCGGCGCGGGGCACACACCTCCACTTCAACAACGCTGCCAAGCGGGGCGGCGCAGATGCCCACCTTCACGATCCCAGGGCCGACCCGGGCCGCCGCCAGTTCACGGCCATGCGCCAGGCCATCGACGAGGCAACTGATGAGTCGACACGAACCCCTGTGTTCCTGTTCCGGCGGACCCGGCAGATCCTCGCCGGATCAGGCGAGGCGATGGTGATGCCGTCAACGCGGAGCCTTTACCGCCTGTTCGGCAGGCTTCAGGCGGGCAGGCACGCGACCGGGTCGGCGAAAACCCGCCGGTCGCTGGCCGCCCGCCCTGAAGGGCCGTTCGGCCAGGCGGCTGCTATCGCGCCAGGTGACCTGATGCAGATCGACTCCACGCCGCTGGACGTCCTGGTCCGCCTGCAGAGCGCGCATCCCCCGCCGGCGTCCCGGGGCACCACAGGCCTGCGGCAAGCCGCTCCCGCGCGAGCCCTCCTGCGCCCCAGCGTGAGGTTCTCACGAGGACTAACTGTGGGCTGTGTCCTGTCCCGGTAGATGCTTGACATTGCAGGCCCACCAGATGGCTTACAGGTGCCCGGTGACACTGGCGTCCGGCCGTTGCGGATAAGGCACGTGGCTAGGGAACGCCTGCCGCTTGCTAACCGGTCTCGGCCAGCCCTCTGGCCGCCTCCTGGCGCACTGTGTCGTCGACGCTGCCGTCGGCCACGATAGAGCGGAACGCCTTAGCCGCCGCCCGGCTGTCGCCGCCCTCGGCCAGACTCCTGGCCATCTCAGCGCGGGCTTCATCGTCGTCTTCGAACATGGCCGCCTTGCCTTCCCCGCAGCCATCGCCGCGGCAGGATCTTCCGCTGGAGGCAGCGCTTCGCCGCTGCCCCTCGCCAGGCCCGGACGGTCCCGGGTGCCCGGCGATCTCAAGATACATCGCGAGTGGCGGTACGTCCACGGCTCCGGCCCCCCGAACGTGCGGTCTGCGAGCGAACACGGTGACCCGCGGGTTCCCGGTCGTTCGTCGGTCACATTCCTCCGCCGGCGCCTGTCATACCAGGTAGCGGCGAGAGCCCGACGGCGTGATACGCGAGGCCTCGCGGCGTACTTGATCGAAGACGACACCATGGAGGACCCACGATGCAAGC
>Ga0066790_10001387_pt1 | contig 10170 bp, 13 predicted proteins | sample OrgsoiDNA2013050_FD_70963 | JGI IMG/M metagenome (GOLD analysis project Ga0066790, IMG submission 70963) | Permafrost soil microbial communities from the Arctic, to analyse light accelerated degradation of dissolved organic matter (DOM) -... | ecosystem: Environmental > Terrestrial > Soil >...
GCTCAGCTGCGGCCATCCTGAGCCGCTGCTGCTGCGCCAGGGGCAGGCGCGCTTCATCGGGTCGCAAGAGGGCAGCCTGCCCCTGGGCCTGGGCCAGCTCGCCGACCTGCCGCGCAGCCCGACGATTATCGCGTTCGAGCCCGGCGACCAGCTGCTGTTCTACACCGACGGAGCAACCGAGGCCCGGAACAAGGCCGGCCAGTTCTTCCTCCTGGCCGGCAGCGCGGCCGTGCGCTCCCCGCCCGACCCCGCTACGCTCGTTGACCGGCTCAGTGACGAGGTGATCCGGCATGTGGGGCACGCGCCAGAGGACGACGTCGCGCTGCTGCTTGCCTATCGCGATGCCGCTTGAGCAGCAGTGAGCTTTACCAGCGAGAACGCTCGCTTCGGGCTGGACCCGGCGCGTGTCTTCGAGCCGATTGCCCGCGAGTATCAGCTAGCCCGGCCGGCCTATCCGGCCGCGCTCTATGACGCGCTCGACCGGCTGACCGGCGGCCTGGCCGGGCGGTTCGTTATCGATCTGGGAGCTGGGACCGGGATCGCCAGCAGCGCTCTGGCCCGCCGGGGCGCGACGGTCCTGGCGGTAGAGCCGAGCCTGGCGATGCTCGGCGCGCTGCGGTCGGCTCATCCTTCAGTCGGCGTTGCCGCAGGCCGGGCCGAGAGCCTGCCGCTGCGTTCGCACGCCGCGGATCTCATCACCTGCGCCCAGGCGTGGCACTGGGTCGAGCCAGCCACGTCGGCTCGTGAATGCCGGCGGGTCCTGCGGCCCGGCGGTCAGCTAGCGCTGTGGTCGAACGTCAGCGACAGCGGAGCGGCGTGGCTGACGGAGATTGAGCGCGAAGTGGGCCTCGGTCCCTACGGGGCCGGGCCGCTTCAGGACGACGAGGCCGACCTGGTCACTCTCGGCGGTTTCGCTGAGGTGCACTACGCGGACATTGCCTGGGAGCGGACCGTTCCGGCGGACCACTGGCTTGCGCTCGTCGCCTCCCGGCGCTCGGCCCTGACCGCGAAAGGCCTGGCCGCACAGCCGTCCCTGCTCGCGTCGGTCGCCGGCATCCTGCGGCGGCACTTCCCCGACGGGCAGATCACCGAGTCGTTTACCTGCCACCTGGCCGTGGCCTGCACCGGGTCAGCACCCGGCGGCGCGGCCGGCGCGGGCGGCGCGGAGCCAGCGGGCGCCGGGAGCAAGCCGGGGATCAGCTCGTCGCGGAGCCGGCCAGCGCGGCGGGCCACCTCGGCGGCGTCTCGGGGGCGGCGGGCCGGGTCTGGGTCGAGGAGCTCACTGACGAGCAAGGCGACCGTCGCCGGCACAGTGTCGGGCAGCGGCTGCGGCAGCGGCAGCGGCTGCGGAAAGTTGTCCGGGTGAGCCGCCGCTCCCCCGCCGACGGGTGCGCTGCCCAGCGCAGGACTGCCCAGCGCAGGACTGCCCAGCGCGGGACTGCCTGCCAGGCACTGGTAGGCCACCAGGCCCAGGGAGTACAGGTCAGCGGCCGGCGTCCCGCTGCCGCCAGCGGCCCGGTCAGGCGCCAGGCAGGCGGGACCTCCGGGACCGAAGCGGGGTGCTGGCGGCTTCCGGGACGACGCGCCGAAGTGGGTGACCTTCAGCACGTCATCAGGGCCCAGCAGCAAGGTTTCCGGCCTGATGTCGCCGTGCACCAGGCCCGCCCGGTGCACGGCGTGCAGCCCGGCCGCCGACTGCGCGATCAGGTCCATGACCCGGGCCGGCTCCAGCGGGCCGCCGGCCAGGACTGCGCCGAGCGACGGGCCGTCCACGAACTCCATCACCATGAAGGGCGGCTGGGATCCGTCCGTTTGCGACCCGCCGGACTCGTCGTAGTCGTAGACCCGGGCGATGTTCTCGTGGGCCAGCAGCCCGGCGTGCCGGGCGGCGGTCCGGAATCGGGCCATCTCCGGGGTGTCGGCGGCGACCCCGGCGCGCAGCAGCTTGACCGCGACCGGCCGGGCCAGCACGACGTCCGTTCCGCGCCAGATGTCGCTGAGCTCACCGGACGCGATCTGCTGATCGAGCCGGTACCGGTGATCGAGCAGGAGAGCGGTACCGGCATCCCACATGAGGCGGCCATTACCCGTGAGGCTGGCTTCCAACCTGCTGGAGCTAGAAATCCCCAGGTCGGGCCGCTGGCCCACTAGCATGTCGCAGGCGGCTCACCAGCGCCGCGGCGGGAACGCAGCGCGGCACCTGACCGAGGGCATCGGGGATCAATGGCGGCGGAACCGAGTTCGGGACATGTCCGGCCGGAGGCTCACGCCGGGCGGCGCCACGACGTCCTCGTCGTCGTCCTGGCGGCGGTGGCCGGCGCGACGGACGCCATCAGCTTCCTGGGCCTCGGCGTCTTCACCAGTGTCATGACCGCCAACATGGTGCTGCTCGGCCTGAGCGCCGGGCAGCACAACGGGACCCGCGCGCTGCACGCGGGAACGGCGCTGGCGGGATTCATCGCGGCCACGGTGCTCACCAGCCGGCTGATGACCGACGCCGGCCAGCTAGGGCCGGTGTGGCCGCGCAAGGTCTCCGCCGCCCTGATGGCGGAGGCGGTGGTGCTGGTCGCGGTGACCGTCGGCTGGGAGATCGCGGCGGGGCACCCCAGAGGCGCGGTGCAGCTCGTGCTGCTGGCGGCGCTGGCGGTGGCGATGGGTATCCAGGGGGCGGCCATCCGGGCGCTGGGCATCCCCGGACTGACCACTACCTACCTGACCGGCCTGCTCAGCGCGGTCCTGAGTGACCTGGCTACGGGCCGCGGCGCCTCGAGCCGACGGCGCGCAATCGCCATCCTGCTGGGGCTCATCCTGGGAGCCGCCGGAGGCGGGCTCCTGCTAGTCCAGGCACCGAGGCTGGCACCGCTGCTGCCCTTGGCGCTCCTGGCTGCGGTCATCGCGGCCGCGGCCATCCCGGCCCGCCGGTAACCAGCCGGCCGGCCAGCCGGCGGAGCCGTCCGCTCACGCGGGCTAGACGGCCGGGCCGGACGCCGTTTCCTGCTGCGCAGTCTTCTGCTGCTCGGCGATGTCGCGGCGCACCTCGTCCATGTCGAGCTCGCCGGCCTTGGTGATCAGCTCCTCCAGGGCCGCCTCGGGCAGCGCTCCCGGCTGCGCGTACAGGACCACGCCATCCCGGATCACCATCAGCGTGGGGATCGAGGAGATCCCGAACGCGCTGGCCAGCTCCGGCTCGGCCTCGGTGTCGACCTTGCCGAACACCGCGTCAGCGTGCTGGCCCGAGGCCCGCTCGAAGATCGGCCCGAACATCCGGCAGGGTCCGCACCACTCCGCCCAGAAGTCGACGAGCACCATGCCCTCGCTGGTTACCTCGTTGAAGTTGTCCGCCGTCAGCTCAACGGTCGCCATGCCGGCCTCCTCGCCGGGGGAGGGCATCTCCCTCACACCCGCAGGGATAGGAAACTGGCCGCCCTGTTCCATCATTCCCCCACTGGCGAGCGGCGCCCGCTCAGCCGGGCAGCCACTCGAGGTAGAACACGCCCAGGCCGAGCGCGACGAACAGCCCGGAGATCAGCCAGAACCTGACCACGATCGTCGTCTCAGCCCAGCCGAGCAGCTCGAAATGATGCTGGAGCGGCGCCATCCGGAAGACCCGCCGGCCAGTCATCTTGTAGAACCCGACCTGGATGATGACCGACAGGGTGATGATCACGAACAGCCCGCCGAGGATGACCAGCAGCAGCTGGGTCTGCGTGCACACCGCCAGGCCCGCGAGCACTCCGCCCAGCGCCAGGGACCCGGTGTCGCCCATGAAGATCCGGGCTGGCGGCGCATTCCACCACAGGAATCCGATGCAGGCACCGAGGGCCGCGGACGCCACCACGGCCAGGTCCAGCGGGTCACGGACGGCGTAGCACTGGGCGGTCACGCTGACGCCCGTGCACGCGTTGCGGACCTGCCAGTTCGCGATCAGCACGTAGGCGGCGAGCACCGAGATGGCCGAGCCGGTGGCCAGGCCATCCAGTCCGTCGGTCAGGTTGACGGCATTCGACCAGCCGCCGACCAGGAGCATGATCCACACGACGAACGGCAGCACGCCGATGACCGGGCCGACATCCCGCAGGAACGAGACGTAGGCGCTCGCCGGGGTGATGTCGTAGAAGTTTGGGTAGCGCAGCACCTCGAACGCGAACACCGCCGCGACGACGGACTGGCCCGCCAGCTTGGCCCCGCTGCGCAGCCCCAGGCTGGTCTGCTTGTAGATCTTCAGGAAGTCGTCGACGAAGCCCACCAGCCCCAGGGCCGCCATCAGGCCGAGGACCAGCACGCCGGAAGCCGACACCGAGAACGCGGTGGCGGCGTGACCGACGAAGTAGCCGATCACCGTGGCGACCACGATGACCGTGCCGCCCATCGTCGGCGTCCCGCGCTTGGTGGCGTGGGCCGCCGGGCCTTCCTCCCTGATCAGCTGGCCGTAGCCGCGCCTGTTGAAGAGCCTGATCGCCAGCGGGGTGCCGAATAGCGCGAGGAGCAGGGAGACCGCGGCCGAGACGAGAACCGTCCTCACTGCGCCGCCCCGTCTGGCCCGTCACGCCGGCCGGGACATCGGGTGCCGGGTACCAGCTCGCTAGCTCCGCATGCCATGTGCACACCGTACGAGAGCCCGGCGAGCAGGCGGGGTACATCGCGCATGAGCGCCGCGGCGTCGCCGGGCTGCCCCGCCAGCGCCCGCCAGGGCTGGCGCCGGCGCCCGCCGCCGACCCGGCGCCGGGCACCGAGCACATGGCATGATGGCCCATGCCTACCGCGCGCCAGCATCGCCGGGTCCGCCAGAGCTACGACGCGGTGGCGGAAGAGTACGCGGCGCGCATCGGCGGCGAGCTCGGCGGCAAGCCACTAGATCGCGGCCTGCTCGGGGCGCTCATCGAGCAGACGGCTGACGGCGCGCCGCTGGCCGACCTGGGCTGCGGGCCTGGCCACGTGGCGGCATGGATCGCCGGCCACGGCGTTTCCTGCACCGGGATCGACCTGTCTCCCGGGATGATCGCGATCGGCCGGCGGGAGTACCCGCAGGTGGATTTCCGCGTGGGCGACCTGCTGGCCCTCCCGGCGGCCGACGCCGAGTTCGGCTCGGCCGTCGCGCTCTACTCGCTCATCCACCTGGAGCCCGCCGAGCTTCCCGCCGCCCTCGGCGAGATCCGCCGCGTGCTGCGGCCGGGCGGCCTGCTGCTGGTCGCGTTCCACATCGGCACGGAGGTCCGGCACACTGCGCAGTGGTGGGGCCACGAGGTCGACGTGGACTTCACCTTCTTCGAGCCGGACGCCATCGCCGGGCTGCTGGACGACGCGGGCTTCGCCCTGCAGGCGCGGCTGGAGCGGACGAGCTACCCGGCCGAGGTGCAGACGCGCCGCGCGTACCTGCTCGCGCGCCGGGCCTGAACCGGCGAGCCCGGGCCGTGCGCCCGGCCCGTGCGCCCAGGGCCGGCGCGCTTGTACCCTGAACTTCGCCCGGATCGCCACCACGAAGCCAGGAAGCATGCCGCTCCCCACCTCGCCTGCGCAGACCCTGACCGCTGACACGCCGCCCGCTGACCCGCTGACCGCCGGCGCCCTGGCCGCGCGGCTGGCCGGCGCGCGGCGCGATTACGACGACCTCGCCGGCCGCGGCCTGTCCCTCGACCTGACCCGCGGCAAGCCCAGCCCGGAGCAGCTTGACCTGTCGGCCGCGCTGCTGACGCTGCCCGGGGAACGGTACCGGGCCGCCGACGGCACCGACTGCCGTAACTACGGTGGCCTGCAGGGGCTGGCGGAACTGCGCGAGATCTTCAGCGGGCCGCTGCAGGTCCCGGCCGCCCAGCTGGTCGCGGGCGGCAACTCCAGTCTCGAGCTGATGCACGACTGCCTGGTCCACGCGATGCTCAGCGTCATCCCCGGCGGCGCCTCCCGGTGGGCGGACCAGGGGCAGGTCACGTTCCTGTGCCCGGTGCCGGGCTACGACCGGCACTTCGCGCTGTGTGATCGCTTCGGCATCGCCATGATCGCCGTCCCGATGACCGACGAGGGGCCCGACATGGACGTCGTTGAGGACCTGGTCGCCGCCGACGCCAGCGTCAAGGGCATCTGGTGCGTGCCGAAGTACAGCAACCCCGATGCCACCTGCTACAGCGACCGGGTGGTCCGGCGGCTGGCCGCCATGCCCGCCGCGGCGCCGGACTTCCGGGTCTTCTGGGACAACGCCTACGCCGTGCACCACCTCACCGACGCGCCCGCGCAGCTCGCTGACCTGCTCGCGGCCGCCGCCGGCGCCGGTCACCCCGACCGGCCGCTGGTCTTCGGCTCCACCTCGAAGATCACCTTCGGCGGTGCCGGGATCGGCTTCTTCGGGGCCTCCCCGGCCAATGTGGCCTGGCTGCTGGGTCACACGGCCAAGCGGACCATCGGACCGGACAAGATTAATCACCTGCGCCACGCCCTTTTCCTGAGTAACGAGGCCGGGCTGCGGGCCCACATGGAACGCCAGCGCAGCCTGCTGGCCCCCAAGTTCGAGACCGTCCAGCGCATCCTGGCCGCCGAGCTCGGCGGCACCGGGCTGGCCACCTGGACCACGCCGCGCGGCGGGTACTTCGTATCGCTCCAGGTGCCGGACGGCTGTGCCCGGGAGGTCGTCCGCCGGGCCGGCGCGGCCGGCATCGCGCTCACCCCGGCCGGGGCCACCCACCCGCACGGCGACGATCCGCGGGACAGCTTCATCAGGATCGCGCCCACCTACCCGGGGATGGCGGAACTGGAGCAGGCCATCACCGGGCTTACCACCTGCATCAGGCTGGTCGGCTACGAGCGCCTGACCACGGCTGACGGCCCGGCCTCAACCGCGCTCCCGCGACCGAAGGCGTTGATCGGTGACTGAAGGCCTGGATCCCGTCGCGCATAACCGCGTCGCGTGGGACCGCGAGGTGGACAACGACAACGAGTGGACCCGGCCGGTCGGAGCAGAGACGATAGCCCGGGCCCGGGCCGGCGACTGGTCGGTGGTGCTGATCGGCTACGAGGCCGTCCCGCGCGAGTGGTTCCCGCCCGACCTGGCCGGCACGGCGGTGCTCTGCCTGGCCTCCGGCGGCGGCCAGCAGGCGCCCGTCCTGGCGGCGGCGGGCGCGACCGTGACCAGCTTCGACAACTCGCCGCGGCAGCTGGCCCGGGATACGGAGGTAGCCGCCCGTGAGGGCCTGACCCTCCGCACCGTCCTCGGCGACATGCGCGACCTGAGCGCGCTGCCGGACGCCAGCTTCGACCTCATCTTCCACCCCGTGTCGAACCTGTTCTGCCCCGATCTCTCGCCGGTCTGGCGAGAGGCGTTCCGGGTGCTGCGGCCGGGCGGCGTGCTACTGGCCGGGTTCATGAACCCGGACATCTACATCTTCGACATGGCGGCGGTGGACCGGGGCGAGCTGATGGTGCGGCACCCGATCCCGTTCTCGACCCTGGACCTGCCCGCCGCCGAGCGCGAGCGCGCCTACGGCGACGGCCCGATCGAGTACAGCCACTCGCTGACGGAGCAGATCGGCGGCCAGCTCGCGGCCGGCTTCGCCCTCACCCACCTGGTGGAGGCCCCGCACCACGCCGATGCCACGGCGCAGTACCTGCCCGGCTACATCGCCACGCGCGCCATCCGGCCGCCCCGCTAGCCAGTTCAGCAAGTAAGGGCTTCGTGCCCTCGACGGCACATGTAGCCTGCAGGTCGGCAAATGCCAGATTCGTCCGCAGGCAGCGAGGTGGGTGAGGGTGGACAGCAGCCAGGTCCGGATGGCGGAGTTCCTGCGGGCCATCTCCGGCCCGGGCGAATCAGCCCCGGGCGAGCTGCGGGCGCTCCTCGGGGAACTGTCCCGTCCCGCGCCCGGCGCGGATTCTCGCCGAGCGAGACGGCGCTGGGCGTGTTCTCCCTCAAGGACGCGGTCTACAATCTGGTGGCCGGATCTGCCGAGCTAATCCCGGAGTACGTGGCGTTCGCCCGCACGATCGACGACCTGGGCCTGCACACGTTCGAGACCTACACGGCGGCTCGCGAGCAGGTCATCAGCGACCAGGCCGAGTCGATGCTCGAGCTTTCGACGCCCGTGGTCCGGCTCTGGGACGGCATCATCGCGGTCCCTCCGGTGGGGACCCTGGACTCCGCCCGGGCCCAGCTCGTCATGGAGAAGATGCTCGACGCCCTGGTCAGCACCGAGGCCGAGCATGCCGTGATCGACATCACCGGCGTGCCCACGGTGGACACCGAGGTGGCGCAGCACCTGCTCAAGACGGTCGTAGCCGCGCGGCTGATGGGCGCGGAGTGCATCATCACCGGCATCCGGCCGCAGATCGCGCACACCATCGTGTCGCTGGGCATCGAGTTCCGGCGACGTGCCGACCAAGCAGACGCTGGCGGACGGGCTGGCGCACGCGCTGAGCCGCAGCGGGCTTAAAGTCGTGTCGGCCTGATGGAGCACGTGCCGATTCTCAAGATCGGTTCCACCTTGCTCGTCTCAATCCAGATAGACCTGCAGGACCAGAGCGTTCAGCAGCTCCAGGAGGATCTCGCCGAGCAGATCGTGGCCTCGGGCGCGACCGGGGTGATCATCGATATCACCGCGGTGGAGATCGTCGACTCCTTCATCGGCCGGATGCTGTCTACCATCGGCTCCATGTCCCGGCTCTTCGACGCCGAGACGGTGCTGGTCGGCATGCGGCCCGCGGTCGCCATCACGCTCGTGGAGCTGGGGCTGTCGCTCGACGGCATCCGGACGGCCCTGAATACCGAGAAGGGCCTGCGCCTTCTCGGCGGCCGATTCTGATGGATGAGCTGCCCATCGATGGGGGCGATGACGTCGTCCGGGTGCGGCAGCTGGTCCGCGCCGCGGCCGCCCGGACCGGGATGTCCCTGGTGGACCAGACCAAGGTCGTGACAGCGGCCAGCGAGCTGGCCCGCAACACGCTGGTGCACGGCGGGGGCGGCGCGGCCCGGATCGAGAAGGTCACCTCGGCGGCCGGCCGGGTATCCGGATCGCCTTTCACGACCATGGCCCGAGTATCACCGACGTGAACCTGGCTCTGACCGACGGCTGGACCACGGGGACGGGGCTGGGACTTGGCCTGTCGGGGGCCAGGCGGCTGGTGGACGAGTTCGAGCTCACGACGGAGCCGGGCTCCGGCACCTGCGTCGTGGTGACCAAGTGGTCCCGCTGACCCGGTGGCTCATGACGCCGGACTCCGACGACATGCGCTGGATTCGGGTCGAGGAGCCCAGCGCTGGTGCGGGTAGGCCGCGGCGAGGGCCTGCCGGGCATCGAGCTGGTGACCATTGACGCCGGCCCCGGCCCGCGCGAGGACGACGTGGCGCTGATCGCCCTGCGCCGGTAATCCTGGCGACAGGACCGCGCCGGGTTGCGTAGCGTCGCACTATGGCAAGCGATTATGAGGTCGTGCTGGCTGACGCGACCAGGCTTGATGACGTTGGGCCGCTATTTGAGGCCATGGTGGAGCATCACCGGAAGGTCGCGGGCGAGCAGGTGCCCGTCCGGGAAGCCGGCGCCGCCTGGGCCCGGCGGCGCCGCCAGTACGCCGACTGGCTGTCCGAGGGCCGGTGCTGGCTGCTCCTGGCCGTCAGCCGGGCCGCGCCGCAGGCGCCTCCGGCCGGCTACGCCATGGTGCGGCTGGCCGAGCCGGGACCCACCTGGGACCTTGGCCAGGCCGTCGGCGAGCTGGAGTCGCTGGCGGTCGCCGACGGCGCCCGCGGCGCCGGCATCGGCACCGCTCTCCTGGACGCCGCCCGCGATCTGCTGCGCGCCCAGGGAGTCGGTTACTGGTCGGTGGCCGTCGTGGAGGCGAACGCCGACGCCGTCCGGCTGTACGAGCGAAACGGGTTCCGGCCCTACTACCGGCAGCTGCTCGGGCAGCTCTGAGGCGCCGGGGTCTCTGCCCCTAGGCGCGCCAGCCGGGGTCGCGACCGGACAGGCCGAGCAGGCGGTCCAGGGGCGGCGCCTGCTCAGGCACGGTGACCGGCTTGCCGAAGGCCTTGCCGTCGCCCTGGTAGTCGTCGGTCAGCATGGCGGGCGCGAAGCTCAGTGACTCCAGTGCCGCCTCGGCGGGCGGCGACCAGGGCTGGCCGGTGGCGCGAGCCAGGTCCCAGCCATGCACCTGGTACTCCCACAAGATCATGCCCAGCGCCAGCTCGCCGAGCAT
>Ga0066790_10001388_pt1 | contig 10162 bp, 6 predicted proteins | sample OrgsoiDNA2013050_FD_70963 | JGI IMG/M metagenome (GOLD analysis project Ga0066790, IMG submission 70963) | Permafrost soil microbial communities from the Arctic, to analyse light accelerated degradation of dissolved organic matter (DOM) -... | ecosystem: Environmental > Terrestrial > Soil >...
GCCCTCGACGCCATCCGAGACGCACTCGCAGGAAAACCCTGGCTACCCCCGCTTCCCGCCGCGGCCTAACACCCAATCACGGAACCCCGTGAATGGACACGTCTCGGGACGTGAACCAGCCCTCCCGGAACTCCGGCACTCGGCCGAAGAATACGCCGCCGCGGAGGAACGCCGGGTAGCCGCCATCCTGCCCGACGCGCGGCGATTCTGGCACGGCCGGTGGAAGGAACCCCAGCAGATGCTGCTGCCCGGAGTTACTAGACCCATCCGGGCTGTCGACGCCGGCGAGCAAGTAGAGTTCACCATCGATGGCAGTCCACGCGCCGAGCTGGTGAATGTATGCCATGACCTGGATATTACTGAGTTCGACTTCCTGCTAGCGTCATTGCAGTGTTTGTTGTACCGATACGGTAATGACCTGCCGGTAGTTACAATCGCACTCGGCCTCCGACCAGTAGAATATAATGAGAACATCGGGTCGTTCGCGCAGGAGCTGCCATTTGCGCTGCCTGTGACGCGAGGCATGGCCTTTCGTGACTTCGCTGTGAGCATGCATGCCAGCCTGCGCGAGCTCTACCAGTACCGCACGGTCCCGCTTAACCGTGCGATGACGGGTGTACGTCCATCTGCCCTGCACACCACGGTGGCGCTTAGTTATCTCCCTGTTGAGCGAAACATTCAGCTGCCTCGTCTTAAGGTTCGCACCAACCGGATGCCCAATTCCTGGGCTCGGGGAGCCTTGTGGACTCTCGTCCATGCCGAGGATACGACTCTGAGCTTTATTATCAGATATCCAAGTCAAGCGCTGACTCCAGACGGTGCACAACGTATCGCAGGTCACTGGCGGCAAGTCATTGAACAGGTGACCGCCAATCCGGATGCGAGCATCGGCACTCTCTCACTCCTGAGTGCAGCGGAGCGGGAACAGGTGCTTGTGTCGTGGAATGAGACCACGGCAGTCAGCCGATCCGGAACGGTACTGGATCTCATTTCCGCTCGCGCCGCAAAGTGGCCTGACCAGGTCGCCGCCCGCAGCGGGACAGCCGAGATCACCTATGGCGAGTTGCAAGCTGCCGCCGACAGCCTGGCGCAGCGGATTACCTGCATGGGCCTGGCGCGAGGTTCAGTGATTGCTATCCGCGCCGACTGCTCAATCGCAATGCTTACCGGCCTGCTTGCCGTGCTGAAAAGCGGGAACGCATTTCTTGTTGCCGACCGGTCGGTTGACCTTGCTTCCACTGCGCTTCGCCAGAGCGTACTGTCGGTGCTGGTCGAGCCTCATGACCTCGACCGCCCTGAATTTAGCGGCCTGATCACGGTACAACTCGACTCCCGAGGGTGCGCCTGCGGGCAATGCGAAACCACTGCCGTCAGGCCGCGTCCGGAAGAGAAGGCCTACATCGCCTGCTCGTCTCGTCCGGACGGGACGCTCGAACTTTCCGAATATGATCACCGCGCGCTGAGTAACAGTTTGTGCGCGTATGCCGGAATCCTCTCCATCAAGCCTGGTGACAGATGGCTGTCGCTATGCTCTCCGTCTTCAACGGAGGGCCCGATCGATTTTCTTCTGCCGATCGTCTCAGGAGCCCAGGTTGTCGTGGCTAGCTCCGATGACGCTAATAACGGCCCACGGCTGCTGGCGCTGATAGCCCGTCATAACGTGACTCATATGCGGGCAACGCCAGATACTTGGCTGCGTCTACTTGACGCCGGTTTCGATAACCCTAACGTATCTGCCCTGAGCTGCGGTGAAGTACCTCAATTGTCGCTGGCCAAGCGGCTTCGCTGCCGTGTACGTCGACTATGGAATGTTTACGGGGCGAGTGGAGCTGTCGCCTGGTCAATGTGCGCCGAAGTGCTTCCGGATGCTGAAAGAATTACGATTGGACGGCCGATAGCGAACACTCGGGTTTATTTGCTGGATGAATTTGGCGCGCTAGCACCGATCGGTTCCGCAGGCGAGGTGTGCATCGCGGGCCATGGCCTCGCTCTAGGCTACCCCGGGCAGGCAGCGGTCACCGCCACGCGCTTCCTGCCTAATCCGTTCGGCCCGCCGGGGGCACGTATGCTGCGTACTCAAGACCGGGCGCGCTACCGGCCGGACGGTGAGATCGTACTGCTCGGCCAGGCTGATCGTCGTGTCAGGCTGCACGGACAATATGTCGAGCTTGCTGACATCGAGGCACGGCTCGGTGCGCATCCCGCTCTTGCGCGATGCGTTGTCGTTCCTCGCGATGATGAGGACGGCAGCCTTAGCCTGGTTGCCTATCTCGTAACGTCGGCTGCCAAGTGCCCGTCGAATACCGAATTCGACACCTGGCTGGCGGATAGCCTCCCCGAGGCGGTACGTGTGGCATACGTCGTTCTGGATGAGCTTCCGCTTGCCGAGGACGGGAAACTGGACATTACCGGGCTGCATAAGCTCCCCGGACGCGACGATGCGGACCTGGCAGGGACGGCGTCAGTCCTTGCCGCCGATGGGGACGTGGAAGAGGTGAGACAGATCTGGCGAGAAGTACTGAAGATTAGCGATATCGGCATCCGGGACAACCTCTTTGACCTCGGCGTAGACTCGCTAGCTGTCAACAGGATTTCCTCAGCCATTTATCGGAAGATGGGAGTCGATATTCCACTCGAAATCTTCTATGATTCGCCTACTATTATCGAGATCTCGAACATTATAGTTGGTGCTCGCGGTGAGGTTGATGTGATCGATAATGCATGATGAACTGAAGCTACGAGAAGCCGAGGAGATCCTGGCAGCGCATCCGCTAATCTGTCAGGCCGCCATCCTGGTGCAAGGCGACGAGATGGCCGAGCAAGTGGTCGCTTACATAGTTGGTGATATCGATGACTCTGCAGAGCTCGCAGATCCACTCTGCTGCTATCTGGCAGCGAAGCAGGACGTTGTTATCCCAGGAGTCTTCGTCAAGATAGATCGGATGCCGCAAGCGGATAATGGCGAAATTGACCGAGAAGCACTTAAGAACGCGACTCGCGGCGGTCAAGGTTCGCCCAGCCCTAGGGTCATGGGAGGGCTGACTGCCGTGATAGCGGATACCTGGCGTGATGTTTTGCGCGTCGATTCAGTTACTCTCGCGGACAATTTCTTTGATATTGGCGGTCAGTCGCTAGCCATTACGCGAATGTCGATCAGGATCCGGGAAGAGATAGAAGTAGATCTTCCGCTTACTGTTTTTTACGATTCGCCTACCGTGCCTGGCATAGCGTCGGCAATTGGGGAAATCATGCATTCACGTCATAAGACATGACATTCTCGCATGGTGAGAAACAGTCAGCCGGGCTTGATCGCGTCGAACTCCTGGGACAGCCAGATTCATGCCGCGGTCCTAGGCGGCTCACCGGAGGCCTGGGTTCGACGACGGCTCGCCGGGCGCCCTGTGCCTGGGGCTGATGGTTGGCTGATCCAGGTCATCCGGTCGGGTCGACCAGCGTCGATGTCCTGCTAGGGAGCGACGTTTCGATCCGTCGCACGATGCGAGCGATATGGCGTGATTAGAGGTCCCGCCTCCGGGTAGTGGAGAAAAGTATCATGTCCCCCAAATGAGGGCGAAGGCTAAAAAAACAGTATAAAGAGCCTGGAGTGCAGCTGTGAAGAACAGCCCGGCGTATAGGTCGCAGCACGCGGATAGCCCTAGCACGCGCTCCGTAACGGCGGAAACGGAGGCCGCGGATGTCTCTGCATACGGCAGAGGTCTCTCGGTGCTCGCAGATGAGGATCTGAAGATCGCGCTACTGATCCGCCATTTTGAGCAGAAGCTGCTCGATTTCTTCGAGAAAGGCCAGCTCAGCGGGACAACGCACACATGCCTTGGACAAGAATATATTCCGGTAGCGCTTCGTCCGCTGCTCGACCGGGAGGACTTCGTTTTCAGTAATCACCGCGGGCACGGGCATTATCTCGCCCGCTACGGTGATCCTCATGGCCTGCTGGCCGAGATCATGGGAAGAGTCGGAGCCGTGTGCGGTGGGGTTGGCGGCAGTCAGCACATTCTGCGGGATAAATACTTGTCCACGGGGGTGCAAGGGCAGAGTCTTCCGGTCGCCACTGGAATGGCGCTAGCATTGAAACGTTCATCTCCGGGAAATTTGGCCTGCGCTTATATTGGTGACGGCACCTGGGGTGAGGGGGCCGTGTACGAGGCGTTGAATATAGCGCAGTTGTGGCGCCTTCCCCTTGTGGTAATTGTCGAGAACAATGGTATAGCTCAGTCAACGGCCACCGAGGTTCAGATGGCTGGCACAATCGAAGGTCGCTGTAGCGGGTTCGATATTCGATATGAGCGGGTTGACTCCGTCGACATTAACGACATCCGATATCAGCTGAAGCCATTTTTCCGGTCAGTACGCAAATTCGTCCACCCGCTGGTCATCGAATTCCAGACATCCCGTCTGGGGCCGCATAGCAAAGGTGATGACACGCGGCCTGCAGAGGACGTAGAAGACCTTCGCAAGCAAGACTGGTGCCGCCGCTATGCGATCGGATTTCCAACGCAGTTCGAGCGATGTGATGACGAGATGCGTGCCAGGATCGATCATATCGCCGAAGAGGTTGCCGCTTTGCCGCTCGTTAGCATGGAAGACTCATGAGAGTCTCGCAGAATCTTAACCAGGCGCTGCATGATCTGCTCGACAATGACCCGAGTCTGTATTTGCTGGGCGAGGACATCGCGGATCCTTATGGCGGGGCTTTTAAGATTACCAAAGGACTTACGACCCGGTTTCCTGGCCGCGTGTTCACGACGCCGCTCAGCGAAGGTGGTGTCGTCGGAATAGCTGCTGGACTTGCCCTGGCCGGACAAAGTGCAATTGTCGAAATCATGTTTGGTGACTTCGTCACGCTGGCATTCGACCAGATCGTAAACTTCGCGAGTAAATCGGTGTCCATGTACGGACGCCGAGTTTCCATGCCGGTAGTGGTGCGCTGCCCCGTGGGCGGTGGGCGTGGATACGGCCCGACACACAGCCAGAGTCTGCAGAAGCATTTCATCGGAGTGCCCGGACTCTCGCTGTATGAGATGTCGCCATTCCATGACAACGGTCCCCTTTTGCGCGAGATACTCATGCGCGGTGAGCCGGCGATGTTCTTTGAAGACAAGAGTCTTTACGGCAGGCGTATGTTTACTGACGGCGTCGTAGACAAGATGTTCTCCTACGATCTGACAATTCCTGGAGTCGCCCGTGTGTTCGCTGAGCAGGCGGACGCAGCCGACTGCGTACTGATCGCGCCAGGCGGTATCGTGCAAAAAGCCATGAAAGCGGCGCGATCGCTCCTCCTTGAAGAGGAAATTTCCTCTGTAGTGATCGTTCCGTCGTGTCTTTATCCCTTCCCCCTTGAGCCACTGCTGCCGATACTGCGACAGGCAGAGGTGATCTGTATCGCCGAGGAGAGCACTGCGGGCGGCACGTGGGGCACCGAGGTGGCGCAGCAAATCCATCAGGAGTTGTGGGATGCTATGCAGCGCCCCGTGGTCTTGGTCAACTCGGACAGCAGCGTCATTCCCGCGTCTGAACACCTCGAAAAACAGGTTCTCATTCAGCACACTACGATTCGCGAGGCCATAGTGGAGGCCCTACGTGCCTGACATCCGGGTACCGAAGATCAACAACAATGATCAGGCATATACGCTGGTGGAGTGGCTCGCGCCGGACGACAAGCCGGTCAAGCCCGGCGATACGCTTGCGACGCTGGAGACCTCGAAGGCCGCCCAAGATCTGGTCTGTGAGGAATCCGGCGTCCTCTGGCACGCCGTGCAGGCAGGCTCGGAGTGCCAGCCGGGCGACGTGATCGCCCGGGTGGTGCCACCGGGCACGGAACGCAGGGCTGACGAACGCGCTGCACAGCCCGAGCCCGCCGCAGATGACCAAGCCGCAGCTGATGGACCTGTCATTACGCAGGCCGCGCAGGTACTCATCGACGAGCTGTCCATCGATGCGGATCAGCTGCGCGAACTGGATACCAAGGTTGTGCGGGCCGCCGATATAGAGCAGCTGGCAGCCGGAGATGACAGCCCGGATCGGACGTACAAGCTGTCGGCCGTCCAGCAGGCCGTTGCGCGTACGGTGCAACGTTCGCATCAGAGTATCCCGGCAGCTTACACGGTGGTTAAGGTCGATATCGGGGCGGCGCAAGACGCGGCGCGGCAGCTCGGCATCCGGCTACGCAAGATGGTTGGATTGCCTGACTTGCTCATTGCCGCGGTAGCGCCCCTGTACAAGGAGTACCCGCTGTTTTTCGCCGCCCCGCAGAACGAAGACACGGTGCTCCTGGCGGAAGACTCTCATATCGGCCTCACCATTGATGCGGACAACGGTTTGTTCGTTCCGGTCGTCAAGAACGCATCGACCCGCACGATAGAAGAAATCGCGGAAATTGTCGGCACGTTCCGGCTGAGCGCATCCCGGGGAAGGTTTCTTGAGCAAGACCTTAGCGGTGGAAATATCAGTATCGCCTTGCATCGCGACCCGGACGTTGTCCTGGCCATCCCGATCATCTTTCCCGGTCAGACTTGCTGCCTGGCCCTTGCGGGCGCGCAACAATTGGTTGTCAGGGACGATGACGGTAACATGGCCACACGCACCATAGCGAACATCGGGCTGGCTTTCGATCACCGTTTCATCAATGGCGCACAGGTTTTGCATTTCTTGCAGAGTATAAAGGAAGCGCTTGAATCTCCCGATCGCCTCATAGGGGCCTGATGAGTGCGCAGACCGCGCAGGAGAACCACAGCTTCCAGGCCGAGGTGGTCCAGATCCTGGACCTGATGGTGCATTCGCTGTACAGCAACAAGGAGATCTTCCTGCGCGAGCTGATCTCGAACGCCTCCGATGCCATCGACAGGCTGCGGCTGGAATTGCTGTCCCAGGCCGAGCTGCCTGAGGGAGAGGGGCCGTTGCAGATCCGGGTCAGCTACGACAACGACGCGGGCACGATCACCGTCGCCGATAACGGGATAGGCATGAGCCGGGCGGAGGTGATCGAGAACATCGGGACCATCGCCAGGTCGGGTACGCGTGAGTTCCTGCAGACCCTGACCGGTGATCAGCGCAAGGACGCGACCCTCGTCGGGCAGTTCGGCGTGGGCTTCTACTCCTCGTTCATAGTGGCTGACCGGGTGACCCTGACCACCCGCCGGGCCGGCTTGCCCGCCAGTGAGGGCGTCCGCTGGGAATCTGACGGCAAGGGTGAGTACACGCTGGAGACCATGGAGTGCCCGTCGCGGGGCACCACGATCGTGCTCCAGCTCCGTGAGGGCGAGGACGACCTGCTGCACGGGTACCGGCTGCGCTCTATCGTCCAGAAGTACTCGGACCACATCAGCCTGCCGATCGTGATGCCCGGGGAAAACGCCGACGGGGGACCGGCGGACGAGACCGTGAATCAGGCGTCGGCCCTGTGGGCCCGGCCCAAGAGCGAGCTCACCGAGCAGGATTACCGCGACTTCTACCAGCACGTCACCAGCGATTTCACTGATCCGCTGGCCTGGGTGCACAGCAAGATCGAGGGCACCTACGAGTACACGCTGCTGCTGTTCATCCCGTCGCGTGCGCCCTATGACCTGTGGCTCCAGCAGGCCGGCCGCGGCGTTCGGCTGCATATCCAGCGGGTCCTCGTCATGGAGGACAACGGCCAGCTGATGCCGCAGTACCTGCGGTTTGTCCGTGGCGTGATCGACTCGAGTGACCTGCCGCTTAACGTCTCCCGTGAACTGCTTCAAGGTAGCCGTGTCGTGGAAAACATTCGTTCCAACGCGGTGAAGAAGGTGCTGAAGCTGCTCGCCGAGCTGGCTGAGAACGAGCCAGGAAAGTACGCCACCTTCTGGAAGGAGTTCGGCGCCGTCCTTAAGGAGGGCGTGGCGGACGACTACGGAAACCGGGAGGAGATCGCCAGGCTGCTGCGCTTCAGGTCCACCAGGTCCGGCACCGACGAGGCGGATGTCTCGTTCAGCGAATATATCGGCCGGATGAAGGAAGGCCAGGAGCACATTTACTACCTGCTGGCGCCGAGCGTCGCCGCCGCGGCTAACAGTCCGCACCTGGAGGCGTTCCGGCAGAAGGGCGTCGAAGTCTTGCTCCTGGGCGATGGCGTGGATAACTGGGTGGTGAGCAGCCTGCGCGATTTCGACGGCAGGCGGCTGCAGTCGGTCGCCCAGGGGACCGCCGATCTGGGTGCGCTGGAGGACGAGGCCGAGACGGCGGCGAAGGAGCAGGCCACCGCCGAGTTCGCCGACCTGGTCGGCAAGCTGAAGGCCATCTTGGCCGGCCAGGCCTGGGACGTACGGGTGAGCAGTCGCCTGACCACCTCTGCTGCCTGCATCGTGGCTAACGAGCCGGAGATCGACATTAACCTGGCCCGGCGGCTCAGGGGGGCGGGCCTGCCGAGCCAGCCGGTGCTGGAAATCAACCCGGGGCATCCGCTGGTGCAAAGGCTGAACCGCGAGCCCGCCGATCCGCGCCTGGCCGAGTGGGCCCATGTCCTGTTCAACCAGGCGGTGCTCACCCTCGGCGCGCGCATCGAGGACCCGGCCGCTTTTGTCTCCCGGCTGAATGACCTGCTCGTGACGTTGGCCGAAGGAACGGATAACTCAGCAAGCGCCGGATCGCAGGGGTAGCCAATGCCAGTCATTTCCGTGCACGGGATCAACATCAGTTTCGATGAATACGGCGCGGGGGAACCGGTGGTCCTCATCACGGGCGCCGGGGGGCGGGGCCGGGAGTGGGCGTTGCATCAGGTGCCCGCAATGACCTCGGCGGGCTACCGGGTGATCACGGTCGACAACCGGGGTGTCCCGCCGTCCGACGTAGGCCCGGAAGGATTCACCCTGGACGACATGGTGGAGGACGTCGCCGGCCTGATCGGCGCGCTGGCGATCAGCCCGTGCCGGGTCGTGGGCTTCTCGCTGGGCGGGATCATCACCATGGAAGCGCTGCTCAAGTATCCCGGCCTGTTTTCCCAGGCGGTGCTGATGGGAACCCGCGGCCGGACCGATGCGCTGCGGGCCGCGGAGAGTGCTGGCCTCGCCGAGCTTGAGGACAGTGGCATCGTCTTGCCGCCGAAGTACGCGGCCGCCGTCCGCGCGATGCAGTATCTGTCACCGCGGACGATGAACGACGAGCAGCTTGTCCGCGACTGGCTGGGCATGTTCGAGCTGTGGCCCCCGGATCCCGAGATCAGCCGCGCGCAGCGCGGCCTCGGCCTGATCGATGACCGGCTTGAGGAATACCGGAAGATCACGTCACCGTGCCTGGCCATAGGGTTCCAGGACGACCTGATCGCCCCGCCGTTCTTCTGCCGCGAGATAGCCGAGAGCATTCCTGACTGCCAGTACGAGGAAATTCCCGGATGCGGGCATTACGGCCACCTCGAGCAGCCCGACGGGGTTAACGCGGCGATCCTCGGATTCTTCCGCGATGGCTAACCACTGAGTCCCTGGCCGGTCTATTTGGCCGAAACGGGCATGGGTGCCTCGCGCTTGGGTAAGCCGATGCGCCGGAAAACGCAGATTAAGTCGTTTGGGCGGAGTTTGGGGGAAGCCGGCCAGGAGAGTAGGAGTCCGTGAGCGGCAATGACCACCCGCTGAGCTGGGCCACTTTCGGGCGCGCTCGGGCCAGGTGGGCGAGCTCGGCCCGGGTCCGGGTGATCCGGTTGCTTTACGAGCTGAGCCCGGCCATGACGGTGACCCTGGGATTCTTCACCCTCGCGTGCGCCGTCCTGCCCGCCTTGGCGCTCGTGGCATTGGGTCTGGCGACGGGCCATATCCCCGGAGCCCTAGCCCACGGGATAGGGTCGCCCGCGGGCCGGGATCTGCTGGTCTGGCTCTCCATCGGTATCGCGGCCTACCTGCTGTCCCTGATGCGGAGCCCGGTCGAGGATCTCTTGGGGGCCCACTGCTCGGCAGTGATGAAGTCCGGTCTGCAGGACAGGCTGGCCCGTGCGGTCAGCATGCCGGCCGGGATCGAGCATCTTGAGGATCAGGAGCTGCTCGATCAGCTGACCGCGGCCAGCGGCGAGCTGTCCAGTGACCGGCCCGCCGACGCGCCGATGACCCTGGCCGCGACCATAGGCAGTCGGCTCGGCGGCCTGATTGGCTGCCTGGTGCTTGCCACGTTCCGCTGGTGGCTCGGCCTGCTGCTCCTGGTC